>Ga0080064_1004640_pt1 | contig 17243 bp, 13 predicted proteins | sample Subgrocontami54m_FD_69260 | JGI IMG/M metagenome (GOLD analysis project Ga0080064, IMG submission 69260) | Subsurface groundwater microbial communities from S. Glens Falls, New York, USA - GMW46 contaminated, 5.4 m (SPADES assembly) (version 2) ...
CGTCGTCGGGCACGGGTGGCCAGCAGCAGGACGACCAGGGCGACGATCAGCCCGAATGCTCCCAGCGTCCGCAGCCGCAACCCACCCAGATCCGGGGCTCCCGCCCACGCCTCGCGCGCCCCGATGGCGCGAGCCTGGGCCGCGCTCAGATCGCCGGTCTTGAACGCGCTCCGCGCGGCGGCCAGCTCGGCGATCGGATCCTGACCGAGCAATCCGAACCGGACGAGCCACGAATTCGACGCCTCTGCGCCGGCCGCCTGGGCGACCACGATCTGGTCGACGATCGCGCGCTCGATCGAGGCTTCGGCGGTGGTCGCATCCGGGTCACCGGATTCGAACGCTGCCTTCAGGTTGGGTGGCAGATCGAGCCCAGCCACCGCGGACGCGACCGCCAGATCGTCGCGGGCGCTGAGGTTCGCCCGGGCATCGGCCATCGCCGCCGTCGCCTCGTCGAAGCGCCAGGCCCGCAGGTCCTCGGCGATGACCGTCGGCAGCTTCCAGCCGCCGGCCTGGTCCAGCAGCTGGGTGTTCTGGAAGTTGGCCAGCATTCGAGCATCGAGCAGGGCCGCGTCCTCCGGTCGCGCGACCCAGGTCCGCCACAGGTCGGTGGCGTCGACACCGGCCTCGGTCTGGATGAGGTCCAGGAAGCCGCGCCAGTCCACCCGGTCGCCGGTCGGGCGGTTCGTCGCCGCGACCAGGACCGCGCGCAGGCCATCCGGGCGGATCCGCCCGACGATCAGCCGGATGAGGTCAGCCGAGGTCGTGTAGCCGTAGGCTTCGTGCGCGGCGGCGCCGCGACCCGGCTCGGCCGTCCAGCCGTTGAGCGGGAACGCCGGCCCAGGAGCCGCCGCCCCGCTGCCGTCGGTCGCCGCCCCACCGCCGTCGCTGAGCTCGAGCTGGGCCGCCGCGCCCTGGGCGGCATAGCTGGCCAGGCCCTCGACGATCCAGCGGTCGGCGAAGGTCGAGCCATCGAACCACAGGTGGGCGGCCTCGTGGAGGACGACCGCTGGCTCGGCCGTGTAGGCGAGCCGGATCGTGGCGGTCGACGGGTCGTAGAGCCCGGCCTGGCCGTCGATCGCCCGGGCGACCGACTCCTCGACGGCGATCGTGCCCGTCCTTGGATAGGGCAAACCGATCGTGACGGCCAGCGCGGGCAGGGCCTTCCTCAGGATCGACGCCGCCTTCTTCGCCCAGGCTGGATCGTCCCTCCAGGCCCGGATCGTGAACCTGGCCGTGCCGCTCGGCAGGGTCACCTCGAGCGGCGTCTCGATGAACGCACCCGGCCGGTCGGCCAGGACGTAGCCGGACAGTGAGAACGGATCGGCCAGGTTGCCGGTCGAGAGGGTGGTCGAGCCGTCTGGCGTCGTCGTCGGCTTGCCCAGCTTGCCCGCCCCGACGCTGACCTGGTACCCACTCGGGAACCGGATGCTGACCGACGAGCCGGCGACGCCGGGGCTGCCAAAGGCCCAGACGGGAAACGCCACCAGCGATGGACCGACCCGGACCGAGCGCGCCGGAGAGCCGCCCGGATCGGGCAGCTCGAAATCCAGGTGAAGGGTCGTCGAGGTGCCGCTTGACAGCCGTTTCGCGAAATGGATCGACAGCAGCGTCGAGGCCGACGATCGCGACGCGACCGAGACGCCGACCTTCGTGCTGCCATCGGTCGCCCGGAACCCGGTCGTCCCGGGCAACACGGCCAGGTTGGCGTGGTCGTAGACGAACTTGGTGGAGATCGTTTCCTGGGCCCGGTTGGTGGCCACCAGGTCGACCGCGACGTGAACCCGGTGCTTGTCCGGCTGGACGGTGTAGCGAGCCGTCCCGATCAGGGTCAACCGCGGGTTGGCCGCCTCGACCGCCGGCGCTCCGACCGGTCCGAGCACCAGCGGCAGGGCCAGCGCGCCGGTGACGACGACCGCCCCGAGGCGCCCGACGATCGTCCGATTCACGGCCCCAGCAACTCGGGCAAGCGGTCCGCATAGCGGGCCAGGAGGTCGGCGTTGCGCGGGACCCGGGCGCTCCGATCGGGCATCCGACCGCCGATCCACAGCCAGCCGGCGGTCTCGGGCAGGAGCGCGTCGCAGATGGCGACCGATCGGGCCAGCGCCAGCCCCAGCTCATCGGCGTCGAGGAAACGGGTCGGGATCTCGGCGCTGAGGGTCGGCCGGCCATCCTCGGCGATCGAGAACTTGACGAACGGGAACTCGTCGTTCCAGCGGAGCAGGGTCCGGTACGCCTTGCGCAGGCCGTCGCCGATCGGCGGTGCGAAATGGACCCACGAGATCAGACCGAGCGCCGGATCGAGGATCAGGGTGATCCGGATGTCGAACCGGCGGCGCCCGTCGAGATCCACGTCCCAGGCCGCCACGCCATCCCGGTCGATCCGCTCCGATGGCACGAGGCCCAGCTCGGTCAGCCAGCCTTCCACGATGGCCGGAGCCGGTGGGCCGGCGATCCGCGCGGCGAGGTCCGTTCCGTTCGGCGCCATGGGACGGACAGTCTAGCCGAGGTCCTCGGACCGCTCTCCCGCCGCCACGATCGAGCGAGGCCGCGGTTTCGCGGGGCCTTCGATCCGATCGACCGAGCCGCCGCCCGGGACGACCTTGCGCACGAAGTCGGTCGCCCGGACGCCCTCGGCGACCCGGACGTTGCGTCCGATCCGGGCCCCGCGGGGGATCACCGACCGCTTCCCGACCACCGTGATCCCGGTGTTGAGCCGGGTCGGCTCGCGCCGGTTGGGGGTGTCGTCGCCGCCGTCCCCGATGATCGCGCTCGGCCCGACCACGACTTCCTTGTCGATGATCGAGCGATCGACGATCGCGCCCCGCCGGATGATCGTGTCGAACATCACGATCGAGTCGCGGATGACCGCGCCGACCTCGACCCGAACGCCCGGCGAGAGGACCGAGTTGACCACCGTTCCATCGACGATGCAGCCGTGGCTGATCAGGCTCCGATGGACCTGGGCGGTCTGGCCGATCCGGGCCGGCGCCCGCTCCTCGGACCGGGTGTGGATGATCCATTCCTTGTCGTACAGGTCGAGGTCGGGATGGTCCTCCAGGAGGGCCATGTTGGCCTCCCAGTAGGACTGGATCGTCCCGACGTCCTGCCAGTAGCCATCGAACCGGTAGCCAAAGACGCGCGCCCCGCCATCGATCATGGCCGGGATGACGTGGCCGCCGAAATCGGTCCGCGACTCGCTGAGCCAGCGCCGCAGGGCCTTTCGGCTGAAGACGTAGACGCCCATGCTGGCCAGGTCGCTCTTTGGCTGCTTCGGCTTCTCCTGCCACTCGACGACCCGGTTCATGTCGTCCATGGCCAGGATGCCCATCCGGGTCGCATCCGACAGCGGGACTCGCCGGACGGCGACCGTGACATCGGCCCGACGCCGGCGATGGGCGGCCAGGAACGGCGTGTAGTCCATCTTGTAGATGTGGTCGCCGGCCAGGACCAGGACGTCGTCCGAGCCGGAATGCTCGAGCACGTTGATGTTCTGGAGGACCGCGTCGGCGGTGCCGCGGTACCACTCCGCCACCCGGCCGCGGGCGATGTACGGCTGGAGCATCTTGACTCCGCCGGTGTTGCGGTCGAGGTCCCACGGCCGGCCGAGCCCGATGTGGTCGTTGAGCGACCGCGGGTTGTACTGGGTCAGGACCACGACATCGGTGATCCCCGAGTTGACGCAGTTGCTCAGGGTGAAATCGATGATCCGGTACTTGCCGCCGAACGGGACCGCCGGCTTGGCACGCACCGACGAGAGGATGGAGAGACGCTCGCCCTCGCCGCCGGCGAGGATGACGGCCATCGTCGGTCTCATCGCAGATCCCTTCGAGCTCGGGGTCCGATGCGGGACCCGCGAATCGATGCTAGCACGGGTCGGCACGGGGTTCGGGTCGCGGCCGGGTCAACGTTCGGTGAACGTTCGCTAACCCCGGCGACGGGTCGGATCGGCCGGAGGACGGCTACAGGAACAACCGCGGATTGACCCAGGTGTGGTCGATCTCGACGCCCCAGTGGAGATGCGGCCCGGTGGTGTGACCGGTCATCCCGACAAAGGCGATCAGCTGACCCTGGTGGACGAACTGGCCGGCGTGGACGGGGATATGGGTCTTGACGTGGCCGTACAGGCTGAGCAGGTGCTGGCTGTGGGCGATGATCACCACCCAGGCACCGTCGGACAGCGGGCCGGCGTACAGGACCTTGCCGTCCCCCGCGGCGTGGATCGGAGTCCCCAGCGGAGCGGCGATGTCGATCCCGATATGGAAATGGCGGCAGTTCCCGAGCGGCGGCTCCCACGGGAAGCCGGTACAGCCGAACTCCTGGGTGACCGTCCCCGCCAGCGGCCAGATGAAGCTGCCGCTGTACTCCGAGGGGATCCCGCCGCCGTTGAGCTGGTCTGCCAGGAGCTGGTTGATCTTGCGCTGCATCGAGGCGTTCTCGCGCGCCTCGTTGGCCAGGATCCTCTTCGCTGCAGCCGCGTTGGTAGCCAGGGTCCGGTAGGCCTTGCGCTGGATGGCGAGCTGCTTGGCGGTGGCCGCCTCGAGCTTCTTGAGCCGGGCGCGGGCGGCCTTGAGATCGGCCAGGCTCGCGGCGAGGACCTTCTTCTGGGCGGCCGTCTCGGTCTGCAGCTGGGCGGTGTCGAAGCGCGTCTCGCTGACCATCTCGTGGAGCGCAAACAGCGTCTCCTGGTCCTTGGCGATCTGCATGGCCAGGGCCTTGTCCTGATCGCCGATGTCGATCAGGTAGCCGACGTCGTTGATCGCGTCGGCGAACGAGTCCGCCGACAGGAGGGTCTCGAGGAGCGAGGTTCGGCCACTGTCGTAGGCGGCCCGGAGGTGATCCGCCAGGAGGCCCTTGCGCTGGGCGAGCTCGGCCGCCTTGGTCTGCTCTTCGGTCTCGATCTCTCCCAGCTGCGCGTCGAGGGCGGCCAGCTGGGCGACCTGGCCGTCGTAGATCCGCTGGACCGTGTTCACCTTGACCGTCATCTGCTTGACGCCAGCCTTGACGTCGGCCAGATCGGCGTTGATCCCGTCCAGCTTGGCGGTCGTCGAGCCGATGACCGTACGGAGATCCGCCTGGAGTCCGTTGAGCTCGGCGATCTTCGCCTTCTGATCGGCGATCCTGGCCTTGAGGGCCTTCTGCTTGGCCAGGGCGTCGGACAGCTCGTCGCCGGTGGCGGTCTGCGGGGCGCCGAGCGAGCCGCTCAGGAGCGAGACGAGGACGGCCAGCACGAGCCCGAGCCGCCAGGCCACCCGCAGGCGCTGACGACCGCGGTCTGGGCCACGATGGCCTGCGGCCAGGCTGGGCGAGGGTCCGATCGTGACCATTCCAGGTCGGTCGTTCGCGGGGGGTCGGGGGATCATCGTGGCGACGTCACGCTGCGAGCAAACTCCGTTGCGCGCGTCCTGTGCGACGCGACTGGCGGCTACGCCCGCCGGTACGCGCCGTCCCCGAGAGCACACCCGGGACGACTCCGGCTTGGCGGCATCATACCCCGGGCCGTCCAGCACGCACGATCAGGCGCGGAGCAGGATCGCCCAGAGCGCCCCGAGGATCAGGAATGGCCCGTACGGGATGTAGGTCTTGAGCCCGACCCGGCGGGTGGCCAGGAGCACGATCGTGACGACCCCGGCTACCAGGATCGCGCCGATCGTGCCGGCCACCGCCCGGTAGGCGCCCGAAACCAGGCCCACCGTCACGAGCAGATTGACATCGCCGCGGCCAAAGGCCCCCGGCCCGAACAGCAGCGATGGCAGGTACAGGACCGCCGGGATGGCGACGGCGGCGATGATCGCCGGGACCAGGTCGGCTCCAACAAGCGGGTCCCGGCCGCTGACGGCGAACAGCAGGGCCAGCGGGATCATTGGCAGGGTCAGGATGTTTGGCAGGAGCCGCTGATCGAGGTCGGTGGCCAGGAGCAGGGTCAGGACGACCACGTAGGCGACGAAGACGACCAGGTGGATCGGGTCGCCAAAGCGGGACGGGAGAACGCCCAGGCCGACCGCCCCAAAGACCGCGGTCACGACCGTCCGCCAGCCGGGTCGACGACCGGGCGCGAACCCTTCATCGGGGGCGTGCTCCGGCCAGCGGGTCGAGATCCGATCCGCGACCAGGCCCCAGATCGCTCCGGCCACCCCGAGCAGGACCGCCAACGGGGTGATCGACAGGCCCGTCATCGTCCGCTCACGTTTCGGGGGCGCCGGGCTACTTCGCCCCGGCCAGGGCGAGCTCGACCAGGGTCGCATGGGTGACCCCATTCGAGCCGCGGGCCGCGAACGGAAGGGGCTTTCGGAAGTACCCGGTGCCACCGATATCGAGATGGACCCACGGCCGAGTCACGAACTCACGGATGAACAGCCCGCTCTTGACCAGCGATCCTTCGGCCGAACCCGCGTTCTGGAGATCGCCATACCAGCTGTCCATGTCCGGGACGTAGTCGTCGATGAGCGGGATCTGCCAATAGCGCTCACCGGCCAGCGCGCCGGCCGCCATCACCTCGTCGAACCAGGGCTGGGGCGTCCCGAATGCGCCCGTGACCAGGTGGCCCAGCGCCCGCGAGACCGCTCCGGTCAGCGTCGCCACGTCGACCAGGTGGGTGGCTCCCAGCTGCTCGGCGTAGGTCAAGGCGTCACCCAGGATCAGCCGGCCCTCGGCGTCCGTGTTGGTGATGTCGACCATCTTGCCGTTGAGCGCCCTGACCACGTCACCCGGCCGGGTCGAGTGCGGGCCGGGCATGTTCTCGACCGCCGGGGCAAGCGCGAGCAGCGGTGTCCCCGGCGCCAGCCGCGCCACCGTCTCGATCGCGGCGATGACCGTGGCCGCGCCGGTCTTGTCCATCTTCATCTCTTCCATCCGGTCGGATGGCTTGATCGAGATGCCCCCGGAGTCGAAGCAGACGCCCTTGCCGACGATCGCCAGATGCCGCCCCAGGGCGTCCTTCTGGCCCGCGCTCCCGGACCGCATGACGATCATCCGGGGCGGATTGTCGCTGCCCCGGCCGACGGCCATGAACATGCCCATCCCGAGCTCGGTCGCGCGTTCGGGTGAGATGACGTCGATCCACAGGCCGTGTCGCTTGGCGATGGCCGAGGCCTCGTCGGCGAGGACCTCGGGGCTGACATCGTTCGAGGCCCGATTGGCCAGCGTCCGGGCGGTGTTGGCGCCCTCGCCGACGATCTGGCCACGTTCGGCGGCCGCGGCCAGCGCGGTCGGGTCGCCGCCGGGCACGATCAGGATCAGCTCGTCGAGCACCGGCGGCGCCGATTCGACGTTCGCCAGGTAGATCCCCTTCGGCTCGTAGTGGCCCTCCACGACGCCACGGACGAGCATCTCGACCGCCGTGGCCGCCCCACCGTCGACGTGCTCCGACAACGCACCGACCCAGATCGCCAGGCTGCCGACCCGCCGGCCGCCGAGCCGCCGCTCGATGGTGGCACCGACGCGATGGACCGTCTCCCGATCGAGGTCGCCGGGCGGACCCGCCGCGACGGCGAGCAGGCGCCGGACCGGGAGCTCGCCGGCCGCGCCGAGGGTCGCCGCATAGCGCTTGGCCCGCAACTCGCCGAACTCGGCCAGGGCCTTCAGCTCACCGCCACTGCGCTTGTCCAGCTCGCCGAGCGGGCCGTCGAATGCGGCCTCCCCGACGAACGGGATCGCCAGGACGTCGGCGGCGACCTCCCAGGGCTGGTCGGTCGAAATTCGCAGGTGCATCGAGGGTCAATCCTCCAGGTGGGCGTGCGCGGTCGGCGCGAGCAGATGTGAGGCCGCCAGTGTAGCGGGCCTATCCCCCGTTCAGCGAGTCGGATGCGGCCGTCAACCGGCCGCGCGCCTCCTCGATGAAGATGACCTCCTGGTTGAGCCCGCCGCGCGCCACGTCGGCCATGATCAGGATCAGCCCCCGGTCGTCTGGCGGGAGCGCGGCCTGGGCCGTACGGACCGCGCTGAACGCGGCCTCGACCGTCTTGGTGACCTTGCCCTTCGACTTGATCAGGTCGGTCCACAGCTCCCGGACGGCCGCGTCGTAGGTCGCGTTGAGGTCGATCCAGCGGTTGAGGATCGAGACATCCGTCGCGGCCGCGGCCAGGGTGTCGCGGAACCGGCGCGAGGTGGCCAGCGCGTCCTCCGCCTTGGTCAGCACGTCGAGCGCTTGCTGGTACTTGGTCTTCCGCCCGAGCTTGGCCGCGGCCGCGGTCTGGGTGTCGTGGTCGGCCAGGCTCTTGGCCAGGGCGATCGCGGCCAGGCTGCCCTTGGTCAGGGTGGACCAGGAATCGCTCAGCCCGTCCGTCGCGGACAGCGCCGAGACGAGCCGGTCATAGCGGACCCGCAGGCTGGTTCCGATCCGGGTCGGGTCGTCGGGGCCGATCCCGGGGATCGCCTGGAGCCGCGTCCGGAGCGAGTCGGTGGCCTCGGCGATCAGGGCCAGCTGTGGTTCACCGGCGTCGATCGCCTTCTGCAGCCGTGCGCTGTCGCGGTCGATCAGCGCGGTCAGGGCATTCCGCCCGATGTCCCCCAGCGCGTCGACGTCGTCCGACAGGGCCGCGAGATCGCCGGCCGCGGCCTTGAGCTCGGGGTCGAGCGCACGATCGACGGCGTAGGTGAGCTCCGGCCGCGCGCCAGCGACCGGTGGCCGAATCCCGGCGCTGACGATGCCCGCGCTGCCGACGGCGAGCAAGGTGGCCAACACGAGCCAGCCCAGGATCGTGGCCGCCCGCCGCGGCGGGATCGGTCGACGAAGGTCGTCGGGCATCCGGGGCTGGCTCAGCATTGCGCTCCTTGGGCGGGTTCGGGCTCCCAGCGAGCCCTGCGCCGCCGAAGATAGCCGACGTTGCCCGCCATGTCGCGTCCGGTGGGCCCGACCGCGTGCTCGGACCGCTAGCATCCGGTGATGCAGCCGCCCACCGCCGACGCTCCGGAATCGCCCCGCGGGCTGATCGAGGCGATGCCCAAGGCCGAGCTTCACCTCCACCTCGATGGCTCGGTTCGGATCGAGGCCGCCCTCGAGCTGGCCCGGACCCGGGGCGTCGACGCACCGACGACCTTGGCCGGGATGCGCGACGCGCTGGTCGCCCCCGAGCGAACCGCCTCGCAGGCCGAGCTGCTTGAACGCTTCGCCCTCCCGATCGCGCTCCTCCAGGACGCCGAGGCGCTCGAGCGGGTCACGGCCGAGCTGGTCGTGACCAAGGCCGCCGATCGGGTCCGCTACCTGGAGATCCGCTGGGGACCGGCGCTCCATACCGAGCGCGGGCTCTCGCTGGCCGATGGGATCGCGGCGGTCTGCCGCGGCGCCACCGAGGCCGCCCGGCAGACGGGGGTCACGGTCCGCCTGATCTGCACCGCCCTGCGCTCGCACGAGCCGGCCCGGAACGTGGAAGTGGCCGAGACCGCGGCCCGGTTCCGTGACCGGGGCCTGGTCGGCTGGGACCTGGCTGGCGGCGAGGAGCTCTACCCGGATCCGCTCCACTTCCGCAACGCGTTCGCGGCCGCGCGGGCGGGCGGGCTGCGGATCACCATCCATGCCGGCGAGTGGGGCGGCGCCGCGCAGGTACGCCGCGCGCTCCAGCTCGATCCGGAGCGGATCGCCCACGGGCCGGGCGCGGTCGACGATCCGGAGCTGGTGGCCGAGCTGATCGCCCGGGGCGTGACCCTCGACCTGTGCCCGACGAGCAACGTCCAGGCCGGGATCGTGCCGTCACTGGCCGCCCACCCGCTGGCCCGACTCCACCGGGCCGGGGTGTCGGTGACCCTGTCGACCGACGACGCGACGGTCTCCGACGTCTCGCTTTCCGACGAGTACGCCCGGGCCGTCGCGGAGATCGGCCTGAGCCTGCCCGAGCTGTGGTCGATCGACCGGCGCGCCCTCGAGGTCGCCTTTGCCGAGCCCGCCGCCCTGGCCGCATTGCGCGCCGAATTCGCGGCCTGGGGCAACCTCCAAACCGAGCTCGGCGGATCGCCAGACCAGCCACGGTCGGCTACCCTCTCGTGATCCGCGCCGGTAGGAGTTTCGGGTGAATTGCGCGAGCTGCGGGACGGCCAATGAGTCCGGGCGACGGTTCTGCCGAGAGTGCGGCGGACCGCTCCTCGCCGCCTGCCCGTCGTGTGGGGCCGCGAATGCACCAGATGCCAAGTTCTGCGGCGACTGCGGCGCTGGATTGCCGGGTTCGGCCCGAGCCAGCGACGCGGATGGGCGGGCCGTCGGACCGGGTCCGGCCGGCTCCGATCGAGTGGCCGAGCGCCGGCTCGTCTCGGTCCTGTTCGCCGACTTGGTCGGGTTCACCCCGTTCGCCGAGAAGCGCGACGCCGAGGAGACTCGCGAGCTCCTGACCCGCTACTTCGAGGTGGCCCGCGAGGTGATCGAACGCCACGCCGGCGTCGTCGAGAAGTTCATCGGCGACGCGGTGATGGCCGTCTGGGGCGCGCCGATGGCCCGCGAGGACGACGCCGAGCGGGCGGTCCGGGCCGCCCTCGAGCTGGTCGACGCCGTGCGCGGCCTGGGGCCAACGATCCAGGCCCGGGCGGGCGTCTTGACCGGTGAGGCGGCGGTGACCCTAGGGGCCACCAACCAGGGCATGGTGGCGGGCGACCTGGTCAACACCGCCGCCCGGTTGCAGAGCGCGGCCGAGCCGGGCACGGTCCTCGTCGGCGAGGCGACCCAGCGCGCCTCGGCGGCGGCGATCGTCTTCGAAGCGATGGGGCCAGCCACCCTCAAGGGCAAGCAGGCACCGGTGGCGGCCTGGCGCGCCCTCCGGGTCGTCGCCGAGCGTGGCGGTCGGGGACGCTCGGATGCGCTCGAGGCACCCTTCGTCGGGCGGGACACCGAGCTGCGCCTGCTCAAGGACCTGTTCCACGCCGCCGCCCGCGAGGGCCACCCCCGACTCGTGTCGGTCACCGGCCAAGGAGGGATCGGCAAGAGCCGGCTGGCCTGGGAGTTCCTGAAGTACGTCGACGGCCTGCTCGAGACCGTCTGGTGGCACTCGGGTCGCTCCCCGGCCTACGGCGAAGGGATCGCCTTTTGGGCCCTGGGCGAGATGGTCCGCAGCCGAGCCGGCCTGGTCGAGACGGACGATGAGGCGACGACCCGAGCCCGGATCGCCGAGACGGTCGCCCAGTTCGTCCCGGACGAGACCGAGGGCCGCTGGATCGAGACCGCGCTGCTGACCCTGCTCGGGGTCGGCGAGCTCGGACCAGGCGGCTCGGAGCAGCTGTTCGCGGCCTGGCGGACGTTCTTCGAGCGGATCGCCCTGGGTGGCCCGGTCGTCCTCGTGTTCGAGGACCTGCACTGGGCGGACCCGGGGCTGCTTGGCTTTATCGAACACCTTCTCGAATGGGCCCGCGAGGCGCCAATCTTCGTGGCCACGCTGGCCCGCCCCGAATTGCTCGAACGGCGTCCGGACTGGGGTGCGGGCCGCCGGGGACTGGTGTCGATCGCGCTCGAGCCGCTGCCCGACGAGGCGATGCGCGAGCTCCTGGCCGGATTGGTCCCCGGGCTCCCCGAGGGTGCCCTGGCGACGATCGTCCGGCGCGCCGACGGGATCCCGCTGTACGCCGTCGAGACGGTCCGGATGCTGGTCGCCGAGGGCCGGCTGGTCGCGGAGGAAGGGCGCTATCGGCCGGCCGGCGACCTGTCCGCCCTGGCCATCCCGGAGACACTCCAGGCGCTCATCGCGGCTCGCCTCGACGCCCTGTCGCCCGCCGATCGAGCGCTCCTCCAGGACGCCGCGGTCCTTGGCCAGAGCTTCACCCTGGCCGGCCTCGGCGCGGTCAGCGGGATCGGCGAGACCGAGCTCGAGCCGCGGCTTCGGGCGCTGACCCGGCGCGAGCTCCTCAGCCAGGAGGTCGACCCGCGCTCACCCGAGCGGGGCCAATTCGCGTTCGTCCAGGCGCTGATCCGCGAGGTCGCCTACAACACCCTGGCCCGGGCCGACCGCAAGACCCGTCATCTGGCGGCCGCCCGATTCCTCGAATCGCTCGAGACCGACGAGCTGGCGGGCGGGCTCGCGGCCCACTACCTGGCGGCCCACGACAACGCCCCCGCCGGCCCCGAGAGCGATGCGCTGGCAGCCCAAGCGAGGGTCGCCCTCCGCGCGGCGGCCGACCGGGCGGTGGCCCTCGGTGCGCAGGAGCAGGCGCTCGCCCACCTTCGCCGCGCGATCGAGATCGCCGTCGACCCGGCCGAGGAGGCCGACCTGCTCGAGCGGGCCGGACGCTCCGCGATCGCCAGTTTCGAGCGGGACGAGGCCATCTCGCTCCTCGAGCGCGCCGTCGAGCTCCAGCGCCGCAGAGGCGATCGCTCCGGGGTGGTCCGCGCCTTGACCGCCCTCGGCCGAACCCAGGTCGAGGGCCTCCGCAGCGAGCTGGCGATCCCCACCCTCGAAGCTGCCGACGCCGAGTTCGCCGACCTCGGCGAGGCCGAGGATCTCGCCCTCCTCCGGGTCGAGTTGTCGCGGGCCTATTTCATGCATGGCGAGGCGGCCCGGGCGATCGTTGCCGCCGAAGCGGTCCTGCCGACGATGGAGAAGCTCGGCCGGGTCCCGGCGATCGCCGAGTTGCTCATCACCAAGGGCTCGGCGATGGCGACGGTCGGCCGCCTCCGCGAGGGAACCGCGGTTCTCCGTGGTGGGCTCGTCGTGGCCCAGGAGCACGGTCTGGCGGCCTCGGAGCTTCGGGCCCGGATCAACCTGTCGGCGATCGCAGCCTTCGACGATCCGCGGACCGGCCTCGCCGTGGGACGCGACGGCCTCGAGCTCGCGAACCGGCTGGGGATCCGCGGCCGGGCCGCCAGTCTGCTGGGCAACATCATCGGCCTCGCGATGGCGGCGGGCGAATGGAACTGGGCCATTCGCACCCACGACGAGGCCGCGGCGAGGGAGCCCGACCCACTGCTCCGGGCGGCGATGTTCGGTGTCATCTCGAGACCGGGGATCCATCGAGGCACCATCGGCGAGCCGGAGGTCGCAGAGTTCGAGGCGATGATGGCTGGCGAGACGGACCCGAACTTGCGGGCCAACGTTGCCGACGTCCGAGCGGGCCTCGACCATTCGGAGGGCCGCTTCCTCGAGGCGTACACGAGCTGGCGGGCGCAGGCGGACGAGGACCCGTTCAGCGCGGCGGGGAGCCTCTGGGATGCGGCGGATGCCGCGCTCTGGATGCGCGACCCGGAGCGCGCCGGCGAGGCCGTCGCGATTCTCGAGAGCGTGGGCCAGCATGGCCGGTACATCGACACGATCGTTCTCGGCCTTGGCGCCGGCGTGGCCGCCCTCGAGGGTCGTCGTGCCGAGGCAATCGCGGGCTTTCGGGCTGCCGATGCCGCATTGCGCGACCTCGGAGTCACGTTCGACCAGGCCCGCATCGGCCTGCTGGCCGCGATCACGCTGGGTCCGGACGAGCCCGCCATCCACGACCTCGTCGAGCACGCCCGGGCGATCCTGATCGACCTCGACGCGGTCCGCCTCCTGGAGCGCTTCGACGCCGTCCTCGCCGAGCGACCGGCGAAGGCGTTCCGAGGTTCCGCCACCGAGCCGGCGACGGAGGCCCGAACGGCCGACGCGGTCCCCCAGTCCGAGGCCAGCCGCTAGGCCCAGCGGCGCGACCCTGGCCGCGCTGCGGCCCTAGCCTGCGGCGAGTCGATCGAGGATCGTGGCCAGCTCGGCCGCATCGGCGGCGACCGCGTCCGGGCGTTCCGTCGGACCCAGCGCGTCGACTTCGGCCCGACTCGTGACGCCCGTCAGCATCAGCACGCAGCGCGCCCCGACCGCCCGCGCCGCGGCCAGATCGGTCCCGATCCCATCCCCGATCATCAGCGCGTCGCGCGGGTCCGCACCGACCGCGTGGGCGGCCTCGTAGAGGAGCAATGGAGCGGGCTTGCCGATGGAGATCGGGGTCACCCCGGACGCGACCTCGACCGCGGCGACGATGGCTCCCGAGCCGGGCATCAGCCCGCGCTCGTTGGGGTAGATCGGGTCGCGGTTCGTGGCGATGAACCGGGCCCCCGCGCGGATCGCGTCGGCGGCCACGGCCAGCCGGCCATAGGTCACCTCGGGGTCGAGCCCCACGACCACGACATCGGGCCGGCCGGCGGCCTCGAACCCGTCCAGGCCCTCCGCCGCCGCGCGCTCCGCCGCCTCAGCCGCCGAGATCACGCTGAACCCGCAGTCGGTGAGCTCGCGCCGGAGCCCGGGACCGCCGAGGGCGAGGATCCGCTCCGGCCGGGGCTCCTGCTCGGTCAGCCACAGGGCGGTCGCCCGGGGCGAGCTGACCACCCGGTCCGCGCCGACCGGCGCACCCATCGCCGCCAGCCGCTCGATGTAGTCCGCCCGGTAGTGCATCGAGTTGTTGGTGACGTAGACGACCTCGTCGCCGCGTCGGGCGCGCTCGGTAAGCAGCGCGGCCATGCCCGGAACCGGGTCCATGCCGCGGTACACGACGCCGTCGAGATCGACCAGCAGGAGCATCCGGCGCATCGTACCGGCGCAGGTGGCACGATGGGCCGGTGATACCCCGGACACCCGACCGGACCGATCCCCTGGCCGCCACCGAGCGGCTCATCGTCGATGGTTCGAACCTGCTCCACGCCCTGGCCCGCGGCCGATCCGGTCCGGCCCCGGCCGCGACCCTGATCGGTCGCCTGCGTGGGGTCATCCCGCCGGCGGTCCGGATCGAGCTCATCTTCGACGGGCCGCCGGATTTGGGGCTGCGCGGGACCCGGATCGCGTCCGGGCTGACGGTCCGCCACAGCGGGCGGGTGAGCGCCGACAGCCTGATCGACCGCCTCGTCGCCGACGCGATCGGAACCGGTGGCACGACGGAAGCGGCCCACGCGGCCGGCTGGGCGATCCTCGTGGTCACCGACGACATCGAACTGGGACGGGCGATCCGGCGCCGGGGCGGACGGACGACCGGGGCCGCCTGGCTCGTCCGGCGGCTCGATCGACCGAGCCTCAGCGGCCCCGCAATCGGCAATCGCCGCCGGCCGAGCCCGCCGCAATCCGGCACCGCCGGCGACCCAGGGTCGACCGATGCCCGCAACGCCCGCGACGACGGCCACGTCGAGGACGGAACGCGCTGGCGGCCCGGTCGGTGGGCCACCAGGAAGACCGGCAACCCGCGCCGTGGGCGGCCGCGTCCGCCGAGCCGACCGGGCTAGAATGCCGCCGTGAACCTGATCGATCAGCTCGGCCGAATCTGGGACCAGATCCTGGGATTCCTGTCCCTGCTCGTGATCCCGGATTGGGGGTCCCTGGTTGGCCTGCTGCCGATCCTCCTGGTCATCGGCGTCCTCGGACCGCTGTTCAGCCTGATCGCCCTCATCTGGGTGATCTACATGGTCCGCAAGCCGCGGGCCAGGCTCAAGATCCTCGAGGGCTCCTACCCCGCCCTGCTCGACGCGCTCGGCCAGCCCGTCTATCCAACCGGCCAGCCCTATTGCGCGCGCGACGGGCTGATCTACCCGAGTCGATCGACCGTCTGCGACGTCTGTCGCGACGAGCTCGTGGTCACCTGCCCGAAGTGCACCATCGGCCGCCAGGCGCGGATCCGGACCTGCGCGAATTGCGGTCTCGTCCTCCAGATCGACGAGCGGGCGGTCCAGCGGGCCGTCGTCCCGGTCGGGCCGCCGCCCGGCGGCGCGGCCGCCGCATGAACCGCTCGGCCTGATGGCCACGACCGGTCAGCTCCTGTTCTCGATCGGGGTCATCGTCGTGGCCCTGGCGTTCGCCGCCCATGTCGGCCATGCCGTCCTGCTGGCCAATGGGCGGCGCGCCCTGCCCCGGTTTGTCGTTGCGTCGCAGCCGGCCTTCGCCGGGGTCGTGACCGGCTCGTTCGCCGAGCGTGCCAGCGGCGCCGACGCTCCGAGCCTGGCCGTCGGCAACCAGCCGGCCAGCCCGCTGTCGGGGAGCGCCCGCGCCCTCGACCTGCTGGCCGTCGGGCTTCTCGGTGGCGCCCTCATCCTCCGCGCGATCGCCGTGGGCCGGGGACCGTGGGGCAACATGTTCGAGTTCACGGTCGCGTTCGGCTTCACGATCCTGACCGGCTATCTGCTCCTCGAGCGGCGCTACCCGATCCGCTCGCTCGGGTTCATCCCGTTCGGGGTCGCGCTGGCCCTGCTGCTCTACGGGAGCAGCCTGCCGAGCGACGTCAAACCGCTCGTCCCGGCGCTCCAGAACGCGCCGCTGCTGACGATCCACGTCGGGATGGCCGCGATCGCCTACGGGATCTTCGCGACCAGTTTCGCCGCCGGAGTCGGCTATCTCGTCCAGGGCCAGGGAGACCGGTTCGCCTGGCTGCCGTCGCACAAGGTCCTCGACGAGGTCGCCTACCGGGCGGTGATCTTCGGCTTCCCGATCTTCGCCACGATGATCATCCTCGGCTCCTGGTGGGCCTCGATTGCCTGGTCGCGTTACTGGGGCTGGGACCCGAAGGAGACGGCGGCGCTGGCAACCTGGCTGGTCTACGCGGTCTACCTCCACGCTCGAAACCAGAAGTCGTGGGCCGGCCGGCCGGCCGCGCTCCTCCTCGTGATCGGCTTTGGGATGGTCCTGGTCACGTACTCGGGCAGCCTCTGGTTCAACGGCCTCCACGCCTACAGCGGCCTGTGAGGTGCGTCTCGTCGGGGGCGATCCGGGACGAGCCAACCGGCTCACCGCGGCGGTAGCGGTCGTGACCCTCGGCGCCGTGCTGGCGGGCTGCAACCTCTTCTTCCCGGGGCTCGTGGGCCCCGGGCCCATGGGCTCGTTCGGCGACCTGTACTCGCTCGGGGACCTGTCCTCGTTCGACGTTCCGCTCGAATCCTTTGGCGAGCCGTCGCTTCTCGCGACGTATCGGACCGGGAGCGCGACGATCCGCCTCGGCGACGGGACCACGATCAGGCTCACCACCGTCCGGGCCGGCTCGCAACTGATGAGCTCGATGGGGGCGGCTGCGCGCTGGTCGGACGCGAGCGGTTGGAACCTGATCGTCGATGGCGCCGCAAGCGACGGCAGCTACGGCGATGCGACCATCGTCGAACTCGACCGGATCGCCGACAACGAGCACCTCACCACCCTCGATTCGGGCGGCTGCAGCGTGAAGATCGATCTTGCCGATCGAACCGGCCTGCGCGGCTCGGCCAGCTGCAAGGGACTGATCTGGACCGACGCACTCGACCTGTACGGGCCCGTCTCGGCCGCCAGCGGACAGGCCCCGTTCGACGCCGAGATCACCTTCTCCGCCGCCCCATAGCGATGGCCAGCCGATGCGTGCCGACTGGTGGCAGC
>Ga0080064_1004644_pt1 | contig 17236 bp, 9 predicted proteins | sample Subgrocontami54m_FD_69260 | JGI IMG/M metagenome (GOLD analysis project Ga0080064, IMG submission 69260) | Subsurface groundwater microbial communities from S. Glens Falls, New York, USA - GMW46 contaminated, 5.4 m (SPADES assembly) (version 2) ...
ACAGCGCGAACGGGTTCTTCGCCGCGTGCTTGCGCGCCTTCTCGGCGACCTTGGCGAAGGTCTCGCGCCTCGTGCCGTACTTCCACCGGTACTCGCGGCCCGCGCCGCCGAACATCTGCGCGGCGCCCGGCGCGGCGTTCAGGCCCTGCACGGAGTTCATGACGCTCGCGTGGCGATCGAGCGGGTTCGTGCGATCGTTCCACTTGGCCTGCAGTGCGCCCTTCTCCATCTGCTCGAAGCCGACGGCGAGGACGCACTCGACGAGGCCGCCCGCGATGGCCTGGCGCGCCAGCATCAGCGCGCTCGAGCCGGTCGAGCAGTTGTTGTTCACGTTGAAGACCGGGATGCCGGTCTCGCCGACGTCGTAGACCGCGCGCTGCCCACACGTCGAGTCGCCGTACACGTACCCTGCGTACGCCTGCTCGAGCTCGCCGAAGCTGACCTTGGCGTCCTCGAGCGCCGCGCGGATGGCGCCCGCCGCCATCACGTTGTACTCGTCGCTGGCGCCGGGCTTCTGGAACTTCACCATGCCCACGCCGACCACGTTCACCTTGCGTCCACTCATGTCGCTCTCCTCGTCAACCTGGTCCTCGTTCTGGTCCTGGTCCTGGGTCGATCAGCCCAGGTTCCCGAGGAACGTGAGCCGCCGCGCGACGGACACATCGCCGTCCACGCGCAGTTGCCCGTGCTGGTAGAGGTGCTGGAAGCTCGCCTTGCCGCTCGCGAGCTCTGCCAGCGCGCGGTCGCTGACGGTGATGGTCGCCGCAGCCTGGGCATCCTTACCGGCCGTGACCGCGCCCGCGCCCTGGCGCAGGTCGAGCACCCAGGCCGCGTCCGGGTCCTTGACCACGAGCTGCACGAGCGCGCGCACCTCGCCGGCCAGACCCGCGTTCCCCGCGAGCCGCGCCCCGATCTTCTCGACGATCGACGCCGCCTGTCCGGGGCCGCTCGCCTTGGCCGCCGCGGCCTTCGGAGCGGCCGCGGCCGCAGGCGCCGCCGCACCGCCGCCGCCCGTGCGTTCCCCTCCGGAACGTTCAAGAGCGGCGGCGAGGACGTCGTTCGGGTCGACCTTCTGCAGGAACGACAGCTTCTGCGAGGCCATCACATTGCCGCCGATCTTGAGCTTGCCCGTCGAGAACAGCTTCATCGGGTCGGACTTGCCGGTGCACATGTCCATGAAGTCCGCGTCCGAGATCTCGAGCGTGCACCCGGCCGTGACCGTCTCGCCCCTGGCGACGGCGCCGTCGCCGCCCGACAGGTCGAGCGTCCACGTCGCGTCCGGGTCCTTGAGCTTGAACAGGAACACCGTCTTGACGCGCTCGCCGGTGCCCGGGTTCTTCGCGAGGAACCGCGAGATCCCGCCGAAGATGTCGCCGGTCGTCGGCGTCACGTCCGTGGCGGGCGCCGCCGCCGCGCCACCACCGCCTCCGCCGCGCTTCTGCGCCGACGCGAGGACGTCGTTCGGATCGACCTTCTGCAGGAAGGACAGCTTCTGCGAGGCCATGACGTTGCCGCCGATCTTGAGCTTGCCCGTGGAGAACAGCTTCATCGGATCGGACTTGCCGGTGCACATGTCCATGAAGTCGGCGTCCGAGATCTCGAGCGTGCAGCCGGCCGCCGCCGTCTCTCCCTGCGCCACGGTGCCATTGCCACCCGACAGGTCGAGCGTCCACGCCGAGTCCGGGTTCTTCAGCTGAAAGCCGAAGACCGTCTTGACCTTGTCGCCCGTGCCCGGGTTCTTCGCGAGGAACGCCGCGATCCCCGCAAAGACGTCCGCGCTCGTCGGCATGACCGCCGCGCCGCCCTGCGCCTGCGACTGCGACTGCGACTGCGGCTTGTCCTTGGGCTTCGGGATCTCCGCGAAGAGCTCGATGGCCGCGTTCGACACCACGACCTTGCCGCGCTCCTTGCTCGAGACGCGGAACAGGATGCGCTGGTCGTTTTCCTTCCACATCTCGGTCACGAGTGTCTCACCCGGCACGACCGGCTCGACGAAGCGCACCTTGATGCTGCGGAAGAAGCGCACGTCGCCGCCCGGGGCGAACTTCGACAGGACGTGCCGCGCGGCGTAGCCGAACGTGCACAGGCCATGAAGGATCGGCTTTTCGTAGCCGAACGCCCTTGCGAACGACGGATCCGCGTGCAGCGGGTTCCAGTCGCCCGAGAGGCGATAGAGCAGCGCCTGGTTCGCGCCGACCTTCTGCTCGACCACCGCGTCGGGCGCGCGGTCCGCGGTGACAACACCGGTGTCGACGGCGCGCATCCGCGGCGGCAGGGACGGTCTGGAGCCGGCGGACGTGCGCTCGAACCCGCTGACCGTGATGGAGGCGCGCGCGCAAGGACGGCTCGTCCTCGTGGCCGAGGACGACCACATGAACCAGAAAGTCATCCTGCAACAGCTCGGCCTGCTCGGCTATGCGGGCGAGATCGCGGGCGACGGGGCCGAGGCGCTCGCGCTGTGGCGCCGGGGTTCGTACGCGATGCTGCTCAGCGACCTGCACATGCCCCACCTGGACGGCTATGACCTGGTGGCGGCGATACGTCGTGAGGAGCCGGCCGGCGTGCATCTGCCGGTAATCGCGCTGACCGCGAACGCGCTCCGTGGCGAGGCCGACCGGGCATTGGCCGCCGGGATGGACGGGTACCTGACGAAGCCGGTGCCCCTGGCGACACTGCGCGACGTGCTCGCGCGTTGGATCACCCCAACCGTTCGGGAGGAGTGAATGCGTGGCATGCGCGGCGCACTGGCCGCCGTCGTCCTCGCCGGTCCATTCGCGCTTGCCGCGCAGCGGAACACGCGCCCGTTCCGCCTTGAAGAAACGACCATCGCCGAGGTCCACGCCGCCTTCCGCGCGAGGCAGCTGACCTGCCGCCAGCTCGTGCAGCGCTACCTCGACCGCATCGAGGCCATCGACAAGCGTGGGCCGGCCATCAATGCGATGGTCGTCGTCAATGCGGCGGCGCTCGCCACCGCCGACTCGCTCGACGCGCGGTACCGGCGCACCGGCCCCACGGGACCGCTCCACTGCATCCCGATGATCGTCAAGGACAACTTCGAGACGACGGACCTGCAGACGACGGCGGGCTCGCTGGCGCTCAAGGGGTGGCTGCCGCGGCGGGACGCCACCATGGTTGCGCGCATCCGCGCCGCCGGCGCGATTGTGCTGGCCAAGAGCAACATGAACGAGTGGGCGTTCTCGCCGTACGAGACGGTCAACTCGATCCTGCCGGGCTACACGAAGAACCCGTACGTGCTCGACCGCGTGACGGCCGGCTCGAGCGGCGGCACGGCGGCGGCGGTGGCCGACAACGAGGGCGCCGTCGGACTCGGCACCGACACGGGCAACTCGATACGCGGCCCGTCGGCGCACACGGCGCTCGTGGGCATCCGCAGCACGATGGGGCTAACGTCGCGCGCGGGCGTGGTGCCGCTGTCGAACAGCGCCGACATCGCGGGGCCGATGGCGCGCACGGTGGCCGATGCCGTGAAGGTGTTCGACGTCGTCGCCGGGTCGGACCCCGACGATCCGGTGACGGCGCCGGCCGACGCACGGCGCGAGCGGGACTACAACGCGTTCGTCGTGCCCGGCGGCCTGCGCGGCGCGCGCATCGGCGTGCTGCGGCAGGCGTACGAGCGCGCCACCACGGATTCCGAAGTCGTGCGGGTCTTCACGGCGGCGCTCGAGTCAATGAAGGCGGCGGGGGCGACGATCGTCGATCCCGCGGGCATCGACTCGCTGCCGGCGCTGCTGCGCACCACGGGGGGCGGGTGCAACCCGTTCAAGTACGATCTGGAACGCTATCTGGCCGCGCGCGGCGCGAACGCCCCGGTCAAGACCGTGGACGAGGTGCTCAAGAGCGGGAACTACCATCCCCTGGCGCAGGCGCGGCTGCAGGCGGCGCAGGCCGTCACCACGCCGCCCGAGGACTCGCCCGGGTGCCAGGCACGTGAGGCGATGCGCGGCCGGCTGCGCGCGGCGGTGCAGGCGATGATGGATTCGCTCCGGCTCGACGCGCTCGTGTACCCGACGTGGAGCAATCCGCCGCGACTGATCGGCGACCTCAACACGCCGCACGGCGACAACAGTCAGCTCTTCTCGCCGCTCACCGGCTTTCCCGCGATCACCGTGCCGATGGGCTATACGCGGGATGTGCTGCCGGCGGGCGTGACGTTCTTCGGCCGTGCGTGGAGCGAGGGAACGCTCATCCGTCTGGCGTACGGGTTCGAGCAGGCCACCAGGCATCGGCGCACGCCGTCGCATCGGCCATCCGCAGCCGCTGCGGAACGCGGGCGCGGGGCGCTGCAGCGACCGTAGCGCGCGCCTGTCGCGTTTACCGACGACCACGCCCAGCGTCCGCGCTGGGCGTTTTGCGTGTAGGGGATATGCGGACTTCCGGCGTGATCCTCCGCGCGCGCTCGTCGAGTTGCGTAATGCATCTCTATAGAATGAGATAGGAATAAACATGTCAGTTGCATTAAGTCCTGATTAGGCTGATTGAATTCGAGACAGGAACCGGTTTTACTCCCGTTTCGCCTACACTCGTATAGGGAATTGCCTGCCAATGGGACGCCCTGTTTATAGGGGATTGCCTGTCGGCGTGAAGTTCTGTCAATTAGCGTGACGTTTACGAACGAACGTTGCAGGTCAAGCACCTGTCGCTCGCTGTGCCACCCCCCACCCCCCCTCAGGAGCTAGTGATGAACGACAGTTTGCGCGTCGCGGCCCGACGCGCGGGCCTTGCGTTCGCCTTCCTGGTGTCCATTCCGTTTGCGGCGTTGAGCGCGCAGACGGGATCGATCACCGGCAAGGTGATTGACAAGGTCTCGCAAAGGCCTCTCACCGAAGCCCGCGTCGTGATCCCCGGTACCACGCTGGAAGCGCGGACCAACGACCTCGGCGAGTTCCGCTTCGCCGCGGTGCGTCCTGGCCGTCTCGTGGTTGGCGTGTATCACATCGGGTACAAGGCGACGTCGGACACGGTCGTCGTGACGGCCGGACGGGCCGCGTCGGTGACGCTCCAGATGCAGGCGTCGCTGGTGACCCTCTCCGAGCTCGTCATCACGGGTACGGCGGGCAACCTCGAGCGCAAGGCGCAGTCCGCCCTCGTGGCGTCGGTGTCGGCGGCGCGGGTCATCGAGACGGCCCCCATCGCCACGGTGGCCAATCTGCTGCAGTCGCGCGTGCCGGGCGTGGCGCTGACGACACAGTCGGGGACGGCGGGAACGGGCACGACGATCCGCATCCGCGGCGCGTCCTCGGTGAACCTGTCGAACCAGCCGCTCGTCTTCATTGACGGCGTGCGCACCATCGAGGGGCAGGTCGGCTCGGGCCAGGCGGGCCAGGTGTACGATCGCCTGAACGACATCAATCCCGACGAAATCGAGAGCATCGAGGTGGTGAAGGGGCCGGCCGCCGCCACGCTGTACGGCGCCGACGCCTCGGCAGGCGTGATCCAGATCATCACCAAGAAGGGCAAGGCGGGCAGCACGGGCGGTTTCCGCCAGTCGGTGCGCTTCGAGATGGGCACGTCCGAATTGCAGTGGACCCCGCCGGCCAACTACGGGCTCTGCACGGCGGCGAATGTGGCCTCCACCAGCACCAACCCGCTCTGCCGCGGGCAGGCGGTGGGCACGCTGGTGAGCGACAATCCCATCGTGCGCGTCGGCGGCTTCCGTACGGGCACCGATCGCATCGTCAGCTGGAACGGGACGGGCGGCGGCCAGAACTATGGCTACAACCTGTCGTACGGCGAGGACCACGTCCTGGGCCTCCTGCCGAACAACAAGTTCACCCGGTACAATGTCCGCACGAACTTCAACTATGTGCCGACGGATAAGCTGACCATCGACGCCGGCGTCGGCCTGTCGCAGACCGAGACGCAGCTCCCGGACAACGACAACAACATCTACGGCTGGCTGGGCGGTTCGATGCTCGGCAGCCCGCTGACGCGCAACGACGCCACGCCGCTGTCGAACGACGGCTGGTACGGCTTCAACCGCAAGTACAACGCGCTGGCGTCCATCTACCGCCAGCTGAAGACGCATCGTGTCGTCTCGAACATCACGGCGACCTACCTGCCGGTTCCCTCGTTCAGCAATCGCGTGACGCTGGGCATGGACTTCATCGGCGACGAGCAGCGGTCGTTCTTCCCGAAGAACGACAGCAGCTGGTACGGCGGCGCGCTGAACACGGGCAGCAACAACCAGGACTTCCGGTTCAACGAACGGTACACGTTCGACTACCTCGGCAACGTCAAGCGCAGCTTCGGTCGCGCCTGGGAAATGAACACCTCGTTCGGCCTGCAGGTCATCTCCAGCCGCAACTCGCTCACGAACGCCAGTGGTCTCGGGTACGTGACGAATGCCAACTACTCGATCAGCGGCGCGGCGACGCGCTCGGGTTCGAGCGGCTTCAGCGAACAGCGCCAGTTCGGCTACCTCGGCCAGGTGCAGCTCGGCCACGAGAACAAGCGCTTCGTGCAGGTGGGTGTGCGCATCGACAAGAACTCGTCGTTCGGCACCTCGGCGCCGTCCATCGTGCTGCCGAAGATCGGCGGCAGTTGGGCCATTTCGGAGGAGAAGTTCTTCGATCCGATGGCGCGGTACGTGAACACGCTGCGTTTGCGCGCCTCGTACGGCACCACGGGCCGTTCGCCGAACCCCGGCGACGCCCTCACGACGCTCCGCGCGACCCCGTACAACATCACGGGCACCACCGACGCCGGCGCCATTCCGGGCAACCCGGGCAATGCTGACCTGGTGCCGGAAAAGGGAACGGAGTTCGAGGCGGGCCTCGACGCCGGCTTCTTCAACAACCGCTTGTCCGCAGAGCTGACCTATTTCCACAAGGTCACGAAGGACCTGATCATCGCACGGCCGATCCCGCCGTCGCTGGGATTCGCCGAGAATCCGCTCGACAACATCGGCGAGGTGCTCAACAGCGGCCTCGAGCTGGCGGTGAACTACGACGCGCTGCGCATGGACAACGTCAACTGGAACGTCCGGCTTGGCGCGAACACGCTGCACAACGAGCTCAAGAGCCTGGGCGACGTGCTGCCATTCAACCTGGGTGGCGCGGGACGCACGATTGTCGGCCAGCAGCTCGGTGTCTTCGTCTCGAAGAAGATCCAGTCCATCGACGTCGCCGCGAACAAGGTGACCGTGGACTCGGCGCTCGTGCCGATGGGCAACCTGTGGCCGACGCTGGAATGGAACCTCACGAACACGGTGACGCTGTTCAGGAACTTCCGGGTGTCGGCGATGGTGGACGCCAAGCGCGACTTCCTGGTGCAGAACTTCACGGCCTACTTCCGCGAGACGCAGCTGGTGCGTTCGAACCTGCGCCTCGACACGCTGGCGCTCAGCAAGTATGAGCGGCTGCGCCGCTATGGCAATCTGACGCCGGGCCAGCCGGCGTTTGTGCAGCTGAACGGCAAGCCGGCCACGGTGAGCGACGTGATCGATGCGTACCTCGAGCCAGGCGACTTCGTGCGCTTGCGCGAGGTGTCGGCCACGTACACGGTGCCGTCGAAGTACCTGAGCGTCTTCCGCAACACGGTGAGCGGAGCGTCCATCACGTGGGCGATGCAGAACGTGAAGGTCTGGACTGACTACACGGGTTCTGATCCGGAGATCAACGCGCAGTCCGGCGCGTTTTCGCGGCAGGACTTCCTGACCGTTCCGAATCCGCGGAAGCAGACGTTCCGCGTCAACCTCAACTTCTAACCGCGAGATGATCACCATGATTTCGATCCAACGCGCGGTTACGCGCACCACTGTGGGTGCGGTGCTGGTCCTCGCGGCCGCCTGCTCCGACTCGTTCGTCCAGGTGACAAACCCGGACCGCATTGACGCCTCGACGGTTGATCCGTCGTCCGGCGCGACGACGCTCGCGTTCTCGGCCCAGCAGAACTTCGCCACGGCCTTCGGCTGGCTGGCGATGTACAGCGGCTGGTTCACCGAGGAGGCCAACGTCTCCGACACCTTCCCCACCCGCAATGAGTTCGGATTCCGGCTCATCACGGACTTGAACGGCTCGCTCAACGGTGACGTCTGGGCGCCAATCTCGCTCGCGGCGGCGTCGGCCAAGACGGTGCTCGACCTTGAGCTGCCGAATCCGACGAGCAACATCAACTATGCCCGCGCCGCAACCTTCCGCGGCTTCGCGATCCTCACGATCGGCACCGACTTCTGCTCGGGATCGCTGTCGTCGGGTCCGGAGCTCACGACGGCGCAGCTGCTCGACTCGGCCATCGTGTACTTCACGAAGGGCGTGGATATCGGCAAGGCCGCGGCCTCCGCGGACGGCACGGCGCTGGCCAACGCGTCGCTCGTCGGCCGCGCCCGCGCCAAGCTGCAGAAGGGGGACAAGGCCGGGGCCGCCGCCGATGCCGCACAGGTGCCGGCGGGCTTCAACTTCGACCTGCGGATGACGGACGACCTGGCCAACCGCACGCGCCTGTCGAACCGCATCTACCAGTTCACGTTTGATCGTTCGTCGATCAGCGTGGCGCCGTACTTCCGCGTGAACGACCCGCGCGTGCCCTACCTCGCGCCGGGGGTGAGCAAGCTGAACGGCCAGGACGCGGTGCCGGGCGGCTTCTACGAGCAGAAGAAGTATCCGGCGTATGCCGCGTCCATGCGGCTCGCGTCGAAGCTCGAGGCGGACTACATCGCCGCCGAGGCGGGAGGCGTCACGGCCCAGCTCGCGCTGATCGCGGCGCGTCGCACGGCGGCGGGCCAGACGCCCTACGTCGGCGCCATCGACGCGGCAAGCGTGCTCGCCGAGCTGATGACGCAGAAGGCGTTTGACTTCTATCTCGAAGGCAAGCGCCTGGCGGACTTCCGCCGCGTGCCGGCCGCCGTCAAGGGGATTACGCCGGCGGGTGGTGCGTACTTCAAGCCGGGCTACTCCAACGTCGGCACCCAGACGTGCTATCCGCTGCCGCGTGTCGAGCGCGACAACAACCCGAACATGAAGACGAACTAGGAGTCAGCAGTCTCAGGCGGGACCGACGGCGGGGAGAGCGATCTCCCCGCCGTCGTGCGTCGGGGAGCAGAGAAACAACAGAGAGACAACAGCGAGAAAACAGACGCAGCTGGCGCGGGGGCGAGTGGCAGACCTCGTGCCGACGCTGCACCTTTGATCCGCCACCTTCCGGAGTAGCCCATGCCGCACCGTCGCTTCGTCCAGCGCCTGGTCGTCGGAGTTGTCTCTGCCCTCATTACACTCCCGGCCGGCGCCCAGCGCGGCGGCACGCTCCCCGACAGCGTCAAGGCGCGGCGGTGGGCCATCGAGCGGGAGCTGCAGTCGCTCGCCGTGGTCGAGCGCAAGGTGATGATCCCGATGCGCGATGGCGTGCGCATCGCCGCCGACATCTACCACCCGCGCGATGCGTCACGGAAATACCCGGCCATCTGGTCGCGCACGCCGTACAACTTCAATTACTGGGACATCCACAACGGCGTCCCGCGCGACATGAGCGGCGTGCTCAACGCCATCAAGCGCGGCTACGCGTGGGTGGACATGCAGGAGCGCGGCCATTTCTTCGCCGAGGGCAAATACGACATTCTTGGTGCGCCGCTCTCGGACGGGGAGGACGAGCTCAACTACCTGCGCGCGCAGCCGTGGTCGAACGGGAAGGTCGGGACCACCGGATGCTCCTCCACGGCGGAATGGCAACCGGCGGTGGCGTCGCTGGGGAATCCGGCCTTTGCGGCAATGAACGTGCAGGGCTTCGGCGCCGGCGTGGGGCGCGTGGGGCCGTACTACGAGCAGGGCAACTGGTATCGCGGCGGCGCGGTGCAGATGCTCTTCATCGACTGGCTGATGGGCGAACAGAACCAGGTGCGGCCGATGTTCCCGCGCGGCACGACGCAGCAGCAGCTCATCGAGGCGTCCAAGCTGTTCGACCTCGCCGAGCATGCGCCACCCGTGGACTGGGCCAAGGCGTTCTGGCATCTGCCGACAATCGAGCTCATCAAGGCGGCGGGCGGCCCCAACGGCATCTTCGCCGACTCGATGCCGGTGCCCACGGGCGGCGCGATGATGAAGCGCACGCCCAACGACCCAGCCTGGTACCGCGGCGGGCTGTGGCACGACAACATGCCCATCAACATCCCTGGGCTGTGGTTCATGTCGTGGTACGACGTGTCGGTGGGGCCGAACATCGCGATGTACAACCACGTGCGGAAGACGGCGCAGGGGAAGGCCAGGGACCAGCAGTGGATGATCATCGCGCCGGTGGCGCACTGTTCGTACGCGCGCGCGTCGGAACACACGATGGTGGGCGAGCGCGACATGGGCGATGCGCGGCTTGGCTACCAGAATCTCGTGTACGACTTCTTCGACCAGTTCCTCAAGGATCAGGGGCTGACGCCGATGGACACCGTGCCGAAGGTCCGGTACTACGTGATGGGGCTCAACCAGTGGAAGACGTCGGACGTCTGGCCGCCAAAGGACGCGCAGCCGCTCACGTTCTACCTGGGGAGCAATGGAAACGCCAATACGGCGGCCGGCGACGGCACGCTCTCGGTGAAGGCGCCGAAGAAGGACACGCCCGACCGTTTCACGTACGACCCACTGAATCCGGTGATGTCGCTGGGCGGCAACGTCTGCTGCCAGGGCAACGCCGTGGCTGCGGGCGCGATGGACCAGAAGAAGACCGAGGCACGGCCGGACGTGCTGGTGTACACCACGGAACCGTTCGCCGATGGCATGGAGTTGAGCGGACCGATCATCCCGACGCTGTACGTGTCATCGGACGCCAAGGACACCGACTTCACGGTGAAGGTGCTCGACGTCTACCCCGACGGGCGCGCGTACAACCTGGATGAGAGCATCCAGCGCATGCGCTATCGCGACGGCTACGACAAGCCGCCGGTCTGGATGGAGAAGGACAAGGTGTACAAGGTCACGCTCCAGCCGCTGAACACCGCCAACTACTTCAAGCCGGGCCACCGGCTCCGCATCGAGGTGTCAAGCTCCAACTTCCCGCGCTTCGACCGCAACCTGAACACCGGCGGGAACAACTGGGACGAGACGAAACCGGTGACGGCGAACAATGTGGTGCACCATTCGGAGAAGTTCCCGTCGGCGCTGACCGTCACGATGGTAAAGGCGAGAGTCGTGCCGTAAGTCAGCGGTCGGGCGCGGCCGGCGCGGCCAGCGGGAGGAGTCCGCGTCGGTACGCCGGCGGCGATGTCCGTATGGGCAGGCCCAACCGCGTGGGTGAAAAGATGGCAGACACGTGGAGCTAACGAAGACGGGGATGTACGACTTAGCTTGACGTCGCTGTCGCGGCGACGGATCTTCTTGCACGGCTTGCCAGCAAACAGCCTTCTCGGCGACGCCGAGTAGGACGAGCGCTGGCGCTTCGGTTACCCCACCCCAAGCGAGGGAGGCTCCTTGCGGAGAATCTTGTTGGTTGCAGCAGCACTGCTGTTCGCGACGATGCCCACTACCGCGCGAGCACAGACTCGTGAGGTGACGGGCAAGGTCACTCAGGCAGGCTCGAACGCCCCGCTCACGGACGCCACGATCTCGCTGCTCGGCCGGCCGGCCGGCGTCCGGTCAAATGAGCGCGGCGAGTATAGGATCCGCGTTCCTTCGGGCGAGGTGTCGTTGATCGTCCGAGCCTTTGGCTACAAGCGCGTCACCGTGCGAGTCGCAGCCGGCCAGTCGACGGCCAATGTGGAGCTCGACCGGGACGCGCTGCAGCTCGAGGGCGTAACGGTGACCGGCCAGGCCACCACCGTCGACAAGCGCAATGCGTCTACCGCCATCGGTTCGATCAACGCCGAGATGCTTGTCAAGGCACCGGCGAAGTCTGTCGAGAGCAACATTGCCGGCAAGATCACCGGCACGACGGTCTTCGAGAACAGCGGGGCCCCCGGTGGTGGCATGCAGATCCAGATTCGTGGGGCTACTTCGGTGCTTGGCCAAGGCGATCCGCTCTACGTAATTGATGGCGTGATCGTGTCCAATGCGTCCATCTCGTCGGGCCTTGCCTCGATTACGCGCTCGAGCGGATCGACGTCGAGCACGCAGGACCAGACGGTGAATCGCCTCGCGGACGTGAACCCGAATGACATCGAGTCGATCGAGGTGCTGAAGTCGGCGGCGGCCACCGCCATCTACGGCTCGCGCGCCACCAACGGCGTCGTCGTGATCACCACCAAAAAGGGCAAGAGCGGCCAGACGCGGTGGAACATCACGCAGCGTATCGGCTCCCAGCAGCCCACGCGGCTGCTCGGTTCGCGTCGTTTCGCGAACGCCGCGGCGGCCCTTCCGTATGCGGGCGGGCCGCTCGGCGTGGCCGCGATCAACGAGGCGTGCGGCACGGGCACGTGCCCGTGGTACGACTGGCAGAAGCAGCTCTATAGCCAGACGGATCCTTCGTGGGAGACCGTCCTGACGGCCGCGGGCGGCGCCAACAACACCCGCTTCTTTGCGTCCCTGAATGACCGTCTGAACAAGGGCGTCCAGATCACGACCGGGGCGCGTCGCACCTCGGGTCGGCTCAACCTCGACCAGACCATCGGCGAGAAGCTGACCGTCTCGGGCGGCATCGACCTGACGCACAACCTGATCCACAACGGGATTGGCAACAACGACAATTCTGGCACCAGCCCCATCTATACCTTCGGCTACGCACCAGCCGTCATTGACCTGAGGAAGAAGGACGCGACGGGTCACTACGTGCGGATGCCGTTCAATGGGGGCGGCACCGGCACCTCCAACCCGTGGGAGGTGTTGTCAAACATCACGGCCGCAGAGGAAGTCTGGCGCACGATGGCCAACCTGCGTGCCGGCTACTCGCTGCTCTCGACGGCGAAGAACACGGTCCAGCTCGCCTACATTGCCGGCGTCGACCGCTTTCAACAGGAAGGCACGATCTACTCCCCGAACTTCCTTCAGTTCGAGCCGGCGGACGGCTTCCTCGGCACCGCCCAGAAGGTCAACGCCAGCAGCCGACAGCTCAACCAGAGCGCGAACGTCGTCTGGACGTTCACGCCGGGCGCGAATCGGTGGATCAACTCGGCGCAGACGTCGGTGGGCGGCACCGCCGAAAGCCAACAGCTGGTGACCTACAACATGCGCACGCGGGGCATTCTGCCCGGACGCTCGGTTGTCCCGAATACCTACGGTGATATCGCGATCGCGAACGGCGTGACCGAGTTTCGCGACCAGTCGTACTACCTGAATGAGCAGGTCCTCGCCCTCGGCGAGAAGCTCTCGCTGGCGGCCGGCTTTCGCGCCGACCGCTCGAGCGCCAACGGCGACCGCAAGAAGTACTACGTCTTCCCCAAGCTCTCCGCGAGCTACCGGTTCGAAAGTCCGCTGTCGCGCTGGACCGACGTGGTGGACGAGATCAAGCTGCGTGGCGCATGGGGCCAGTCGGGCAATCGGCCGCGCTTCGGCGACCGCGACGTGACGGTCGCCAGCGGCGGCACCATCGGTGGTGCGGCGTCTCTTGCCGCGTCGACGACGCTCGGCAATCCGGCCATCAAGCCGGAAGTGATGAACGAGCTTGAGTACGGCATCGATGGGTCTCTCCTGCGGCAGCGCATCGGCTTCGAGGCGTCGACCTATGACCGCAAGATCAAGGACCTGCTGTTGACGTTCCCGCTTCCGCCGAGTTCCGGCCTGGCGCAGCAGACCATCAACGGCGGTCAATTGTCGGTACGCGGATTCGAGGCGTCCATCTCGATTGTTCCGATCCGTACTCGCGACGTGGAGTGGCTGTTCCGCACCACGTATGGCACCAACCGTCAGCATACCGACTGGATGCCCGTGCCGACGTTCAATGTGCCCGGCTCCTTCGGCTCGGCCTACGGCCGCAATCGTATCGCCGCGGGAACCATCTCGACCATGATTTGGGGCAACGTCCCCTTCAGCTGCCTCAATACGACGGTCAATGGCGTGTTCACGCCGGGCACGGCGACGGACGGCAAGCCATGCCGCCGCCTCGCGGATGGTGAGGTGATGGCGAGCCGCGTGACGCGCGATTCCACGATCCGTGACGCGAATCCGCGGCACCAGACCCAGTTCACCAATCAGGTCACGTACCACAATTGGAGCCTCACGGCGCTGCTGGACTGGCGCAATGGCGGGGCGACGTCGGACATGACGAAGAACCTGTACGACGAGGGCGGCAACTCGCGCGACTTCGACGAGAAGTCGCCGGACGCGGCGCAGAGCCTGGGCGAGTACCGCTATGGCCTCTGGTCGGGCAATGACATCCGGCCGTACATCGAGTACGGGACCTTCGTGAAACTGCGCGAGCTGTCGGTGTCGTACGACGCACCGGCCAGCCTGGCGGCACGGGCCAGGGCCCGCACCCTGAAGTTCACGTTCAGCGGCCGCAACCTGAAGACGTGGACCAAGTACTGGAGCTTCGACCCCGAGTTCAGCAACTTCGGCAACTCGAATTTCAACCGGTTCATCGACTTGGCGCCGTATCCGTCGACTCGCCAGTTCTTCTTCAGCATCGACCTGGGGTACTAGACCATGACGACGACCACTTACATCGCTCGCGCCACCACTGGCCGGACGTCGCTGTCGTTGCGGGCGCGCACGATCGCCTCATGCCTGCTGACCGTCGCGCTCTTTGGCTGCAGTGAGAAGTCCCTTAACATCACCAATCCGAACGCGATTACGCCTGAGGCGGCTGCCGGCGATCCGCAAGCGCTGCAACTGCTTGCCACCGGACTGATCATCGACTATCGCGGTGGGCGCGGCGGGTACATTTCGGACGCCGGACGGTTCGGCCGCGAAAGCTATATCTACACGCCGCAGGAAGGGCGCAACACCACGCACTACCTGATCGGGGTTGCGGGCGCGAACAAGATCGATCCGACGGGCTTCGCGGTGGGCAGCTGGGGCACGCAGTACAACGCGATGCGAGACAACTACAACTTCCGGAATGCGGTCAGCAAGAGTACGCTGACTGCGGCGCAAAAGGCAGCCGCACTGGGTTTCGCCAAGGTGCTGCAGGCAGCCGAACTGCTGGAAGTGATCGCCACCCGCGACACGCTAGGCGCCATTGTCGATGTCAAGGACGACGCCTCGGAACTGGCCCCATTCGTGTCGCGTGACTCCGTGTACAAGTTCATCCTGGCAACCCTGGACTCCGGGATTACCGCGCTGGGCGCAGGCGGGACGGCGTTCCCGTTCACGCTGTCGAGCGGCTACGCGGGCTTTAACACCCCGGCGACGTTTTCGCAGTTCGCGCAGGGGCTGCGGGCGCGGGCGGCGGCATACTACGCCACGAGCGGCGGACCTGCCAGCGCGTGGCAGACGGCCCTGTCGGCCCTCGGCGCATCGTTCCTGAACGCGGGTGCGACGAGCAGGGCGGCGTTTGACGTTGGGGTGTACCATGTCTACGGACCATCGCCAGACGCGCCGAATCCACTGAACATGGTGAACAACACGGACCTGTATGCGCACATGTCGTTCCAGGCCGATGCGCAGCTCAAGGCCGACGGTTCGCCTGACAACCGTTACCTGGCGAAGATCCGCAGCGGTCTCCCCAGCCGTCAGGGTCCAGTGACCGGCAGCGGCCCGACCAGCGCTGCGAGCACGCTGGGATTCAGCATCTGGGCGACGAACGCCTCGTCCATCGCGGTCATGCGCAATGAGGAGCTGATCCTGCTCCGGGCCGAGGCCAAGCTGGCCACCGGCGACAGGTCGGGAGCCATTGCCGACCTGAACATCGTGCGCGTGAACTCGGGCGGACTGCCGCCAAGCAGCCTCACGGCGGCGAGCTCTAACGACCAGATTCTCACCGCTATTCTGTACGAGAAACGCTACTCGCTCATGATGGAAGGGCACCGGTGGGTCGACATGCGCCGCTATGGCAAGCTCAATCTCCTGCCACTGGACGTGTCGTCGGGGCCGAACGCCAACTTTGTGGCCAAGGTCCAGCCGATCCCGCAGGCGGAGTGCCTCGTGCGGGCGGGCAAGACCGGCGCCCTGGTCGGACCATCGGGGCAGAACAACTGCAGTTGACCCGTCGGGCTGGAGCAGTCTCGATGGCTAGCGGCGGGGGCGTCCGGTGGGCGCCCCCGCCGCGCACGCGCCGTATTATCATTCCAGCGATGACGAGTCTCCGACAGTGTCTGCGCGTCGTCGCGGTACTCTCAATGACGCCCTTGTGTGCCGCTGGACAGCGCACGCAGTCCACGCTGCCCGGTGTGCCCGCGATGCGGGATACCCTGCGCAAGGCGCCGCTCGGGGTGATTGACGGTTTGGTCACCGATACCAACCTCGTCCCCCTCGCCGGTGCCGAGGTGACGGTGCTGCGTTCGCAGGTCAGGGTTCGCACGTCGGAGAACGGGCGCTTCCGCGTGCTCGGCACTCCGGCGGGCGGTTACCTGCTCATCGTCCGGCGCATCGGCTACCGGCCGCTCACGGACCTCGTCGAGGTGATTCCTGGCGACACCTTACGGCTCACGTTTGCGCTCGAGCGCGCGCCGCAGACCCTCGACACGGTGGTCGTCACCGAACGCCGGCAGTCGCCGCGAATGCGGGAGTTCGACGCACGTCGCAAGCTGGGGATGGGCGAGTTCATGACACGGGACGACATCGAGCGGCGTGCGGCGCTCGAAGTGAAGGACCTGCTGCGGACATTCCGGACCGTCAACGTGTCGCCCAGCTACACGAAGGGGCCCATGGCCGAGTACTTCGCACTTGGCAAACGAGGCGGCGGCGTCATGCAGGGCGAATGCGCGATGTCCGTGCTGACCGACGGCGTGCAGATGCCGAAGCCCTTTAACCTGAACCTGCTGCCGCCGCCGCGAGAGATTGCCGGCATCGAAGTGTACGCCGGCTCCGCGACGGTTCCGGCGCAGTACGCCGCGCTGAACTCGGGGTGCGGCGTGGTGCTTGTCTGGACGCGCGACGGATTTCGATAGCGCTCTCGGTCCGTTGGCCGTATGACTTGAGAGTCTCCATCACCTTCGCCTTGGTACGTAGTTCGCAGTCGGGTGCGCGCACCCGAAGGTCCGAGACTCGGCGCCAGATCCCCTGCATACCACGGATTTCACGGAAGCTGACGGATACGCACGGATGCGGCTTGGGGGAAACCCCAAGCATTATTCGCGACCATCCGCACCCGATCCGCGTAATCCGCGGCAAGGCAGTTCCCATCCGGTCGACCTCGCCTAGCCCGCGGCGAGTCAGTCGCCGTCCCCCTCGCTGCGCCGCGTCCCACCGACCTAGCGTTTTCGATG
>Ga0080064_1004646_pt1 | contig 17230 bp, 3 predicted proteins | sample Subgrocontami54m_FD_69260 | JGI IMG/M metagenome (GOLD analysis project Ga0080064, IMG submission 69260) | Subsurface groundwater microbial communities from S. Glens Falls, New York, USA - GMW46 contaminated, 5.4 m (SPADES assembly) (version 2) ...
TCGAACTGAATGATGTCTGGGCCCAAGTACAGCCAGACTTGGCGTATGAACTCTGCTTCCAACTCGACATCTCGTTGTCCTCCGGGGCGGAGGTTCAGAGTTGAATCAGAGAGGATTTGCGCAGCCATCTGGATGGGGATCGGCACGTCCGAGCTGGGATCGAGAATCGGGTCCTTGCCGCCGCGCTCCCGCAGTACATGACGCAGCACTGGATGCCGGCTCAGCTCCACGACTTGGCTAGCCGGTGCGGCGACGTAGACGGCGGCCAAGATCGTGCGGGGTTTCCAGCCCACGATTCTGTTGTCGTTCCCGACCACGCGGACGAGTGCAGTCCCTGTACCCCAGGCGGTGAAGGAGTGGCCGGGGTCAGCATCCAAATTCCTGTTTTCGAGCGTCCTCCGCACGTCCACACCGTTCGGGATGTCGACGGTGGCCGAAATCAAGTAGGTGCCGGAGGAATGGCACGCGACTACGTGCGAGGCCGCAATGGTAGCAAATCCTTTTGCGCCGGGGACTCGCCGAGCGAATCGGACGCCGGCGAGAATGATCGAATGATCGACGCCCATCGTGTGTGGTTTCGCTCGCTTCCAGGGGACGTTGTTCCGGGAGTTGTACGGAACCGAAGTCGGGATATCGTCCCACTGGGAGTTGATGGGGTCTTTGTCCTGGCGGTCGTGGAGCCACTCTTCCAGCTCTTCGTAGACTGGCGCTCGAGCGAAGAGTTTTCTTGCGTGTGGCGTCAGGTGGCTCACTTTCTGTGCCGTCGCCAGCTGTGTGGCTTCTGCGGTGGCGAGTGAGCTTTCCTCGTGTTCTTCGAGGAAAAGACCGGCGAGGAGGTAGAGCGGTACCGACTCGCGGTCCTTTTCCGCGGCGGTGATCTTCTCCTCGATCCACTTCCTACGTGCCCGATGGGCCGTCATCTCGATGAATTCCTCACAGCCCGGCATTCCGAAGTCCACGTAGCTGTGGTCGATCAGCGGGCGCGGCAGAGCTTTGTCGAACATGCGTTGGTATGTGCCGCCTACTCGCAGCTCTGGTAGCCGGAGTTTTCTGTCCCGCATCTCGGGTGTGAGGTTTTCACGGAATCGGAAGAGTCCGTCGGGATCGCAGACTACTGAGGCCACCGCTCGTTCGAAGGACAGGCTCGGCGACAGTGCTTTGTGCAGCACCACGTGCAGCTTGGTCCGACACTTGGTCGTCAGTCCCAGCGAAGTAATACGGAGCACGTGTCTGGAGATCGTCTGCACATACGCGAGAAAGACGCGCGCAAGCAGGTAGACGTCCAACATGTCGCGGCCTTCGATGCAGAGGACTTGATGTCCCTCGACTTTGCGGATGGTCTCGAGCACCGTTTGCAGCGCCGGAATCCACTGTTTCAACTCCAAGAAGATTTGCAGCGGATCAGTGATGGGACCAAAGTCGACCAGCTCTGACCACTTCTTGCGGAGTCTCGTCATGAAATCCGCGCCGCGCTTCATGAAGTAGGGGAACAGCTCCAAGAGGGAGTTCCACTGGCAGACAGTGATGTTGCGCTTGACGGAGGTCTCGATCGCTCGGAATATCGCCGCGGGGGCATCCACATCGATTCGAATCCGGAAGTGGAGCCGCAGCGCTATATTCTCGGCGCCGAGAACGTCTGCGAGCTGACGGGCGATGGACTTCAGCTCTTCTCGTGGAACACCGTTGGTCGCTGTGAGCAGGTGCTCTAGGTTGTCATCTAGGAACACTGCGTCGATACGGGTCATGTCGAGCTTGTTCTTGCGTTTCCCGACCCACGCAGTGGTTCCCTTTTCGCCTGTGGGGGCGGCGGAACTGCTCCTTGCTCGCTTTGGCTTTTTGCCGGGTTCCGCGGGCGGTTGGGTTGGGGATTCCACCGCAACTACTGGTTGCTGTGCTTTGATTCCCGATTTTCCCCCAGTAGTTGCCGTTCGGGGTTTAGGCGCCGGCTTGGTTTTTGGTGTTTCTGTAGGTTTTATTTTGGGGGCCGGCGCGGGTTTTGGTTTCGGCGCCGGCTTCGGCGCTGGTGCCGGCTTGGCTTTGGGTTTCGCGGGCGCTGGCACTGGAGGTGTGCTTTTCTTTGCTTTTTCTTTAATTCTTGTTGTAGCATCACCTTCAGCGCCTGAATCTGGAGCGTCCGAGGAGATCGAAGCTGAAGACCCAGAGCTCGAGCTGGATCCAGATTCGACTATCTCCGCCGATTTGGGCTTCTTTGCTGGAGCCTTGCCCTTCGATCGCGACTTGCCGCGAGCCTGACGCCCGTGCTTCATTGGAGTTTTAGGGGCCGGAGATGTATCCTCTAAATCGCCTTCCACATCAACATCCTCTCCCCCTCTAGTAACATCTCCTTCCAGGTCCCTCTGCTCGTGCGCGTCCTCGGCGTCCATCGGATCGAAGTAGGCATCTGGATCCTCTGGCACTCGTAACTCCGGTTCCGGCTCGGCCGGCGTCTGGGGTTCTGCTGCTTTCCTCTTCCCCAGGCCGGGGGAATCCATGTGTTTCCCTTTCCCCGAGCGCGTTGATTCGCGAAGTTCGCGCGTCGTCTCCGGAGTTGATGCAGTCGTAGGACTCCAGTCCGGCATGACTTTCATCGGGCCTTTTCCTGTTCCCGACATGCCGTAGAGTTGTTTTCCTCGCCCTGGCGGCGCTAGGCTTTTCAACAGCGGAATTGGGGGAATCCTCGAGGTTCCGCTGGGCGTCGACGATGGTCTGTCGAACTTGGAAGCCGGTAGCAGGTCGGGGAGTCGAGTCACCACTTTAGCCGTAGTTGTCGTTGGCCGTCCACCCACTGGGAGAGTAGATGTAGTAGGTGCGGCTGTGGGTGTGAGCGTTGTGGCGGCCGTGGTGCTCGTTTGTTCGGGGCTCGCCGGTGTTGAGGGTGGGGCCTCGGCGGTTTCCTTGAGTGTGTCCCGCCGTTTCTTGGAATCCGGTGGTCCCCCGGGCGCCCTGGTTGAAGCAGCGGCGGCGGCTGCTTTATTACTGGATGCCAACTGAGCTCGCAGTCGCTGGATAGTGTTTTCGTAGCCCTTCCGCTCGTCAGCAAATCCAGTTGCGCCCGGAGTAGATGTGCCCACGCCCTGTGTGTCGATCGAAGTCCGGTCACCCGGAAAGAGTGTCGCGGCAGCGGCGGGCAAATTGTTGTCGGCGTCGGGGGTAGCTTCGCCTGTCGCCGAGAGTGAGCTCATTGCCTGCTCCCAATTCGCGTCGAACTCGCGTCGCTCTTGCTTGTACGCGGAGCTCTCGTCCCACCAGGCCTGCTTCGTCGCTTTCGAAATTTGATTTTTCTCATACAATTCCACAATCAATTCCCAGAGGCCGTGGTGGAAGTCCTGGCGTGGAGTCGGGAGGCTTACATTCTCGGCGGCGGCCATCATCTGTGCCGGCGTGAGCTGCACTTGCAGCGGGTCTTCCCCGTGTGGTGGCGCCGGTTCTTGCCACTGTGGCGGTGCCTGTGTTTGCTCTGTTGGAGCTCGATTTTCGGCACCGGCCGTGAAAGTGGCTGAGGCAACGGCTGAGACAGTGGGGCTGTGGCTCGGCGCCGATGCATTGCTTGGATTTTTGATTTTTCTGTGGGGAGGTTCTCTGGCGGTTTCATATCCGCTTCGCTCTTCAGAATTTTCTGGATTGTCTCCATGTTGAGGTGAGACAGTGGGATCTGTGCCACAGGCTCGGTTGGGTCGCTCGTCATGTCCATCATGCCGATGATTCTTCTCGGCGCCGGGTTTATTGCGAGTGCGGCCATCAGTGCTGCCTTGTCCTCTGGCGTCTCGTCGGGCGGAGACGGGTACGTCGCAGCACTGGTCGAGAGAGTCCCGGCGACGGTTGGTGCTTGTGAGACGAAAGTCGGTGCAGTCAGCGCCGTGATGGCCGGCTGAAACTGCTGCTGTTGTTTGCTCGTCGCCGGTGGCTGCAGAGGGAACCCCATCGGTGGGAGTTGAGGCACATTCGCGAGTGCGTTCCCCTGCATGCCCATCGTCTGCTGGCCCCAGTAGAGCATGTAGGCATCCAAAAGCCCCTGTGGGAAGCCAGTTGCATTCGGCTGAGCTGGGCCGAAAGGGAAGAACATGGGCTGAGCGGGACCTTGAGCCGTGGTGGGGGGCACAATTCCGGTTGTCGGGAACTGCGCAGTTTGCGAGGGCGTCTGGAGAGCGAACTGAGAGCCCACTGGAACGATTCGTATCGCGGGCTGTGGCGCTGGGAACGACGGCTGCATCGCGGGCTGCCCGGCGGGCGGCACTGCAAAGTAGTAGTTCGGCGCGCCGGCGGGTCTCACGAAAGTAGGCAGCGCGGGAGGCAGCGCCGGGACTGGGGCGCGTTTGATCCACCTCCCTGTCGTCTGGTCGAACGCGTAGTTCGCGCTCATGCCTGCGTGCACCGAATGTGCCGGCAGCGCCTGCAAGCCGTTGAACGCCCCGTGCTGGAACATGTCCGACGTGAAGAACGCGATGTCCGGCGGCAGGTCCATTCGGATGTCTGCGACCCTGCGGCCGGCGGACGGGCGTTCCCAGCATTCCAGGCCGTCTGGCGTGTAGACGTCCTTCTCGTCGCTCATCCACTGCTGTCGCATCTCGTCGAAGAAGAACGCAGTGCCGGTGCTCGGGCTCGGGAAGCCTGCTCCCATGCCGGCGACGATCGTGATGCGCACCCCGTGAAGGCCGTAGTAGTCGTTCAGGTTCACTCCCGCCGGTGGGAATCTCCGTCGAAAGCCGGCAGGCAGCTGAGACGACTGGGGTTGCTGCGCCATTCCTAAAAGAAACATATTAGCGAAGTGTTTTACTTTAGGGACTCGCTTGTCAGGCGCGCGCGCATTACGCAAAAAGTCTAGCTCGGCAGGGCTCTCGGCGCTCGGCTCAGCACTCGGCTCCGGAGGATCTATGGCTTCTAAGCCATGACCCTCCACTTGCTCCGCATCCGCCAACTCAGGCTGTCTGGGCCTAGGCTCTCTAGGCTCATGAACGTTCTCAGGGCGGAGGCCGGGAGTGAGTGGGACAGTTTTGTCCGAGTGGACCGTGATGGTCTTCTGAGTGTTGGGATTGGACAGGGTGAGAACTGCCCCTTGGATTTTCACAATATCCATGGGCTCCGACCAGCCGGAGTCGAGTTTTCCCTTCCGGCGGCCCATTGATTTGAGGTGAACTCGGACTTTGTCTCCGAGTTTGAAATGCCTGGCTGTGGCGCCGAGATCGTAGTAGGATTTGTTGGTTTTGTGCCGTGTAAAGAGGTTTTGCCGGACCTCGGCACAAGCTTGCGCCACAGACGAGAGCATTTCCCTTGCTTTCGAGGCTGGGCTCTGCTCTAGAACTTCCTCGTCTACTCTCAGCTGGACCGGGAATCTGCACTCATCCCCAAACATTAGACGATGCGGCGTGAAGCCGGTGGAGGTGTGAACCGCAGTGTTGTAGGCGAACACAACTCTTGGCAGCAGAACGTCCCAATCTGTTCCCTTGTTCACTGCGTTCAGTCTTTGCAATCCCTTGATGAGTGTCTGATTCACGCGTTCGCAGACTCCGTTCCCAGCCGGGTGATAAGGCGTTGTTCTGATTTTGTTGATCCGCCAGAGGATACACATGTTCTGGAACAGCGCCGATTCGAATGAAGTTCCCTGGTCGCTCAGGAGTCGATGTGGAGCGCCGAGCTGTAGAATCCAGTCGGCAGTGAACTTGTCAACTAGAGTCTCAGCTGTCTGGTTCGGCGTGGCTGACGCTTTGCAGTACTTTGTGAAGACATCGATCATCACAAATACATAGCGATTCCCGGCGGCGGTCGTCAGCAGTGCTTCCTTTCCTCCGAACACATCGATAGCGACCAAGTCTCCTCTGTCACTCGCGGGGATGTGACCCAGAGGTGATTTCTTGTGTACGAACTTCTTGAAAGGGTCGCAGCTCGGGCAGCTGTTCACGAAGAGCTTAACATCCCGCTGCATGAAGGGCCAGTAGTAGAACGGTAGTAGGCGCGCGAGCACCTTGTTGGCTCCCTCGTGCGTGGCGGGGTCTTCTGCATGTGTGGCGGTCAGCAAACCATCGATCAGCTCGCTTGGCAATACGATCCGACACTGGGCGCCGGCATCGTTATCGCGGAGAACGAGCATTTCATTGTGCATTTCGAGCTGATCGAAGAGCTGCACCAGCGTTCTCAGGAATGGAGTGATGTTGATCTCCGTCTCTAGGTCGAGCGGAGTGTTGGTGGTCTTTGCAACAATCACTCGGGAGATGTTTTCATCATTGCCTTGGGCAATTTCGATTGTCTTCAAATCGAGATCCGGGCGGCGTTGAGCCTCGGCGCTGGCGCCGGTGTCATCGCTCGTCGGGAGCGCAAGTGCATCGCCGGCGGCGGCGCTGGTCTCGAACTCAATTGCAGTCAACTCGGCGTTGACTTTCACCGGCCACGGGATTCTCGAGAGACTATCGGCCACCACATTGTCCTTACCCCGGATAACATCCACTGTGAACTTGTATGGCTGGAGCTTCAGAAGCCATTTTGTGATTCTCGCAGAGTTCGACAGTTTGGAGTTAAAGATCCCCATCAGCGCTCGGTGATCTGTCCGCAGGAGGAACTCGCGGCCCAGGAGGAACACGTGAAATGCGTCGCAGGCTAACACAACTGCGAGCAACTCGCGTTCATAAGTGGAATAGTTTCGCTGGGCGGAATTGAGCGCTTTTGAGAACCAGAGGACGGGGTACTCCTCTGTGCTGGTGAATTGCCGGAGTTCAGCGCCGACAGCAATGGTGCTGGCGTCGGTCGTGAGAATGAATGGTTTCTCCGGATTTGGGAGTTTCACCAGGGGAATCGAGCAAAGTTTGTCCTTCATGTGCTCGAAGGCAGCCAACAACTCAGCTGTACACTCGATTTTGAGTTCTTTCGTGGAGTCGTACAGTGGTTTTGCTGCTTCAGCATAGTTGGACACGTACTTGTGGTAGTAATTGCAGAGTCCGAGAAAACTCTGCATTTCCGTTCGAGTCGTCGGCATCGGCCATTCTCGAATCTTGTCCAGCTTGGAGCTGTCGGCCGTGATGCCCTCCGCACTCAGAACGTGTCCAAGATACTCCAGCTTCTCGGGCAGGACTTTGCATTTGCGAGGTTTGCACTTAAGTCCAGCGCCGGAGAGCTTCAGAAGTTGTTTGTCCCACGCCTTCAGCGTCTGATCGAGTGTGGCGCCGTAGGTCAGCACGTCATCGAGGTAGACCACGGCTTCCTTGTAGAGGTCCTCGCGGAGGATACTGTCCATCATCCGCTGGAAAGTGCTCGGGGCGTTGCAAAGACCGAAGGGCATTAGATTGAATTGAAATAGTCCCATGTGTGTGGTGAATGCCGTCTTTGCCCGATCACACGCCTGCACTCGGACCTGGTGGTACCCCATGAGCAGATCCATGGCGATGAAATGCTTCTTGTCGTGCAGCGCCACAAAGATCTCATCGATTCGCGGCAGATTGTAGTTGTCCTTGACTGTCTGCTGGTTGAGTCTGCGGTAATCGATGCACATCCGGTAAGTGCCGTCCTTCTTCGGCACAACTACGATGGCGCTGGCGTAGGGACAGTTGCCGGGATCAGCCGGTGAGATGATGCCGAGTTTCAAATACCGGTTGATCTCCTTCTCCACAAATTCTCTGGCGCCGTAGGGAACGGGCCGGCCGCGCTCTTTGAAAGGCTGGTGCTCGCCGGTGTCGATGGTATGTTCGACACGGTCGGTGACGCTCAAATCATCGTCTGTCAGCGCGAACGCTTTCAGATTTCGGTCGACTATCTCAACGAGCAGATTCTTGAAGTCGGCGGAAACCTTCACCTCAGGTATCTTCAATTCTTTTATTACTTTCTCTAAATCCAGCCGTCTCTGAGTGTGTTCATCTAGTGCGGCGGCGGCGGCCGGGATCGCTTCCAGCGCCGGTTCGGCGGCGGACACTGCGCAAACGTCTGACATCGTAGCAATGTTCTTGTGGCCTCTCGTTTGCGGGTCCTCAATCCGCTTGAGAATTTTGAAGTTTGATTCACACTTCGGGCAGCACTTCAAGCGCAGACGGAAGGAGTGTTGCAGGTTGTCTCCGTAGCCGAGAACGCATCGGTGCGGCGACAGGAATTCGCCGCCGACGAGGAATTCTAACGGCAGACCTCGAACAACTCCAACCTCGTGGCAGACGGCTTGTCCGGCAAGTTTGAAAACTAACGTCGCCCATCCCAGAACCTTCAAAGGCAATCCATCTCCAGCGAGAACTCTTGTCAAACCGGGCGGCGCCAGCCGAGACTTGACTCTCAGGCTGTTCCAGAAGTTTTCAGACATGAGATTACTTGAGGAGCCGGTGTCTGCCAGGGCCCACGAGATCTCATCTTGGACTTGGACAGGGGTCCAGAAGAGGAGTCGTGTCGGGTCCTCTGTCACTTGATGCCCGAGAAAATCTTCGGTGCAGTTGATTCGCGGAATTCTGTCAACTGGCACCGGCAGGTCGACTGGAGCCAGTGGCTCCCGGCTCGGCGTGCTCTCGATTTCTGCCGGCGGCGGCGCCGATGGAGTAGGAAACTCTGGTGCATCCTCGGAATCGGACATCGGCGGCCCTTCCACAGCAGTCAAAAGAGGCATCGTTGGGCGCACGGGCATCTCGAGCAGGACTGCCGTGCGTTCTTCCTCCCACGCCACACTTGAGCGCGGGGCTCCTGTGCGGGCCGAGCCTGGGGCACTGGGCGTCGCACCTGTGGACGCAGCTGGATGGGCTGCTCCCTGGACTGATTGTCCCTCCAGAGTCTTGAGGTACTCTGGGCAGTGATTCTGCCAGTGGCCGGGTTTGCCACAGAAACGGCAGATGTTGTTGTCCGTACGGTCGACGAGTGCGGCTCGTCGGTTGTTGCCTCTCCCTCGCGAGCGGCAGTCACGAGCGTAGTGGCCACGGCGGCCACATTGATGGCATTCGATATCGGCCAGCGGTCTTGGAGCGCCTCGACCGCGTCCACGGCCACGAAGACTTGTCGGGCCGTAGGGTCGATAGCCAGCTCTGCCGTAGCCGCGAGAAGGGAACGGTCGACTTCTTCCGTTGAAACGACCGGGTGGGAAGTTCCCTCTGTTCACTTCTGCGAATCCGTACTCCTCTCCCTCTTCAAATTCTTCTTCCCACTCTCCTTCCTCCTCGTACTCGGGATATTCCCAATCCCCTTCGGCGGCTTCTTCCCCCTCTCCCGGGTTCCCTGCACCAGGTTCCGTGTACTGCTCACAGGCAGCGTAAGATTGAAATTTCGATTGCGCTGGTTTGTACTGCCGAGTCGGCTCCGGCGCCGGCATGGCGTCGGGCATTCCAGTGATAGTACCGGCGACCTGTATCGCTTTGGCGGTAGAGTTCTTCGCCTGCATGAGAACCCATTCGGCAGCGTGGCGATTCTTCATTCCCCGTGCGAAGGCAGAGACCGCGAACGTTTGCTTCTCAGCAGAGGTGCTGCTCGGGAAGGCTTTCTCACACAGGTTCTGCATTCGACACATGAAATCACCGAGGATTTCGCCCTCATTCTGCTCGGCCTCGAGCCATGCTTGCATTTCAGAGTATTGCAGGTTCGGCTGCCGAAACATCTTCGCCACGTTGCGACGGAAGGTGGGGTAAGCCTGCTTTCGCATCTCGTAGCACTCTCTGAAGTGGATGTGGTCGAGGTTCGCCAGAATGCATGAGACCCACTCCTCTTCAGGGATCTGTGCTACTCGGAAGTGGTTCTCCATCCGGAAGATCCACGTTGCGATGTCGGCCGTCGACGATCGCTTGAACTTCTCCACACTGCACGCTGCGCCGTTCGGGCGCCGGCTGCTCTCGGCAGGGGCTCCATCTGTCTTCGCCGCCGCCTCTTCCTTCTTCTTTTCCAACGAAACTCTCTTCCTAGACGGAGGCGGGCTGAAGTCCAACTCAGATTCACCGGAGGAATCATTCTTGAGCGACTTCCTGAATTCCTTGAGATCTTTCGCACTCATCAAGAATTTGTCATCTCTGAAGTCCCCTGAGTTCTGTGCTGCTGGAGCCGGAGGTGCAGTGGAAGTTGTTGTTGCCGCGGGCGCCGCATTCGGCTGGGCGACATTTGCAACATTCGTCGGTGCCGCAGTCTGTCGCGGCGGGGGCGCCGGTGGCGCCACAGAATTTACAATCGCCGGCGGCGGCGCCGGTTGATACACTACCGCCGGTGGTGGCGGCATCGCCGGTGGTAGGTTTACAGCCGCTGTTGCCGGAGTCCCCATCGGAGGGTTTTGTGGAAGCGCAGTCATCGCAGGCTGCTGGTAGACTTGCGTTACAGCCGATGTGAGAGTCTGCGCCGGTGGAACGTACAGCGTTACAGGCGCACGTGGCGCTGATGCTTGCACTCCACACATCCCTTGATCGGGCAGAGTTCCGAACTGCATTGAAAAAGGAACTGTACACACTGTCGTCTGGGACATTCCTGCGTTCGCAGCTCGTTGGGCTTCGTACATTTGGAGGAACAAAGGCATTGGCAGGATCCCAGCTTCGACTTTTCGGAAACACTCATACAGCCAGTCCGAACTCTGCGCGGTGGAACTCACTGGGGAGTGTGGTTGTGGCGGTAACGTAACAGTCGGTGGATTATGTACATGGTGGGGATGACTCGGCTTTGGCGCTGGGGCGGCTGTCTGGAAGTTTTCTAGTGCCGGGTGTGGGAGTGGCACTTGCACCTTTCTCGCGGGTATATGCACGGTCAAAGGTGCAATTCCCGGGTTCGATGGTCGCGTGTTCGTCGCCTGATGTTGTGAGCGACTTCGACGCGCAGCGACGTCCTGCTCTCGCACCGATCTCTGCGGTGCTTGCTGCGGCGCCGGAGGCCGAGGCCTCGCCGGGGCCGGTGGTTGCAGGACCTGAGCAACATACGGCTGCTGTCTCTGCCGGTAGAGATCAGGCTGAGGCCCTTGTTGCAACTGCTCGAACTGGGTGGGCTCTGCTGTTGACGACTGCACTGTCTGAACGAGGGGCATTTGCTGTGCCGTCAGATGAGTTTGTGCAGGCAACCTCGGAGCCGTCTGTTCCATCGGCACCGAATATCGAGTTTGTGCCGGCGGCGCGATCGATTGCTCATCAAGGGCAATTCGCTGCAGCGCCGCTTGAATCTCTGCGTCTGCGCGCTCTTGCTCCTCCGAAGCTCTGACTGATTGCTGACGCTCTCGCGGTGCAGCATTCGAATCGCGCGGCGGCGACTGGAAGTGTTGTCCATATCTCGAAGGACTCCTTTGCCGCGCACGATGTCTGGATCGGCTTCGATGCTCTCGCGCAGGGGCTACATCGAGCTCTCGAGTTCGATGTGCTTCGCGGACAGGCGACCTGTCCGGTAACTCTGGGATCGCCAGCACTGGTGACAGTGCTCTCGTAGCCTGTGTGGCTGGCTGCTGATATCTCGCTGCCGGCGGTGGCGCCGGAGAGTTCAGCGCCGGCGGCGAACTCAACGCCGGGGAGTTCGGCGCCGGGGGCGATCCTGGCGCCGGCGAAACACTTGGCGCCGGCGACAACTGTTCGGGGACCGGCTCGAACTGTCGTATTATTTGCGCGGGTGTGGGTACCAGCGGCTTAATCATCGTGTGAAGAGCTCGCACTGATGCGGTGTACTCAGCTGCGGATAGCTGTACAGGTTGTGGCGCGGACCACTGCCGTACTGGCTGCAAATACTCGGTTTGCACTGCCAGTTGCTCTTGGGCTTCTCCTGGCGCGTGCCAGTAGACCGTCCTTGCAATAGTAGTGGCAGGAGTTGGAACTGCCGAAACTACTCTGATTCTCGAACCAGAACTCGCCGCGGCGGCGGGACTCGGTTGAGACTTGGTTGCTATCGCTAGATTCGCTTGCGTGAGCGGCGACGGCAACACTGACCGTGCTGAGACGGGAGTATGTGCCGTGTCAGCAGGTCTCGATTCTGAGACTCGAGGATCGATAGAGACGAAAGGCATCTGTTGCGTTTGCGGGATGAGGTGGTTGCCGTACTGGCCACCAAGTATCAAAGCGCGGACTTGCTCCGGAGTCAACGTCATCTGCATCGTTAACGGCGCTAGTGCTGGAGGCACTGCAGGCGCGTTCGGTGCTGGGACGGTTTGTAGACTCTGCATCGGATTCGCTAGCAGGGCTGCAGCTCGTGCAGTGAGCACGCTACTCGCTGGACCCCAGCTGCTGAACGAAGGTAGCGCTGGTTGTGTGTTGGCAACAGGGTTGGGTGGGAGTGTCTGAAAGGCTGCTGGCTGTGGAGTTAACATCGGCGCTTGACTGGGCTCCGATGGCCACGGTCTCGGCGGCGGACGTCGATCTAGCCGATGGGGCACAGGTGTCTGTGCTTTCGATTCTGCGATCGCTGCCTCAGCAATGCCTTGCATCTCCGTTCCCAACATTCCAAGTTTCGCTCTTTCGAAGACCTCAACTTCGCCTCTGCTGATCAACGCACCGCCGGGCATCAACGACTCGTAGATTCGCTCTGGGTGCCGCGGGTCACGCCGTGGATCAGTGAGCGCCACTTGAGGCGGGCGCTTAGAGATGCAGTGGAACGGCGTACTCTGCGCAGTGGTGCGCACTGTGCGGTTCTCAAAGTCTAGAATCGGTTGTCCTGGCATGAGGTTGTTCAGTCCCGAAACAGAACCATGGTGAGACGCTGCGGCTGACGGAACTGCTCCTGGGGCCCGGGTCGAGTTCATCGGAAGGAACGCTCGACTGTGCGTACTTGTCGCGGGCGACAGCGAGACAGGCATTTGCATCTGTGCGGCCAATGAAGTGATCTGCTGACGGGCCGCGTCACCGACAATCTGTCCTCTCTCGAGAATTTCGGTGATCGCTTCCGAGTTGGACCCTTTGAGGAGCTCTTCCAACTGGGCGGATGCTGAACGCACTTCCATCAGTCGTTTGTGGACTGACAAACTCTCTGCTAGAGTGAGATCAGTTCTGCGCGGCGTCGCCCTTGCAGTCTGTGAAGCACGCGGTCTTCGCGGCGGTGAGGTTCGCGCAAAGAGAGCGGCATTAGAGGGAAATCGCGCACTAGACTGTACAAGGTTGGACTGATTCGGTTGAAGCGGCATTGCACTCGAGCTAGACAGGTTCGGCGGGCGCTGACTCCTGCTCGGGCCGGCGGCATTCGACTGATCGGCGCGCGCGGCGGGCGCGCTTGGCTGCAGGTCGATCAGGTTCGCGCCGGGCGGAGTAGCGTACTGCTCGTCCCCGGAGACAACAGTCTCTCTCGAGGTGCAGCGTACATGTTGTGTACCTACACTCAGTGGCGGAAGTGCGGCGGCGGCCGAGATAGGCTGCTGCGTGGATGCGAGGTGCGCCGCGGGGCTGGCATGAGAATGCATCGTCAAAACCGGCAGAGGGTATGCCGTGATTACATTGACGCTCGGGCCGGGTAACATCGCCGGACCGGCAGTGGACGCCGGTAAAGGCATCGACGCCGGAGTAGCGCCAGCGATAGACCTCGCCCTTTGAATGCCGGCGGCTGACGCCAAGGTAGGCGGCGCCGGCAAACGCCCATAGTCTGCCTCTGAGTGCTGGTGCCCGGGAGTCTCGAGCCCGGGTGTGACAACTTGTGAAGTGCGTGAGACAGTCACGGAGGCAGTTTGTGCACGCGCTGCCGCTGCAGCAGCGTCAGCATTGCGGTGCTCCTGCCGGGTCCGTGGTTCCCGAGGTTGGGTCGCTACGGGCGGCCCTTCCATCCGCTGTACACCCTTTTGCATTTCCTAGTTCTCTCGGAGTTGCAGATGCGAAGCAAGTGCCGGCGCTAGACTCTCAGGGAAAAGCGCCGAAAGCTCGGAGTAGAAAGCGAAAATGGATTATGCCAAAAGGATCACGCGTAGGCGGCGCGGGGAACACCGCGTTTGCAGAATGTCAAGATCTGCTGCTGGTCGCGACTCTTCTTGCTCAATCGACGAACTGGTTCGTGCAGGTCGTCTGCGAACACGGTTGAGCAAGAGAGTATTCTGTATTCCACTCCCTTTCCAAAGGCTTTCCTCTCAAAGGTTCTTTGGAGGGACACGGCACCAGTTGTAAAGGGCCGATGTGCCGATATAGGGAGTTCCTCTCGTTGTGTGTTTCGAGTAACTCTGAAACTAGCACTATGATTACGCGCAAGCAGTGCTAGAGGAAATCAGAGTGGAATCTGACTCTCGGCGCCGGCGGACTGCTGAGGCAGGTCAACGCCGGCGGTAGCGCCGGTGTAGTCTGATTCCGGGCCGGCGGGCGCCGGTGATGCGGTGCGCCGGTGCGGCGGGCGCCGGTGACGCTGAAGGTCTCGCACAAGCTCTGTACTGTGATGAGCAGCAGGCTACGGGGACAAGACCGAGGCCTCCTCTCTGGTATGGGTTCTTCAGAGGAGACGCGAAGGACTCGCACAAGCTCTGGACTGTGATTAGCAGCAGGCTACGAGGGTAAGTCCGAGGCCTCCTCTCTGGTATGCAGCTCTCAGAGGAGACACAAAAGTAGTGCGATTAAGTATAATTACCGACTATTGTCTGAGTTTGCAGTCCTCAACACGAATAGTATGGCTCGCCGGCTTGAGATAGTTCAACAACATTTATTATTCACTTGATTCAGAAATTAGTTTAAATTAATTAAAAGCACTGAATTTAAGTTGGGAATTTGCTTATATACTTAGAATAAGCACGTGTTCAGAAGATTCTAGAAATGAAAGGAACGTGCTAATTTCTACATGAGCACGTGAACATAATACATTAAAACCAGATACAGAATGACTCATCACATGACATACTTCAATGAACGTTCAAACCAAAGTACTACATAAAAAGTGAGAATCTAATTCCGTGGCTGGGGCAGAGCTGATTATCAGAGTTGGACTTATGTTACTAAAAAGATTAGTTATTTTAGATTAACGTATTTAAGAGTCCAACGCTATTATTTATGAAGTATTAACTAAATAAAAGGCCGAATCTTTACACTCGTCCCCTCTTAGAAGGCCCTTCCCACAGAAGGATGAAGGTCGGTGCCGGTAACCGAGAAAATATAGGCTACGCCGGCGGTGAACATGAACCTGCGGCTGAAAAAGAAGCGAAATCAGCCGATCAACTATCCAAGTACATTTACATGTAATATTAGGCGACGAAAGAGAACTGAATGAAGTCGCCCTAAGAGGTGAAGTGCAAGTAATGAAATGCACAGACAATGCAATGAAATGCCGGCATAAATGAAATTGGCGCCGGGGTACACAGAGAAATATTGGTTGCCGGCGGAGTATGAAATTATGAAGCCGGCAGCAATGAAATGCTGGGGAAAAGTAATGAAATCATACTGCCGGGATGAATAGCAAACAGTGAGGTCTGAGTGCTCCGACAGAATGAATGAGCTGAGTACTAAATGTCTATAGTACATGAGGAAATCATATTCTGCTTATTCAAGAAGTCTATTGCCGAGATGAAATGAACAAATGCTCGGCAGAGATGAATTCTATCTATGAAACTAATGAAAACCAATGAATAGTCCAAAAATAGAATACATCCAAAGTATAATTCTACATTAAAATTAGAAGGGATTAGCCGCTTAATTTTTAGAAAAAGAAATCAAATAATGCGGCTCGGGAACAGACGGGGATGTAGTCAGTTCGTGGGAGGGGGGGGAGGCGCAGGTGTAGCCGGACGCGTGATGATCGAGCGCACGCGCGGCGCTGAGCCCGACTGCCGAAGCGGCAGCGAACTCCCTCCAGCTGGCGATACGCCAGCTCCCGTTGTCCCTGCTGGCGCCGGCGGCGCGAGCGCAGGTTGAGTCCCCGGCGGCGACGGGTCGTAGTCCAGCGGATGTGAGAGCCAGGCCTGGTCGTCCGTGGACGGCGACGGGAGTCGCGGTGCTCGTCCAGGAACCAGGGGTCCCACACTCTCGGCTGGCGCCGGCAGACTCGGTCGTGTTGTCGCAGTCGTCGATCCGCGAAGCGGCGCTGCGAGCACCGGGCGGATCACGACGCTCTCTGCAGCCGTCTCTGCAAACACACGTCTTGCTGCAACAGGTATCATGGCGCTCTCCCTTGTACCAGCTTCGCTTGCCGTAGTCGTAGTAGCTGGGCGGACAACGCTCGGGCTAGTCCGCGGGGATCGACTCATGCTACGAGTTGTTGGCCGCTCCGGGGATTGCTGGAGTGTCTCGGGTTGAGGCTGTCTGCTCCTTGTGGGTGACACCGAGACTCGGGCGCTCATGTCAGCAACTCCAGAGGGACCCATCTCGCTTGCTGGGTCTCGTCGGCTCGTCTCTGTAGACTTTCCTTTTGTAGCGTCTACTAACGCTCTTATGCTTCGGGGGCTCCCGAGGAGCGCTTCCATCTGTTCAGGTGTAGGCCCGACGTGAGCAGCGCTGGGCGACTGAGCGCGGGATCTGGTGCTAGCTCGTGTGGCATGCACTGCAGTCGCCGCGACTTCGGCCTGAGGGATTCGTGGGCTGCCAGTCGTGGTCGGCACTCGAAACTGCGCCACGAAGGTTGCGTAGTCCATCGTCTCAATCTCTCCCTCGTCTGAAGAGACAACGATGCTCTCGCCAGGAGCTAGTGGAGCGGCTCTTCCTCGAGTGCGAGTCGCCACTGCCGATCCTGGGGTCGCAACGGGTGAACCCGGCGGCGGCGCCGGCTGGTCGTGCACAGTACCGAGTGGTGGCGGCGACGCCACTGATTTGCCCTTTTTCTTTCCACTCCAGAGTTTGTGACCTCTTCTTTTCTTTTTAGACCTGCCTCCGGGTGTCGCCGATCCTCCTGAGCGTGCGGTTCCTGCATCCGAGTCGGTCACATTAGCTGCTCCATCGGAGAAGTGGAAATCGTCTCGATCTGAGCCGGAATCCGGCAATACTTCAGTGGTCGCCGGCGTCAGAGTCGACAGTGTAGAATTCCGGCCATTGCCGGGCGGGCTGCTTCCTCCTAGAGATGGTCCTTGTGGAGGCCCGCTGAATGGCAACGCTCGAACCGCACTTGCGGTGAGGGTATTTCGGCTGGAGGTCGTGTATCGAGTGCTGGGACTCACATTGGAACTCGAGGGCTCCGTTCGTTGATGTTCGGGGCTGGGTCACAGACTCGGGTTGCTTCTCGTTCCCATGCCGAAATGGCTCGCTGGGCACGGATCCGGCCGGTCGGGAAGCTGCGCGCGGGTGTCGCGAAAGAGCGCTGCTTCCCCGAAAACTTTCTGTCCCGGAGAGATCGGCGGGGGGGTGTTTTCCGCGTCGGGGCTCTCCCTCGAGAGGCTCCCGAGAAAGGCAGACCCCGCGCTCCCCGCCCAAGCAGCCCCGAGGGGCGCAAGCCGGGTGGGCGCGAGTCACTACTG
>Ga0080064_1004647_pt1 | contig 17230 bp, 12 predicted proteins | sample Subgrocontami54m_FD_69260 | JGI IMG/M metagenome (GOLD analysis project Ga0080064, IMG submission 69260) | Subsurface groundwater microbial communities from S. Glens Falls, New York, USA - GMW46 contaminated, 5.4 m (SPADES assembly) (version 2) ...
TGTTTCATCGCGTGGGGGCCGGGGCCCGCAACCCTTGCTCGCGTGGGCTGGAGGAGGGGGGGGCCCCCGGGGGGCCGCCGGCCATCGGCTCGCGGGCGCTCGCCGCTACGAGGCGGTCGGCATCGGAATGGTGAACGAATGCCTCGGAGGCGGCCCCGAGGATCTTTATTCGAAAATCGGCCCGCCGGCGAACGGCGGCCCTACACTTGGCCACACCAATACGGCTCAGCCCAGATACGGAATCGTCATCGGCCCTTCCGGCAGCACCGCGATGGGCGCATCGGGGCCGAGCCGGGCGAGTTCTTCCTGGACCCGCCCGGCGAGATCCGGGACGGGCTCGAGGTGCGCGCGGCGGATATCCTCGGGCTCAATCAGGCAATGCACGCCCACCCGCGCGCGCACGAGAATCAACGCGAGCAGTTGCACCTGCCACTGGTCCTCGATCGGCGCGGGCGCCTGGTTGATCGTGTCGAGCATCGCCTGCGCCGATTGGTGGGAAAACAGAAAGTGCTTGAAGCTGCCGTGATCCGGGAACCCGTCGCCGCACTCGGCCGCCGCGAGGATCAGCCCGCCGTCCTGCACGACCTGCGCCGCCGCCGACATCCCTTTCACGGTCTGATAAAGGTTCTGATCGAGCGGGAATCCGCTGTTCGAAGTGATCACGATGGGGAACGCGCGCGGGCACGCCACCATCGCGGTCTGCTTCGCGAAGGCACACCCGCGGTCGTGGGCCGCGATCACTTCGCCGCAGAAAAAACCGGTGATCTCGCGGCGGCGGTTCTGCGTGACGTTGATCAAGAAATCCACCGGGAGCAGCGCGCCGTTCACGCGCACCTGCGCTTGCGTGGGATTGCCGGCCATCACGCCCCAGGTGCTGCGCGGATCGCCGATGACCTGCGCGCGGTGATAATGCTTGATGGCCTCGAGGTCGGCGATGGCCGGAAACACGCCTTTGTAGCCGCCGGAAAAGCCGGCCATGAAGTGCGGCTCGATGAAGCCCAGCACGATCCGGCGATCGGCCTCGACGTAGTCGCGATTCATTGCGACGCGGCGGCCGTCCGCCGTGGTGCCGGCCGATTTCAGCGTGCCGGCATCGCGTGAATCGTGGTTGAGCACGCGGTAACGGTCATAGACCGCGGGACCGATCATCTCGCGCAATTCCGCCGGCGTGTTCGCGCGGTGCGAGCCGGTGCCGTTGATGATGATGAAGTTTTCCGCCGGCACATGCGCCAGTTCCCTGAACAGCCACGGCAGCAGTCGTTCGCGCGGCAACGGACGGGTGTGATCCGGAATCACGATCGCGATGCGCTCGTGGGCCCGCACGATTTCGCGCAGCGGCTTTGTGCCGATGGGCGCGCGGACCGCCGCCTGGAAGGCCGCCTCCTCGTCCGGCAAGCCGCGCACGAAGCGCGGCTCGACGACGGTCAGATTCGCCGCCGGCAGCTCGAGTTCGAGTTCGCCGCGACCATACTGCAGCGCGACACGTCGGGTATTCATTCGTGGCGGCAGGCGTCTCTGCCTGCCGTTCAGGACGACACGGAGGTCGTCCCTCCAAAAATGGGTCTCACACCTGGAGGGCCGGCCTCTGCGCCGGCCGCCCTAAGCACACAGCGCGTAGACGGGAGGTCTGCCGCTCCGCTGATGCGACCGCAGCCACTCACTGCACCAATTCCTCCCACTTGATCGGCTCGCCCTCCCAGCGCCAGCCGTCGCCATCACGGACGAGCACGCGATGCGCGCTGCCGGGCGCAGGCGGTGCGCTCTTCGCCGGCAGCCATTTCGCCAGCTCGGCCTTGATCGTCTGGTGCCGCAGATCGTTCGCGAGATTCGTCCACTCGTTCGCGTCTCCGATCATGTCGTACAATTCCTCCGAGCCGTCGGCATAACGGATGTAGCGCCACTTCGTGGTGCGCACGGTGTGATTGTCCTGGTTGTGCGTCGTAATCGCGGGCCACGCGCGCGGCGTTGCCGCATCGTGCAGCTGCGGCAGCAGGCTGTGCCCCTCGAGCCCGTCGCGCGCCGGCAAGCCGCACGCGGCCACCAGCGTCGGGTAAACGTCCAGCAACTCCGCCGGCTCCTTGCTGACACCTTGGGCCACGCCCGGCCCGGCGAAGATTAGCGGTACGCGGGTCGAGCGCTCCCAGAGGGTGTTTTTCCCCGTGATCAGCTTTTCGCCGATGTGCCAGCCGTGGTCGGACCAGAGCACCACGATCGTGTTGTCCATCCGCCCGGTCGCGGCGAGCGCCTCGAGGACCCGGCCGACCTGGCTGTCCATGAAACTGGTGCTGGCGAGATACGCGCGCACGAGCGGCACCCATTGCTGGTGCTGCTCCAGCCACGAGAGCCGGACTTCCGGCAGCTTCCAATGGAGGTACCAGGCGAAGTTCGGCACATCCTTGCGGTCGTCGGCGAGCACGGGCGGGAGTTCGACCTTGTCCTCCGGATACAGGTCGAACCACTTCTGCGAGGCGAAGCAGGGCAGGTGCGGCAGCCGGAAGCCGGTCGCGATGAAGAACGGCTTGTCCTTCGGTGCGCTCTTGAGCTGCGCGATCGCGAAGTCGGCGATCTTCCAGTCGGACGACTCGCGATCGTCGTGCGGAAAAACGCCCCAGTCGACGACCTTCATCGGCGAGGGCGTCTCGACGAATTTTTTCGGCGGCAGCGGCATGCCCGGCGACGGGCCATACACGTCGAATTCCTTCGCGCGGTCCGCCGGCTTGATCGCGCCATCGTGATAGGTCTTGCCGAAACTCGCGGTGAAGTAGCCGTGTTTTTGAAAATACTGCGGCAGCATCACCCAGTCCTTGAGCAGCGGCACCGCGCGCGGGCCGGGCTGCAGGCCGTACACGCCCGTCGTCGAGGGGCGCAGTCCGCTCATGATGCTCGTGCGCGAAGGATTGCAGAGCGGCGCCTGGCAATGGGCGTTGGCGAAGAGTGTGCCGCGCGCGGCGAGCCGATCGATGTTGGGCGTCAGCGCGTGCGGCCGGCCGTTGAGGCAGCCGATCCAGTCGTTGAGATCGTCGATCGCGATCATCAGGACGTTCGGCGTTGAAGCCGGCGCCGCGGAGAGCCGAATCAGCGAGCAGGAGACAAGAGCGAGAGAGAGAAGAACGCGGAGCATGGGATGCATCGGGAGGATGGGAGGTCGGAACTTGTAGCCGGAGTCTCCGACCCCGGCCACAGGTCTCGAGCAAGCTCGCTCCCACAGTTCATGCAAGGCCAGCTCATTCGTTGGCTGCAAGCGTAGCCCGCGCATGATGCCAGGTGACGGTAATGGCAGCGACATGAACGTAGCGCCGGCATCTTGCCGGCATTCCGAGAGGGGCATCGCTCCAACCGAAGCCGACGAAGCGGCGCTTACGCCGGCGCTCCGCTGGAACGCGGCCACGGGCCGGCAGGATGCCGGCGCTACTCCTGACGGGCAATCTGGCGATGCCCCGCCCACCGCTACGGCCCACGCCACCCGCACTCGACAGCGGGGCATGGGTCGTGCCATTCGTATCGACTTTTCCGTCATGTCACTGCCCGCCTCCCTTGCCACGCTGCCCGAGCGCACTGCCGAATTCGGCGCGCTGCTCACGCGTTGGGCCGAGATCAATTCCGGGTCCGGACACCTGGCGGGACTCGATCGCATGCGCGCCGCGCTGCGCGACGAGTTCGGCCGGCTGCCCGGCGCGACCGTCGAGGAGATTCCGTGTCCCGGAACCGCGGCGGCTTTGCGCGTGCGCCTGCGGCCCGAGGCACCGCGGCGCGTGGTCCTCTGCGGACACTTCGACACGGTGTACGAAGCCGACGATCCGTTCCAGCGCTGCCGCTGGCTGGACGCCGAGCGGCTGAATGGGCCGGGGGTGGCCGACATGAAGGGCGGCATCCTGACGATGCTCGCTGCGCTGCAGGCGTTCGAGGCCACGCCGGCGAAGAACCAGATTGGCTGGGAGGCCTTGTTGACGCCCGACGAGGAAATCGGTTCGCGCGGCAGCCGGGCCTTGTTCAAGGAAGCGGCGCAGCGCCACCACCTCGGGCTGGTCTTCGAGCCGGCGCGGCCGAACGGCAACATCGTGCACTCACGCAAAGGCACCGGCGGGATCGTCGCGACGTGCCACGGACGCGCGGCCCACGCGGCGAAAATCCCCAACGATGGCTGCAACGCGATCCTCGCGCTCGCCGAGTTCATCCTCGCCGCCAGCCGGATTCCGGCGGAGCTGCCCGGCACGATGGTGAACGTCGGCAACATCCGCGGCGGCGGCCCGGCGACGAATGTCGTGCCTGATTTCGCGCAGGCCGAATTCGATTTGCGCATCACCAAGTCCGCGGACCGCGAGCCGTTGCTCGCGCGATTCGACGCACTCGCCGCGACGATCAACCGCCGTGATGGTTTCAAGCTGGAGCTGAAGGGCGGGTTCAACCGGCTGCCGAAGGAATGCCTGCCGCTGGAAGAAAAGCTCTTCCCCGAGTGGCAGCGCGCCGCGCACGACGTCGGCATCGCGCCGTTCACCTGGGTGCACACCGCCGGCGGATCCGACGGCAATTTGCTGACGGCGGCCGGTCTGCCGAACCTCGATGGGCTCGGCCCGGTCGGCGATCAGCTGCACAGCAATCGCGAGTTCGTCGTCGTTCCAACGATCGCGAAGCGCGCGCAAGTCGTCGCGCTGGTGCTGCATCGGCTCGCCACCGGCGAGATTGCATGGTGATCCCGGCCACCGCGGCCGTAGCCCGGTCAACCTGACCGTGCTCGAACCTCCCCGGCGAGCGCGCGCGGCCAGGCTGACCGCGCGGCCCAAGACGTACGTCCGCTCCCGGAGGTCTTGCAACGAGCTCATTGGATTAACCGAAACCCGCCTGGGCACAGTGTAACGTAATACGTTACACTGGGGCGAGGGCCGGGGCGGGGCGTGCAGCGGGGCGTGCGGCGGGGCAGGTGCGCCGAAATCCGGGATTGAGCCCACGGCAGCAGCTTGAAAGAAATGGGCGCGCGGCATTCAGCGCGTCCCCGGCTGCCCTCCCCCTTGTGGGCTTTCTTGCACCATGAAAATAACCCTCCGCTTCACCGCACTCGCTCTCGCCTTCACTGCCGCCGGCCTTTGCGCCCCCGCCACTCCGCCCGGCTTCGTGCCGCTCTTCAACGGCCGCGACCTCACCGGTTGGAAAGTGCCGGAGGGCGACAACGGTCACTGGAAAGTAATCAACGGCGTGATCGATTACGACGCGCAGAGCGAGGCGAAGACCGACAAGAACCTGTGGACGGAAAAGGAGTTCAAGGACTTCGTCCTGCGGGTTGACTGGCGAATCAAGGAGACGCAGGGGCTCTACGATGTGCCAACCGTGCTGCCGGATGGCACGCACAAGAAAGGTCCGGACGGCAAGGACATCATCACGAAGCTGCCGAACGCCGACTCCGGGATCTTTTTGCGCGGCTCGTCCAAGTCCCAAATCAACATCTTTTGCTGGCCGATTGGTTCGGGCGAAGTGTACGGCTACCGAATGGACAAGAACATGCCGTCGGAAGTCCGCGCCGGCGTGACGCCGAAGATGAAGGCCGACAAGCCGGTCGGCGAATGGAATACGTTCGAGATTACGATGAAGGGCGACCGCCTTACCGTCGTGCTCAACGGCAAGACCGTCATTCAGAACGCACAGCTCCCCGGCGTGCCGGAGAAGGGCAAACTCGCGCTGCAGCACCACGGCGGCAAGAAGCCGAACGGCGAGTGGATCCCCGCCTCGAGCCTCGTGCAGTTCCGGAATATCAGCATCAAGGAGCTGTAAAGCGCGCTGGCGCGCGCAAGTGCAAAGGATCAAGTAGCAGGTAACAAGAACCGAGAAGGCTGGCTCTTGTTGATCCTTGTTACTTGATCCTTGTTACTTGTCACTTGGCCCCGCGCTCGCCGCCTTCGGCTCGCGGAAGAATATCAGGAAGAGTGCCAGCACTCCCAGCGCGCCCCAAGCCGGCGTAAGCCAGATGGCTTTCCAGTCGTGCGCGAGGCCGTTAACCGGCGTCGCGAGCACGTGCCGCCCCATCACCTCGCCGGCGAGATAAGTCCCGACAAAGGCGCCGACGCCCCACAGGATGAAGGCGATGAACCCCTGCGCCGCGCCGCGGATCCGCTCGTTGGCCTGCTCGTCGACGTAAAGCTGGCCGGCGATGAACAGAAAATCGTAGCACGCGCCGTGCAGCAGGATCGCGGTAAAGATGAGCGTGTTCCGCGCGTCCGCGGCGTCGACGCTGAAGCCGAGTGCGAAGTAGCGTGCCACCCAGCACGCGATGCCCATGAAGATGGTGATCTTGTAGCCGAAGCGCCGCAGGAAGAACGGCAGGAGCAGGAAGAACGTCACGTCTGAAACCTGCGCCAGCGAGGTCTTCTCCAGCATGTTCGTCCACTTCAACTGCGTCAGATAGACCCCGAGATTCACGAAGTAAAAGTAGAGCGGGATGCAAATGAGAAACATGCACGCGATGAAGATGGCGAACGACGGCCTTTTCATCAGCGCGAGCGCATCGAGGCCGAGAATCTCGCCGACGCTCACGTTGGCCCCCGTCTTCTTCGGCGGCGTGTGGGGCAGCGCGAGGGAGAAGAGGCCGAATACGACCGAGGCGGCGCCCGCAAGGTAGAACTGGGTCGGCGACTCGGCGCTCGCGATGAAGCCCAGGCCGAAAAGTCCCGCAATCCAGCCGACCGCCGAAAGCATCTTCACCCGGGGAAAATCCACCTTCGGATTCGTCAGGTGGTGCAGCGAAAGCGAGTTGCCCAGCGCGAGCGTTGGCACATAGAGAGCGCAATACAGGATCAGCATCGGGTAGAACGTCCCGAACGTCGTACAGCGCGGAATCAGGAACATCACGACGCCGCCGAGGATGCCGAAAACCGCGAGCAGCTTCTCCGACGCGAAATAGCGGTCGGCGATCAGCCCAACGAGAAAGGGCGAGATCATCGCGCCGATCGCGAACGCGCCATAGGCCAGCCCAATCTGGGCTCCGGGGAACTTGAGCGTCACCGCGAGATACGGGCCCATGCTCACGTACCAGGCCCCCCAAATAAAGTACTGCAGAAACATGAACACGGAGAGCCGGAACTTGAGCGCGCCTTGCGAGAACGCGGGCCCGGCGACGGGCGTGACAGGTGGAGGGGCGCTGAAGGAGCCGGAGGTGGACATGGAGTGTTGGGGGTAAATTCGGAACAATCCTGGCGGGCCGGCCTCTGCGCCGGCCGTGGACGACTGCGAACTATTTCTTCAGCGGATGCAGCTCGATTTTTCGGAAGAAAATCTCCGCGCCTTCCGACTGGAACAGCAGCCGGCCGTGTTTGAACGAGCCATCCCACGCTTCCATCACTTTCTCGCCGTTCACGAAATACGTGATGTTGCCGCCGTCACAGATCGCCTCGAGGTGGTTCCATTGGCCCGTCGGCTTCTCCGCGTCGGCGCGTCCCCGGAATCCCAGGACGTCCTTCCAGTCCGGATCGCGGCGCAGCCAGTCGATTCGCACCTTGCTGAACTCACCCGGAATGCCACTGGGATTCCAGCGCTTCGTGCCCTCCGTCACCTTGGTTTTCAAACTGGGCGCGATCACGTCCGGTCTGTCCCGGTCGTAGCCCGCGACGAGGATGACATCGCCGGTGCCGCCTTCGATGATCTGAAATTCGACCGACCGCATCCACGGGCTGTTGAAAGCCTTTGCGGCGTTCCCCTCCTCGCCCTGGCAGTGCAGCAGGATCCCCGAATCGCGCGCGCGGTCGTGCCGCGGCTTCCACGTGACGAGTCCCCAGCGGCATTCGACCACGAGCCGGTAATTCGTGTACTCCGCTTTCGTCACGATGCCACCGTAATACTGGCCGCTGATCCGGATGGCCGGCGCACCGTCGATTTGGTCAACCACGGTGAAAACGTGATCGGGATCGGACTTGCCGTGCTTGGTCTCCCACGTGGTGAAATTCGAAAGGTCCGTGCCGTTGAATAACACGATCGGTTCGCGCGGCGTGATGGGTTCGGCGGCCCGCGCCGCGAGCGCGAGTGAGAGTGAGAGTGAGAGTGAGAGTGAACGGAGAGGTTTCATGATTTGTCGGCTTTTGATCCTTGGTCGTTGGTCCCTGGTCCCTTGGTCTCTTGGTCCCTTAGTCCGTGGTCCCTTGGTCCCTGGTCCGCGCGGTGCGCCGCGCTAGTGCATCTCCACCTGGCACGAGCCGATCCCGCCGCGGTAGAAGTTGAACTGCACGTTGGGGTGATCCGCCAGCAGCGACATCGGCACGGCGCTGTCGGCGATTTTCTTGCCAATCATCAAGGTGGTGAGCCGCTGGCCGAACGCGCTGTCGTGCATGCCCGCATGCCAGATCGAAACCTTTTCCGCCTTCCACGTCTCGCGCGGGCCGACGGTGATCGCCTTTTGCGGCACCAGCGAGATGTTGCCGCCGCCGGACGTGCGGGCGTTCTGCGCCAGCGTGACGGGATGCAACTCCACGACTCGCGTCCCGAGCTGGCGATATTCCGCCGGGGCCGGCGGCACGTCCTTATATTTGCCCTCGCGCTTCACGGGATCGTTGAAGGCCCAGTGCTTGGTGTCCCCCTGCCCGCCCTGCATGACCGCGCAGCGCACCCCCGCGTCCCAACTTTTCACGTACGCGGCAACGTCGCCCTTCGGGAAATGGAGGTTGGCCTCGGGCATCGCGAGTTCGCGGCGAATCCGGCTGAAGCACAGTTCGCGATCGGCCCGCTCGAACGACAACGGGTGCGACACGGGCACCTCCCGGCCGTCGGCGTACCATTCGTCCATGCCCCAGAAATGCGCGTGCTGGAGCGAAAGTCCGAGCTCGTTGACGAGCCGCGCCACGAGCGGGAGCTGCTCCGTCGGGCCAATCGGACCGCAGAGGCCGACCGGCTGGTCCGCCGTCGCCTGCCGCCACGCCGTGATGTATTCCAGCGCCTCGGCCAGATAGAAATCCTCCAGCGTATCATACATGATCACACGGAAACCGTCGCGGGACAGCTTCACCATGTCCGCCGGCGTGAGCCGGGCCGCTTCTTCGATCAACGCGCTGTCGAGGGTGGTGTAGTCCCACCAATCGGGCGCGATCGTGCTGAGTTTTCGGGGCATAGGATTAATTGGCCTCGGCGGTTATTGTGAGCAGCACTCAGCCGCAAAGTTGCAGTTGGTTCGAGGTGGAACGCGACCTCCGGGCGCGTTCTTCCGGCGGACGCGGCCGGACGGCGCCCGGAGGTCGCCGTCCACCGTTGCGCGGCTTTCGTTGCGAGTGAAATCACGCTTCAACTGCGCAGCAGGCGTCATCACGGATTATTAAGTTGCCGCTCGTACGCCTGGTTCACCAGATACTTCTTCCCGAGTGCGTCACGCAGCGGATCCGCGTCGGGCGCGCAGAACCCCATGTGCGAGTGCCGGCGGAAACCTTCGGCGTAACGAAACTTCTTCGACATCCGGCCCAGCTCGCGGCCGCTGTCCACCATCGACTGCAGGTACGAGTTCATCCCCTGCGACGCCTGCAACCACCCGTGCTGGCTCTCGTGGCACGCGAGCGCGGCGAACTTCTTTTCCTGCACGCTGCTCGTGTCGACGAATGCGCCGGGCACCACCGGCCGGCCGAAGGGATCGCAGTGGCCGTGCGGCATCGCGTGATAAACCGTCGTGTCGCCCAGCCACGGCACGCGTTTCGGCCGCGAAGGAAAGTTGCGGATCCCACGCGAGAACGCCGCCGTCACGGCGAGCCGGCACGTGTTGGTGTGGTCCTCCATGTAATCGACCGGCGAGTGCGTCAGCACGATGGTGGGCTGCGCCGCGCGGACGACCGCCGTCAAAGCGCGCAGCAGCGGAATCGTGTAGAGCACATACAGGTCGTCGCACAGGCTCTCGTGAAAGGTCGCCCCGAGCAGCGCGGCGGATTTCTGCGCCTCGCGGCGGCGAATCTTCCGCAACGCCGCCGCCCGGTGCACCACGCTGCCGCACGAACCGTTCGCCACATTGATGTAGTGCGTCTGCCAGCCGGCTTCGCGCAACAACAGCAGCGTGCCGGCCATGGTGAATTCGATGTCGTCCGGGTGGGAGGCGATGGCGATGGCGGAGGGGGCAGGCGGCATAGTTGAGAGTTATTGATTGAGAGTTGAGAGACGGAATCGTCGGTTCGAGGCCTGATCCCTCAACTCTCAACTCTCAACTGAATCTCCTTACACCTTCACCTCGCCGAGCGTCACCGTCCGCTTCTCCTGCGCCGACAAATCCGCCGCGAGCACCGCCCGGTGCGACTTCATCGCCGTCTCCAGCGAGGTGAGCGGCATCTCCTTCCCCGCATCGATGGCGTCGAAGAAGGCCTGGAACTGCGAGAGGTACGGGTGATCCGATACGTCGCCGGAATCGAGCATCTTCATCGAGAGCTCGCTCCACTTGTGCTTGTTCGTCCCGAGCTTCGTCGAGTGGAACTTGTGGTCGAGCAGGCTGCCCTCGCTGCCGACCAGGTGCGTGTGGAAATAATAGGGCTGCAGGCAGTCGATCACCGACGCCACCTTGCCAAGCGATCCATTCTTGAAGCGGAGAATCGAGACGCTCGTCGTCGGATACTTGTACTGCGCGAACACGGCGTTGGCCGACATCGTCGAGTGGCTGGTGACATTCTCGACCTCGCTGCCCATGCAGAGCAGCAATGCGTCCATCGCGTGGCACCCCGCGGACAACAGGCTGCTGCCGCCGGCCTCCTTCTGCGTGTTCCAGCGCCACTGGCCGTACCACGGGCCGATGCCGTGGTAGTAATCGACTTCGCCGTAATGCAGCTGGCCGAGCAGTCCGGCGTCGATCACCGCCTTGGTCGATAGGAACTGGCTCGAGTACCGGCATTCGAAGCACACGCAGGTTTTCACGCCGGCGGCGCGCACCGCCTTCATCACGCGCTTCGCATCCGCGAGCGTCAGCGTGATCGGTTTCTCGATGATCAGGTGCTTGCCGGCTTTCGCCGCGGCGGCGATGTGGTCGGCGTGCTGATAGGGATAGCTGCAGACCGACACCGCATGGAGGTTGGGATCGGCGAGCATCTGGGCGAGATCCGTATAGCAGGTGATCTTGCTGCCGTACTTGGCGCTGAGCTCCGCGGAGTTCTGCGGACGCGACGAGTAAATCGCCGTCACCTGGGCTTGCGTCGTCGCGTTGATCGCCGGGATGTGCGCGGTCGCGACCCAGCCATAACCAATGATGCCTACGTTGTATTTTTTCATGCGGAGAGTTGCTGCTGGTGGTTGGCCTGTGCTCCGGAAATCACGCCGGCGAAGCGGGAGAACTCTGCCGGACGCGGGGTATCACGGATCACGAGACGTTGAAGAGCGGCCTTATCGTGCAACACCGCGGCGCGGCGCGGCGAGCAAAAGTTTGCGGCAATCTGATAACGCGCCGCATTTCGATTGCGCGCGCCCGGCTCCCCGCTCCAGAACAAACCGACATGAGCTCGGAATCTCCGGCGGTTCGCGTGGGTATCATCGGTGGCGGCTTGATGGGCCGCGAGGCGGCCTCGGCGCTCGCCCGTTGGTTCGCGCTGCTGGATTTCCCCGTCCGCGCCGAGTTGACCGCGGTGTGCGAACTGGATCGCGCGCGGCTCGATTGGTTCAGCCAAGTGCCGACGGTGAAGCTGCTCACCGCCGACAGCCGCGAATTCCTCGGCCGTGACGACATCGATGTGGTCTACGTGGCGGTGCCCCATCACCTGCACGAGCAGATGTACCTCGAGGTGCTGCGCGCCGGGAAAGATCTCCTGGCCGAGAAGCCGTTCGGGATCGATCTCGCCGCCGCCCGCCGGATTCGCGACGAGGCGAAAAAGCTGGGCCGCTTCGTCCGCGTCTCGTCCGAGTTTCCTTTCCTGCCCGGCGTGCAACGCGTGTTGCAACTCGCGCGCAGCGGCACGCTCGGCCGGCTGCTCGAAATCCGCGCCGGCTTCCTGCACTCGAGCGACCTCGATCCGACGAAGCCGATCAATTGGAAGCGCCAAAACAGGTTTTGCGGCGAGATCGGCGTGATGGGCGACCTCGGCCTGCACGTCGCGCACGTGCCGCTGCGGCTCGGCTGGCGGGCCGCGTCCGTGCATGCGCAGCTGCAGAAAATCATCACGCGCCGTCCCGACGGCAAGGGCGGCACGGCCGAATGCGACACCTGGGACAACGCCGTCCTCCACGCCAATGTGCCGGTGGCGGATTACACGGTGCCCATGACGCTCGAGCTGAAACGGATGGCCCCGACCGAGATGAACACCTGGTACCTAGAGGTGTTCGGGACAGAACGCGGCGCGCGTTATTCGACCAAGGAGCCGAAGACGCTGTGGACGTATCGCCGGGAAAAAGAGCAGGCGTGGAGCAAGACCGATTTGGGCTTCGCGACGCCCTTCCCCACGATCACCGGCGGCATTTTCGAACCGGGCTTTCCGGACATCCTGCAGCAGATGTGGGCCGCCTTCATCGCCGAGCGCGCGGGTGCGCTCGGCGATCGCTTCGGTTGCGCGACACCGGATGAAGCGGTCGCAAGCCACGAGTGGTGGCGGGCCGCGCTCACCTCGCAGGAAGAACAGACGGTGGTGCCGATCCGCTGAGCGCGGAAATCCCAAACGCCAAACTTCCAAACGCCAAAGAAACTCCAATGATCAATCGCCAAAAAAGTTGGGGTTTCCGATTTGGGATTCACTTGGGATTTGGCGTTTGGCGCCTGCGTTTCCCCGCATGAACACGCGCAGCGGACTCCTCGCCGGCGGCAACTGGGTCGTCGATCATGTGAAGCTGCTGAACACGTGGCCGCCGCAGGATTCGCTCGCGACGATCGCCAGCGAGTCGATCGCCAACGGCGGCGCGCCCTACAACGTGCTGAAGGATCTGGCGGCGCTCGGCGCCACGTTTCCGCTGGCGGGCGTCGGGATGATCGGCCGCGACGCGTTCGGCGACCACATCCTCGACGACTGCCGGCGCTGCGGAATCAACACCGCGCAACTCCAGCGCACCGACCGGCAGCCGACGAGTTACACCGACGTGATGACCGTGCAGTCCACCGGCCGCCGGACGTTCTTCCACCGGCGCGGCGCAAACGCGCTGCTCGGGCCCGAGCACTTCGATTTTTCCCAGACCAGCGCGAAACTGTTTCACCTGGGCTATCTCCTGCTGCTCGACCGGCTCGACGAAATCGACGCGAGCGGCGTGACCGGCGCCGCGCGGGTGCTCACGGCGGCGCGCGCGGCCGGGCTGCGCACCTCGCTCGACTGTGTGAGCGACAACAGCGACCGCTTCGTGCCCGTGGCGCGGCCCGCCCTGCCCCACGTCGATTATTTTTTCGCGAACGATTTCGAGGCAACGCGGCTCACCGGCATTTCAGTCCTCGATGCCGGCGGCCGCGACCACGCCACACTGCGGGCCGCCGCGCACCGGTTGCTCGAATTCGGCGTGCGCGAGTGGGTGTTCATTCACTCGCCCGAAGGCGTTTTCGCCGGCAGCCGCGCGGGCGACTTGTGGCAGGCCTCGGTCCGCGTGCGACCTGAGGATATCCGCGGCGCCGCCGGCGCCGGCGATGCGCTCGCCGCGGGCATCCTGATGGGGCTGCATGACGACGCGCCGGTGGCCCAGGCGCTGCGGCTCGGCGTGTGCGTGGCGGCGGCGTCGCTCCACGATCCGACCTGTTCCGGCAGCATCCGGCCGAGCGCTGAATGCCTGCGGCTGGCGGAACAGTTTGGTTTCAACGAGTGAGCAGCCCGCCGCAAGAATGGGCGCGAACGCGGCCGGCCTGGTGCGGCGAAGCCGCAACCAACTCCTCCCATTCGATCCACCTCACGCCAAGGTCGCCAAGAACCCAAAGTCCTGGTGATACCAATGTCTGGTGACATTTTGACTTCTCGGAGGTGGGGCCGGTTCTCCGAACCGGCCTGAGTTTCATGGTGCAATTCACGCTGAAACCCAGGCCCGCTCGGAGAGCGGGCCCCACCTGAATCGTCCAAAATAATCAAGCCGCTGGTATGAGCCGTTGCGACCGTAGCGGACTTTGCGTGAGGAACCTTGCGCCCAGGAAATCGCCGGCTTGTCAGAACCGGCCGTTGATCCCGAATTTCACGTAGGTGGAGAACTTGAACGTCCGCAGCGGCCGGTCCTCGATGTAGATGTAATCGTCGAAGGTCCGCGCATCGAAGACATTGATCACGTCGACGAACGCACTGAATCGGCGGTTGATGTTGTAGGCGACGTTCAAGTCCACGGGGAAATTGTCGTTCGTGTAGGTGCGCTGCGCCGGATTTGCGTTGTACACCCGCAGCCGATCGCTCTCGTACTTCGCCTTCACCCGAACCGTCCAGCCGTAGGCGATCCACGACAGCCCGATATTGCCGCTGCGGGGCGTAAACCCAGGGACGACCGAGCCCGTCGAGACGCCATTCGGGTCGGTGTAATTCCCCTGCGTCTGCAGCCACGTGAAGTTGGCGAACAGGCCGAAGGGGCGAAGCAGCGGGAGCCGAAAATCGCTGAACTGCTGCTGATACGAAAATTCGAGCCCGCGCACCCAGGCCGTGCCGCCGTTCACCGAAGTGGTGAGATCGTAGCCGACATATTGCTCGCCGTACGGATTGCCCGGCTGCAGCACGATGGGGGAACCGGACCGGAATATGAAGTCGTGGAGATCCTTCCGGAACACGCCGACGGAGGCCACGCCGGTCGACTGGAAATAGTACTCCGCCGACAAATCGAGATTGCGCGAGCGCTGCGGCTTCAGGTTCGGATTGTTCGCCGTGAGCGTCTCGGCGTCGACGTTCACGCTCATGTTCGGCACGATCGAGCCCAGCGCCGGCCGTCCGATGCTCTTTGCGAACGCCGCCCGGAGGAGAAAGTTGCGGGTGAAGCTGTACTTGAAATTGAGGCTCGGGAAGAACTGGTGGTACCGCGCCTCCGATTCGATCGGGTTGCCGTATTGCGCCATCGTGCGGCGGGTGATTTCCTCCGGCGTGAGCGGCCCCGTGAAGGCGAGCCGGCGCGCGGCCTCCGCGGGTGTGAGCTCGTTCTTGAACCCGTGACCGGTGGCGTGCGTTTCCTCGAAGCGGACGCCGCCGACGGTCGTGAGGCGCCCCGTCCGCAGGGTTCCCATGAGATAACCCGCGGAAATTTCCTCCTCGAGCTTCACGTCGTTGACGATCGAGTTCTGCAGGCTGGTCGCCAGGTTGTTGGTGAAGTAATTCGGCGTCTCCGCCATGGCCTGCTTGATCAGCGCGCCGTTGAAGAACGGCATGCGATCGGTGGGAAACAGAAACGCCTTGTGGTGATAATTCGGGTCGAAGAACCGCTGGAGGTTATCGTCATTGTTGACGCCGACCGGCCCCGCGACGCCGTTCGGGCCGACGTAGGCGTAGTTCGCCGCGGTCTCGTCATTCGTCTTGCGAGTGGAGCGGTAACGGACGCCGGTCTTGAGGATGAGCGGCCACGTCGTCTCGAGATTGCGCGTGAGGTTGATCTGGCCGCCGATCACTCGATCCTGCAGGTGTTCTTCCGGGAGTTGCACGCTGTTCAGCAATGTATTCCGCGGATCGAAAATGTCGGGGCCGCCGGTTTGCGTCAGCACGACGTAGTTGTGCGTCAGCGAGCGATCCTGCCGCAACTGCGCTCCGGTCACGGTGCGCGGCGTGTTGAACGAATGCTGGCGGCCGTCGGAGGGCGTCCACGTCGCCTGGAAGTCGAGCTTCCCGCCGAGCAGCCGCGTTTCGCCCCCGAGCATCACGCTTTCCGTGAGAACGCGGCGTTCGATCAGGTTTTGCGTATAGGTGAACGTCTGGTTGCGCGCCTCGGTGATCGTGGGCGTCACCTGCACGAGGTTGGCCGCAGTCGGGTTGCTGATGCCACCGCGCCGCCGGTCGAGCGAAACGTGGTACTGCGAATACATGAGGCTCGTGTACAGCGTCGTGCTGGGCGAGAACTTGTAGTCGAATCGCGCACTCATGCCCATGCGGACATGGTTCGTCCAGTCCTCCCCCCACGGATTGTTGTTGAACCAGACGGGACGGCTCGTGTCCGTCGTCGCCTCGTAGGCAAAATTGCTGTTGTCGCGCGGCTTGTTCGTCTGGTTGTAGCTCCAGGTGAGGATGACGCCGAGCTTCTGATCGGCGCCGAGCACGTCGGAGTAGCTGAGGCTGAGATACGGCCGCAGGGTGTGGCGCCAGACGTTGTACGCCTCGCCCAATTGGAAGGTGGAATGGCGGCCCTTGCGGGTGAGTGCGCTTTTCGACTTCAGGTTCACGATGCCACCGACCGCGCCGGCATCCATGTCGGGGGTCAGCGACTTCACGACCTCGATGCTCTCGATGAAATCGGCGGAAATCTTGTCCACTTCGAAACCGCGTTTCATGCCGCCGAGCGGCGATGCACTGGCGCCCTGCTCACCATCCAACGTCACCATGCTCAGATCCGCGTTCATGCCGCGGACCATCACGGTGGTGACGTCGCCCTCCTCTTCGAACTTCGTCACGCCGGGCATGCGCATGATGAAAGTGCCGATGTTCAGGTCGGCGACATTGCCGAACGCGTCGGAGGCCATGACGGTTTTGACGTTGTCGGCATTGCGCTGCGCGGTGATCGCGGCGGCATTGCCCTCGCGCTCGCCGGCGACGACGAACTTGTCGAGCTGGTAGATCGTGGAGGTCAGCGCCAGTTCGTGATCCGCGCGCCGATTGGCCACGACGGACACCCGCACCGACTTGGGGTCGAGCCCGGTGTAGGCGGCGGACAGCGAATACAAGCCGGCGGGCACCTGCGGAAAAACGAATTCGCCCGTCGGGCTCGTGAGCGTGGTGAGGTTGCCCGGCTCGAGTGTCACGACGGCGCCCTCGAGGTAGGTTTCCGTGCCGGCATTGCTGACGCGGCCGGCCACCGTGCCGAAACTGCCGGCGTCGGCGGCAACCTGACCGAAACCAGAAGGGGTGACAACGAGGAGGAACAACGCCGCGGGGGCGAGGCCGCGAATGCGAAGAACGCGAAACGCGCGATCACGCGCGCCCGGTGATCCGACGACGTGGAAGTGCATAGGCTTGGCGGGGTGAGCAATTCATGCCGGAAACGCGCGCAGCGGTCAACGCTGTCTCCGTGAGTGGCCGCGATGTGGGCGCATCTGCCGGTTGTCGGCGATCGCTGCGGCTTGAACGTAGCGCCGGCATCTTGCCGGCATTGCGAGTGGCATCGACTTCCAGCCGATTCTGCGGCTGGAAGCCGCAACCACCTTCCGGCAGGGTGCCGGCGCGACCGCACACGC
>Ga0080064_1004648_pt1 | contig 17229 bp, 13 predicted proteins | sample Subgrocontami54m_FD_69260 | JGI IMG/M metagenome (GOLD analysis project Ga0080064, IMG submission 69260) | Subsurface groundwater microbial communities from S. Glens Falls, New York, USA - GMW46 contaminated, 5.4 m (SPADES assembly) (version 2) ...
CGCGGGCGGAGCATGATCGCAAGGCCGGTCAGCCCGTCGGCGTCGAAGCCGCCAAGGACCATGCCTCGCCCCGCCCCCGCGGGAGCCTGCGCTAGGCGGGCCGCCAGCCGGTCCGCATCGGGCAGCTGCCAGGGGTCGTGGAGACCGTCTCCGACCGGCGCGACGAAGGCCGCCAGCGCCTCCGCATCGGCGACGCCCCGGGCGATCAGCAGGTCCGCGATCCGTCGCGAGAACCCGGCGGCCGAGGCCGCGGCCTCAAAGTCGAGGGACGATTCGATCGGTTCGGGAAGGCGCCAGCGGAAACGCGGCTCGGTCACGGTGTCAGCATGCCACGACCCGCTGCACCGAGCCTTATCGGACCGGCCGGTTCAGGACGCGGAGCGGCGGGCGGGTCGGCCGGCGGCGGCCGTCCGCTCGCGGCGGCGGTCGTCCCAGCCATGCCAGACGACGAGCAGGGGGGCCGCGTTGAAGATCGAGGAGTAGGTCCCGGAGACGATCCCGATGAGCAGGGCCAGGACGAAGTAGGTCGTGGCCGAGCCGCCGAACAGGAGCAGGGCGGTCAGGGTCAGGACGACGGTCAGACTGGTGTTGATCGACCGCCCAAAGGTCTGCAGGATCGAGTGGTTGACGATCCGGTCGAACGGCTCGCCGACGTGACGCGCCCGGTTCTCGCGGATCCGGTCGTAGACCACGATCGTGTCGTGGACGCTGAACCCGATCACGGTCAGGACGGCGGTCACGAACAGGGCGTCGATCTGGACGTGGAAGAACGTGCCCAGGATCGCGAACGTGCCGATGACCACGATCGTGTCGTGGACCAGGGCCGCCAGGGCAGTGGCCCCGAACCGGAAGTCACGGAAGCGGATCGTCATCCAGATCAGGATGCCGATCGAGCCAAGGATGACGAGCAAGGCGGCCTGCTGGGTCAGCTCCTCGCTGATCACGGGCCCCACGGTCGACAGCGAACGCTGGGCGGCGATCGGTCCGAGCTCCTTCTGGAGTCCCGTCGCGATCTGCCCGAACTTGCCGCTGGTCGGCACGCCCGTCCCGTTGTCGGGGCTGGCGGCGGGGGCCACCGAGGCGGCCGGCGACGGCGAGGCTGACGGCGAGGCGGAAGCCGATGGGCTTGGCGATGCAGCGGCCGACGCCGATGGGCTTGGCGATGCAGCCGCCGACGGCGATGGCGACGGACCCGTGGACGCCGACGGACCGGCCGTCGGCGAGGCCGAGGCGGACGGCGATGCCGAGGCGCCCGCCGACGCGCTCGCGCTCACACTTGGCTTGGCCGATGGGGTCGGCGTGGGGCTCAGCGCCGGGGGCAGGGCGACTTCGCGGGTACGGATCTCGTAGAACCCGTCACTGGTGGCGATGACCGTGGCCTCGGAAACGCCTAGCTTGGCCAGGGCGGTCTTGATCTGGTCGCCCGTCACGGTGGCGTCCGTGAACTTGATCTCCCAGTTCGTCCCCCCGGTGTAGTCGATCGAGAACTGGAGTCCGGCGGCGCCGTTGGTGAGCGGGGTCAGGACGATGAAGATGAGGCCGGGGATCGTCAGCAGCGCCGACAGGAGGAAGAACCAGCGACGCTTGCCAATGACGTCAAACACGGGCATCCGCCCGGCGCGAGTTCCGACCGGGGAGCCTGGCCTGGAATTCCTCGTCGCCGACACCCCACAGGTTCGCCCGGCGCGACCGATCCTGGCGGACGACGAAGCGCAGGATCGTCCGGGTCACGGTCACCGCCGTGAACATCGAGGTGAGCACGCCGATGATCAGGACCAGGGCGAAGCCCTTGATCGTCGGCGAGCCGAACGAGTACAGGATCCCGGCCGTGATCAGGCTCGATACGTTCGAGTCGAGGATCGAGTTCCAGGCCCGCGAGAAGCCGGCCTCGATCGCCGTCGGGAGGGTCTTCCCCAGGCGGAGCTCCTCCTTGGACCGCTCGAAGATCAGGATGTTGGCGTCGACCGCCATGCCGATCGAGAGCACGAAACCGGCGATCCCGGCCAGGGTGAGGGTGACCGGGATGAGCCGGAAGACGGCCAGCACGACCAGCGCGTAGTAGAGCAGGGCCAGGTCGGCCACGATCCCCGGCAACCGGTAGTAGATCAGCATGAACACGAACACGAGCCCGATCCCGATCCCACCCGCGATCAGGCTGGAGTGGAGGAACTCCTTGCCCAGCGTCGCGCTGATCGTCGAGTCCTGGACCGGCTTGATCGGGAAGGGCAGTGAGCCGTACTGGAGGATCGTCACCAGGTTGTTCATCCGGGTGACCGCATCGCCGCCGGTGCCCATCGTGATCTGACCCGACCCACCGGTGATCGCCGACTGGATGCTCGGTGCGGAGATCACCGTCCCGTCGAGGACGATCGCGAAGTACTCCTGGATGTGGGCCTTGGTCCAGTCGCCGAATAGCTTGCTGGCCACATCGTCGAGGCTGAACGCGACGATCGGTTGACCGGTGGTCGAATCCGTCCCAGGGCTGGCCTTGGTCAGGTGCTCGCCGGTGAACAGGACCTTGAGAGCCGGATCCTTGGGCAGATCCTGGCCATCGACGATCCCGGTCGGGCCGCCCGTGTTGGTGGTCGCGGTCCCATAGGTGTCCGCCGGCAGGGGCACGAAGGTCAGTTGGCCGGTCTTACCGACGAGGTTCTCGATCTCGTCGCGGTTCGTCGCCCCGGGCAGCTCGATGACCACCCGGTCGGTGCCATGGACGAGGACCAGCGGCTCGGACACGCCGGTCGAGTTCACCCGGCGCTCGATGATGTTGCGGATCACGGTCATGTCTGCGGCCGACGGGGATTTGCCGTTGGCCGGGATCGCCTGGTACTCGACCCGCAATCCGCCCTGGAGGTCCAGCCCGAGCTTGGTCTCGAGGACGCGCGGACCGGCCGCAGGATCGCCCAGCGCCGGCAGCTTGAGCCCGGGCCAGAAGTCGATCGCGAGCGCGAGCAGGCCGACGACGACGATGAGGATGGGGGCGAAGCGACGCATCGCGGCGGACTATACCAGCCGACGCCGGGTCGGGCCGATGGCCGCGCTCAGGCCTCCAGGGTCGCCTTGATCCGGGCGGCCAGGGCGGGTCCGATGCCCGGCACCGCCGCGATCTGCTCGACCGGGGCCTCGCGGACCCGCTTGGTCGATCCGAACACGCGAAGCAGCGCCCGGCGTCGCTTTGGTCCGACCCCGGGCAGATCGTCGAAGGCCGACCGAACGCTGGCCTTGGCCCGCAGATCGCGGTGGTAGGTGATCGCGAAGCGGTGGGCCTCGTCGCGCAGCCGCTGGACGAGATACAGGGCCTGCGACGTCGCGGGCAGGAGGACCGGCTCGGACCGCCCGGGGAGGAACAGCTCCTCGCGTTCCTTGGCCAGGCCGGCCAGGGGCAGGTCCTCGAAGCCGAGCTCGGCGAGCGCCACGGCGGCGGCGCTGACCTGGCCCTTGCCACCGTCGACGATGACGAGATCCGGGAGACGCCAGCGGAGCTCCTCCTCGCTGCCCTCGTCGCCCACCTTGGCCCGCCGGAAGCGGCGGCGCAGGACCTCCTGGTGGCTGGCAAAGTCGTTCGAGCCGTCGACCGACTTGATCCGGAAGCGGCGGTACTCGCCGGTCCGCGGCTTGCCCTCCTCGAAGACGACCATGCTGGCCACCGACTGGTCGCCCTGGAAGTTGCTGATGTCGTAGCACTCGATCCGCATCGGGGGATCCGCCAGCCCGAGCGCGTCGGCCAGCTCGCGCAGGGCGCCGAGCGTCTTGCCCTGGTCGGCCAGCCAGCGAGCCTGCTCGCGGGCCAGCGTCTCGGTCGCGTTGCGCACGGCCAGGGCCATCAGCTCACGCTTCTCGCCGCGCTGGGGAACCTTGAGATGGACCGGTCCGCCGCGCCGGTCGGTGAGAAACGTCTCGAGCACGGCCCGGTCTTCCGGAACGGGCAGCGCCGGGACGAGAACCTGGCTCGGGATCGAGGTGGCCCGGCTGTAGTACTGCTCGAGAAAGCCGCCAAGGACCTCGTCGTCGAGAGCCTCGCGGACGGCGTCCAGCAGGAATACGTCGCGGCCGATGAGCTTGCCGCCGCGGACGATGAACAGCTGGACGGCCGCCTGGTTGTCCTGGCGGGCCATCCCGATCAGGTCGAGCTCGGTCCGTGCGAAGGCCGCCATCTTCTGGCTCTCCATCGTCCGCTCGATGGCCCGGATCTTGTCGCGCAGGACGCCCGCTCGTTCGTATTCGGTCCGTTCCGCAGCGACGGTCATGTCGCGCTCGAGGGCCTTGACCAGGGTCTCCTGGCGACCCTCGAGGAAGAGCTCCACCTGCTCGATGTCGGCCCGGTAGGCGTCCTTGGAGATTGCCTCGATGCAGGGGCCCTGGCAGCGCTTGATGTGGTACAGGAGGCACGGTCGCGGGAGTGCCCGCTTGCCGTCCTTGATGTCGATCGTGCAGGTCCGGAACGGGAACAGCCGGCGGATCAGGTTCATCGACTCGTCGACGCTGGTGGCCGACGCGTAGGGCCCGAAGTAGCGGCTCCCGTCGGCCGGCAGCTTGCGGGTCCGCTCGATCCGCGGGAAGTCGTCGCCCAGGGTGATCTTGATGAACGGGTAGCTCTTGTCGTCCTTGAGCCGGACGTTGAACCGGGGCGCGTAGCGCTTGATCAGGTTCGCTTCCAGGAGAAGCGCCTCGGACACCGAATCGGTCAGGGTGGTCTCGACGTCGGCGACCCGGTCGATCACGCTCCGGATCCGGTGGACCTCACCGCCGACGGCCTGCTTCTGCCAGTAGCTCCGGACCCGGCTGCGCAGGCTCTGGGCCTTGCCGACGTAGATCACCACCCCCCGGGCGTCCTTCATCAGGTACACGCCAGGTCGATCGGGCAGCTGGGCGAGGGTCGCGGCGAGATCGGGTGTCACACCCCGATGCTACCGCGACCCTCGGTCAGGCCGTTGGCGTGCCCGATCAACCGTAGACGGCGTCTCCGGCCGGGCGTTTGCCGCGGCTACGGACGCTGGTACTTGCGGACGTACGTCCAGCTCGGGAACGTGACGTATGCGGCGTCGCCCTTCGGCGTAACGGCGAGACTCTGCCCACCCACGGGCCAGATGATCGGTGAGCTGCCGTCCACCTTGACCAGGGCTTCGGGTTGCGCACCATCCGGATAGACGCTCAGGGATGCGCCGGCGACGCCACGGGCGAACGTCTGGAGGTACGTCCCGGTCCGATTGAATTCCTGGATATCGCGCCGCACCGTGTCGTCGACATACCTATCACTCCCTCGGCGCGTCCCGGCTGGGACGCTACACCTCTGATGGGGTCCGCCCGACTCGATGTGTTCGATGTTCGATCGACCCGGTCGGTCCCGGACCGCAGGGAGAGTCGCCGATGAGCGGCCGGAGCGACACTCCTGCGATGGCGATCCACCCCGAGGTCCAAGCGCGCCTCGATCGCCTGACACCGGACCAGCGCGCGGCGGCGACCGCCCCTCCGGGGCCGGTCCTGTGTCTCGCTCCGGCGGGGTCCGGCAAGACCACGACGCTGGTGGCCCGGATCGCCTGGCTGGTGGCGACCGGCTCGCCGCCCGAGGGGATCGCCGCGATCGCCTTCAACAAGCGGGCCGCCGATGAGCTGGCCGAGCGAGTGGACGCCGCGCTGGCGCCGCTGGGGGTCCGGGCGGGAACCGTCCGGGTCCGGACGTTCCATGCCTTTGGGCGCGAGATCCTCCGAGCGGCGGGGCAGTCGGTCGAGCCACTGGTCGACCGCGCGGCGATCATCCGGGCAGCCTGTCCCGATGCCGACCCGGCCGAGCGGCGACGGTTGGATACGGTCTTCTCCGCGCTCAAGCTCCAGCATCGGGTCGATCCGGCGACGATCGCCGCGGACCCGGAGGCCGGGCCGCGGGCGCGTGCCTTCGTGGCCTACGAGCGTGCGGTCGGAGCGACCGGGGGTCTCGACTTCGACGATCTCGTCGCCCGCGCGTTGACCCTGTTCGAGACGGATCCGGAGGTCCTGGCCGGGTGGCGGGCGGCCTGCGGGGACCTGCTGGTCGACGAGGTCCAGGACGTCGATCGCTCGCAGCTCGAGCTGGTCCTGGCGATCGCCGCCCCGAGCAACCGGATCTTCCTCGTCGGCGACGACGACCAGTCGATCTACGGCTGGCGGCTGGCCGACGTCCGCCGCGTCCTTGCCCTGGCGGGACGTCTGGCGGGGCTGCGCCGCCATGACCTGGTCACGAACTTCCGCTGCCCGGCGCCGGTGGTCGCGCGAGCGGTCCGCCTGGTCGAGCGGAACACCGAACGGTTTGCCAAGACCATCGTGGCCCGGCCCGGGGCGGTCGGTCGGCTGGTCCTCGCGCCGGATGCGGCCGATGACGACGAGCGAGCCCGGCACGTCATCTCGAGCTGGCCTCCGATCACCGAGGGCGACGCGGACTCCACCAGCTGGGCGTTCCTCGCCCGCACTAATCGCGAGCTCCTGCCCGCGGCCGCGATCGCGCTCGAGCTCGGGATCCCGTTCCGCGCCGAGCGACTCGGGTTGCCCCTCGAGGACCCGCGCCTTGGTCGGATCCTCGATCGGATCGTCGCGTCGCCGCGCGATCGGCCATTGCTGGTGACGATCGGCGCGCTCCGCGGCCAGACGACCGACGCCGACGCCAGCCAGGTCGACGCCGACGACGAGCTGCCACTGGACGACCTGATCGGCTCGATCCTGGCCTGGGCGGCGCCGTACCGGACAGCAGATGCGTTCGTGGCGGCGGTCATCGCCGCACGCGACCGCCTGGCGACCCTCCGCCGGGACGATGCCCGGCTGATCCTGGCCACGGCCCACGGGACCAAGGGGCTCGAGTTCGACCACGTGGCGGTGATCGACATGGACGACGGTCGGTTCCCGAGCCAGCGCACGCTCGACGACGCGGAGGACCCCGCCCGTGCGCTCGAGGAGGAGCGACGGCTGGCCTACGTTGCCTGGACCCGAGCCCGACGCTCATTGACCCTCGTCTATGACCCAGCCGCGCCATCGCGCTTCTTGCTCGAGGCGTTCGGCGCCGACGAGCTACGCGCTTGACGAGGTCGTTCGACGATTGGCCAAGGTGGCGGGGCGGCTGGGATGGCGGCTAACTACCCACTACCTCACAAATCATCACTGGACTACACTCCGTCGACATCGCCGCCAGCTCGGGCATCCCCTTCGGTGGATTCGCAACTCCGAATCTCGCGGGCGATGGATCCGACGCGCGCTCCGGATCGGCTAGGAATGGTGAGACCCAGTCGAGAAGGAGGTTCGCCCTGCCCATCCGTCCCTACTGCGGTCCAGGCATGCGCCTGCATGCCTCCGGGAAGGCTTGTCTCCCTGAGCCGCGCGTGGCGGGTTGGTCTCGTCCACGACGGCTGCGGGAAAGACCATCAGGGAATACGGGAGGCGATCGATGTTCAGGAAGTTAGCCGCGCTAGCGGTAGGCGGCGTGCTTGCCGCGTCCGTCTATGGCGCCGCGGCCACGATCGGCGATGTCTCGGGTGGCACGGCTGCGACGGGCGCCGGCCCGGTTGCATCGTGCGGTGACATCACCGGCTCGACCTACCTGCTGTACGGAACCGGGATCAGCGGCGACAACGCCGGCGGTCACGGAAACCAGGACAACACGGTCGAGATCAACACCCCGTCCGATATCACCAGGGTGACGCGCGTCAACATCGAGACGACCCTGAGCTGCGTTGACATCAACTTCTACGTCCAGTTGAAGAACGGGTCCGGCGGCAACCTCGACGGCATCGGCTTCTGCGAGGTGACCTCGACCGGCGGCCTCGGCGTCAACGAGACCAACAAGAATGACAACGTTCCCGGCTGCACCGTGGATCTGAGCACGCCGGTCAACGTGGCCGACATCATCACCCTCGTCGTCACACAGACCTAGGACTACGAGCGCTCCGGCCGACGGGAAAGTCAGCCGGAGCGCTCCAGATCCCGGAACGTGATGAGGCGCTTCATTCGGCGGACGGTCCGCTGGCTGCTCGTGACCGCGAGCATCGGCGTGGCCCTGAGTTGGTTCTTCGTCCTGCGACCGACGTCGCTCGGCGGGCCGGCTGGCTACGTGCTGGTCAGCGGAACGAGCATGGAACCGACCTACCACACCGGCGACCTCGTGATCACCCAGCGACAAGGCACCTACGAACGCGGCGACATCGTCGAGTTCCGGGTCAAGAACGCTCTCGTCATCCACCGGATCGTCGGCGGAGATGCCGTCAACGGCTTCATCGTCCGAGGCGACAACAACGGGGTCGACGACGGATTCCGTCCCACCATCGAGCGCGTCGGTGGGAAGGCGTGGCTCTTGCTACCAGGCATCGGGCATCTGATCGTCGTGGTCCGGGATCCCGTGCCCCTTGCGATCTGCACCTGGGGGATCGCATCCGTGTACCTCCTGCGCCGCTGGGGTCGGCCACACCGCGAACCGGTTCCAGAGACCTGACCGATGCGTCGTCCCGCATTGACGCTCCTCGCGATCAGCGGTCTCGTCGTCACGATGACCGCTGGAGCAGCGACCGTCGCCGTCACACCGGGTACCCTCGGGATCTCCCGGATGCCCGCCGACGTCCGGCTGCCTCCGCCTCCGATACCTCCGGAGTGCGCCGGGATGTCGTTCAGTCAGACGCTGATCGGGACGACCGGGAATGACACCATCACGGCCGCTGACGGCGGCGCCCTGATCTTTGGCCTCGGAGGGGACGACCTGATTCGCGGGGGCAAGGGGCGCGACTGTCTCGTCGGCGGCGACGGGAACGATGTCCTGGTCGGCGACAACGGTGCCGATATCCTCCTTGGCGAGTCCGGTAACGACGTCCTCACGGGTGGCCGGCCGAAGGCCGACGGGGAGGACGTGCCTCCGCTCCCCGGACCGGATCTCACCGACGAACGCGACCGCGGCCACCCGGCAGATCTGCTCGACGGCGGGGCTGGCACCGACACGTGTACGGGGACGAGGCGGGACGCATTCCTACGCTGCGAGGTTATCGTCAGGTCCCGCGGGGATGAGCTCGTGCCGCCGATCTCAGGCCGGCCGGTGCCGAGCGGTGCTCCGCCGACCATCGGACCGCCGGGACCACCGTCGCCGAACCCGACCTCAACAGCGACACCGGACGCCACGTCGGCGCCTACGCCGGACCCGACAGCGGATCCCACACCGGATCCGACAGCAGAACCAACGGCCGCTCCCCCGCCGGATCCGACACCAGAACCGACACCGGATCCGACACCGGATCCGACACCGGATCCCACGCCGGATCCCACGGCCGCTCCTACGCCGGACCCGACGGCCGCTCCTACGCCGGACCCGACACCGGATCCCACGCCCGGACCCTGACCTGACCGATCAGCGCGAACGCTCGTAGCGGGTCAGCTCGCGGAGGAGCCGATCGATCGCGTCGAGGAATGGCTCGGTTGCATCGGGCGGCAGCGCGTCACGGATCGAATCCTTGGGTCCGTAGGCCGCCCGAGCACGCAGCGCGGCCCGCCGGACGTCCTTGAGGTCACCGTCGCGGAGCACGTCGGGCACCCAGCCGAGCTCGCGCAACCAGCGCGTGGACTCCCGTTCGGCGGCCGCGGCCAGGACCCGGTCGGCGGCTCGGGCGGCCACCAGTGCCCGCTCGTCGATGGCCGGCAGCTCGTGGCGGGCCAACCGCGGCTGGCCCTCGATCTCGGGTTCGGCCACGATCAACGGGACCTGGCGGCGGCGCGCTTTGGTCCAGGGGCGATCGGCAACGGGATCGCCTCGCGGACTCCATTCCCGTCATGCCGGCTACCCCGCCCCGCCTCTTCGGCAAAGGTCACATCGCTCAGCGGAACGAGTGGCTCGCCGCGCAGGACACGCCCGAGATACTCACCTGTCGCCGAGTCGGCCACCGCGGCTACCCGCTCGGGCGTCCCCTCGGCGACGATCCGGCCGCCGCGGAACCCGCCGGCCGGCCCCAGATCGACGATCCAATCGGCCGTCTTGATGACGTCGAGGTTGTGCTCGATGACGAGGACCGTGTTGCCCTGGTCGACCAGCCGATGGAGGACCTGGAGGAGCTTCTCGACGTCGGCGAAATGAAGCCCGGTCGTCGGCTCATCGAGCAGGTACAGCGTCCGGCCGGTCGCCCGCCGACTCAGCTCGGTGGCCAGCTTGACCCGCTGAGCCTCGCCACCGGACAGCGTCGTGGCCGGCTGGCCAAGATGGACGTAGCCCAGCCCGACCTCCGACAGGACGCGCAGCTTGGCCGCCACGTTGGGGACCGCGGCAAAGACCTCGTTGGCCTCCTCGATGGTCATCTCGAGGACATCGGCGATCGAGCGACCTTTGTAGTGGATCTCCAGCGCCTCGCGGTTGTAGCGCTTGCCCTTGCACACCTCGCACGAGACGTAGACGTCGGCCAGGAACTGCATCTCGATCTTGAGGATCCCGTCGCCCTTGCAGTTCTCGCACCGGCCGCCCTTGACGTTGAAGCTGAACCGCCCCGGCTTGTAGCCACGGACGCGCGACTCGGGAACGCCGGCGAACAGTTCCCGGATCGGCCCGAACAACCCGGTGTAGGTGGCCGGGTTCGAGCGCGGCGTCCGACCGATCGGGCTCTGGTCGATCTCGATGATCTTGTCGATCGCCTCGATGCCATCGAGCCGATCGTGGGCTCCCGGTTGCTCGCGTGCGCCATTGAGCTGCCGGGCAACCTCGCGATACAGGATCTCGGTGACGAGCGTGCTCTTGCCGGATCCGGACACCCCGGTGACCGCCACGAAGGCGCCAAGCGGGAACCGGACGTCGAGGTCCTTGAGGTTGTGGGCGCGAGCGCCGCGGACGACGAGCGACTTCCCGTTGCCCTTGCGCCGCTTCGTCGGGATGGCCACCGATCGCTCGCCGCGGAGGAACGCCCCGGTGATCGAGCGCGGCTCGGCCAGCAGGACGTCGAGGGGTCCGTTGGCGATGATCTCGCCGCCGTGCTCGCCCGCGCCGGGGCCGATGTCGAGGACCCAATCGGCCGTCCGGATGGTCTCCTCGTCGTGCTCGACGACCAGGACCGTGTTGCCCAGGTCGCGCAGCCGGGTGAGCGTCGCGATGAGCTTGGCGTTGTCCTTCTGGTGGAGACCGATCGACGGCTCATCGAGGATGTACAGGACGCCCATCAGACCCGCCCCGATCTGGGTCGCCAGGCGGATCCGCTGGGCCTCGCCGCCGGACAGGGTCTGGCTGGTCCGGTCGACGGTCAGGTAGTCGAGCCCGACGTCGACCAGGAACCCGAGGCGGGCCCCGATCTCCTTGACCAGCTGCCGGGCGATCGTCGCCTCCCGGTCGGTCAGCCGGGCCGACAGGCCCTCCACCCACGCCAGCGCGTCGCTGATCGACAGGTTGGCGACCTCCGAGATGTTGCGCCCGTCGACGGTCACGCCGAGCACCTCGGGTTTGAGCCGCTTGCCGCCGCAGGTCGGGCAGGGTCGACTGACCATGAACCGCTCCAGCTCGGTCTTGACGAACTCGGATTCGGTCTCCCGATAGCGTCGGGCCAGGTTGGGGATGATCCCCTCGAAGCTGGCGGTGTAGGTGTTCTCGCCGCGCTGATGGCGATAGCCGATCACAACCTGCTCGCCCTTCTTGGCGTTGAGCATGTAGTCGAGCGCCTCCGGCGGAAGCTGCCCGATCGGCAGATCGGGGTCCCAACCGTGGGCTCGACTGACCGCCTCGGCGACCTTCCCGAACCACGAATCGGCCATCGGCATCCGGGCCCACGGCCGAAGCAGCGCCCCCTTGGCGATCGACAGTGTCTTGTCCGGCACGACCAGGTCGGGGTCGATCTCGAGTCGCGTCCCGAGGCCGGTGCAGTCCGGGCAGGCACCGTGGGGCGAGTTGAACGAGAAGCTGCGCGGCTCGAGCTCGTCGATGATGAAGTCGTCGTAGGGGCATGAATAGCGCTCCGAATAGCGCCGCTCCTCGAAGGCCGGCGATGCTCCCTCGCTCGGCGCTGGCGCGATGACCACGACGCCTTCGCCGAGCCGGAGGGCGGTCTCGATCGAGTCGGCCAGCCGGGTCGCATCGGGGTCCGCGACGGGCTGGCCCGTGTCGGCATCGATCGGCCGGCCATCGGCGTCGCGGGCGGCGCCATCCAGCGCCTCAGCCCGACGAACGACGACCCGGTCAACGACGACCTCGATCGTGTGGCGCTTGTACTTGTCGAGAGTCGGCGCCTCCGAAAGCTCGTACTGCTCGCCGTCGACCCGGACCCGGACGAAGCCCTGCTTGCGAGCGGCGTCGAAGACCCGGTCTCCCTCGGTCTTGCGGTCCTTGATCAGCGGGCCGAGGACGAGCAGCCGGGTGCCCTCGGGCAGGTCGAGGACCTGGTCCACGATCTGCTGCACGGTCTGGCGCTGGATCTCGTGTCCGTTGGGGCAATGCGGATGACCGGTGCGGGCGAACAGCAGCCGGAGGTGGTCGTAGATCTCGGTGACCGTGCCGACCGTGGAGCGCGGGTTTCGGCTGGAGCCCTTCTGGTCGATCGAGATCGCAGGCGACAACCCGTCGATCTGGTCGACGTCCGGCTTCTCCATCTGGCCAAGGAACTGGCGAGCGTAGGCGCTGAGGCTCTCGACGTAGCGCCGCTGCCCCTCGGCATAGATGGTGTCGAATGCGAGGCTGCTCTTGCCGCTCCCGGACAGGCCGGTGATGACCACCAGCCGGTCGCGCGGGAACGCCACCGTGACGTTCTTGAGGTTGTGCTCGCGCGCGCCGCGAACGACGATCTGGTCCTGGGGCATGACGAGGCAAAGTGTACGCGATCCCGCTGGAACCGAACAGGTGTTCTTTCCGTCGGACGGCGGATGGGTTCTGGCGATACGCGGCGCGACCGCGGGTCCGGGGTCTGTCCCGACAGCGCCCAACGCCCGGATATCACCCCCATTGCTAGGCGACAGGCTCCGAGCGCGGATCGATGTGGACGGCGGTCCAGATCAGCCGGCGGCGCGAAACAGCTCGTAACGACGCTCGAGCCGCTCGCGATCGGGATGCTGCGTCACCGACCGCGGCAGATCGATCCGATGACCGTGGATCCCCTTCAGCCCGACGAGAAGCATTGGACCATCTGTCTCGGACAGGATCGACTCTCGGACCTCGACGACGTAGTCCGGGCGCACCGCAAGGAAGAATCGGTCGAAGGCGGCGTGGTGAAGCTTGCACAGCGCGAGCCCATTCGAAACGACGGGATCGCCAGCTTCATCGACGTCGGGTGTTATGTGGGCGGCATCGAGAAGCTCATGGTGTCTGAGCCGGCATAGCGCGCAACGCTCGCCGTAGGCCCTCAATACGCGCTCGCGAAACGACCGCTGATGAAGGCGCCGACGCACGACCGCGGTGATGTAGGCACGGCGCGCGTCCACGGAGTCATCGGCGATCGGATAGCCGGCCGCAGGGGCGTCGTTCACCCGAGAGACATCGTCAGCAGCCACCGTAAAAGTCAGGCGCCTGGGATCGTCTCCGACGACATAGACGGGAAGTGTCACCTGGTACCAGCCCTCGTCAACCCCGAAGAAGTAGACCAGCGGAACCCGTTCCTCCATCGCCAATCTCAACCCGACGTTGTCGCGGTGGCTTGGGTCGGTCCCGCGATACGAGTATCGGATCAGGCCACCTTCCCATCCATCCTGATAGGAGCTCCGGGGCGATGTGGTGATCGACAGTGGGAGGACACACAAACGCGGCTTGAAGATGCCCTGCGGTCCAAGGAGCGCCACCCGGGTCCCGTCGAGGACAAAGCCGGTGGCGAGGAGCGACCGAGAGAGCACGTCGTCCCCGGCGCGATCCTGCTGGTTGCGCAGCCAATCGAAGGCGGCGAGTCGGATACGCAGATCCGCTGAACTCATCGGCACCAGGATACGGGCTCGGCCGGCCCGGGAACCTGCGGATTCCGGTCCCTAGCGCCGCCGGCGCGGGGAGCGGCCGCCGGTTCGCTTGACGACGTTCGGGGTGACGGTCCGGTCCCAGGTCGGGCGATCGAGCCAGCGGGCCTGCCAGCCGCCGTCGTCGTCGTGCTCGTCGCGGATGCCCGGCAGCCAGTCCGCGGCGGTGGCCGCCGTCTGTTCTTCGAGGGTATCGCCTGGTTCCTCGGACTGGGCCGGCAGCACCGTGACGGTGGTCACCTCGAGGACGGGGGCGGCGCGCTGCGGGGCTCGCTGCCCGGGTCGCCGGGTGGAGGTGGCGCGCGAACCGGCCGACCCGCGGACCTCGGTCGGAGCCTCGGGGGTCATCGCTCCTCGCCCAGCCCGTTCGGCGGCCTTGGCAACGTCGGCCGAGGCGTCCTGCTCGAGGATCCGGAGCCGGATCTGCTGGATCTCGTCGCGCAGCGCTGCCGCCCGCTCGAACTCGAGGTTCTTGGCGGCGTTGCGCATGTCCGCCTCCATCCGGGTCAGGATCGCCTCGACCTGGGCGACACTCTGGGCGCCCAGGTCGCGCGGACCGTATCGCCCGGCGGGAGCCCCGGCGACGTAGACCTCGCTCGTCTCGGCAACCGCGCGAAGTCGTTCGTTGATGTCGTGGATCTCCTTGACGATCGATGTCGCCTCGATCCCGTGCTCGAGGTTATAGGCGGTCTGGACCGCCCGCCGGCGGTTCGTCTCGTCGATCGCCGCCTGCATCGACTCGGTCACCCGGTCGGCGTACATCACGACCTCGCCGCCGATGTTGCGGGCCGCCCGGCCGATCATCTGGATGAGCGACCAGGCGCTGCGCAGGAAGCCCTCCTTGTCGGCATCGAGGATCGCCACCAGGGTCACCTCGGGCAGGTCGATCCCCTCGCGCAACAGGTTGATCCCGACCAGCACGTCGTGGACGCCGAGCCGGAGGTCGCGCAGGATCTGGACCCGCTCGAGAGTGTCGACCTCGCTGTGGAGGTACTGGACCTTGACCCCGAGCTCGCGCAGATAGTCGGTCAGGTCCTCGGCCATCTTCTTGGTCAGGGTCGTGACGATGGTTCGCTCGCCGCGCTCGGTCCGGCCCCGGATCTCCTCGAGCAGGTCGTCGATCTGGCCCTCGGTCGGGCGGACCGTGATCTTCGGGTCGACGACCCCGGTCGGGCGGATCAACTGCTCGACGATCCGTTCGCTCTTCTCGAGCTCGTAGGGGCCGGGGGTGGCGCTCAGATAGACGGCCTGGCGAACGGTCGCCTCGAACTCCTCGAAGGTCAGCGGCCGGTTGTCGAGAGCCGAGGGCAGGCGGAACCCGAAGTCGACCAGGATCTCCTTGCGGGTCCGGTCGTTCTTGTACATCCCAACGACCTGCGGGATCGACATGTGGCTCTCGTCGACGACCAGCAGCCAATCCGGCGGGAAGTAGTCGAGCAACGTCCACGGCCGCGAGCCGGGTTTGCGCCGGGCGAGATGGCGGCTGTAGTTCTCGACCCCCGAGCAGTAGCCGAGCTCGCGCATCATCTCCAGGTCGAACTGGGTCCGCTGGCGGAGCCGGGCGGCCTCGAGGATCCGGCCCTGGGCCTCCATCTCGGTGACCCGCATCTCCATCTCCGCCTCGATGTCGACCAGGGCCTCCTTGAGCTTGTCGGTCGGGGTCACGAAGTGGGTCGCCGGGTAGATGTTGAGGTCGTTCCGCTCGGCCAGCAATTCGCCGGTGAGCGGGTCGACCTCGGTGATCCGCTCGACCTCGTCGCCGAAGAACTCGACCCGGACGATCCGGTCGTCGGACGCCGGCCCGATCTCCAGGGTGTCGCCGCGGACGCGAAATCGGGCCCGCTGGAGGGCCTGGTCGTTGCGCTGATATTGGAGATCGACCAGGTGGCGCAGGACGGCATCGCGCCGGTACTGGCCGCCGCGACGCAGACGGAGGACCGTTGCCCCGTAGTCGACCGGTGCGCCGAGGCCATAGATGCAGCTGACGCTGGCCACGATGATCACGTCGCGCCGCTCGAACAGCGCGTGGGTGGCGGCGTGGCGGAGCTTGTCGATCTCGTCGTTCCGGCTCGAGTCCTTCTCGATGTAGGTGTCGGAGCGGGGCAGGTAGGCCTCGGGCTGGTAGTAGTCGAAATAGCTGACGAAATACTCGACCGCGTTATCCGGGAAGAACTCGCGGAACTCGGCGTAGAGCTGGGCGGCCAGGGTCTTGTTGTGGGCGAGGACCAGGGTCGGCTTCTGGTGCCTGGCGATCGCCTGGGCGATCGTGAAGGTTTTCCCCGTGCCGGTGGCTCCCAGCAGGGTCTGATGGCGGAGTCCGCGGGCGAGCCCATCGGCCAGACGCTCGATCGCCGCCGGCTGGTCGCCCGTGGGCTCGAAATCCGCGACGAGCTTGAAGTCCGGCATGGCTCGAGAATACACGAACTCGATCAAACCGAACAGGCGTTCACGTCTCCCTCGGACGGCCTCGCGGCGGCGCAGACGGTAGACTCCCGGGCATGTCGACGATCCGGATCGCGGTTGCCTCGACGCCCCTGACGGCGACCCTCGACGAGGCCATTCCGGCCGCGGTTGCGGCGGTGGAGGAGGCCGGTCGGTTGGGTGCCCGGATCGTGTGCCTGCCGGAGACGGGGCTGCCCGGACACCGCGGCCAGGCCCGGCCGGTGCCGGACGTGGCCCAGGACGCGCTCGACGACGCCCTCGCGGCGGTCGCGGCAGCGGCTCGCCGAGCTGGGGTCGTGACCATCGTCGGTGCGGAGCACCCGACACCGGCGGGACGCGAGATGCTGTCGGTCGTCTTCGATGCGGACGGAGTCAGGCTCGGCGAGCAGGCCAAGACGCAGATCGACCCGTCCGAGGAGCCGCATTACATCGCGGGCAGCGGGCGTCGGGTGTTCACCGCCGCTGGGGTGACCTTCGGGATCGCGATCTGTCACGAGGGGTTCCGCTACCCCGAGGTCGTCCGATCGCTGGTCCTCGGCGGGGCCCAGATCGTCTTCGCGCCGCACTACGTGACGACCGATGACGGCTCCCTGCCAACTCGCTGGTGCGATGCGTCGAACCCATACAACGAGAAGGCACTCCTGTGCCGGGCCCTCGAGAACACCGTCTTCGTCGCCGCGTCCAACGTGGCCGGACCCGACCAGGGCTCGATCACCGGCATCATCGCCCCGGACGGCAGGCTGGTCGCGAGTCTCGCCTATGGCCTGGTTGGCGTCGTGGCCGCCGACATCGACCTCGACCTGGCGGACCGCCGCCTCGCCCTGCGCTGGGCGCCGGAGCGCAATCGACCACCGGTCGGTCAATCGAGCGGGGCGGCCTGAGCCACCCTCG
>Ga0080064_1004649_pt1 | contig 17214 bp, 17 predicted proteins | sample Subgrocontami54m_FD_69260 | JGI IMG/M metagenome (GOLD analysis project Ga0080064, IMG submission 69260) | Subsurface groundwater microbial communities from S. Glens Falls, New York, USA - GMW46 contaminated, 5.4 m (SPADES assembly) (version 2) ...
GTCTTGGTTCTTCAACTGCGTCGTATCGATCGAGACGACGCTCGAGCCCCCGGCCCTGCTCGAGCAGGTCCAGGACGTGGAGCGCGCGTTGGGCCGCACGCGCGGCGCCGGCAGGCCCGAGGACCAGCGCTACGAGCCGCGCCCGCTCGACATCGACATCCTCCTCTACGACGACCAGGTGATCAGCGGCCCCGATCACCTGCAGATCCCGCATCTCCTGATGCATGAGCGCGCCTTCGTCCTTCGCCCCCTCGCCGACCTCGCTCCCGAGCTGGAGCACCCGGTGCTCTACCAGACCATCCGCGAGCTGATCGAGGCCCTGTCGGACGAGCACGCTGTGCGCCCGTCCGACCTGCCGGCCCGGTGGTTCGAGTAGCCGGCCGCCGGAACCCGCCGTGGCTGACGACGAGTTCAGGCAGCAGGCGCTCAAGCATCTCGACGCGCTCTACAACCTCGCCGTCTACCTGACCCGCAACGGGTCGGAAGCCGAGGATCTGGTCCAGGAGACGTACGCCCGGGCGCTCCGCTTCTCGCACCGATTCCAGCCGGGAACCTACATGCGCGCCTGGATGTTTCAAATCCTGAGGAATACCTTCTTGACCTTTTTCCGCCTCCGCGAGCGCGAGCCCGCGATCAGCGAGGCGGGCGTGCCGGACAGCGACGCTCCGATGTTCCACCACGCCCCGGTCGAGGACGGTGAGAGCGCGGGCGCCCACATGGATCTGGAGCGGGCGCTGGCGCTGGTGCCGGAAGAGTTCCGGACTCCGCTCCTGCTGGCCGAGGTCGAGGGGCTGTCCCTCGATGAGGTGGCCCGCATCATGGATTGTCCGGTCGGCACGGTGAAGTCACGGATCTTCCGGGCCAAGGAGCGGATGCGGGGGCTCCTCAAGGACTACGGCGGGCCGGACAGGGCCTGAGGACATGACGACCGATATCAACGACCACGGCGGCGAAGCGGACGAGATCGCGCGGCTCCTGCGCGGGCGCCTGGCACGGCACCAGGCGCCCGCGCGCCTGCGCGTGTCGGTCGTCGAGACGCTGAGCCCGCCCGAGGGCCGCCGCCGGCCGTCGCTCTGGCTGCCGCCCGCGCTCTCTGCGCTCGCCACCGCCATGGTCATGCTGCTCTGGCTGGTACCCGCACTGCCGCGCTCGGGCGGCGACCCGCTCCAGTTGCTCTCGCGCGCCGTCATGACGGAGCACGCGCGCGCGGTGCTCTGGGGCGAGGCGCGGCCGGACGCAGTGGCGGGCGCCCTGCCCCGCGTGATGGACGAGACCGGCGTGCTGCTCAACTGGGTCTTCACGGGTGACCAGGACCTCCAGCTCGTCAACGCCCAGCCGACCTTCCTCGAAGGTCGCCGCGCCCTCGCCCTGACCTACCAAGACCGTGACGGCCACTCGGTCAGCTACATCATCGCGCGCGGCCCCAACGTCGCCATCCCGGAGCGCGGCAGGGTCCAGATCGCGAAGTGGCGCCCGCTGGTGACCAAGGACAACGGATTCACGCTGATCGTCTGGAAGCAGTCAGGGCTCGTCTGCGTGATGGTGTCGGACCTCGTCTCCGACGATGACCTCGGTCGCTTCAAGGGGTACTTCGTCAAGGTCCGCTCAGCGACAGAGCTGTCCCGAAGCTACTGATTGACGCAGGCGGGATCAGGTTGAGGTAGCCCGGCTTTGCTGGGCGGTGAATTAAGAGACGCGGGGCGGGCGCACGCACCACAAGATCATCGCCACCACGCCCAAGATCCTCGGCCTCAAAGTGCACATCCCGGCCGGCGTGACGCTCCGGATCGCTATGGTACCCGGTCGACCATCATCACCAGCCAGCCGCCCCCAACGCAGTATCACGACTACATCGGCGAGCCGACCCTCGCCGACGCCATCTGTGACCGGCTCTTGCACAACACCCACCGGATTATGGGCCGAGTGCCACAACCTCTCGGTCAGCGAGGTGGCAGAACGTCTCGGTCACTATGCTCTCGAAAAGGGGCTGCGAGTGGGCAAGTGATTGGTAAAAGGGGCTCCGGCGTGGGGGGGCGCCGGTCCCCGAGCACGGCGGCGAAGCGCGCCGGCTCGGTGCGGATCCGCTGCTCGACGACCTCACCGCCCTCGGCAAGGATGTAAACCTGGCTGTCCCTCTTGTGGACGTCGATGCCAATATGGTCCATGGCTGGCCTCTCCCTTTGCGGCGTTGACCGCGGGGTGCTCGTGTGGGGCAGTCTATGCCACCACGTCAAGCGGGAGGCCAGCCGCTTCATCCCATCTATCCTCATGGCTCAGGCGCCCGGGAGAACGGCGGCAAGCTTCTCGGCGAGCGTCCGGCCGTGGAGGGCCATTGGATGGTTTGGTCTGATGATATTCGCTCTGGTCTCTTCTCGGTGTCGTCGAAGGCTTGCTCCAAGTGGGGAGCATCATCGTGGAGACCGTCGCCACCACCGGGACAATCGCGGACCCCACGTGAGCCAGCATTGGAGCCGATCCGACGCGACACCATGGTAAGATACCGCCGTGTCACGTGACTGGCCCGCCTGGCACTGCCCTGTCCATCATCGGTTATTATCCGGACAGGACGACCTGCTCTGCTGCCCAGAGGGAGACTCCTTTGCAGTAATCAATCGTATCCCGAGGTTCGTGCGCGGCTCCACGTACGCCGACCATTTCGGTGCCCAATGGAAGCGATATCGCCACACCCAGCTCGATTCCCACACGGGAATGCCGCTCAGCAAGGATCGCTTGCGTCGCTGCCTCGGCGACGAACTGTGGCAGAATCTCGCCGGCAAGCAGGTGCTCGAATGTGGTTGCGGAGCCGGTAGGTTCACGGAAATCCTCCTGGAGCGCGGGGCCTTTGTGACCTCCGTCGACCTCAGTGCCGCCGTCGATGCAAATGCCGAGACCTTCCCCGTCGGTCCACGCCATCGAGTGGCTCAGGCCGACATTACGCAGTTGCCATTTCGGGGCCAAGACTTCGACGTGCTGCTCTGCCTCGGGGTGATCCAGCATACCCCAATGCCGGACAGTACGATTGCCAGGCTCTCCGACCAGGTCGCGCCAGGAGGGGCGCTGGTCATCGACCACTACACGTTTAACCCGAGGTGGTACACATCTTCGGCCCCGTTGTTTCGGTTCGTGTTCAAGCGCCTTTCCCCTAATACATCCCTCGACTTGGTGGAGCGTATGGGCCGTTGGCTGTTGCCTCTGCACAAGATGGTCAGCCGCATCAGGATAGCCAGCTTCGTCCTTGCGAGGGTGTCCCCCATGCTGACTTACTATCGCGCATATCCTGAGCTATCGGAGTCTCTGCACACGGAGTTTGCTCTCCTTGACACGCATGACTCGCTCACCGACTTCTACAAACACTTCCGCACTCGCAAGCAGATTCTGCACATCCTGGAAACCCTGGGACTGGAGAGCATTTGGTGCGAATACGGCGGCAATGGCGTCGAGGCAAGGGCGGTGCGGCCGGTCAGTTAGAGCAGTCCGCCGATGACAGCGTGCGGCGCTGCCGGAGGCCTACGGCAGTGTCGGTGCCGCAAGGGCTCAGTCTCACAGACCGGCTCTCGCTCCACGCTGGACTGGAGTCGCCGCCATCGGTGCCAGTACTCGATTGGGGTCCCGCCGTCACGTCGATGAGTGATAGCTGTTATGATTCCTCAGTTCGTTGGATGACCTTCAAACAACCGATTGGGATCTGGGATCATAGGAGCCGGTCCGTCACTCTTCCTCTGCTCGTAACAGCGTTCGGAAGATCCGGATGACTCCGCGGAATCCATTCCTCGGTCGGGCTATCGCACATCCCATCTTGACCGTGACAATCATCAATGGCCTTGTCCGTGGCTACTTCTACCGCTTTTACTACAAGCTCACGGGTCGCCGATTTGTCGCCGGGCGTGGTCTTCGTGTCGAGGGCCGGCTCAAGATCCGGGGTCCTGGGCGAGTCATCTTCGGAGAACGGGTCCACATCGGCGAGACGACCCGTCTGTGGACGTACGCGCGGGAGGCCGTGATTGAAATCGGGGAGCGCTCATACCTCAACGGGACGCACGTCTGGTGTATGAAGCGGGTGACAATCGGCGCGCAGGCGATTGTCGGGCGTGCTGAAATCCTCGACACCGACTTCCACAGCACCCACGTGGCGCGACACGACACAGCGGCCCCGGTCTGGACCTGTCCTATTGTCATCGCTGAGAACGTCTGGATCGCCGCCAGAGCGGCGGTCCTTCCGGGAGTGTCAATCGGGCCCGACGCGATCGTAGGGTATGGCGCGGTTTGTACCGGGGCTCTCCAGGGCGGGATGATCCATGCCGGCAATCCGGCACGACCGGTGGCACCCGTGCCAAGGGAGCCGCCCGCCACGCCACCAAGCTCGTTGAAGCATTAGCGCCGCAGAGGTGAATACACTGTCACTCCTTGCCGTCCCCGATTTCGGGGTCGATGGGTGTGGGGTCGGCGACAGCTACCGCAAGAGATCGTGTGGGAGGCCCTCTGTGCCAGGTGCAGGTCATGCGGCACCTCAACGCCCAGCTTGCGTATGCCGACGGGACGATCGCGTGCGTGACCGCTCACGATGCGCGTGTTCAGCACCTGCGAACCGTCCCCAGCGTCGGGCCCGTGACCGCCGCCCTCGTCGCCACCCTCGATGACGCCCAGCGCTTCCGCCACGCGCACCAGGTCGAAGCCTACCTCGGCCTGGTACCGCGCGAGCTCAGTTCGGGGGAGACACAACGCCGCGGCCACATCACCAAGGCGGGGCCTCCCTGCATGCGCTGGCTTCTGATTCAAGTCGCCGTCTCCATCCTGCGGCGCCGGCCGCCGCAGGCGGAGACCCTCCACGCATGGGCCCTCCACATCGCGGCGCGGCACGCACATCGCCGTCGTAGCCCTCGCCCGCCGTGTGGCCGGCATCCTCTATGCGCTGCTCCAGGGCGGCACGACGTTCGACTCCCAACACTTGCCACGACCCGTGGTCGCGGCCACACTCCAAGCCTCAGCGACTGGATCACCGCGCGTGACTGTCCCGGCCTCTCGCTGGTTCGACGGGTGGGTGAGCCCGAGTGTTTCCCTAGCCGCCCTCGAGGGCCGTCGCATCGATGGCGCTGTGGCATCGGCTCCTGGGGCGGCTGGTGTCTGAGTATGGGAGATTATGTCACGGGGCTGGGGGCCGCGAGGGGGGCCACCGCTGCCGGAGGGCGTTGATCTTGACTTGTATGAAGCGGCTGGCCGTGTCAAGTCGTGGTGTGTGTCTCCTTGTGTTGGGTGCACATCGTCACGGCTGCATCATGGGGCAGTGGACTCCGGTCTCGCGAGGTTCCGTCAGCCGTGTATTCGCGCTCGTCACGGGCGAGGGGCACTCGCCGGCGCATAGCGGGATTCGAAGGGTGGTGCTCGTGTGGGGCAGTCTATGCCAGCACGTCAAGCGGGAGGCCAGCCGCTTCATCCCATCTATATCTCCCCGGTGCCGGAATGCGATGCCGGTGACCAGCTCGGCTAAGCACTGGACGACGCCCAGCATCGTCTCGGGCGTCCTGCGGGGTCAGGTCTTGCAATCCAACATCCAGCCCGGCAGATGCTCGTTGGCCGCAGCGCGGTCCGGCCGTCAATGTGGGATTGCAAGACCTGACCCTCTGGCAGCCGCCCACGGCAGGGCCATGACGGCCCAGGCGACCATCACTACCTCGGAGTCGCCGAAGTTGTACTCGGACAACCCCGCCACGAGAAAGCCCGTCACCGCCGCCACGCTGCCCGCCACGAGCGCCCTCTCGCGTGTCTGGGTCGCATCCAGAGCGCGCAAGAGGCCGATGGCGCGCCAGTAGAAGGCAATCCAGATCGCGAGCCACGTCGCGAGCCCCAGCACCCCGCGCTCGACCAGGATCTGCAGCGGCGTGTTGTGCACGTGGGAGGTGCGCTTCTTGGAGGCCTCGGGCAGGGCGTAGCGCGAATATTCGCGCTTGACGCCGCCGGGGCCCCAGCCGAGCAGCGGGCGCTCGCGCCACATGGCCGTGCCGCTCCGCCACATGTAGACGCGCTCCTTGATCCCCGCCTCGTCGGGGTCGAACATGCTGCGGAACCGATGGCTCAGATCGCGCGGCCCGGCGAGAAAAATCACCGGCAGGAGCACGAGGCCCGCCAGCAGGGCGAGGCGGCCCCGCCGGTTCATGGGTAAGAGCGCCGCCGCGCCGGCGCCGAGCCCCAGCCACGCCCCGCGCGTGTACGTCATGGCGAGGCCGATCACGGTCAGAAGCCACACGGGCGCGCTCCACGCGCGGAACCCGCCCGGCAGGACACGCGGCAGCGTGACGAGCAGCGCGATGTTGAGCACGCCGGCCAGCGTCATGTAGATGCTGAAAAACGCCCTGGCGCGGTCGCAGCGGTGGAAGAACCAGCGGGCGAGCCCTCCCGCGGGCGCCGGGGTCGGGCACGCACCGACCTGGATGAGGCCAGCCAGAGCGGCGCCGGCCGCGGCCAGGGCCAGCCAGGAGAGGAAGCGGTCTCCCTCCGCCGCGTCCTCGAGGGCGTCGGCGGTGACGTAGAGCGCGGCCATCAGGAGGAGCGTCTTAGAGGCGGCGAGGCTCGCCCCTACATGACCTGAGGTGAGGACCGAGAGAAGGGTGGCTCCTGTGAAGGCCAGCACCGGCCGCCAGAGCGGCCACGGCTGGCCGCGGCGAACGTCGGGATCGCGGAGACGCCAGAGCCACAGGATCGTCAGGCCGATGAGCGCGCCTTCCGCCAGCGTAATCGAGAGGCCGAGGCCCACGACGAACGCCGCGAGGAGACCTCGACGGAGGGCGATCACCTCAGTAGGCGTTCCGGTCGAAGAGCACGCGGACGAGCGTCAGGCCGATGATCTTGAGGTCGAGCCAGAACGACCAGCGCTCGATGTATTCGATGTCGTACTCGATGCGCTTCTCGAGCGAGGTATTGCCGCGCAGCCCGTGGACCTGCGCCCAGCCGGTCACGCCGGACTTGACCTTGTGCCGCAGCATGTAGCCCGGCACCGTCCGTCTGAAGCGCTCCACGAACACGGGGCGCTCGGGCCGCGGCCCGACGACACTCATCTCGCCGCGCAGCACGTTCAGGAACTGCGGCAACTCGTCAAGGCTGAACCGCCGGAGGAAGGCGCCGATCGGCGTGCGCCGGGCGTCGCCCGCCGCGGCCCACACCGGCCCCGTCTCGCGCTCGGCGTTCACGCGCATGGTGCGGAGCTTCATCATGCGGAAGCGCTGGCCGTCGAGCCCCATCCGCTCCTGCCCGTACAGCACGGGGCCGCGTGACGTCAGCTTGACGGCGGCGGCGAGCGCTACCAGGATGGGCGACAGGAGCGCCAGCGCGGCCAGCGAGAAGGCGACATCGAAGACGCGCTTCGCGACCCGACTCCACCCGTACAGCGGCGACTCCCGCAGGTGAATGAAGGGCAGCCCCTCGAATTCCTCGACGCCCCCGCGCAGCGACGTGAAGCGGCCGAGGTCGGGCACCACGTGGATCGTTACCGGCTCGTCGCCGATGGCCTCGATGAGTCCCACGAGCCGGCCGTACTCCTCGTGGGCGAGCGCCAGGATGACGTGGTCCACCTCGTGGGCGTCGAGCACCGCGCGAAGGTCCGAGAGGCCGCCGAGCGACTGGACTCCCGCCGTCGCGCGCTTGTCGTCTCCCACCAGGCCGAGGATCTGGATGCCCGTGTCCGGCCGTGCCTTGAGCCTCTCGACGACGCCGGCCGCCAGCTCGCCCCCGCCCACAACGAGGGCGTAGCGGAGGTTGTAGCCGCGCCGGCGGGCGACGCGCAGGGCCTCGCGGAAGACGTAGCGCGCGAAGGACACGCCCGCGATCGAGAAGATCCAGAAGTACACGATGACCACGCGCGAGTAGTCGTACTCGCGGAAGAAGAACGTCATCACGCTCACGAGGACGAGGGCGCCCACGGTCGAAGCCTTCGCGATACCGGCCACTTCCGACAGGCGCGAGCCGATGCGACGCGGGTGGTAGAGGTCGAAGGCGCGGAAGGCGATGCCCCAGACGATCAGGATGGGCAGGAGCATGAGCAGATACGGCTCGATCGGCGGGATGCCGTGGCGGGATTGCGGGCCAATGACGTAGAAGCGCGCGAGGTACGCGAACAGCCAGGAGCCGGCGACCAGCATCAGGTCGCCCACGAGCATCACCTGCTCGAGGAGCCGGGAGTACGCCCTTAGCACCGCGCGTGCTCCCGCCAGCGGGACGCCAGGTAGCTCTCCATCCGCTCCATGAAGAGCGGCCGGTCGAAGGCCTCGGCGCGACGGCGCAGGGCCTTGGGCTCGAAGCGGATCGACCCAGACTCGAAGCGCCGGATGGCGGCGACGAGGTCCTCGGCGTCCTGGCGGTCGAAGAAGAGGCCCGTCGCGGGCTCGCTGCCGCCCGGCGGCACCACGGTCTCGAGCGCGCCCCCCTGCCCCAGCGCGATCACCGGACGCCCCGCGGCCATGGCCTCGAGCGGCGTGATGCCGAAGTCCTCGATCGTCGGGAAGATCAACGCGCGACAGCGCGCGTACAGCTCCGCGGTCTCGGCATCGTCACGCCACCCGAGGAACTCGACCGTGGGGCCCGCCATGGCGCGAAGCCTCCCCTCCTCCGGCCCGGTGCCGACGATGACGAGGCGTCGCCCGAGCCGGTTGGCGGCCTCGACCGCGAGATCCACGCGCTTGTAGGGCGTCAGCGCGGAGACCACGAGGTAGAAGTCGCCCGGGGACTCCTCGACGCGGAAGCGGGAGACATCCACCGGCGGGTAGATCACGTCGGCGTGGCGACCGTAGGCACGGCGGATGCGGTCGGCCACGAAGCGCGAGATGGCGACGAAATGGTGCACCCCCGCGGCCGTGCGCCGGTCCCAGCGGCGCATGGCCGCCGCCACCGGCGGCATGAGCAGCCGGGTCGCGAGCCCAGCCCGCGGGCCGAAGTACTCGTCGTAGAGGTCCCAGACGTAGCGCATCGGCGTGAAACAGTAGCAGACGTGGAGCGCCCCGGGGGGCACGCGCGCGCCCTTGGCGACGGCGTGGCTCGAGGAAAGAACCAGGTCGTGGCCGGCGAGATTCATCCCGCGTATCGCGGCCGGGAAGAGCGGCAGGTAGTGGCGGTAGCGGCGCCGGGCGTCCGGCATCCGCTGGATGAAGGACGTCACGATGCGCCGCGCCTCGATCGCGGGTGACACCGAGCCCGGCACGTGGAGCAGGGTGAACAGGTCCGCATCGGGGAAGAGGTCGCAGAAGACCTCGAGGCAGCGCTCGCCGCCCCGCATGCCGGTGAGCCAGTCGTGGACGAGCGCGACTCGTGGACGACTGCCCGAGGGGCGATGTCCGGGCGTCCGGCCGGTGGCCATTCCGGCTCGCGAGGCGGCGCTCAGCGGGACGCGCGGGTCCGCTGCCGCCAGTAGTCCAGGAGCTCCGTGAGCGTGCGCTCGAAGGGAATCTCCGTCTTCCAGCCTGTGGCCTCGTGCATCCTGGTCGGATCCCCCTCGAGGATCATGACGTCGGAGGGGCGCAGCCGCGCTGGGTCGGTCTTGACCGTGATGCCCTTGACCGTGGAGAGATTCAGCACGAAGTCGAGCACCTGCTGGATGGACCACGAACGCCCCGAACAGAGATTGTAGACCTCGCCGGGCTCGCCGCGCTCGAGTAGGAGCCAGTATCCCCGCACGATATCGCGCACGTCGGAGTAGTCGCGGCGCGGCGTGAGATCGCCGACATAGACCACCGGCGCGCGCAGCCCGGCCTCGATCTCAGCCACCTGCCGGGCGAAGTTCGACGTGACGAAGACGTCGCCGCGCCGGGGCCCTTCGTGGTTGAAGGCCCGCGTGCGGATGATCGGCAGACCGTAGCTCTTGAAGTACTGGTAGGCCATCATGTCCTGCGTGACCTTGCTGACGGCGTAGGGCGACAGCGGCCGGAGCGGGTTGGTCTCCTTGATGGGCACCTCGTGCTCGAGGACGAACCCGTACTCCTCGCTCGATCCTACCGCCAGGAAGCGCGGCGACATCTTGAGGCCGCGGAGTGCCTCCAGCAGGTTGACCTGGGAGATGATGTTGGTCGTCAGCGTCTCCGCCGGCGCGTGCCAGGACACGCCCACGAAGCTCTGTGCCGCCAGGTGCACGATGTAGTCGGGGACCGAGGTCTCGAGCAGGGCCCGGACCGAGGACAGGTCCCTGAGGTCGGATTCGATGAAGGTCACCTTCGAGCGCAGGTGCTCGATGTTCTCCGTCTTGCTCCGCCACCGGGTCGAGCCGAAGACTTGGGCGCCCTTGGCCAAGGCGTACTCGGCCATGTGGCTCCCGACAAACCCGGTGATGCCGGTGATCAGCACTCGCATCAGCGTTGCTCCTGGAGAAGATTCACTCTTTCACGCAGTTAGGTTGATTATACGCCACGGGTCCAAGCCCGCCGCCCAGCAAAACGGCGCCCAGCGGCCGAGTCACCCGCCCCTGAGGCGGCGGAGGACACGGCGCGCGCCGCCCGGGAGAGCCTGGGCGAGGATCGGGCGAAGGGCGAAGAAGGAACACCAGGGCGGGTAGGCCCCGCTCCGCACCGCCCGCCACCTGACGCTCGCCTCCGCCCTGAGGCGCTCGGTGTCGCGCACCTCGGATACCCGCCCGGGCCGGAGCCGGCGGACAACCAGCGGCTCCGGCAGGTTCGCCATGCGCGTCACGCGGCTCATCCGCATCCACAAATCGTAGTCCTGGGCGACGGGGAAGGCTTCGTCGTACCCGCCCGCCTGCTCCAGCGCGGCCCGTCTCATCACGACCGAGGAGTGGACGAACGGATTGCGGCGGATGAGGGCACGCCGGATCCCCGTATCGTCCGCTGGGGAACGCACGATCGCGACCTCGCGTCCGGACGCGTCGACCTCCCGCGCTGCCGTGCCGACCAGCCCGACATCCGGATGCGCCGAGAGGAAGGCCAGCTGGCGCTCCAGGCGTGCGGGCAGCGCCACGTCATCGGCGTCGAGGCGGGCCACGAGCGGGGCCTGCGAGAGCCTGAGCGCAGCGTTCAGCGCCGAGGTCAGGCCTCCGCGCGCACGCCGGATCACCTGGAGCCTGGGATCGCGGAAGGACGCGAGGATCCCGGGCGTCGCATCCGTGGAGTCGTCGTCGACCACGATCAGCTCGAGATCAGCCATCGTCTGGGAGAGGACACTCTCGACGGCTTCCCGCACCTGGGGCGCCCCGTTCCAGACGCCCATCAGCACCGATACCACCGGATTCGCCACGGGGGGCGGCGTCACCGCGGAGCCGCGGCCCGCTTCCGCAACACCAGGTTCAAATACGGCAGGGCCAGCGAGGGGGACAAGCCGAGGCGCCGGAGCGCGCCGCACACGAGCCCGAAGGCCGGCAGGAGGGCCCGGCGCGTGCGGGAACGCGCAGTGCCCTCAAAAAATCTCCAGCCGTACCCGGCTTCCTCGGTGACGTCCTCGAGCCCGCGCAGCTCCGAGGACGGCAGGCATTCCGTGAGTGAGGCATTCCGCCAGCCCGTGCCGTCTGCCACGAACTCGCCGTAGCCGACGCCGCGAAACCGGCGCGGCCGCCCAACCTTCGCGTAGGCGTACGCCGCGGGCGCCGGCAGCCACTGGATCAGCGGCAGCCCGACGGAGTGCGTCTCGAGCGGGAAGAAGCGGTTCGGCGTGTCGAGGATGGCGATGTGCCCTCCGGGGGCGAGCACGCGGTAGTACTCGTCGACGATCTGGCGACGGCCCCGTACCGGCAGGTGCTCGACGACGCCCAGAACGAGGACGAGGTCGAACTTCCTGTCGGGATACGGGAGGTGCCGCGTCTCGTCGTTGGACAAGAGGCGCACCTCCCGCACGCGGCTGAGACCCATCTCTTCGACCTTGAGCCGCACGATGGCGGCAAAGGCCGGGTCCGTGTCGAACGTTCTGATGTCCCGCACGTCCGGGTGCGCGGCCAGGTACTCAGTGATGTGGCCGAAGGAACAGCCGACCTCGAGGACGGAAAGATCCCGGGTGCCACGGCCGCTCAGGTAGTCGAAGAGCGGGTTGAGAAAGAACCGACCCCGCGTCTCCTTGAACGAAAAGTACTGCGGCGCGCGCGCAGGGCCCTTCCGCTCGACAAGCATCCGAACGACTCGCGCGCTGTACGCCGTCGAGTACTCTCGCCCGCCAACGGTGAGCACGCGGCGGTCGCCCAGATCCTCGAGACGGTACGCCGGCTCGGTCATCCCCTCAAGGATAGCAGCGCCGGCGGCCGCGCGCTCCGTACCCGACGCGCCCAGCGGATCGCGTCACTGGCGGTCACGCTAGGAGCGGCCGCCTCCCTGGCCGAGGTACCACTCGACGGTGCGCTCGAGGCCGACCTTGAACGGCGTCCGCGCCTTGAAGCCGAACGCCTCGGCGGCCCGGGAGGTGTCCAGCGCCCGCCGCGGCTGGCCGTCAGGACGGCTTGCGTCCCAGACGAGCGCGCCCGCGTATCTCGTGACCGACTTGATCAGCTCGGCCAGATCGAGCGTGGAGATCTCAGAGCTGGAGCCCAGGTTGACCGGCGCGCTCGAGTTGTAGCGCTCGGCGGCCAGCACGACGGCCTCCGCCGCGTCCTCGACGTAGAGAAACTCGCGCGTCGGCCGCCCCGTGCCCCAGCACGGGACCGACGGCGCCCCGGCGCGCTTGGCCTCGAGGCACTTGCGGATGAGCGCGGGGATGACATGCGAGCTCTCGAGGTCGAAGTTGTCGCGCGGCCCGTAGAGATTGACCGGCAGCAGGTTGATCGAGTTGAAACCGTACTCCTGGCGGTAGGCCTCGGACTGGACCATCAGCATCTTCTTTGCGAGCCCGTAGGGCGCGTTTGTCTCTTCCGGGTAACCGATCCAGAGGTCCGACTCCTTGAACGGCACCGGCGTGAACTTCGGATAGGAGCAGACGGTGCCGATGGCGACGAGCTTCTCGATGCCCGCGAGCCGCCCCTGCTCCATAATCTGGGCGCCCATCATGAGGTTTTTGTAGAAGAAGTCGCCGGGATGCTTCTGGTTGGCGCCGATGCCGCCCACGACGGCCGCGAGGTGGATCACGACGTCCGGGTTCGCGTCGCGGTAGGCGCGCCGCACCGCCGCCGGGTCCACCAGGTCGTAGTCCCGGCTCCGCGGCACGAAGATCTCCTTCGCGCCCTCGGCCCGGAGGCGGTCGACCACGAAGGATCCGAAGAATCCCGCGCCGCCGGTGACCATCACGCGGCGCGCGGACCAGAACGGCGCCCGGTCGGCCACGGCGCTCAGCGGTGCGCGCTCTCCGCCGGCTTGGGCCGGCGGCGGCTGGTGTAGAAGCGGCCCACGAACCACTTCACGTAGCGCGTGTCCTCTGCGTCCGGATCGATGCGGGCCGCGATCTCGTCGCAGGACAGCCCCTGGATCATGAAGTCGTCGCGGTCGGAATAGGGGCGCACGACGTCGAGGGCCTCGCCCGTGCCGTCGATGGCCTGGTAGGGCAGCCCCAGGTCCTTCATCGGGGCCGCGATGTAGGCAAGCCCCAACGGCGGGTTGGGCGTGTGCATCTGCAGGGCCGAGAAGCTTTTGATAGCCATCGGATTCATCCAGGTGATCATGGCCGTCTGCCTACGGTAGCACGAATCGGACAAACGCCCGGCCCCCTTGGGCCGGGCGGCAAAACCATGAATCATGGGGCCGGGCAGGCGGGCCACACCTGCCCGTGGGGCAGCTACCGGACCATCCCCCTGCAAACAAGCCCCGCAAACAGGGAGCAACCGACGCGGCCGAGGGCTCCGGGCGGCTGTCTTCCGTCAGAACTGATAGTAGAGAAATACGCTGTGTCGGCCGTTGACGAAGAGATACGCGAAGAGGAACCCGAGGGCATAGACCGGAGCCCAGCGGTAGCGGATCCCAAATCGCATGTCCCAGGTCTCGGGCACGGTATTGACCGCCACCAGGCACAGCGCCACCAGCACGATCAGCGAGGGAGGCGCGCTCTGGGTCCCCCCGCCGATCCCCAACATCCTGGCCATCCACTGCCCCGCCATGTCCAAGCTGTCCGAGCGGAACAGCACCCATAACGATACGAATCTCAGGTTCGCGCCACGCTTTTCAGGACGGCGATCTCCTGCTGGACCCGCCGTCCAAGATCGTACTGGGCCACGACCAGCTCGCGCGCGGCGCGGCCGAGGGATTCCGCCAGGGCGTGGTCCGTCAGCACCCGCTCCAGGCAGGCGGCCAGGTCGGCTGGGCGGTTCGGGTCGAAGAGGAGACCGGTCCGCTCCGGAGTCACGAGCGAGCGGTTGCCGTCGCAGTCCGAGGCCACGCAGGGCAGCCCCGCGCTCATGGCCTCGACCAGGACCTTGGGGTGCCCTTCGGTGAAGGACGCGAGGACGAAGGCATCGGACGCGGCGTACAGCTGCGGGAGCGTGCGCTGATCCACGATTCCTGGGAAATCGATTGCGACGCCCGCGTCCCGGGCCTCGACGGCCAGGCTGTCCCGGAGCGGGCCGTCTCCGACCAAGACGAGACGGAGGGGAAACCGGCCTCGGAGCGAGGCGGCGGCCCGGACGAGCGCCGAGAGGTTTTTCTCCTTCGACAGCCGACCGACATAGAGCACCTGGTGTGGCTCGCGGGGGGCTCGCCCGCCCTCGCGCACAGGCGGCGCGAACCGGCGCGTATCCACGCCGTTCGGGATCAGCTCGACCCGCCGCGCGAAGCGCGCCGCCTGGGCCCGGAGCGCCTCGGTCGTCGCGATGACGGCGGCCGCGTGGCGCAGGCCCAGGCGCTCGACCACGCTCTTGAGCAACCGCTTCGGACCCGGCCCGGAGAGCTCTAGGTACCAGAAGCCGTATGTCGTCACGTACGGCACGCCGAAACGCGCGCGGGCGAGCAGCGCGGGGATCACGCCGGTGATCTGGAACACTCGCAGAGCCCGGCAGCGCCGGAACGCCGCGGCGTGTGCTCCCGGCATCGTCACTGCGCGACGCCCGCGTGGCGCCGGGCGTGACGGAGCCAGCACGCTCACGCGGTCGAGGAGCGTTCGGTCGTTTGAGAATTCCGCAAGCGACTCCGGCAGGTAGCTGAAGTACACGATCTCGCCGAAGGCGTCTGCGTAAGGCCTCATGTAGCCGTCGACGAGGCGGGACAGCTGACCCGTCTCGGCCAGAGCCCGGATCCCGCCGCCGAGCGCGGGCAGGAAGCCGACCGCCATCAGCGCCGCTTCCTCGCCACGGCCCGGAAGCCGGGGCTCTCTTCCGGCCGGTGCCGCCGCGTCACGCGGTTCGGGCCGGAGATGCTTGGGATGGATCGGATACGGCCGCTTTCCGGTCCCGTACACGAAGCGTAGCCCAGGGCCATGCCGCGCCGGTTGACGAGGTCGGCCGCGCATGCGACGAGGCGCCCGGCAGGCGTCATGCAGGCGTCGTCTTTCGCCGACCGTAGACGAAGAGCGTCTGCCCGAACCGCCGGAGCAGCCACTGCGGCACGCGACGGCCAAAGCGCTGGTGCAATCGGCGGTGCGTCTCGTGCGACAACCGGAGAGCCTTCGACCCGAAAAGGAAGGCGCCGACTACAGTCCAGTCGAAATCGTAGCGGGCGAGCAGCGGGAGGAGATCCTCGATGTTGTATCTCCAGTGCGGCACGTCCGACGTGCCCAGGAGCCCGAAGCGGCGGAGCGGCGTGTTGAGTTGGCGGCGGGTCGTCACGCTGACGTACAGGGCCGACGCGGCGACCCTGGCGAGCTCTCTGAGGGCGGCGGCGGGATCCTCGAAGTGCATGAACGACTCGTGGCACATGACGAGATCCACCGACCGGTCCGGAAGCGGAATCGAGTAGACGGAGGCCACTCCGACCTTCGCACCGGGCACCGCTTCCCTCGCCTGCCGGGCCATGTCAGTGTTGATGTCGAACCCGAGAAGCCGCACGTCGCTCCGACACGATCGGATCGCTTGGAGCAGGCGACCCCGCCCACACGGGACGTCCAGCACAGAGTGATGAGTCGGCTCGACCGCCGCCAGGGCGTACGGGATGTCCGCAGTCGAATCGGGCACGCGTGACCAGTCCTGCCAGTATCCGCTCTCCCGGAAGAAGGCTTCGGCGGATGCGCCGCGCCGGTCGGAGCCGGTCACAGGCGTCTCTCGATTTGCGCAGAAGATGTCGCTGAGCGCGTGGGCGGATGCCCGCTGCGCCAGCGCGCGAGTGTTTCCCCGTAGACCTCCCGAACCTTGCTGACCGCTCTGTCCCATCGGAACAACGCGTCGATACGCGCCCGGTTCGCACGCCCGCCCTCCGCGCGCCTCTCTTGAGAGCGCAGGAAGCCGGCGATTCCCTCGATGATCTCCTGCGGATTCCCGGGATCGATGACGGCCGCACCCACCCCGCCCCCAGCCAGCTCGGGCAGCGCCCCTCGGTTGGCCACGAGGACCGGCATCCCGCATGACATCGCCTCAGCCACGGAGAACCCGAATCCTTCGAGCGAGGACGGAGACACAAACAGGTCGGCGAGCCGGTAGTAGCGCACCTTGTCCTCCTCGGCGACACGTCCGCAGAAGATCACGGAACCGCGCAGGTCGAGATCGGCGGCCTTTTGGCGGAGCGCTCGCTCGAGGGGCCCGGTGCCGACTATGAGCAGAACCGCTCCGGGCACGAGTGTCAGCACGCGCGGCCACACTCCGAGGAGGAGATCGACGTTCTTGCGTGCCTTGAGCCCGCCCAGAAACAGGGTCGCCGGTCGAGATCCTACTCCGAGGCGCCCCGCCAGCGCTGCGTCCCGAGGGCCGGGCGCGAAGCGTTCATCGACCCCGTTGTGGATCACTGAGACGTGATTCACCGACACACCCAGCTCGTTGGCGAGCTGACGCCGCGAGAACTCACTCACGGTAATGACGCGCTCCGATGTCTCGATCACCCGCTTCTCGATCAGCCGGTTCAGCGGGCTCGGGTCCAGGTGATGGTGGTGGGAGACGACGGGCACATCGAGGCCGTAGCGGCGGCGCGCCCAGAGCGCGCCCGGCCCGATGTAGCGGAGCGAATGCACGCGCAGGAGGTCGAAGCCGACCTGGTCGTGCACCCGTTTGACCGCGCCGCGCACCACAAAGGGCGCCACGTACCAGCGCAGTCCACGCCGGATGCGGAAGCGGTGCACGGTCCAGTTGGCCACGCCCTCCGGGTGCGGCTTGCCGCGGGCCAGGATGAGCTCCACGCGCACGCCGGCCCGGGCGAGCCTGACGAGGAGCTCGCGCTCGTAGGTCTCTCCGCCCGAGGTGGT
>Ga0080064_1004651_pt1 | contig 17202 bp, 7 predicted proteins | sample Subgrocontami54m_FD_69260 | JGI IMG/M metagenome (GOLD analysis project Ga0080064, IMG submission 69260) | Subsurface groundwater microbial communities from S. Glens Falls, New York, USA - GMW46 contaminated, 5.4 m (SPADES assembly) (version 2) ...
TGGTCGGAATCGCCGTCCGCAGCGGACCGCAGAAATCGTTCCCCGCATTCGGTTTCGGATCGAATGTATCCAGGTGGCACGGACCGCCCCACAGCCAGATCTGGATCACCGACTTCGCCTTGCCGATGGGCGCGGGCGCCGGCGCGGGTTTCGCGACCGCCCCGAACACATTGGGCCGCGCCACCAGCAGCCCGGCGGCGCCGAGCAAACCGGTGCGAATCGCGGCGCGCCGCGTACAGGTCGCGCCGTTGAGGCCGAACATCCGGACCTCCGTATCCAGGTTCCACTGCTGGGGATCGACGCTGTGATGCAGGCTCATGGTGGTGCAGGGGTTCAATGACGGTACAGAAATTCCGCGCTGTTGATCAGCGCCCAGGCGAGGTCGAGCGCCACGTTGCGCCCGTCGAGCTTCGCCGTCTCGGCGTAACGCGCCACCGCCAGGAGCTCTTCGCCCGTGGGGGGCCGTGAAAGGATGGTGTAATAGAGTCGCTCGATGACTTCGCGCGGCGCACCCCCGCCGCGCAGCAACGCCTGCAGGTTCGGACCGCGCTCCAGCTTGCGCTGGACGTGCGTCGAGTTGAGCAGGTGCAGCCGCTGCGCGCCCGTGATGGCGTTGGCCCGCTCCGCCTCGAGCCCGGTGTCGCGCCCCGGCCGGCCAAACGTCTCGAGAAACGAGCTGGTGATGCTGCCATCCGGCAGCGCGATCGAACGCGCGTCCTCCGGAATGAAGGTGAACGGCTCCGGAATCGCGCTCGAGTAGCTCTCGGTCGAGCCGGTGATTTGGTTCAACGCATCGATCAGCACCTCCGCGTCGAGCCGCCGCACCGCGTAGAACGCGAAGTTCGCCTCGGCCGCGTCGCTTTCGCTCCGCCGCAGCGACGACAGCTGGTAGGTCTGCGAATTGAGAATCAGCCGGAAGAGCTGTTTCAGGTCGTACTTCGCCGCCAGCAGTTCGCGCTCCAGATACGCGAGCAACTCGGGGTTCGCCGGCGGATTGTCCGCGCGGATGTCATCCGCTTCGTGCACGACCCCGCGGCCGAGCAGCCAGGCCCAGGCGCGATTCGCAATCGCCCGCGTGAACCACGGGTTCTTCGGCGTGATCAACCAGTCCGCGAACGCCTCGCGCGGATCGCGCGCGGCCGACAGCGTCACCGTAGTCTGATCGGGCAGCGTCGCCGTGAGCGGCCCGGCCGCCGGCACCTTCTCGCGATCGAAGAACACGATCTCTTCCTTCCATTCGCCGGTCGACTTGTACCCGACGAACTTGAAACACGTCGCCATGCCGGCCTGCTGCGCCTCCGGCCACTTCTCCGCGCGCGTACCCATGAAAGTCAGGGCCACCGTGCGGGCGATCGCCGCGGGTTCGCGGCTCTGCAGCGCGCGGTAGAAATTCGCCGGCCCGACCCGGAAATTGCTGCCGCTCGCCGTGAGCAACTGCCGCGCGAACTGATCATACGGCAGGTTGTCGCGCATTGCCGTGCGGATCCACCGATGATACGCCTGCGCCGCGTTCGGCCAGAGGTTGATCGGGAACTCCGCCTTCACCCGCAGCAAATCGCTCCACTTCATCGCCCAGTAATCGGCATACTCCTCGCGTTCGAGCAGCCGGTCGATCAATGCGCGACGCTTGTCGGGAGCGCGGTCCTGCAGGAATTTTCGCGCTTCCGTCGCGGTCGGCAGCGTGCCGATGACATCAAGATACACCCGCCGCACGAACACCGCGTCCGAACAGGGCGCCGCCGCCACCAGCCCCAGCTTCCGCAGCCGCGCGAATACGATTTCGTCAATCGGACTCACGGGCTGCGCCGCCGCGCCGCTCTCGTACGGATTGTCCGCCGCGCCGCACGCCGCGCCCGCCAGCGTCACGAGCGTGAACGCCATCATCCAACGGCACCGAACGGCGAGCGAGGAACGGCTCATGTAAAAGGCTCTCGCTGGTCTGACGTCAGCGTGCCGCACACGCTACATCGCCGCACGCGATCAACGCGCATTCATGTGCGATATTTCAATTCGTGCTAGGCTCTCAAAATATGCGCCATGGTGCGCTTATGCGCAGCATTTGGCTTTGTGTTAAGCTGCGGTACTTCCGTCGCGCGATGCGATGCGCTCGTAACCCTCCGTGCGATGCATCGTCTGCGCGAACATGCAAAGCACCAGCGCCGGCGAGAAGCATGGGCAAACAATTACGCTGCATGCGCGGACCGAGCCGCCGGCCGCGTCCGCACTTCTTGCCCCGGAATTTGTCCTGACGCAGTCGATGCGCCCGGGCGAGCCCATCACCGCCGTGTTCAACCGGCTCGGCGAATCGCTCGCCGCCCAGAGCGCCGAAGTGCTCAGCGTGATGGTGTACGGCTCCCTCGACGCGCACGCCGCGATCGAGCAGGCGATGCGCGATTCGCTCGGCGAGGCCACGTGGCCCGTCACATGGGTCGAAGGTGCGAGCTGCGAGTCGGCTCCGCTCGCCGGCGTGCAGGTGTATGCGGTGAGCAGCCGGCCGGTGACCCGCATCTGGCTTGGCCGGCGCGTGGTCGGATCGGTTTACGAAGACAGTGGCGCGCGCTATTGCCTGCTCGGCGGCCTGGGGCCGAACTCGATCGAGCTGCGGCGGCCCGCGCAGGTGCAGCAGATGTTCGGCAACCTCGAGGCCGCGCTCGAACTCGCCGGCTTCGAACTCGCCGACATCATCCGCACGTGGTTTTACAACGAGGACATTCTCGCGTGGTACGATGACTTCAACCGGGTGCGGTCCGCGCATTACGCGAACGTCCGCTTCCGCACCGGTTCGATCCCCGCCAGCACCGGTGTGTCCGGCCGCAATCCCGCGCAGGCCGGTCTCGCCGTCGCCGCGTGGGCGATGCGGCCGCTCGGCCCGAATGCGCATGCGCAGGAAATCGGTTCACCGCTGCAATGCCCCGCGCCCGCCTACGGCAGCTCGTTCGCCCGCGCGATGGAGATCGACTCCGGCGGTTGGCGCCGGCTGCTCGTTTCCGGCACCGCGAGCATTTTCCCCGACGGTCGCACCGCGTGGACGGGCAATCCGTTCAAGCAGGTCGACCTCACGATGGAAGTCGTGTCGGCCATCCTGCATTCGCGCCTGATGACCTTCCGCGACGTCACGCGCGCCATCGCCTATTTCAAGCATCCGCTCTTCAAACCGTATTTCGATGCCTGGTGCGCTGTCCGCGATCTGAAACACATGCCCGTCGTCGCCGTCCATTGCGACATCTGCCGCGACGATTTGCTCTTCGAGATCGAACTGGACGCCTGCGTGGAGAAGTAGCCGTCGCGGGCCGAGGTGCTGAGGGGCGGAATTCCAGAAGCCCGGAATTCCGGATGTCCGGGAGCGCAGCGGGCCAGCCGAAACGCAACCGTTCGTGTAGCGGCGAGCACCAGCGAGCCGGGAGCGCGCAACGACTCGCTGGTGCTCGCCGCTACGAGCCGGTTTCCGCTCGTCTGGAGCACCACCGTGCCTCCGGCCTTCCGGAATTCCGGGGTTCTGGAATTCCGACCTTCTGGAATTCCATTGGCCCCTGGTCCATTGGTCTCTTCGTCCCTTGGTCCCTTGGTCCTTAACCCCGGTCATTGCGCCTTGCCCCCGAGCCCGAATCCACTTCGTTAGGCGCACCGGCTTACCCCACGCCGGCACCCACACCATGAGAACCACCTCGTTCGCATTGCGCGGAGCCATTGCTCTCCTCCTCGCGGTCTCCAGCCCAACCCTCCTCCGGGCCCAGACCGGCGCCACGCTCACCGGCCAGGTGAGCAACCAGGCCACCCAAACCTACCTCGAAGGCGCCGTCGTCGAAATCGCCGGCACCAACCGCGCCACCACCACCACCGACCGCGAAGGCCGCTACGAATTCACCGACCTCGCGCCCGGCCTGGCCAATGTCATCGTCAGCTTCACCGGCCTCGACCCGAAGCGTATCCAGGTCAACGTGACGCCCGGCGAGCGCCTCGTCCGCAACGTCGAGCTCACCGCCGAGATCTACCGGCTCGACAAGTTCACCGTCGCCGGCGAGCGCGAGGGCACCGCCAAGGCCGAGGCGCTCCAGCGGCTCGCGCCCAACTTGAAGAACATCGTTTCCTCCGACACCTTCGGCAACGTGGCCGACGGCAACATCGGCGACATGCTCCAGCACATCGTCGGCATCACCGCCGACTACAACGGCCCCGATGTCCGCCAGGTCAGCATCCGCGGCGTCGGCTCCGCCCTCAACTCCGTCACGATGGACGGCCAGCAGGTCGCCAGCGCGCAGTCCGCCGGCACCGGCCGCCAGTTCGAGTTCGAGCAGGCCTCGCTCGGCAACATCGAGACCATCGAGGTGACGAAGGCGCCCACGCCCGACATGGATGGCGCCTCGATCGGCGGCAGCGTCAACCTCGTCACGAAAAGCGCGTTCGACCGCGCGGGCGGCCGGCTCCTCACCTTCGGCCTCGGCTTCACCGCGCAGCCCGGCTACTCCGGCCCCACCGGCGAGAAATGGAAACAGCCGATCAAGGGCATCGGCCCCTCGGCCAACTTCAACTTCCAGGATGTCTACGGCCAGAACCGGAATTTCGGGCTCACCCTCACCGGGCTCATCCACAGCCAGCCCGTCGGCGGCGCGATCATCAACAGCGCTTTCGAACGCAAGAACGATCCCGGCCCCGTCTTCAGCACGAGCACGGCCCGCATCATGGTCAATGGCGCCACGCGCTCGCGCATCGCGCTGGGCGCGAAGCTCGACTACCGCCTGAGCCCGCACACCACCGTCACGCTCAACACCTCGTGGAATTTCTTCCACGAGAACAACGACACCCGCAACCATACGCTGGCCACCACCGCGACCACCACGGTGGCCAACGTGGACGCCAGCGGCAACCGCGTCAGTGGCGGCCTGATCAAGCCGGGTTACACCGACACGTTCACCCAGGTCTTCGCCGATCCGAACTCGAGCAGCGTGCTGACGCTCACGTCGAACGACAAGTCCGGCCGCACGTACCTCGTCTCGCCGCGCGTGCGGCAGAGGTTCGACACGCTGCTGCTCGACTACAGCCTGAGCTGGTCGAACTCGGCGACGTACTACGACGTCTCGCACAACGACGAGAAATACCACTCGAAGCCCAAGGGCACGATCACCTACCGGTTGGCGAACGTCGGTTGGAGCGTCGACCGCTCGCAGGACCGGATCTGGCCGACCATCCGACAGACTCAGGGCCCTGACCTGAACAACCTGGCCAACTATGGCACTCTCCTGCTCACGCAGACCGACCAGCGCGGCTTCGACACCGTGGTCAACGGCAAGTTCGACGCGAAGAAAATTCTGCCGCTCCGGATCCCGACCTACGTCAAGACCGGTTTCAGCTACCAGCAGCAGTACCGCAAGCTGTGGCAGGACCCGCGGCGCTACAACTACACCGGCCCGGACGGCATTCTCGGCAATGCCGACGATAATGTGGGCATCGCCCAATTCCTCGACAACCCGCACATCGCCACGAAGGACGAGGACAAGTACTTCAAGAATCGCGGGGGCATTCCGCCCTGGGTCGATCCGTACCGGCTCGCGCAAAGCCAGAAGGATGCGCCGCAGTATTGGAAGGAGGACATCGCCTTCACCTCCGGCAAACTGACCAGCCGCCAGATGGTCACCGAGAAGATCGCCGCCGTGTACATTCTCGGCCACGCGAAGTTCGGCCCGCTCACCACGCTCGCCGGCGTCCGCATGGAAAACACCAAGGACGAAGGCGAAGGCCCGCTCGTCCGGATCACCCCGCAGGAAGCCGCGCGCCGCGCCGCGTGGGTCGGACCGGTGACCGACGACGAGCAGCGCCGGCGCAACGAGGCGCAGTTCGGCGGCCGGTTCAACAACGATGGCCAGTACCGGTTCTACCTCCCCGGCGTTCACCTCAAGTACGAGCCGATCGATGGATTCGTGAGCCGGTTCAGCTGGTCGACCGGCGTCGGCCGCCCGGCCTTCGGCTCGATTATCCCGAATACGACGGTGAACGACACCGCGCAGTCCGTCACGCTGAGCAACCCGAGCCTGAAGCCGCAGTATTCAAACAACTGGGACGCCAGCCTCGAGTACTACTTCAAGCCGCAGGGCATGATTTCCGTCGGCGCGTTCCGGAAGAAGATCCGCGACTACATCGCGACGAACAACGGCCAGTTCGTCGAGGAGGGCCAGAACAACGGCTTCGACGGCCAGTACGTTGGCTACCGGATCATCACCTCGATCAACGACGGCTACGCCACGATCGACGGCCTCGAGTTCGCGTACCAGCAGCAGCTCGTGTTCCTGCCCGGCTGGGCGAAAGGCCTGGGCGTCTACACCAACTTCACGAAGCTGCGGACGGAGGGCCGCAATTCCAACTTCACGACCGGTCCGACCAGCAGTGCCGGTGGCACCATCGCCGGCTTCCTCGACAAGACCGGCAACATCGGCCTCGGCTACCGCGGGTACGGCTTCGACCTGCGCCTGCAGACCGTTTATCGCGGCAAATACCTCCGTGCGAACAGCACGAACGCGGCGCTGGTGCAATGGCAGGAGCCGAAATGGACCTGGAACTGGAAGTCGCGCTACACCTTCAAGCGAGGCTACGGCGTCTTCCTCGATCTCGAGAACATGTTCGAAGTCCCCCTCGACCGCGTCTACGCCGCATATCCGAATCGCGTGATCAGCTACCGCACCTTCCACACGAAGATCGTGGGTGGGATCACGGGGAGGTTCTGATCGCGGCGCCGCGGAGGCGTCGCCGAGACGAAGGACTGGAGCATGCTCTCGGCGGCCCGCACGGAGGCGGGCCCTCCAGGGAACGAAATTCGTTTCTGGAGGGACGACCTCCGCGTCGTCCGCGAAACCGCCCAAGCCCGCGCTTCAGCCGACCGGCCCCCCGGACTTCCGGCCCTCCGGACTGCCGGCCTTCCGACCCTAGAACCTCCCCTGCAGCCCGCCCACCCAGCGTGGCGAAATATTCCCCGTGTTCTGCGGCAGGCCCGAGTTCTTCGCGATGTAGTTCTGTTTCGTATACGGCGACGCCAGGATGTTCTCCACGTCGATGAACAGGATGTACCGCTCCGAAAACAGATACCGCACCTTCACGTTTGTCGTGATCCGGTTCAACTGGTAGCGCACCAATGCGGCGTTCGTGGAATTCGTCGTGAGATACACCCCGCGCCAGATTTCCTGCACGCGGAGATCCCAGCCGTGCCCCAGCCAGCTCAGCCCCAGATTGCCCGTGCGCGGCACGAAGCCCGCCAGCTCGCTCGACGCCTGCGCCGCCGCCGCGGAATTGCCGTAGTCGCCCTTCGTCTTCAAATAGGTGTAGTTCGCGTACACCCCGAGCCCCTGCACCCAGCGCGGCAGCGCCTTGAATTTCATCTGCTGCTGGTAGTTGAACTCGATGCCCGTCAGCCGCGCCGTGCCGCCGTTGGCCTGCGTCGTCAGCCGGTAGCCTTCGTAGAGTCCGTCGAATCCGTTGTTCGGCCCCGCGCCCACCACGTGGCTGTTGTCGGAAAAGATGAAATTGCTCAGGTCCTTCCGAAACACGCCCGTCGAGAACAGCCCCGCCGGCTCGAAGTAGTACTCCGCGCTCAAATCGTAATTGTCCGAATACTGCGCCTTCAGCCCCGTGTTGCGCACCGAGACCGTCTGGCTCGTGTCGTTCGCCGTCGTCAGCGGGATCAGATTGCCGAAGCTCGGCCGGCCAATTCCGTTGGAATAACTCGCGCGCGTCACCAGCCCGCGCAGCGGTTCGTAGCGCAGGTGAATGCCCGGGAAACTGCTCCGGTAGCTGCCCTTCGCCGTCGTCCGGCCGCCCCACTCCGCCTGCACCCGCCGCTTCGCCTCGTCGTCCGTCACCGGCCCGACCCACGCCGCGCGCCGCGCCGCCTCCGCCGGTGAAATATATTGCAGCGGCCCCTCGCCGTGCACCCGCGTGTCCTCCACCCGCACGCCCGCAAGTACCGAGAGCTTGCCCAGCCGCATGTGGCCCATGACGTACGCCGCCGCGACAGTCTCGTCCGCCTCCTGCTCGTTCTGCAGCCGCGTGAGCGTGCTCGTGGTGATGTTCTCCTTCCAGTATTCCGGGTGATCCTTCTGGTGCCGCGACACCGCGTACCCGCTCGGAAACGCTGGCTGCAGATAAATTCCGTGCTCCCGATCGTGCTTGCCGCTCACCTCGAGGAACTGCCCGATCCCGCGATTGTCGTCCGCCGTGCCGAGAATCCGATCCGCGCCGGTGTAGTTGTAAGTCCGGTTCTGGCTCCAGAGCTTCCGCCTCTGCTCGCGCCAGTTCAGCCCCGTCTTGATATACGTCGGCATCGCCAGCCCGAGGTTCTTCTTCACATTAACCCGGCCGCCGAGAATCCGGTCGAAACCACGGCGGTCATTCTGGCTCAGCGTCAGCGCGGTGTAGTTTTCCAGGTTATACATGTCCGGCCCCGTCGTCTGCCGGTACATCGGCTGCCGCGGATCGCCCGTGCGCCGGTCGAGGATGAAACCGATCCCGCCCAGCCGCGCCGTCACCGTGCCCTTCGGATTGGAATCATATTTCGACCGGTCGTGGGAAAGATCGTAATACGTCGCCGCGTTGGAGTAGCTGGCGCTGTAATCGATGTCGTACCCGTTGAACCGGTGCCGCGCCGTCGGCTGCAGCACGAAAGTCCGGCCCGATTTGTCGTTCTGCGAAATGCTCATGTTGGCAAACGTGTCGTCGGGATTGCTGGCCGACGGCGCCGCCTCCGTGAAGTATTCGCTGTAGCCCGGCATGATCGTGCCGCGGCCGGTGCGCGCCCCCGCCGCGTTGAACGCCGCCACCTCCTGCCGCGTCGTCAGCGTGAACGTGTGGGCATCGTTCTCCTCGTGGAAGAAGTTGTACGACGCGTTGAACGTGAGCACCGTCGCCTCGCTCAGCTTGTAATCGAGCTTCAGCCCCGCCGCCGCCCGCTGCTGCGGCGCCGTCCCGCCCTCCTGCGGGCCGACGTACGAGAACATGTACGGATGCGGCACCACCTGCTGCTGGAACTGCAGGCTCTGCAGCATCTCGCCGCCCGGCTTGGAAATGTAACTGCCCGTCAGATACACGCCGATGTTCTTCTTCTCCCCCAGCACGTCGGAGTACGAGAGCGCCAGCGAGGGCCCGATGCCCCGGATCGGCTGGATCATCTTGTTGTCCTTGTAGATTTTGAACCGCGAGGTGGTGATGCCCGCGAGCGTGTACCCGATCACCCGGCCCGCGCGGCCGAACGCGCTCTTCGTCACCAGGTTGATGCTGCCGCCGATCGAATCGGCATCCATGTCCGGCGTCGGCGCCTTCGTCACCTCGATCGCCTCCACGTTGGCGAGCGACGCCTGCTCGAATTCGAACGCGCGGCCGGTGTTGGCCGACTGCGCGCTGGCGACCCGCTGGCCGTCCATCGTCACCGAATTCAGCTCGGAACTCGCGCCGCGAATCGAGACCGTCCGCACGTCGCCGTTGGTGTAGTTCGCGCTGATTCCCGGCAGCCGCTGGAGGAAGTCGCCCATGTTGCCGTCGGCCACGTTCCCGAACGTGTCGGACGACACGATGTTCTTCACGTTGGGCGCCTGCCGCTGCAGCGTCGCCGCCAGCGCCGTGCCTTCGCGCATGCCGGCCACGGTGTATTTTTCCAACCGATACACCTCCGCCGTCAGTTCCACGTGGCGCGTCACCGTGCCTCCGGCCGGCAGCGCCAGGGTGACCTGCTGCGGGTCGAGCCCGGTGAAACTGTACTGCAGCCGCGCCTCGCCGCTCAGCCCGGTGAGCTCGTAGTACCCGTCGCGGTCGGTGACGACCGATCGGTCGGTGCCCATGACCTCGACCACCGCGCCCTCGAGGAACGCGTGCGTGGCCGCATTGCTCACGCGACCCACGATGCGCGCGGTTGATTCGGTTTGCGCCGACCAGCCGGTTGAGACCGCGGCGAACAGCAAAACGAGGTGACGGAAAAGCGGCAGTGCAGGCTTCATAAGGGCAGGTCGATGCAGGGGTTGAAAGCGATCGGCCCGGACCACCGGACCGAGGTGCCGCAGCCAACGTGGAAACGCTGGAACGGCGGGGGATCGTCATTCCAATGGAACTAACCGTTTGGTTACAACGCGAAACCGCAGCGCGCGTCCGCGCCGCGTCTCAATGGATGCGGTTACAGCCATCGCCGCATCGTAGCCGCGCCCATTAAGGCGCGGCAGTCTGACCGGAGCCGAACTCGTCAGACTTTGACCGCGACTTGCAGTCCCCATTTTTCGGTCTGCTTCTGGTCCGTGGTCCGTGGTCCGTGGTCCCTAATCCGTGATCCGTCCCTACGTCCGCTACGGCGCTCCCGCGCTAATCACCGTGCTGCCCGCCCCACCCGTGCTGCCGGTGGGCGCCGCCGCCGCACTCGAGGAGGGTGTCGCAGCCGTGCCGGCACCGTTTGATCCGCCGGTCGCCGTCGCGCTGCCGGATGCCGCCGCGTAACCCGCGCCGGTGTTGCTGCCACCGCTGCCGGACGTCGCCGTCGCCGTAGCCCCCCCGCTGTTGCTGCCGGTGGGAACGAAGCTGCCGGGACAAAGCGCGATGCCCGCCTTGCCGCCGTTGCCACCGGTCGCGGTTGCGTTGCCGCCGGGATTCTTGGCCGACCACCACGAATTCGCACCGCTGCCGCCGGTCGCCGTCGCGGGGCCGGCCGTGCCGCCATTACCGGTCGTCGGCAGCTTCGACGCAAAGGTCGCTCCATGGCAAATAATCCGGCCCCCGTCCCCTGCATTGCCGCCCGTCGCCACCGCGGCTTCGCCCGCATGCGCCGTGGCATAGTAGCTGTCGCCTGTCGCCGTCGCCGTGCCGCCCGTGCCCCCCGCGCCGGCGGTGACGCTGCCCGTGATGTTCACCGGCGTGGACACGCCCGGCAGCGCCGCGTGCTGCGGATGCTCCAGGACGACGTCGCCGCCGCTGTCGCCATGCCCGGCCGTCGCGGTCGCCGTCTGGTGCCGCGGTGTATCCGATGTCGCATTACCGGCTCTTCCGCCCAGCCCGCCCGTCACCGTGCCGAGGACGTTGATGCCCTCGATCGCGCTCAGCACCACGTCACCGCCGGAACCGCCGTTGCTCCCCGTCGCGGTGCTGTCGGTCTGGCTGACCCCGTCGCCCCCCTCCTGGCCCAGGATCGTGCCCTCGACGTTGACGATCACGGTCGCCACCAGCCGGATTACGCCGCCATGCCAGCCGCCATTGCCCGGCGACGTGCAGTCGTCGTCGCCCGGCCCCGCCTTGCCGCCGCCGATGAATCCAGTCGGTCCAACGACGATGTTGCCGTCGCAAAAGAGCGTGATGCTCGCGTTGGTCGCCTGGCCGGACGGAAACTCGATCCGGCCATCCACCTGCAGCCGCGTGTGCGCGCTCAGGACCAGGTCGCCCGACACGACGATGGTCGTGCCCACCGGCACCGTCACGTTGTTGCCGGAGAATGTACCGGAGGTGTTGCTGCTCGTGAGCGTGACGTCGGGATCGGACGCCTTCGCCAGCGGCCAGGAGCCGTAGTTGCTCGATGCGCTGGCCTTGGCCGGCCGCGGCGTGCAGCAGCAGCCCTGCAGCCACACGATTGACGCCAACACCAAAACGCCCAGCGCGGGGCGGAGGATCGCGGGGAGTGGGGTCTTCATTGGATGACAAAATTTCCAAACCGTCGCTCCGGATGAGCGACGGCGCCAACGCGGGGATCCGACGCAGACCGTGATGAAGCGCACGAGTCGGCACCGGGTTTAGGGGATAGGGGGCGACAATCATACTGCACGATTTCACCGCCCGGGTCACGACGAATCCAGTCGTGCCCGGGCCCCGCGGCATGCACGCGCCATGGAGACCACTGATCCCTGACCACTGCCTGCTGACCTCCGGTCGGCCCCGTATTGCCCCCCCGTCCCGTGGCCGTCGGGCTCGCTGAACCCGGCGCCGTGGTCAACGACCACGACTACAGCAATCCAATCGCGTGAATTCGCGGGCCAAGTCAGTGCTCCGTGATCTTCACCAGAAACATCTGCCGCGTCCCATCCTCCCCGATCCCCGGAATCGCAATCGCATCGCCCGTCCGGTTCCAGCACGGCGAGGGATCGAGCCGCAGCGGGCCGTCCTTCCACTGACCGAACGACACCGGAGGCGATCGCAGCACCCGGCCGGTCTTCCGCTCGAGGAACGTGAACCGGCACGCCCCCGCCGCCCGATGGCCGTTCACGAACCAGCGTCCATCCGGACTCAGCGCGATGTCGCCCTCCGCGCTCGGGAAAATCTCCCGGTTGCCCAGCACCTCCACGATCTTGCGCGCGACCACATCGTAGATCACCTGCTTCCGGTCGTTCGATCCGATGATCCGCGGGCCCCACTCCCAATCCGGATGCCCGCCAACGAAGACCTCGTGCCGCGTCAGCTCGCTGCCATCCGGCCGGACCGTGAAGGGCACGTTCACGCGGTCCTCCGCCGGCCCCTCGAAATCCGCGCGACAATAGAAATAGATCCAGTCGTTGTTCCGGTTGTTGAGCGTGTGGTTGATGAACAGGTGCCGCTCGTCCAGCCGCGTCACCACGCCGCGCAGCGCCTCCTTCAATTGCGCGAACGACACGATGAGCCGCCGCTCGCCCGTGTGCACCTCCACCCGGAAAATCCCGTCATCCGCCGGCGCCGCGACCTTTTCGGTCCAGTCCCACGCGCCGTCGTAGCCCGTCACCGGCCGCAGCCGCGCCATCCGCGCATAATTGATCGCCGTGAAGTAGCCGCCGCCCTGCGCGACGCCGCCGTTGCCCACCGGTGAATTGTCGAACCGATATTCGCGGATCCGCCGGCCCTTGCCGCCGTCGGCCGCCAGATCGTACAGCACCGTGAACACCTTCGCCGTCCGCGGATCCCGGTCGTTGAAGAAGAACTGCGTCTCGGGATGCTCGGGGTTCCAGTAGAACATCGTTCCCTGCTGGGGATTCCAGCCGCGCGACTGGTCGACCACGCGCACCGCGTACCCGTTCTGGGCATCGAGCAGCACGACCTCCGCCGGATCGCTCGTGCCCGGCATCCGATCCTGAAACCGCGTTTGCAGCGCCAGCAGGTACCGGCCGGACGCGTTCCACGGGATCGTCCGACACTGCCCGATATAGCCGAAGAAATGATGATTCGGCCCCTGGGTGATTTGCGTGACCGTGACCGCCGGCTCCGCCGCGCGCGCGACAGCCGCGAGCCCGCAACCCAGGAGCCCCATCCGAACCCATCGACGAATCGTCATCGCACGCGCCGGATCCACAACAGTCCGAGTCGCTACCGCCCGCCGCCGCGAACTCAATGAAGAACTGGGGACGGCCCGCCCCCGGGCTGTCCAAAGGCGGGCGTGGCGCAGCGTGGATCGGGATACTCACCTCGGCCTGGGCGATCATGACTGCCACGCATCTGTTGCCCTGTGCGCGCGGGAAAACGGCGGCGGCAACGCCGCTTGAAGATGAAAGTAAATGACGGTTCGGCGGCAATCGCACACACGGCCGGCTCCGTTGCCGCGGCCCCCTGCCAGGGACTGAACACGTTGCGGTCCATCGGACTTTGATCCGGCGGCAAAAAATCTCGCGTCCGCCGGAGACGAAATCAACCTCCGCACTGACACGCGGAATCCCGCCCGCGTCAGGTCCCGCCGCACCCCACAATGCCTGACCCCGCTCCGAGCGCGGTATTCGTAGGCTACGCCCGTGAAGACACGGGCGTGGCACGCCGCATCGCCGAGGCGCTGCGAAGTCAGGGCTTGGAGGTCTGGTTCGATCAAAGCGAACTGCGCGTCGGCGACGCGGGGGGGCGCGAAGATTCGGAAGCAGATCAGAGAGTGCGCGCGGTTCGCCGCGGTGATTTCCCGAAACACGCCGGCGCGGCTCGAGGGCTATTTCCGCCTCGAGGGGCGGCTGGCCGACCAGCGCACTCGCCGCAGCGAGAAAGGACCGCCGTTGCTCGTCCCGATCGTGATCGACGGGACTGCGGACGGAGCGGAGCAACTGGCGCATGAGTGAACTGTCGCGAGCGGTATTCTGTTGGTCGGCAGTCACCGGGAGTAAACGGACCCGATGAGTGAACCGAATCAACCGGTCCCGGGACCCCTCACCTTGCTCCTGCAGCGCGCCGAGCGCGGCGACGGACAGGCGGCCGCGGAGATCCTGCCGCTGGTCTATGATGAACTGCGCAGGCTCGCCGCGGCCAAGATGGCGCGCGAGTCGGCGAGCCAGACCCTGCAACCGACGGCGCTCGTGCATGAGGCCTGGCTGCGGCTGGGCGGGGACGCGCAGCCAGCCTGGCGGAACCGCGGACATTTCCTCGGCGCCGCCGCGGAGGCGATGCGACGGATCCTGATCGAGAACGCGCGGCAGCGCCGCGCCGTGCGTCATGGCGGCGGACTGGCCAGGGTCAGCGCCAGCGCGACCGGATTCGATGTCGCCACGCCGGCCGCTGACGACGAACTGCTGCAATTGCACGAGGCGCTGGACGGACTCGCGGCCCACGATGCGCGGAAGGCGGAGCTCGTGAAGTTGCATCATTTCGTCGGATTCACATTGGACGAGGTGGCGGAGATCCTGGGAATTTCCGGGCGCACCGCCGAACGCGACTGGGCCTACGCCCGCGCGTGGCTCTTCAACGAAATCGAGCGGCTGCGTTAGGTTGGTTTTCCGGCGGTTACTTCTGAGGCCTGCAGGATGAAAACATTGTTTTCCAGCGCGCATTTTCTCCCCTTCCTGTGACACGCGACGACGAAGTGTTTGGTGCGGCCCTGAAGGCCGCCGGACCGGAGCGCCAGGCGCTGCTGGATGGCGCCTGCGGAGGAGATCTTGCGCGGCGGGCGCGGGTGGAGGCATTGCTGCGCGGACACGAGCGCGCCGCTGATTTTCTGAAGACGCCGCTCTCGGCGCGCTGCACGGTCGTGCCCGAAGAAGGGCCGGGCGACGCAATCGATCGTTACAAGCTCGTCGAACGCATCGGCGAAGGCGGCTGCGGCGTCGTGTGGAGCGCGGATCAGACCGAGCCAGTCCGGCGTCGCGTCGCACTGAAGCTGATCAAGCTCGGGATGGACACCCGCGAGGTCGTCGCGCGTTTTGCCGCCGAGCGCCAGGCGGTGGCGCTGATGGACCATCCCAACATCGCCAAGGTGTTCGATGGCGGCGCCACGGTGGCGGGCCGGCCGTATTTTGTGATGGAATTGGTGCGCGGCACGCCGATCACGATGTACTGCGACGCGCACCAGCTGACGCCGAGGCGGCGGATTGAGCTGTTCATCCAGGTCTGCCACGCGGTGCAGCACGCACACCAGAAGGGCATCATCCACCGCGACCTGAAGCCATCGAATATCCTGGTGACGGATGAGATTGGTTCCTGCAGCAGCGCAGACTTGCTGCGCCCCGACCGCATGGAAAAAAACACCGGCCAGAGCCCGAGGCCGGTCCCCAAGGTGATCGATTTCGGAATCGCGAAGGCGACGCAGGGACGGCTCACCGATCAGACGCTGTTCACCGCCCTTGACCAATTCATCGGCACGCCGGTGTACATGAGCCCCGAACAGGCCGAGCGCAGCAGCACGGATATCGACTCGCGCAGCGACATTTACTCCCTGGGCGTGCTGCTGTACGAACTGCTCGCCGGTGAGCCCCCCTTCAACCTGAAGGATTCTCCCGGCGTTGACCAAATCCGTCAACGCATCCGAACCGAGGATCCGCCGAAACCGTCCACTCGTTATCGCATGCTTGGACCCGACGGACGCGAAACGATCGCCCGAACGCGCGGGACGCTGCCACCGCAGCTTGCGACGCTGCTCCAGGGCGACCTGGACTGGATCGTGATGCGCTGCCTGGAAAAGGAGCGGGCGCGCCGCTACGAAACGACCGACGCGCTCGCGATGGACCTCCAGCGATACCTCCAGCACGAGCCCATCGTCGCGCGGCCGCCCAGCAATCTCTACGTTCTGCAGAAGCTCGTCCGCCGGCACCGGTGGGGTTTTGCCGCCGCCCTTTCGATTTTCGCGGTACTGGCCCTCGGTGTCATCGCGAGCACCTGGCAGGCGATTCGCGCGACACGGGCCGAGCGCGAGCAGAGCCGGCTGCGTGCGACGGCGGAAGCGCAGGAGCTGGCAGCCCGCCGGCGCGCCTATGCCGCCGACATGAACCTGCTGCAGCGCGCGCTGACCATCGAGGACCCGGGCCGCGCGCGCGAACTGCTCGATCTCCAGCGCCCCCTTCCCGGCCAGATCGACCTGCGCGGCTGGGAGTGGCGTTATCTTTGGCAGTGGTGTCGCAGCGATGATGACGGGCTGCTTTGTCAAAAAGCCGAAGCGATCCGGTCGCTCGGTCTCTCGCCGGACGGCACCTGGCTCACCATTGTCGAGGACACCGAGTCGCTCTCGCTCTGGAACCTGCGAACGCGCGAAGAGCTCAACCTCGGCGGCAACGTCGTGCGCACCGCCTTCGCCCCATCGGGGCCGCTGCTGGCGATTGCCGAAATATCCGCCGCCGCGACACCGCCAAATCTTCGACGCAGCGCCTCGTCCGCGTTGCGCGCCGCCATCGCGGACACGGCGTCCGCCGATCCGGGCGCGCATCGAATCCGAATCTGGAACCTCGAGACCAGGCAGACCGTGCGCGAATGGACGTTGCCGAGTCGGTGCGTCTCGCTGGGTTTCTCGGCCGATGGCCAGACCCTCGTGACGTCGTCCGGCGGTCCGCGAAACCGGATCCAGCTTTGGCGGGTGGCGGACGGTTCGCCCCGGGCGAGCCACGCCGCTCCGACCAACACCGAGATGATGTGGAACATCCTGGCGGTCGACGGCGAGCTGAGCGCTGTCGCCCACGCGGCCCCCGACCATCACGTGCGCGTCATCGACCCCGCGACCGGGGTCCAGCGCTGGGCCGCGCGCGCGGGTGACCGGGAGGTTACGGCAATCGCGTTTTCGCCGGACGGAAGAATTCTGGCCACGAACGCCAGCCCGCTCGTGGGCCGAGGTGAATCGCCCATCCGGCTGTGGGATGCCCAGACGGGGCGCGAACTGGGACAACTCGATGGGCACCGTGAATACGTTCGGCAGATCCTATTCTGGCCGGATGGCAGCCGGCTGGCGTCGGCCGGCCGTGACCGGACCGTGAGGGTGTGGGACGTGGCGAGCCGGAAACTGCTCCACACGTTTCGCGGCCACGATCGTCCCATTTCGAGCCTGGTGCTGCTGCCGGA
>Ga0080064_1004653_pt1 | contig 17196 bp, 15 predicted proteins | sample Subgrocontami54m_FD_69260 | JGI IMG/M metagenome (GOLD analysis project Ga0080064, IMG submission 69260) | Subsurface groundwater microbial communities from S. Glens Falls, New York, USA - GMW46 contaminated, 5.4 m (SPADES assembly) (version 2) ...
CTATCGGCAATACATAGAGGCCGGACGGCTGGTAAAATAGGGGCATGGCCATTCCCGACGAGTGGATGAAACCCCTGAAAACCTGGCGAATCGACGATTTGTAGTGACGACACTCCAAAATCCGTGCGTAAATTAGCCTACAGTGCGGAAGTTGGGTTAGGTCATTCCTCATGAATCGTACGGTACACCACGGCGGTCGGCAGAATCCGCCGACCCGCGTGAAGTCGCGCGATGCGGCTAACCGACCGAGAACATGCGCACAGTGCAGTTGGCTGCATCACGGCAGAGGAACCGCCGGCGCTAGCCCGGGTGCTGGGGCGTGCGTGCCAGGAGAAAGGTCACTCGGCAATGCTACCCACGGGCTCGGGCTCGCGCGCGGTTTCGCCAGCCTCATCATCCTCGTCGGGGGGCTGGGCGCGGCGGCCACGGCGGCGGCGAGTGGTTGTCTCGACCTCGTGGAGGTCATCCAGGCTGTCCAGGTAGTCGATGTACAACACCCCGTCCAGGTGGTCGATCTCGTGCTGCAGGATGTGGGCCAGGGTCCCGTCGGTCTTGATCTTGACGTCGCGACCATTGCGGTCCTTGCCCTTGACGGCGATCCAGCGGGCCCGCGGCACCGTGCCAACGTAGCCGGGTACCGAGAGGCAGCCCTCCTCCGCCATCCATTCGCCTTCGCGCGCCGTGATCTCCGGGTTGATCAGCACCGTCTGGTGGATCTCTTCGGTCTCCTCGTCTGCGTACTCGGCGACGACGACGCGTAGCAGCACGCCGACCTGGGGCGCCGCGAGGCCAATGCCCTGCGCCTCCCGCATGGTCTCGATCATGTCATCGACCAGCGTCTGGACCGACCGATCGACGGTCTTTACTTTCACCGACCTCATCCGCAGGCGCGGATTCTCAGAGGTCAGGATCTCACGGACCGACACGAAGGCCTCCCTGGATGTGCGTTGTGGCAAATTTTAGCGCAAGACGCACCCCTATAATGGTCGCGTGCACAGTGAGACGCGGATTCCCACTCCCCCCATTTACGCGGGTCAGCCACAGCTTCAAGGCTCGGACGCGCCGGACTACGACAACCTGCTCGCCTGCGTGAAGTGTGGACTCTGCCATTCCGTGTGTCCGACATATGCGACCGACGCCATCGAGATCCAGTCACCTCGAGGCCGGGTCCAACTGATCCGCGCCGTCGACGAGGGGCAGCTCGCGCTGACCGATGTCGTGGCTGAGCACATGTATCACTGCCTGGATTGCCGCGCCTGCCAGACCGTATGTCCTTCGGATGTGCTGGTTGGCGAGCAGGTCGTTCGCATGCGAGCGATGGCGGAGGCTGGGCGCTCTCAGCACTGGCTGAAGCGGCTCGTCCTCGAACAGCTCATGACGCGCCCGGAGCGCCTCGAAGCCGCGGTCTGGCCCCTGCGCTTCTACCAGTGGCTGGGAATTCAGCGACTGGTTCGTGGGACGGGCCTCCTGCGCTTCTTCCCAATTGCGCTGCAGGAGATGGAGAAGCTGCTCCCGGCCTTACCGCGAACGCCGCTACGGCAAAGCTTGCCGGAGATCACGCCTGCGGTCGGCGAGCGCCAGTACCGGGTTGGGTTCTTCCTCGGCTGCGTCATGAGCCTGGTCTTCGCAAAGACCAGCGCCAAGACCGTGCGCGTGCTGGCCGAAAACGGGTGCGAGGTGGTGTTGCCCAAGGCCCAGCGCTGCTGCGGCGCACCCCACGCGGGTGAAGGCGACTTCCAAACGCTCAAGGACCTCGCCCGCCACAACATCGATCTCTTCAACGGTTACGAGCTGGACTACATCGTCGCGGACTGCGCGGCCTGCAGCGCGCAGACCAAGGAGTACGAGGAGCTACTCCACGACGATCCGGTCTACAGCGAGCGCGCTGCCGCCTTCGCGCACAAGATGCGTGACATCACCGAGCTCCTTGGCGAGATCCCACTCCGTCAGCCGCTGGGTGAGGTACGCAAGAACGTGACCTACCATGAGGCCTGCCACCTCTGCCACGCCCAGGGCATCACGAAGCAGCCCCGCCAGGTGCTGGATGCGATCCCGGGCCTGAGCCGGGTCGAGCTGCGCGAAGCAAGCTGGTGCTGCGGCAGCGCGGGCGTCTACAACATCACCCACCCTGAGCGAGCACACGAGATCCTGGGCCGCAAGCTGGACAACATTGCCGCCAGCGGCGCGGACACCGTCGCCGTTGGCAATCCGGGCTGCCTGCTCCAGCTCATGGCGGGAGTCCGCGCTCGCGGCCTGGACGTGGGCGGCGTCCACCCGGTCGATCTCCTCGCCGACTCCTACGCCGCCGAGAATCGCAAGCCTGCCAACGGCCGGTGACGAGTCGAGCCATTGCTACGGTAGCGCTATTTCTGACTTTTTCGGATTTCATGCTACGGTAGCAAGTCATGATTGGAACGCCATACGGGCCTGACGTGGGACGGCCGGATTGCCGTCGTCGGATAACGCACATTATGCGACGTCCCGTAAGCAGTGACTGAGCCTGGCCGAATTACTACCGGCTCTATGGTGGGTCGGCCCAAAGGCTGCAGATACGGCTGTTGACTATAGGATGACGGCGCCAAGTCTCCCGGCCGCGATCGAGATTAAGTCGGGGATTTAGGACAGCATCAGGACTGCTTGAAGCGGGCATTGGCCGTCGAGTGTAATGCCGAAGGGCGGCTCGTTGCTGTAGCGTTGAGCGCGCCTTCCGCGAAACTTTACGGTCAACCGCTGATTGCGAACAGGGCCAAGCGTGAGTTCTTCAATGTGTTCGCAGACATGGCTCTCCTTGAGTTCATAGACCGCGTGCAATCGAGCCCGTCGCAAGAACGTCTCTATGTCCCTCGGGCGAGCCGCCCAGTGTTGTGAGAACAGTCCGCCTTTCAGCTTAATCGGGCCGTTCGTGCTGTAGAGGAAACTGTCCAGAAAGCGGTCGTTCTGGCCCGCCTCCGAAACGGGTCTTTCATTTAAGCGGAAAAAGCTGTTCGTATCCGGCGTGATTGCCATGGCTATCGGCAGGTAGTTGTAGTGGAGCAGCCGAGCCGGCTGATTCCCCTGCGCGTTGCTGAGCTGGTGGACGTGGCCATGTGGGAGCAGGAACATGCTGTGCTTCTGCCACTCGAACGTCGTCTTCGGCTGGCCGTCGGCCCAGACCGTCGTCAAACCGCGGCCCTCGACGACGTACACCGCCTCGTCGAGCGCGAAACGGACGGGCTCCGTCGTGCCGCCTGGCGGGATCTCCGTGATGCGCGCTTCGCTCACGCCTTCCTGGCCCGCGAGGACCAGGATCGCCGCGTTGCACTTGCGATCGGCCCACGGGCCGACTTCAACGGTGCGGGCGTCCTCGATGTAGTAGCCGCGGTGGATCGGCACGCCGGTCCGACTCGGCCGCCGCAATTCGCGAGCACCGTAAACGCTATGATCGCACTCCCGCACCGCGCGCCGGATCCGCCACCCGCGCGAGCAACGGCGCCCGCCTACGCGCCGAGGAAGCCCTGGACTGCCGTTCGGCGCTTCAATGCGGACGCAACTGCTATCCTGACGATAGAAACCGTCTGGCGCTGGCGTTCGCGGTGATCGTTGCGACTTGACGAGGTGTGCAATGGAAAAAAAAGTGAGGTGTTCGACCTTCTGCAAACAATGCCCGACGAGATCGATCCGAATGATCTCACGTACTGGCTGTATCTCAAGCAGAAGCTTGAGGCGGCGGAAGCCGACGTGGCAGCGGGCAATGTCGTTGACCATGAGGAGGTAATGCGGCTCATCGACTCGTGGCGCGAATAGCTTGGACCCGACGGGCAATTGCTGACATAGCGAGATTCGACGATTCATCGGTCAGGACTCCGTCTACTACGCGCAAGCAACGGTTGAGCGTATCGGAAACGCGGTTGACCGCCTTTCGTCCTTTCCGATGAGTGGTCGGATCGTGCCCGAGCGCGGCACGACAGCTTATCGTGAAATCGTGGTCGGGCAGTACCGCGTTTTGTATCGCTACGAATCACACGAAGAGCTTGTTCAAATCCTTGCCGTTATCCATGGCGCTCGCCCATTGCCTATGGAGATTGACCTCAGTTGACGCTGCCGTGAGGCTGCAGCTCACCGATCAACAGAAGGCGCTGCTCGGGCTCTACGGCCCCGCCATCGTTATGAGCATGGGCCAGGGCATGGTGGTCCCCACCATTCCGATCCTGGCTCGTACCTTCGATCTCTCGGCCGGCATGGCGGCCCAGCTCGTGACGGCGGGCATGCTCGGCCGCGTGCTCTGCCTGCTGCCGACCGGCCAGATCATCGACCGGTACGGCCGGCGACCGATGCTCATCGGCGCGCCGCTGCTCGTGGCCCTGGGTTCGGCGGCAACGGCGATCGCGCCCGTCTTCTGGTTGGTGCTGCTGGCGCAATTCTTCGCTGGCGCCGGGATGAGTGCCTGGCTTGTCGCCCGCGAGGTGGCGCTGGTGGACATCGTCCGCCCCGACCAACGCGGCCGCATGGTCGCGAGCTTCCACGGCATGGGGTCGGTCGGCGTCGCCATCGGTCCCTTCTTCGGCGGCCTCCTCACCGATCACTTCGATTTCCGGGCCGTGTACTGGGCCTTCGCGCTGACGGCGTTCTTCACGGTGCTCGTCGGATTCACGATCCGGGAGACAGCGCGGGCACAGCAGCCGAAGCACACGAGCATGTTCAACTTTGGCAAGCTCAGCGAGGTCGAGCCCCAATTCCGCAGCACGTACGTCGTCATCGTCGGGAACACTTTCGTGGCGATGATGCGCGGTGCCCTGATCGTGAGCCTGATTCCGCTCTATCTCGGGTTGCAGCTCGGCTACAGCTCAACCGAGGTCGGCAAGTGGTTCAGCCTCTACGGGCTGGTCAACGTCGCGATGATCATGCCGACCGGGTTCATCCTCGATAAGTTCGGCCGCAAGGCGGCGGTCATTCCGAGCGTGTATCTCGCTTCGCTCGTGTTCTTGGTCTTCCCGCTGATCACCGGAACGCTACCCTTGCTGGTCCTGGCCGTGTGCACTGGCATCGCCAACGGCCTCTCCCTGGGGACGATGGCGACCTGGACCTACGACGTCATCCCCGAGCACGCCCGGGCCCGCATGCAGGCCCTCCGCCGCGTCATCGCGGACATCGGCGCCTTCCTTGGCCCCGCGCTCGGTGGCGTCATCGCGGACGTCGCCAATCCCGGCGCCGTCTTCTGGGCGTTTCTCCCGCTCCAGCTCATCGCGGCGCTGACGATCACCTTCCTGGCGAAGGAATCACTCCATCACGCCAGCGCAAAACGCGAGGAGGCCACTGCTGGACCGCGATGACCTGGAGACAGTCCTTGACACTCCCCAAGGATCGGCTCAACATAGGTCGTATCCGGAGAGGAGGAGCCTGCTATGACGATGACCCAGGTGCCCGTCGCGGAGCGTTGGAAGCGCATCTCTATCGACTACGTCTCGCCATACGATCTGTACCTCGAGTCGCAGAACATCCCGATCTACTCGGGCTACTATGTCGAGGACATCCGCAAGATTGATGTCGCCTGGTCGGAGGAGCGCGGCTGCAACGCCGCTATCCTGAAGCTCGCCGGTAACGAGGGCGTGACCGAGTCGCGCGTGTCGGAGATCCCGCCGGGCGAGTCGACTCGACCGATCAAGTTTGTGTTGGACGAGGCCGTCTACGTCGCCCAGGGGCGTGGGCTCACGACGGTGACCCCAGCGGGCGGCGGCACTCCCCGCACCTTCGAATGGCAGCCGCACAGCCTCTTCATGGTCCCCCGCAACTCGACGGTCCAGTACAGCAACGTGCGTGGCGATACGCCCGCCCGGCTGCTGCACTACAACTACCTGCCGATGAGCATGGCGATCCAGCCGGATCCCGAGTTCTACTTCAACAATCCCTATTCCGGCCCGGACATCGTCGAGCATCTCGGGAGCGAGTTCTCATCCGAGGCGAAGGTCATGGCGCCTGCCGATGACGGCAAGGGCGCGCCGGGCCTGAGCCGTGGCATGGCGTACTGGTACGGCAACTTCTTCCCCGACATGCAGGCGTGGGACAAGCTGGTGCCCTTCAAGGGGCGCGGCGCGGGCGGCCAGGTCGTCTGGGTCCGCTTCCCCGCATCCACCATCACTGCCCACATGTCCGTCTTCCCACCGCAGACCTACAAGAAGGCGCATCGCCACGGCCCGGGCGTCGTCATCGTGATTCCCTCGGGCGAGGGCTACTCGGTGATGTGGCCGGAGGGCCAGGACAAGCAGTTCATCCCGTGGCACGAGGGAAGCGTCTTCGTCCCGCCGAACCGCTGGTACCACCAGCACTTCAACGTCGGCGGCGGGAACGGGCGCTACCTCGCCTTCCACGCGATGCGCGGCTTCACGAGCGAGCGGGTCGAGGATCGGGCGCGCGACCAGATCGAGTACCCGCAGGAGGATCCCTGGATCCGCGACACGTTCGCGAGCGAGCTGAAGAAGCGTAACCTCGCGAGCGTCATGCCAGAACAGGCGTACAAGGACCCCACGTATGAGTGGGACTACCAGGAGTAACTAAACCCTGCAGCGAGGCCTCTGGCCCAGCTGGGCCAGAGGCCTCGCTGCGTCCTAATCCATTTCCCACTGGTGGACGTTCCACGTCGCGACGAGCTGAACCGGCGGGATCCCAGTGGGGCCCCGGATGCCAGTGCGGAACGCGGTGGCGTAGTTGGCGGGGTAGTAGAGCGGGATGACGGGCGCGTCCTCCGCGAACATGCGCAGCAATTCCACCTGCAGATCACGGCGCCGCGTGGGTTCCAGCGTGTTGGCATAGCGGTCGTACAGCTCGTCGAACGCCGGGTTCGAGTAGGCGCCGTAGTTGTTGCCGCGCCAGCGGCTGCGCTCATTCGAGGTCTGCGCCGTCGTGAAGCTCTCCATGATCCGCGGCTCGATTTTGTCGGGGAACCAGTAGACGCCGTTGGCCGTCGCCTTCAGCTCCTCTTTGTCCGGGTCGAGTGGCGGGATGATGGTGAGCGTTGGGTTCAGGTTCACCGATTTCCACTGGTCGGTAATCGCGAGCCCCTCGCGCACGTTGTATTGCGAGTTTGCGACGACGCGGAACTCGATGCCGAACCGCTCGCCGCGTGCGTTCACAAAGCCATCCGGGACGCGATTCCACCCCGCCTCGGCCATGAGCCGCTCGCCGGCGGTCACGTCGAACGGATACTTCGCGAAGCCGCGCCGCTCCAGCGCCTCGAACACTGGATCCTCGCGCCCGACGAACGTGTCCGCGATGGTCGTCGTGTTGTAGAGCAGGTCCTCCACGAGCGATTGGCGGTCGGTCAAGTGGGTCAGGGCGCGGCGCACCCGGGCGTCGCTCGCCCAGGGTGCGTTCGGATAGCGGAACTGGAAGCGCAGGTTTTGCACCTCGACGCGCGACTGGATCACGGTCCCGCCCACGGACCCGCGCTTGAGTGGGTCCCAGGCCTGGCGGATCGCCATGACCTCCTCGAGCTTGATCGTCCCGGCGGGGATGACGTCAAGCTCGCCCGCGAGGAGGTTTGAGACCATGGTGTTGAGATCGCCGAAGTAACGGATGATGACGCGGTCGATCTTCGGCCGCCCGGCGAAGTAATCGTCGAAGGCGACCGCCTCGGTATGGCTGCCCAGCACCCACTGGGTCAGACGGTACGGCCCCAGCCCGACGAATTCCGACGTCCAGTACGGGCTGTTCATGAGCGCCTGCATGTCGCGCCGCTCGTACAGGTCGCCGACTGCTTTGTACGGGACGGCGGTGATGTCCATCGGACCGCTGACGTTGGCGTCGAAGAAGGGCGCCTTCCAGCGGGCGACGAGGGTCCGCTCGTCCGGCGCGATCACCTCGGAGAGGAAGCGGATGCCGATACCGCGAAAGAGCGGTACCTCCGGGTCCTGAACGATTTTCGTCCCGAAGACGAAGTCCTCTGCCACCAGCGGCGTGCCATCGTGCCAGCGCACGTTCGGCCGCAGGTGCCAGGTCAGCTCCATCTCGCCGTTCGGCAAGACGACCCAGTCACCGTCATCCAGCGAGGGGATCTTCTCCGCGATCTGGGGCTTGAGGTTACCCAGGCCGTCGTACACGGTGAGGCCCGCGTGGAACATCATCGCGACGCTCTGCATATCGCCGAACTGGGTGCCGCCGGGGGGCGCCAGCCCCTTCACGGGCTCGCGAAGCGCCGCGAAGCGCATCGTCTTTGATGTTGAGATGCTCGCTCGGGCGCCTGGCTCAGAGCTGCCGCGCGACGAAGGTGGCGGCGGCGCGCATGCGACGAGCGCCAGGCCCAGACACACCAGCAGCGCGATGCCGCGCCAGCTCCGCGTTCGATTGTTCTCCATGCGGCACCTCACGTCGTGGCGGCCCTGGCTCCGGGATCGCCTGAGCTCGAGCGGCGCCTACGCCGCTCGGGCGCTATGCTGTCAGGCGCGATCTGGCTTGGTTCGTCCAGCTCTTACCTGACCACAACCGTGACGCTATGGACGCCGGGCAGGCCGCCCAGAATCTGGCGGAAGTGGGCGCCGCTCTCTTCGCTGATCCAGACCGAGCCGTCCGTCATGCCCATGTAGTAGGTTTCGGGCTCCTCCGGATCGACCGCGAGGCCGCGTGGCACGCTCCGATTTTCCTCGGGCAGCGCGCCCCGGATCAGCTCCCAGGTGCGGCCCTCATCCTCGCTGCGTACGAAGTTGACCCCAGGGCCTTCGGGCCGAGACCAGCCGCCGGGCCCAGTTGCCGAGACGGCCGTGTAGAGGACTTCGGGGCGAGATGGGTGGATCGGCAGGTCCGCCGGCGTGTAACGATAGGGCGCGTCGGCGGGGGTGAGCTTCACCCACGAATCGCCGCAGTCTTCGCTGCGGTAGAGCCCCTTACCGCCGGTGGCGATCACGGTATTCGGATCGCGGAGCATCGCGGCGATGGCGTGGCCGTCGTGGTCCATGCCCTGGTCGATCTGCTGCCAGGTAGCGCCGCCATCCTGGCTCCTAACCGCCCAGCCCTCCTCGATCGCCCCGTAAATGCGATCAGGATCCGTCGACGAGAGCGAGAGGCACTTCATGCGACTGACGTGGGGTGGGAGCGGGCCGGTCCACCCCTTCGTCGTCGGCAAGGTCTCGAGCTGCGGGCAATCCCGCCAGCTCTCGCCGCGATCGTCGCTGCGGTAGACGCGCGCGGGGCTCGCCCCGGCATACAACGTGCCAGTCGTCGGATGCTGCACGATCGACCACACGTCCTTGTGGAAGATGCCGTCGTTGATCTCGCGCCAGCTCTCGCCGGCGTCCTCGCTGCAGTACATGCCACCGCGGGTTGCGCCTGCGTAGACCCGCTTCGGATCGTCCTTGTCGACGACGACGCTCGCCCGCAGGATTCCCATGTCGCCGAGGCCGATCAGCCGGGCGCTGATGCCCTCGCTGCTCAGGTCAGCCGAGTACAGCCCATCAACAGTCCCGAGATAAAGCTTTCGATCCGAACGGGTGCCCATCGTGCGCCTCCAACCTGCGTTTGCCCCAGCATACACCCGAATGGATGCTCGCTACAGCGGCGTACTACAGGCGCTCTTTCAAGGCGGTAGCGGTGCGGATGGTCATGCCAGGGACGGCCGCGATGTCCTCCACAGGAGCGCCGCGGATGGCGCTGACCGAGCCGAAGCGCTGGAGCAGCGCTTTCTTCCGCTTCGGGCCGACGCCGGGGACCTCGTCCAGCGACGATTTCAGGGCGCCCTTGCCGCGGCTGGCGCGATGGTAGGTGATCGCGAATCGGTGAGCCTCGTCGCGAACCTGCTGGAGCAGGTGCAGCGCGGGGCTGTCTTTAGGCAGCGCGATCGGGTCCGAGCGTCCGGGGAGGAAGACCTCCTCGTTCGCCTTCGCCAGGCCGACCGTGGGGATCTCGAGCTCCAGCTCATGCATGACGACCATCGCCGAGCTGAGCTGGCCCTTGCCGCCGTCGATCACGACGAGGTCCGGGATCACACCCCACTTCTCGTTCTCTTCGGTCGGCGTGCGCTGCTGCTCGACGAGGTGTCCGAATCGGCGCCGCAGCACCTCCTGCATCGAGGCGAAGTCGTCATTGTGGTCGACCGTGCGGATGCGGAAGCGCCGGTACTCGGAGCTCTTCGGTCGCGCGTGCTCCAGCACCGACATGCTGGCGACCGTGTTGGTGCCCTGAACGTGCGAGATGTCGTAACACTCGATCCGCTCCGGCAACGTCGGCAGATGCAGCGCTTCCTGGAGCTCGAGCATCGCGCCCGCGGTCCGATGCTGCTCGTTGGCACGCTCCAGCTCGAAGCGCTCGATCGCCTCCTTGGCGTTGCGCTCGGCCAGCGCGACCAGGCGCACCGCGTCACCGCGGGCTGGTGTGCGCAGCTCGACTTTGTGACCAGCCGTTTCGGCGAGCCACTCGCGCACCGTCTCGTGGTCGTCCGGCGTGTGGGAGACGAAGAGCTGGCGCGGCACCTGGACCGCCTCGCCGTAGAAGAGCAGCAGGAAGGCGCGGAGCAGCGAGGCCTCGCTCTCCTCCTGCGCGTTCTGAAGTACAAAGTGCTCGCGACCGATCATCCGGCCGCCCCGCATGAAGTACACCTGCGCGCAGCCCTGGTTGTCGGTCTTGGCGATGCCGATGACGTCGAAGTCCTCGCGCTGTGTCGTCGTGACCGCTTGCTGCTCGGCGACGCGCTCCGCTTCCTTCAAACGATCGCGTACCACAGCCGCCTGCTCGAAGTCGAGCCGCTCGGCGGCGTCCTCCATGTCGCGGCGCAGCTCACGCATGACGTCGTCGGTCTTCCCCTCCATGAAGCGGATGACCCGATCGATGAGCGCGCGGTACTGCTCGTTGTCCACGGCGCCGATGCACGGTGCGACGCAGCGATTGATGTCGTAGTACAGGCAGGGGCGGGGATCCGTGCCCGTGATCTCCTTACTGCACAGGATGTAGGGGAACATCCGATTCAGCGTGTTCATGGTCCGTCGTACTGAGCCCGCATCGCTAAACGGGCCGAAGTAACGCGCGCCGTCGTGGAGCACCCGACGCGCGATCTCGACCCGGGGCCACTTCTCCTGCAAGGTAATCCGCACGTACGGGTAGTGTTTGTCGTCGCGGAGGACGACGTTGTACTTCGGCCGCTCCTCTTTGATGAGATCTGATTCCCACTGGAGCGCTTGCAGCGCCGAGCCGGTGAGGATGAACTCTAGATCGGCGATCTGCGAGACGAGCATGGCCGTCTTGCCGCCCCGCGACTCGGGCGCCTGGAAATACGAGCCGACCCGGGCACGGAGCGACGTCGCCTTGCCCACGTAGAGCGTCTTCCCAGCGGCGTCTTTGAATTTGTAGATACCAGGCTCACGGGGAAGTTTGCGCACCTTCTCCGCAAGCGCCTGATTGGCTTCCATCAGATGATCCTTGTCGGATGGGGGCGCGGCCACGGGGCGCCTCGACTACTGCCGACCGTGTCAGTCTACCAGCGGAAAATCTCGTGAACCGCGCACATAAAGCCCGGCAGGACATCCTCACCAGAGAGGGTGTCTTCCTCAGTCAGCTCTACCCGCTCCTGGAGTGAGCGGACCACCACAACCCGGTGGGTCGCTGGGTATACCACCCACGCGAGTTGCACTCCGGCCTCGATCCAGGTATGGATCTTCGCCTGCACCTCGGCTGGCGTGTCGTTCGGCGACACCACCTCCACGATCAGGTCGGGGGCGGTTTCCCAGAACGTCTTCGGCGGACCGGTTGGCGGGACCCGCTCGGCACGAATGAATGCCGCATCAGGGGCGCGCACGGTATCGGGTCCGCGGCGCAGGATGAACCCCGCCTCTCCGAAGACAATGCCGAGCCGCTGCGAAACTGCGTGGTTGCCCAAAAAGCGAGCGATGGTCGCCGCGATCATGCCGTGCTCGGGGCCGGGCGGTGACATCTCGATGAGCACCCCGTCGATCAGCTCGCACCGGAGGTCGGACGGCAGGTTAAATACGTCTTCGGCGGTAAGAAGCCTGGTAGCGGTCGCCAAAAGAGCTGCCTCGAGTCAGGGCGAAAATTCCATACTGGATTGTATCAGCGAATTTCATGCGTCCAAGTCTCGCGCGCCCAAGTGCGCGCTTACTGTCGTCCGGGCGTCACGCGTCCTCCGGCAAGGCCGTACTATGGCGGCTCTGGATACTGAAGCACCACGTATTGGCAGTTTTCTGGCCATATGCTGTTCCTGCTCGGGAAGCGAGCGTGGGAGGAAGTGATGGCGTTGGCGACCGCGACCAACCAGGACCCGGCGATCAGCGACCCTGTATCGGCACAGCCTTTCCCCGCGACGCTGGGCGAGTTTCTGACCGACGTCGCGCGTCGGTACGGTAATGCGCCCGCGCTCGTGATCCGACCTGGCTTCCGGCGCCGCGAAACCAGCTACCGCGAGCTGGACGCGCTGGCAGGCCGGGTTGCACGCGAGCTGCAGCTCCGCGGCGTGACGAAGGGCGACCGGGTCTTGCTCTGGGCCCCGAACAGCCCGGCCTGGGTCGCGGCCTATTTCGGCTGCTTCAAGGCCGGAGCGATCGTCGTCCCCCTGGACGTACGGAGCGCTCCCGACTTCGTCGCATCGGTCATCACGCGCACTCAGCCCAAGCTCGCATTCCTCTCGCGCCAGACCGCGCGGCTCGGCGTCGCACAGGACGTGCCGACGACGCTCCTGGAGGAGCTGGAGATGGTCCTGCCGAATGAGGCAGCGCTGCTCGACTCGGTTGCAGTCGGCGCTGAAGACGTGGCGGAAATCATGTTCACCTCCGGCACGACCGGCGATCCGAAGGGCGTCGTTCTGACCCACGCAAACATCCTGTCCAACGTCCGCGGCGCGCACGAGGTGCTGCCGATCCAGCCCAGCTTCCGCCTGCTCTCGCTGCTTCCGCTGAGCCACATGCTCGAACAAACGGTTGGTCTGCTCGCCCCGCTCTCTGGCGGCTGCCGCGTCGTCTACCCGGTCAGCCGCCAGCCAGCGATGCTCTTCCGCACGGTTGCTGAGAACGAGATCACCATGCTCGTGCTGGTCCCGCAGGCGCTGCAGCTCTTCTTGAACGCGATCGAGCGCGAGGTCCGGCGGCAGGGCCGTGAAGCCGCCTTCGCGGGCCTCTTCAGCCTGGCGGAGCGGCTGCCTCAGCCCCTCCGGCGGGTGCTGTTCCGCAAGGTCCACGCCCGATTTGGCGGCAAGCTCGATATGGTGATCTGCGGCGGCGCGTACCTCGATCCGGCGCTCGCGCACCGCTGGGAACTAATGGGCGTCACCGTGCTCCAGGGCTACGGCGCGACGGAGACCTCCCCGATCATCACGTGCGACCGACCGGGCGACCGCAAGCTCGGCGCCGTCGGCAGGGCGTTCCCTGGGGTCGAGGTACGGATCGCACCAGATGAGGAAGTGCTGGCCCACGGCCCCAACGTCTTCCAGGCCTACTACGAGAACCCAACGGCGACCGCGGCGGCGCTCGAAGACGGCTGGTACCACACAGGTGACCTGGGCTTCCTGGATGAAGCGGGCTTTCTTCACCTCAAGGGTCGCAAGAAGGACCTCATCGTTCTCGCCAACGGGCAGAACGTCTACCCCGAGGACATCGAGGCCGAGTTGAAGCGCAACGAGGTGGTCGCAGACGCCGCGGTCATCGGGCGTGAGCGCGAGGGCGGCGCGGTCCAGGTGCATGCGGTCTTGCTCATGCGCGAGCGGGCGCAAGCCGACGACGTGGTGCGGACGGCGAACACCCGCCTTGCGGACCATCAGCAGGTCGGCGGCTACACCGTTTGGCCCGACGAGGATTTCCCGCGGACCCACACGCTGAAGATCAAGAAGCAAGAGGTGATCGCCCGACTGCGCGAGCTTGACGCGGATCGTGATGCTCCGCCACGTCCCCGGCCGCCGTCCGCTGCCGAGGACCCGCTGATGCGGGTCATAGGCATCGTCAGCGGCACGCCAGCCGGCGAGATCCCGCCCGCGGCGACCCTCGGCGGCGACCTGAACCTGGATTCGCTCGGCCGCGTCGAGCTGCTCTCCGCCATCGAGGAGGAGCTCGGCGTCTATATCGACGAGACGGCGATCGCACCGGACACGACTGTCGCCCAGCTCGACGCCCTGGTCCACGAATCCGATCCGCGGGCGGAGGGCTCCGGCATCGTGACCTGGCCGCTCAGCCCACTCGGCAAGATCGCGCGTGAGCTCTTCGTCCAGACCATCGTTTTTCCCGGGTTCCATCTCTTCTGGGACGCGCGCGTTTCGGGCCGGCAGAACGTGGACAGCCTCAAGGGACCGGTGCTCCTGGCCGCGAACCATCACTTCCAGGTGATGCCCGGCTACGGCGGCGAGTTTCCCGCCATTTGGATGGCGCTGCCGAGGCACCTGCGACTCCGCACGACGACCGCTGGCGATCCCCGAGCGGCGTTCGGCACGCCCTTCAAGGCGTTCGTCTCCCGGCTCTGTAACGCCTTTCCGATTGCCAAGGAAGGCAGCGTACGTGGCGGCCTCGAATACATGGGTGCGCTGCTCGATCGAGGTTGGTCGGTGCTGATCTTCCCCGAGGGTGACATGTACGATGGCGGCCCGTTGCACCCGTTCATGGGTGGCACTGGTCTCATCGCGGTCGAATCGCACACGCCCGTCGTGCCCGTTTGGGTGCAGCGCGAGCGCCGCAGCGTCCTCGAGCGTCCGAAGCGGGGCCGCGGGCGCGGCGCCTACAGCGTGCGCTTCGGCGACCCGCTCGTCTTCGCGCCTGGCACTTCACCCGCGGAGGCGACCGAGCGCATCTTCGCCGCCGTCCAGGCGCTCGAGCCGAAGGCGGCCCGGGGCTGCCCCGGAGCCGCGACCCAACTTTGACGCGATTCGCCGCGCCCCTCTACACTCGCGGTTGAGCGAAGCGACCGGGAGGCCCCATGACCGCGACGGACCAGCCCGCGAATCTCGAGCAACGCATGGAGCGGTACGTCGCGCGCTTTGCCGATCGGGTGCCCGACTGGGAGGCCTTTGAAGAGGCCAAGATCCCAGGCTACCATCGGGCCCAGCACCGCTTCATCGGCGCCGGCGCCTCCGGGAAGTACGACGACCCGAACGCGATTCCGCCGGGCAACTTCACCCTCAGCATCATGCTCATCCCGCCTGACCAGGGCAACCCGCCGCACACCCATGAGGTCGAAGAGATCTTCTTCGTGTTGCAGGGCCAGCTCACCTGCTTCTGGGTCGAGGGCGACGAGCGCGTCGAAAAGACGCTCGGCCCGTGGGAGATGGTCTTCAACCCGAAGGATGTCCTCCACGGCTACCAGAACTACACTGATCAGGATGTCTACTGCCAGATCATGCTTGGCCGCCCGCGGCCGGAGGTGCCGACGTACGCGGACGACCGGTACGAGCAGCGTAAGTACGACCACCTGAAGTCCTGAGGGGTCGTACCCATGGATCGTAGCGCCGACTGGATGGCTCAGGCCGAGCGAGACCTGGATTTCGCGCGGTACAGCCAGCGCGGTGACTACTTTGATTGGGCGTGCTTTTCTGCCCAGCAATCGGGCGAGAAGGCGGCCAAGGCGGCGCTTCAACATATGGGGATGGACGCCTGGGGTCATTCGGTCGCGGGCTTAATGGCCGCTATCGCCACCGCCCATTCGGTTTCAGAGTCCATTCATGACGCGGCCGCTGAACTCGACAAGGCGTACATTCCTACTCGTTATCCAGATGCGCTCCCCTCCGGTGCGCCGGGCACGTCGTACCGACGACCAGAGGCTGAAAGGCTCATCGCGCATGCCGAGCAGATCGTTCGGTTCTGTCAAAGTCTTCTACCCCGAATATAGCCGGGACGAGTTGATCGCGCGGCTTCGCGAAGGTGTGCGCAAGCTCGCGCCTCTTCTACCGCTGGAGCGCGTCGTGCTCTTTGGTTCCTGGTCGCGCGGTCGCGCCACCGCGTTCAGCGACATCGACCTCCTCGTCGTCTACCCGGGACCACCACGGGATGACGCCTACCGCCTCGTGCGTTCGGCAGTCGAGCTTCGGGGGCTCGAGCCTCATATGTACACATCGGACCAGGCTGAAGCGCTGGAGGAAACGTTGACGCGAATGACGGAAGACGGCGTCGTGCTGTATCCGGAGCAGAGTTGATGGCGCTGCTGCCGCTCACGCTTGCCGCCGCGGACTACGATCGCACCCGCCTCCTCATCAATGGAAGCATCCGGCCCGAGGGAATCGATCTCAACTACATCCCGCTCCAGGTGGAGGAGGTCTTCTGGCGGATGGTCCGCCACGCCGAATTTGACGCCTCGGAGATCTCGGGCACGGCGTACATCGTGGAGCGCACCAAGCCGAATCCGCGCTTCATCGCGATTCCGGTGTTTCTATCCCGCACGTTCCGACAGAACGCGATCTACGTCAACGCGAAGAGCGGCATCAATAAGCCTGGGGACCTCGTCGGCCGCAAAGTCGGCGTGCCGGAGTATGGCGTGACCGCGCTCACCTGGATGCGCGCCTTCCTGCAGCACGATTACAACGTGCATCCCAGCCAGATCCGCTGGATGGTCGGAGGCGAGGAGCAGCCGGGCCGCAAAGAGCGGGCGGCGATCCTGACTCCGCCGGGCGTGACGATCGAGGAGATCCCGCCGGACGCAACCCTGAACGAGATGATCGTCGAGGGCACGATCGACGCGGTCATGGCGCCGCGGATGCCCCGGCCATTCCGCGAGGGTAATCCCGCGGTCCGCCGGCTGTTCACCAACTACCGCGAGATCGAAGAGGACTATTACCGGCGCACGAAGCTGTTCCCGATCATGCACATGGTCGCGATCCGAACCGAGGTCTACGAGGCGCATCGCTGGGTAGCGGAGAGCCTCTACAAAGCATTCTGCCAGGCGAAGGACGTCTGTCTCGACGCGCTCTACGAGGCGAATGCCCTCACGGCGACGCTCCCCTGGCTCGTCCCGGAGCTGGAACGCGAGCGCGAGATCTTCGGCCGCGACCTCTGGCCGTACGGCCTCGAGGCCAACCGCCACGCGCTCGAGGCGATGGTCAGCTACCACGTGGAGCAGGGCCTGATCGCCAAGCCCGTTCCCGTCGACGAGCTCTTCGCCGAGCCGACGCTCGTGGAGTTCAAGATTTGACGCTGGCATCATGATCCCCCCCCCCCCCCCCCCCCCCCCCCCCCCGGGGGGGGGGGTCCCCCCAGCCCCCCCCCCACTCGTCCCGCCCCCCCGCGGTTTTGTTCTGCCCGCGGGCGTGTGTCCCCC
>Ga0080064_1004656_pt1 | contig 17193 bp, 16 predicted proteins | sample Subgrocontami54m_FD_69260 | JGI IMG/M metagenome (GOLD analysis project Ga0080064, IMG submission 69260) | Subsurface groundwater microbial communities from S. Glens Falls, New York, USA - GMW46 contaminated, 5.4 m (SPADES assembly) (version 2) ...
CGGGGACGGGGAATTTCTCCTTCGTATACTATCCCCAGCAGACCACCTCCAGCGCGCCTGCCCCCTACTGTTACGCCAGCGCAGGGGACCTCACCGTCAACACGGTCACTTGCAGCGGGATTGTCACGGCGAATCTAGCGAACATCCAGAGGGTTTCGATCAATGTCATCGTGCAGTCCAAAAGCGCCGATACAGAGTTCGGATCAACATCCTCTGCCACGGTCACCTCCAATGCCGATCTGCGCAATCGGGGGCTGCCATCATGATCAGACGAAAGGTTACTAACACGGAGAAATCCATGAAGATACGACTACAGAACAATCAGGGGATCGCAATGGTAGTGGTCATCATGATGATGGTCATCCTTTTATCCATCACCGGCGCGGCTCTGCTCTTTAGCGGGCTCAATCTTAAGACAGCCAGCAATCTAAAGACCGGAAGCGGGGCCATACACATTGCCGATGCCGGCATCCAGCATGGTCTGGCGGTCATCCCTTCGGGGAGCGAATTTGATTCGTTCTTGGCAGGGACCTTTCTCGGTACGTTTTTATGCGCAAGCCCATGTGACGGGACCAACAAGCCCACACTGACGGGTTCGCTCTCGGGCTACACCTATTCCGTTGTTGCAGAAGACGATTCTGATGGAGGCACACCAGCCGCGACCGACGATACTAATAAAGTGATTTTGATTACCTCAACGGCGAACGGCCCTAATGGCTCTGTGAGAAAAGTTAAGGCTTACATCGGGAGGTCCGGCAGTTCATGGGCACCCCCAGGAGCAGTTTACGTTCCAGGTAGTTCTGCTTCCGACGCGGATTTCAATACCGGGGGTTCGTCTTTTAAAATAGACGGAAATGACACAAGTTATTCCGCAGATGGCAACGCTGATGGCAGGGCAGATACTATAAGTTCGGGCACCCAGTCTCCTGTGTATGGTGTGGCGGCGCTCTACGACTCGATGGTTACCGAGTTTCTTAATAGCCTTAATAATACTGAAAAGACTCAAGTGCAGGGTAAGGACTATAATGGCGCTACTTCTCCGGCTACGCCAAGCGTTTTTAAAACCAGCACTTCATTTAGTGTGACGGACCTGGCAAATAGTTTCAAGAATCAGGCCGGCGCAGTGCAGTATCTGAGCGGACTTTCACGCAACTCAACCGAGTGTCCGACCCCGCCGCCTGTGCCGATGAGTTCCAGCTGCGTCTTTGGAACCGATGCCAACCCTCAAATCACCTATATCAAAGCGGATACAGGGACGATCAAGTTTGATACGAATAGCACCGTTGTCGGCAGTGGGGTTCTTATTCTTGAAGGGAAGGCGAATGTTTTTGGCAATTTTGAGTTTCACGGCATAGTGATCAGCTTGAAATCAGGTCCGAGAGGAGACGAAAGCACAGAGGATAAGCTCAAGCTTAAGCTCAAGGACAACGCGCGGATCTTTGGTGCTGTCCTTCTCGGTCCTACAGGAGATGATCTGAAATTTGATATTAAGGGCAGCTCCGCTATCCGCTACAGCAGCCAGGCCATTAACGTAGTTCAAAACGCGCCCGGTTGGGGTTCGTGCTGTCTCCCCCAACCCCCAAGGCTCGTCGCCTGGCAAGAAGTTATGCAGTAAGTAGTCCCCCCTTTTTTTGGATGCCACCCAAATACACCCGGTTCCTATCCTGGCGGGAGATCGGACACGGGTGACTTCTTGCTCGGACTTTATGAAGATGGACTGGAGCGCTGATCGTGGAGCGCGAAGGCCGTTTCCGGGGAGGCAGCAATACCACTGAAGAAAAAAACAACTCTTTGTCTTTATTGCTGGCAATATCTCTTACCACCTCATCTCGGCTAGTACTGGCCTCCTGCACCAAGAGCCACTGGTTGGGGAAATCGCGTTCGATGGCCTTAATTGTAAGAACTTTCATGGGTTTCTCCAACGGCTGACCTGATTCAAAAAGTATGCTTCAAAATAGGGCCTGTCAATCTCTCATTGCCTGACATGAGGTTATGCAATAATCTCCAACTGATTTTTCATTCCTTTCCTTCATCATCTCTCATTATCTCTTCTCGCCGCCTTTCTTCTCCTTTTGCTTACATATTTTGTCATTCCAGCAAGATTACGTAAATTTACAACTGCTCATAGCACTCCCAATCGGCTGAATTCATTCATCTCTCATCTTGGCATGTTTTTCGCCTAGTAAAAGAATCTGAGAATTTTATTCTCGGCGATTATTCGGTGATGGCATTGACTGAATTTTCTCTACGACGATCCATTTCTTTCGTGATGAGAAATTATAAATGCTCCCTTTTCTCTCGCCGCGGCTTTACCCTGATAGAAATGTTGGTATCCATTGTCATTCTCAGTAGTCTCTTCGCAATTGCTTTACCCATTTGGAGCGCCGTAATCCCAGGTTACCAGCTCAATTCTGCGGCGCGACAGATGGCAACGGAACTTCACTCGGCGCGAAATCGGGCTATGGCGCAATATCGGAGATTCCGGCTTGTTTTCAATTCAGCCACAACTTACAGCGTCGAAAGAGAAACCACTCCCGGAGCAGCCGACTATACTCTCTTCAGTGGTCCCAAAAGTCTGCCATCAGCAATAACGGCTACATTCAACAATACACCTATTTTTCAAACCCGGGGGGATGCTTCACCAGCCGGAACAGTTACCTTAACCAATTCCACGGGGGCATCAAAGGTCATCACGGTAAGTTCGACGGGGAAGGTGGATATCCAATAGCGGCCAAACCGTATTCCCGAGATGAAGGTCCGCCCGGGAGGTAGAGATATGAGGAGACTTTTTAGACGATTTTTTATCGCTACGGCTCAGCAAGGCTACACCCTTTTGGAGGTTTTTTTTGCCATCTTGCTCGTCTCCGGGGTACTTCTTGGCCTCTCGGGAATGACCGCGATGGTGATGCAGAGTAATTCTACAAATGACCTTGTCGATACGGCCGTGGATCTAGCCCAGGACAAGCTCGAAGAGATGAAAAATGCCCTGTTTACCAGTACTGCCTTGGCAGATCTGAACAGCAGCAACAACAGCAACCTGGAGAGCGCTTCCAACTTTGATTACCGTGAAACCAATATTAATCAACTGGGACAGCCGGGCGGGATTTTTACCCGGACTTGGAATATCGCGGACAACGCCCCCAAGGCCGGGATGAAGACGGCGGTGGTCATCGTAACCTGGATGGATAGACTCGGAAATCATGAAGTCTTCTTTAGGACCATCTTATAGAAGGGTCAGGGATTCATGACTCGTCAGGGCCCTGATCCGTCGATAAGGGGCGCTTGCTGCGTTGTCGCTTCGGGCTCGCCTCCCCACGTAATGCGCTCGTACGCCCCGGTGCGATCCCTCGCTCCGCCTTGCACCCGCCGTCTTCTCGACGGCCAGGGTTTCCAAGGTGTTGGAAGTTTACCAACGGATTATGGTCAGGGAGAGAAGGGGTCCACCCTGAGTGAATTGCTGGTCGCGATGGCACTGGGTCTGATCGTATTGGTCGGGATTTACAGCTTCTATATCACCAGCATGCCCGTATATGCGCTTCAAGACCAGCTTTTAGAAACCCAGCAAAATTTACGGATCGGCTTGGAGCTTGTGGTTGAAGATATCCAACGGGCTGGTGGTAACGGGATCCCGGCAGCTACAGCGGTAAGCGTTACCAACTCCTCAACCGGCGCCGATTCTTTCAGGCTTCTTATCCCCGATTCGACCATTTGTCCTCCACCCAAGCCCCAGGTCATCCCCATTGTCACGTACAACGGTTCCGCCGCGAACATGTTTTTATCCGGCGGAAGTAGCTGCTCAACCATGGATGGAAAAGTGGGCATCGCGGTCACCGCCGATGGACTGAATTACAGAACCATTCAGATTACCCAGGTGACCACTACCAACGATAAAGTGAACTTCAGTCCCGGGCTTTCCCCCATGAATTCTCCAGGAGGATTGGGCGCAGATTATACCGGCGGGACACTGGTCCTGCTTCGCCAGGTTGATTACACCGTCGATCTCACAGACCCAACAAAACCGGTCCTCAAACGAGACCTGAATGACGGATCGGGAGCGCAATCATTGGCCAATTATATTGAGGACATGCAAATCAGTCTCGGCTATGACAGAAACAGCGACGGCATTTTGTCGGAGACGGGCAGCGTGGCCAATGATGATGAGTGGGTCTTCAATATCTCGAGCGAGAGCAACGCCGGCGAAGCCCCCACAAACCTTAGAGCTATAGATATCGTTTTAATAGGAAGAACTAGGCTGCAAGACCTAAGATTCAAAGGGGCGTTGCCTGCGGTCATGGATCGGGGGGCTGGAGGAACGGATGGATACCGCAGGAAAGTTAGGGAAACCAAAGTGCAAATCAGAAATCTTGGAGTGTAAATTCTGAGGAGGTATCATGCATACCGGCAAAAAGTCCAGACATGGGTCGCTGGCAATCCTAAGAAGCCAAGACGGAATTGTCATGGCGATAGCCTTGATCATTATGCTGATTCTTACACTGCTCGGCATGGGAGCCCTGGTCAGCAGCTCGACGGATCTTTTGACTACTCGAAGTCAGCGGGTGGGAAAGGGAGCCTTTTATGCCTCGGAAGGGGGCCTGATTTATGGATTCAAAGAGCTGAACACGCTTCTGGCAACTACTCTTGCCCCCACCTCGGCACAGATCGCGGCCATTACGGCGCCCTCAATCTCTGGCTTTAATTTTGACAGCTTTTCTGTTGCGTTGAGCGGCGCCGCTACAACTAAGACGATCACGACCGGAGCTTATGCAGGTCTCAATTCTATTGCCACGCCGTACACGATGACCTCCCAGACCTCGGGAACAGGGAGCGACGCCGGCACCGTAAGGATCACCCAAACAGTTGAAGACCAATTGATTCCCTTGTTTCAGTTCGGCGTCTTCTACGACGGCGATCTTGAGATTTTCCCCGGGCCTTCCATGACCTTTAATGGCCGTATCCATTCGAACAAGGACATTTACATTGCCCCCGGTAGCGGCAACACTCTAAGCATCGACTCCAGGATGAGCTCAGCAGAGGATATTTACCGTTGCCGCAAGGATAGTCCTTCCTCTTGCAGCAGCGCCCAGATCAAAAAGACAGACGGGACGACTTATGCCCCCCTAACTTATGACCACAACGACTCAAACTGGGCGACAAAGGCCTACCAAGACTGGGGAGGGCTGGTGCAGGACAGCGCCCACGGTGTGCAAAAGCTCAATTTGCCTATTGGCACGACGAATCCTATGGATCTCATCAAACGAGGCGATACGATCAATCCAGGATCATCTTCCGAATCGGATACTTTGAAGAGTGGCCGCATTTACTGGCAGGCAGATCTTAGGATCATCGACAGTTCCGCCTACGATAAAAATGGCAATAGCGTAACCCTCCCCTCCGGTATCGTTTCGACCGCGACGATGTACGATTATCGGGAAAACAAGTCGATGACTCTCCGGCAAATCGACATTGCCAACCTGGTATCGAGCGGAAAGTCCCCGGCAAATGGGATTCTCTACATCTCCGAGACCCAGGACTTGAACAACAGCAAGGCGGTTAGGCTGACAAACGCCGCAACTCTGCCGGCCGGAGGCCTCACGGTCGCATCCGACAATCCAATCTATTTAAAAGGGAACTACAACACGGTAAACAAAAAGGGCGCGGCGATCTTAGGAGATGCCATCACTTTTCTTTCCAACAATTGGAGCGACGCCAATGCGGTCAATACGAGCAGCCCGTTCAGCAATCGGGTCGCTTCGGACACCACGGCCAATGCGGCAGTCGTCACGGGTAACACCACGACAGGGGTAGGAAATTACAACGGAGGGTTAGAGAATCTCCCGCGTTTTTTAGAAAACTGGACAAACAAAACCTTCACCTATAAAGGCTCCCTCGTCGATCTCTGGCAAAGCCAGCAGGGAACCGGGACTTGGTTATATGGAAGCCCAAGATATACTGCGCCCAATCGAGCTTGGAGTTACGACACCGACTTCAATGATCCAGCGAATCTGCCGCCGGGGACCCCGCGGGTGAGGACCTTAGCACGCACCCAATGGACACGAATGTGAGGAAATCTCGAATTATCCCGCATTTCCTCTCCAGGCACCAAATTTCATTTTTCGCTAAATCGCTCAAAGATTTAGCGCGTTTAATCGTTCAATCTTAAAAATCCCGGCCAGAAACCCCGGAGAAAACCGTTTCCCGGAGCAATCGGATCTCCAGGAATCTTTCTATCCTCCCTGCATTCCCTTGACAGGGTGATACTGTGAAAGGTACTTTCGGCCGATGGCGGCAGGCCGCAAGGGGTTTGTCCCCATCGGTTTTCAAGCTTTCACTGTGCTGGAGTTACTGGTCGCAGTGGCTATATTTACCATCCTAGGAGCAATCGCTATCCCAAACTGGTTGGCCTTGCTTCCTTTATATAGGCTCAACAGTGCGGCGCGACAGGTGCAATCGGAACTCCACAAGATAAAGTCGCGGGCGATCTCCGAAAGGGCCTCTTATCGTCTAGTTTTTTCCACTGCGGGCTATTCGATCGAGAAGGATAACGGAAGCGGCTGGCAATCCACCGGCGAGAATAAGCCTTTACCCGAGGGAATTACCCTTGGAAGCGGGACCGCGCTCATCCTCAATTTTACGTCAAGGGGCACCGCAACAAATGCTACGACCCAGCTTTGCAATGCCGATGGAGCGGGAAAAAACCTGGTCGTCAGTGGCACGGGGCGAATACGGATTGACAATGCAAACTGCTAAACAAAGCTTTTTGAGATCACTTCCGACTCAGTCGGCCAAAGGATTTACGCTGAACGAAATCCTCATAGCGATGCTATTGATTATCATAGGAATTCTAGGATTCTCCCTCAACACTATGGGAGTAATCCGAGGAGGCAGAACCAGCAGCAGTGTTACGATTGCCACTAATCTGGGCCAGGACAAAATGGAACAGCTGAAGGCGGGAACCTTGCCCAATTGTCCTACCGCCACAACTGCCGGTTGTTTCGATGGTCCTTTGAACTCTCAAGGGATATCGGCTCTGGGAGCGATTTACAATCGCTCATGGGTGGTCACCGTAGACTCGCCGGACACGGGGCTGAGTAAGATTGATGTGACGGTTTCCTGGACCGATGACGTGTCCCGTCAAGTGATCCTCTCCACCCTTGTCTTTACCGGATAGCGCGAAATGCCAAGAGTCCTTCAAGGCTATTCCGGGTTTACCCTGATTGAGCTGATTATGGCCTCCTTGTTCGCCATGACGATCATGGGCACTCTTTATGGCTTCTTTCGTCAACAGCTCTTCGCTCTTCTTACGCAAGAGACGAGAACGGCAAACCTGGAAGACTCCAGAGGGGCCTTGGATATCATGATTCGAGATCTCAGGAGCGCCGGGGCCTTTCCCGCAACCACGAACGGGACTTGCGCGAAAGACGCCCAAAATGCGCCGCTCAGGGTGGTTGCCGCCTCAGCCGAGTCTATCCAAATCCAGTCGGATTTAGACGGCAATGGAACCTGTGACGACACGGGCGAAAACGTTACCTTTTCCTATTCTTCAACAGCAACTTCGGCATGCCCCGGGGAAAATATAAAACGGAGCGGCCAATGCCTGGCCGCGAATGCCGTACGGCCCACCGGAAAGCTCTTTACCTATTATGACAACTCAGGGACCTTGCTTCCGGATACCCCGACGAACCCTGCCGATATCAAGCGAGTCAAGATTACTTTTGGAGTCGAGGTGAAAAATCCGGACCCCAGTGTGGGTGGAAACCTTTCCACAGCCTTCTCTTCCAGTGTGGAGTTCAGAAACTAGCGAAAGAAAAGTATGGGAACTCTTAAGGGTCCCTTAGCTAATAACCGCGGCATCGTTCTCGTGATATCCCTCATGATCCTCGCCCTCCTCCTCGCCGCTGGAGTGGGCGCCATCTTTTCGGTCCAATCCGACCTGAGGAGCAGCGGCAACTTCGAGAAAGGAACGCAGGCCTTTTACATCGCCGAGGCCGGAGTCAACCACGCCCGCCAGGAATTGTACGACGGAGATGGAACGAACGATTTTAATTCTATCTATGCCGCCGCAAACGACACTGTTATCGTATCGGTTTCCAACTTTAACGGGGGAACGTACAGCGTGAAGCGGACCGGCTCCGCGAGCAATCCTTTGAGCATTAAAGCCCTGGCTGTTGCAACACTCGCCAACAACGTACAGAGCCGGATTGAGGTATGGTTCAAGAAAGAGGACGGCCGCCCCCCCAAGGCGATAGAGACCAATGACAAGCTGGAAATCGAGGCGAATGCGAAAATCCTGGGGACTTGTGGCGGGGCACACACAAACAAAAAAATGGAGGTAGATGGGGGTCCCGCAGTCCAGATGGCCAATGGTTTAACCTCGTCGGATAAAATGAATCTCGATGGAACCGCCTGTATCGGCAGTGCAAACTGCGCTAACAATCCACAACCTGCGGAATTCGTGTTGGATACCTCTACAGAGAGAAATGCCTATGAGGCAGCCAATGAGAGCAGGCCAACCTATACCGTCCCTGAAATCAAGCCTGCAGATTACGCCTCCAAAGTAGCTGCTTTGGGGCTGACTGGGCTCGGTTACATTCTGCACAACGACGGTACCGTCACCACAGGACCTGGCGTGACCTGCGACACGAACGGGCTCTGTACAGGAGGAATCCCGGTAGTTGTGCCGCCAGTCGGCTGGTTACACTCAGGAGGTAAGTGGAATGTGTCTGGTTCCAGCGCAGCCGACGGAGTTTTCTATTCTGAAAACACTGTAGAGATCTCGGGCAGTCCAGGGACAGATGCAGTTCCCTGGCAGGCAACGATCATATCCAAACATCAAATTGAGGTTTCAGCGAGCCCTCGGATGAAGCCTTATCCTACAACATCTGAAGATCTTAAAAACCACCTTTTCGTTACCGGCGAGCATTTGAAGATCGACGAGGGGAGCAACATGAAGGCCAATTATGCGGGGGGCGCTATCCTGGCTGGCGGCAAAGTCGAGATCGAGGGCAACCCGACCATCAACGGTTTTATTATTGCTCGGGACAAAGTGGAAATTAAGGGAAACATGCAGATCACCTACAACTGCGATTTTGGTTGCACAGGACCCAGTTGTCCACTCCCGCTTATCACAGTCCGTAGCCTCACAGAAAAACGCTGAATAACCAGCCTCATTGAGCCGGAGGTTGTTGCCGCTTCCTGTCACTTTTCTCCGTTTTTTCCAATTTTTGTCTTTTCCTACCCTTATCCGAAAATCTCCGTTTTTTAGAAAATATTATAAAATTCAACAACTTAGATAAGACTCCCGTTCTGGCCTAACCTTTGCGTCTCTGCCTCCAGGAAACCGCTCTCTTTTAATACGAGAGGAGGCCAAATGGTAGATCTCAATTTCAGAGAACAGATGGTTCAAAGCCTCATGGCGAGAAAAATCAGCTCGACTGAAGCCGCGCGTACGTTAAAAGTCACCACCAGAACTATTCAGAACTATATGCGCCGCTTCCTGACGCGGGGTCCGGAAGGCCTCAAGGATCATCGCACGGGAAATCACTTTAAGCTTACCCCCTCGGAAAAGGCGGCGATACTAGTATGTAAACAGGAAAACCCCCAGAGGTCCGCAAGGCTCATTCGCGACCGGCTTGGGCTCCAGGTCAGCGAAGAAGCGGTCAGACTGATCCTGGTAAAAAACTATATGTACTACCGGAAGGCTTCTTAGCGACCCGAATAAAACCTCCCTACCCCTTGGCTCTGGCATATTTGCGCTTCTGAACCGGCCCTCTTTTTTTCGTCTATAAAGCGAAATTTTAAAGTTGGATCGATTTTTGCTTGCCCGTTGACATTGCCTCATCTTTTTGAGAAAGTTCCTCCCATACTTTTTTATAAATCCTAAAAAGGCTCCTCGGGAGCACGCCGGTCTGGCACTCACAAAAGCCAGTGAAAGGGGTAAATGAAGCTGAAAGTCAAATGGATCAACAGCTTGTCTAGGGCAATAACCTGCTTTTTGTTCCTGGCCTTCCTGTCGATCGGGGTGGCGCTCGGTCCCAACCGGGCGCAGGCTCAGCCCTTTGCCTATATTACGAACTTTGGGGACGGCTTCGTTCCCGGCACCGTCTCCGTCATCGATACCGCCAGCAATGCCGTGAGCGCTACCGTGTCAGTAGGAATAGGATTTGGGCCTAACGGCGTTGCAGTGCATCCGACGGGAAGCTTCATCTACGTCACGAACCTTTTTGGCGACGGCATCGTGCCCGGCACCGTCTCCGTTATCAATACTGCCACCAATACTGTAGCTACTACCGTGACGGTAGGATCTACGCCAATTGGTGTTGCAGTGCACCCAGCCGGGACCTTCGTCTATGTGGCGAACTTTCTTGGGGATGGCATCGTCCCCGGCACCGTTTCCGTTATCAATACCGCCGACAATACTGTGACCGCTACTGTGACGGTAGGATCTGGGCCTACTGGCGTTGCAGTGCACCCGACGGGAAGCTTCGTCTATGTCACGAACTTTGGGGACGGCATCGTCCCCGGCACCGTTTCCGTTATCAATACCGCCGACAATACCGTGACCGCCATCGTGTCCGTAGGAATTGGGCCTAACGGCGTTGCCTTGCACCCGACGGGAAGCTTTGTCTACGTCACGAACCTTTTTGGGGACGGCATCGTCCCCGGCACCGTTTCCGTTATCAATACCGCTGACAACACCGTAACCGACACCGTGACGGTAGGATCTGGGCCTACTGGCGTTGCAGTGCATCCGATGGGAAGCTTCGTCTATGTGGCGAATCGGGACACCGTCCCCGGCACCGTTTCCGTTATCAATACCGCTGACAATACCGTAACCGACACCGTGACGGTAGGATCTGGGCCTAGCGGCGTTTCAGTAAACCCAGCGGGAAGTTTTGTCTACGTGGCGAATCAGTTTAGCGTCCCCGGCACCGTCTCTGTTATCAGTACCGCCTCCAATACCGTAACGGCGACTGTGGCGGTGGGCGACGCGCCTGTCGCCTTTGGCCAATTCATCGGCCCAGGCGCCGTTAGCGACACTTTGCCTTTCGCCACCATGACCGCCAAGGCGGAGATCGAGTTGGGTCCCCTGGCTAACGATGATGAATTTGAGATGAAGGTTACCTTCACCCTGGGGGATGGCAATGATGGAATTAATCCACTCACAGAAGACGTGAGCTTCCAGGTCGGAACCTTCTCCACCACCATTCCGGCTGACTCCTTCAAGCTTCACCCGGAAAAGTCCGGGAAAAAGGGTAAACACGTGAAGCCAAACAAGTGGACGTTCAAGGGCGTGATCGACGGGGTCAAGCTCGAGGCGAAGATCACTGACCTCGGCGGAGGGAGCTTTGAGTTCAAGGCAGAGGGTAAACGGGCGGATCTAACTGGGACTGTCAACCCGGTGAAGGTCGGACTCATAATCGGCGATGATGGCAGAAGTATCCCCGTCAATGCCGAATTCGACTGAATCTCTTGTGCAGAGGCTTCGGGACTGGCACAAGCTGCAAATTGAAACTTGGAACAAGTTTTGCTTAGCTGTTGACTTGAGCTCATGTTTTGAGTAAAAAAGGCACCTTGTGAAACCCTCGCTTCGAAAGATCCTAAAGAGCTCTCAAGGCCTTGCCCTTTTTATGGTCATCTTTGTGATGGCTTTCTTCTTGCTCTTTGTCACTGGGGGTCTTGTTTTCTCCAATCTCGAACTCAAAAAGGCAAGCAATCTTAAGTTAGCTACCCAGGTCTTGGAAGTAGCAGACGCGGGTCTGCAACATGCCCTGGCGAACATTGAGAAGCCATTCGGGTGGAACTTTAACGCTCAACTCAATTGCGCTTCCCCTCCGTGCACTATCATTTTGCAAACTCCTTTTACTTCTGATTCCGCTTTTAGTTATACTGTGACAGCGGAAAACGATCCCCCCGATACGGTTGCGCCCGGTAGCCCAACCAACGACACAAACAACATTATCATCCTGAACTCGACGGCCAATGGCCCGAACGGCGCGACGAGACAGGTCCGAGCCTACGTAAAACGCTCCTTGGTGAATTTCACTCCTCCCGGCTCCCTTTATCTTCCAGCAAGCACAGCGACCATTACGTTCGACGGCGGGACGGGTTTTTTTATTACAGGAAACGACACTGGCTATGACGGTCTCCCTGCATTGTCCCCCAAGCCAGCGATCACGGGGGTGGCCCCAATCAACAACACGGTACGGGATAGTTTTAAAACCACCTTGGGCTCCAGTCGGTATAATCTGGTCCGGGGTGCTGGCTATATAGCAGCCCCCATTGTTAGCCCCAGCGTGATCACAACCACAGCGGATAAAGTTTATGACGTGAATCAGATTGCACTGAATTTCTATAACCACCCTAGTGCTGTGAAGTACCTGAACGGCCAAAATATTAGCTGCACTAGCAGCAACCCCTGCGTTTTTGGGACCGCTGCCAATCCGCAGATCACTTATATCAGAGAGGGTTCAAGCCATACCCATTTGGATGGATACGTCACAGGGAGCGGGGTCTTGGTGAGCGAGGGAACGACACATCTTTATGGGAACTTTGAATTCCATGGCTTGGTCATCAGTGTTAACCTTGGGTTGACGGGGGGAACCGCTTCGCCACCAGATGATCCGGACCCTCTCTCTATGAGAAACAATGCCAAGATTTTTGGAGCGGTTCTTAGAGGCCCTACGAACTATCCTCAAACCTTCGATATGAGAAATAACGCGAAGATTTACTATAGCAGCCAAGCCATCGCGGTGGTGAACAATCTCTGCGGCACCTGCGTCCCTCAACCCTCCAGGATCTATGCCTGGGTAGACAAGTAGGCCATCTCCTACGAACATGAAAAAAGTCCTCATTATAGAAGATCATCCGGATATGCGAGAGCTGATCTCCCATCAGATGAAACGGATGGGATTCCAGGTTATCCCCGCGGAGCGCGCCAAAGAAGGCGTGGAGAAAGCCATCGTGGAAAAGCCCCATCTGATCCTTATGGACATCATGATGCCCGAAATGGATGGGCGGGAAGCCACCCGCATTCTCCGCTCCAATCCTGAAACCCGCGACATTCCTATCCTGGCGGCCACGGTCCTCTTCCGGGAATCAGAGCTCCGCGAGTGCATCGAAGCCGGATGCAACGATTGCATCATCAAGCCTTTTACCTTCCAGGAGCTGGAGAGTAAAATCCAAGAAATCCTCCCGGCCACCAGCGCCACCACCCATTAGTTCAGTCTCTTTGGGCCTATGATCGAAAGCGAAGGGAAAATAGGCAGGATCCTTCTCGGGCTTCGTCTTGTCGACCCGGACTTGGTGAAGAAGGCTGAGCAGCAGTCCAAAAAGACCGGCCGTCGTCTGACTGAAGTTCTCATCGCCTTGGGCATTGACGCGGAAATCATCCGCCAGGCCATAGCCATGCGCCTGAAGCTCCCCGAAGTGATTCTTCAGGGCCAAAAGATCGACTCCGAAGTCTTTGACCTCATCCCGAAGACCTGGGTTCAAGCACACGGCATCCTTCCCTTAGGAAGAGTGGAAAATACTCTGACTCTCGGGATGGTCAACCCTTTCAATATCGATATCCTCAAAGACATCCGATTTAAGACGGGCTTAAATACCCGCGCTGCCGTCATCTCGGAAGCCGAACTCCCCGGAATGATCGAGAGCGGCTACGGCGACGAGGCCCCCAAGGATGTCAACCTGGAGGACGTCCTCAAAGACGTGGGCACTCAGGAAGTGGAATTGATTCCTCAAGGACAGGAAGAAGAAAGTGACGAGGAGTATCCACAAGGGATGGAATCCGACGCTCCCATCATTCGCTTGGTCGACCGGGTCATCCAGGATGCCGTCAGGGCCAGGGCTACCGATATTCACATCGAGCCGACTCGGAGTAATGTTCATATACGTTACCGTATTGATGGAGTCTTATCCGATATCCTGGACGTCCCCAAATACATCCAGGGGCCCCTCCTCTCCCGCATAAAGATTATGGGGAACATGGACATTACCGATAAACGCAAACCTCAGGATGGGCGTTCCAAGATCAAAATGGGCAGCAAAATCGTCGACCTCCGAATTTCCAGCCTGCCTACCATGTTCGGCGAAAAAATCGTTCTACGCTTGCTGGAGCAGAAGAAAGGGCTCATCTCGGTTGGAGACATCGGCTTCTCGCAGCACATCCTCCAGCCATTCAACCACATCCTTGACCACCCTCAAGGAATGATACTGGTAACGGGACCGACAGGAAGCGGAAAAACCACGACTCTTTATTCTGCGCTCTCCCGCGTCAACGACGGGACGACCAACATCATTGCGATCGAGGACCCGGTAGAATATCAAGTCCCAGGCATCAACCAGGTGCAAATTAACGTTCGGGCGGGAATGACTTTCGCCACTGGATTGCGCTCCATTCTCCGCCAGGATCCCGATGTTATCCTGGTCGGAGAGATGCGCGATCTGGAGACGGCCGAAATCGCTTTCCACGCCGCCCAAACAGGCCATCTCGTTCTCAGTACTCTGCACACCAATGACGCGGCATCGACAGTGACCCGGCTCCTTGCCATAGGAATCGACCCCTATCTCATTGCATCTTCCGTTCTGGGGATCCTGTCCCAAAGGCTCGTACGGCATCTATGCCCCAAGTGCAAGGTGCCCATTTCGATGACGGAGGATATCTCCCGCTGGCTACCTGACGATCGAGGCGACCGGGCCCATCAACTGTTCGATAAAAAGGGGTGCCGGGAGTGCCGGGAGACGGGTTTCCTGGGCCGTTTCCCTATTTCAGAACTCCTTGTACCCAACGACACCATAAGAGACTTTATCCTCAAGGGCAGGCCCGACCGGGAAATCATGAATGTGGCCTGCAAAGGGGGGATGAAAACCATCTTTGAAGACGGCATGGACCGGATGCTTCAGGGTTTGACCACTTTTGAAGAAGTAGCCCGTGTAGTCGCCCCTCCGCAAGAGCAAGCTAAAGAAGGAACCAAAAAGAAGAAAGTGCAGCTCCTGGAACTCAAGGAAAACCGATAATCTCCCGCCTCGGCGCATCCGAATTGATCCGCCTCAGAATCGGCTTTACATAAAATAGCTCCAGTGGTAAGTTGCCGTTATCTTTAGGTCTTTATAATGCAAATGACGCAAACCACCGCTCTGCCGACGTTGCTTCCCCTCCCCGGAACCGCCGGCGTCTTGGACGTTCCGAAGAAGATAACCGTCATCAGGCTCCGATGGTTAGTGATTATCATTTGCTCCTATCTCCTCCTGTTTTCGTCCGGGACATGGTTAAGCGCAGGCTCGGTGCAAGGATTTATTCTCCTGTACGTGCTGACCAACGCCGTTCTCTACTTTCTCGACGAGGGGCTTTTCGATTCCACGTATTTTTATTCCCCTCTGGTAATCTTCGACACCCTCTTTGTCACCGCTTCGCTGGTGATGAGCGGCCAAGTGGGGACGGATTTTTACCTCGCTTATTTCCTCATCATCATTCTCTGCACCATCTGGCAGGACTTCCGCGGAGTCATTGTCGTAACCATCTTGTCCACGCTGCTCTACGGTTATTTCCTTTTCCAGTCTACTGAGATCCATGATCCCAGCATCTATCTCCGTATCCCGTTTCTCTTCGTCATCTCGCTGTTCTACGGCTACTTCGCCCAGGTCGTGCGCGTGGAAAAAACCCTCAAAGAACAGGCGCGACAGGAAGCGCACGACATGGCGATGATCCAGTCCCTTTCGCAGTCGCTGCCGTCTTCACTCGATTACCAACTGATCCTTGACACCTTGGGCGAAAAAATTAACAGCGTGATCAAGGCGGACCAGTTCTATATCATCACCGTCGATGAAACCCATGACCCGTCCCGAGGTTTTCTCTTCGGCGAGGGAAAACGAGAGGGCTCTGCGGGAAAAGAAATCAACCTAGGCGAGTATCCCATCGTTCAGGAATGCCTCATGAAGCGAAGCCCGGTCATTAACCGCCGGGAGGGGCCTCTTCCCTCATGGGATGGACCCTCTAACGCACCGGAGGCGCCCTCTTTCCTAGTCGCCATGGCAATACCCATTACTTTCCGAGGTGAGACCCACGGCGCCATTCTCCTGGGGTTCAACCAAAAGAACAGGGTCATGAGTTCCAGGGAGATTCAGTTCTGTCAAATTGTGGCCTTTTCCACGGCCATAGCCCTGAGCAACGCCAAAAAATACGAGGAGCTACAGACGGAAGCGCGCAGGCGCCAGACCATTCTTGAGGAACTGGCCGCGGCGAACCGACTCAAATCGGAGTATCTGGCCAATACCTCTCACGAGCTTCGAACTCCCCTCGCGACGATTATCGGCTACGGACATCTGTTAACTGACGAGGCCTGCGGCTTACTGACCGACGAGCAAAAAAAGGCCATGGCCAGACTGATGGAAAATGCCCGGAACCTGCGGGTCTTGGTGGATGAAATCCTCGATTATTCCAAGCTGGAGAAGGGAGAAGTCAATCTCTTCATGAAGCGGCAAGAAGCCGGGGTCTTGATCGACGAGCTTCGACGAGAACTCTCCCCGCTTGAGGCGACGAGGCCCTACAAAATTCGATATGAGATCGAAGGAAGCATCCCACCCATCGAGACGGATTGGGCAAAATTGAAGAGCATTCTTGCCAATATTCTCAACAACGCGGTCAAATTCACCGCCCGGGGGGGAGTAAAACTTTCGGTCAAACACAGAACGAACGGTGAGATTGCGTTCATCGTTTCCGATACAGGAATCGGCATCCCCAAAGATAAAATTCCGTTGATTTTCGAAAAATTCCGCCAATTGGATGGCTCCCCGGCCCGGCGCTACGAGGGAACAGGCCTGGGATTAACCATCAGCAAGAATTTAGCGGCCCTTATAGGGGGTGAGATCGAAGTTGAAAGCGAAGTAGGGAGAGGATCGACTTTTACGGTTACAATTCCGATTACTTATAGTTAAGGTTTTAAGGCTATGGACAGTAAGAGAACGATCACGGTGGTGGACGACAATCCGGATATCGTCACCATTGTGAAGACGATATTGGAGGGAAAGAGGTACGAGGTGGTGTGCGCTTCGAGTGGTCAGGAACTTTTCAATGGTTTGGGGGATCATAAGCCGGACCTGATCATTTTGGACATCATGATGCCCCAGATGGATGGTTTGGAGGTATTGACGAGGCTCAAGGGGGCGACGGAGACTTCGTCGATTCCGGTGATCTTG
>Ga0080064_1004657_pt1 | contig 17192 bp, 8 predicted proteins | sample Subgrocontami54m_FD_69260 | JGI IMG/M metagenome (GOLD analysis project Ga0080064, IMG submission 69260) | Subsurface groundwater microbial communities from S. Glens Falls, New York, USA - GMW46 contaminated, 5.4 m (SPADES assembly) (version 2) ...
AGCCCCGGGCGGGGGGACCCCGGCCTCGGCCGCCGGCCGCCGGAAGAGCTCTACGATTTGCGGGCCGACCCGGATTGCATGACCAACCTCGCCGCCGAGCCGGGCCAGCAGGAGCGGCGCGCGTCGATGCAAAAGCAGCTCTTCGCCGACCTCGAAAGACAACAGGATCCGCGGATGTTCGGCCTGGGCGCGATTTTCGACAAATACCCCCACGTGCAGCAGCCGAATTACTGGGCGCGCTTCATGCAGGGCGAGCGGATGCCGACCGGCTGGATCGAACCGACCGATTTCGAGAAACCCGATTTCGATCCCGAGCGGCCGATGCGGCCGAAGGAATCGAAGAAATAGTGTGGTGTCCCACAAATAACCTTCAAAGGACTGGCAGCGTGGCGACGAGCGCCAGCGAGTCGAACGCAACCGCCTCCACTCGCTGGCGCTCGTGGCCACTTCGAAACCCATCTTCGGGACACACACTGGCTGCCTTTCGTAGCGGTCGAGGTAACGAGACCGAAGCGGACGGATCGGCCTCCTCACCTCGGCCGCAATACAGACACTCTCTTTTCATGCATTCGAACCGATTTGTATCGTTCTCCGTCATTTGTGGCCTCTCGGCCACTCTTTGCGCCCAGACGACGCCTACTCGCGCTCCCGCCGCCGTGGCCGACGAAGTGGTCGAACTTTCGCCGTTCATCACGACGGTGGGATCCGACAAGGGCTACGTGGCCACAAGCTCGCTCGCGGGCAGCCGCGTCAACACGCCACTCAAGGACATCGCCGCGCAAATCGACGTGCTCACGCTCGAGTTCCTCAACGACGTCGCCGCGACCAACCTGGAGGAGGCGGTCGTGTTCACCACGAACAACGGCGGCGCGAACGAGCAGAACACCGGCCCGAACGACGGCATTCTCAACACGCGGGCGGGCGGCCGCGCGCGCGGTTTCGACGCCATCACGCAGTCGGCCGACTTCTACGCGACGAACCTGCCGAGCGAATTCTACAACATCGAACGCGTGACCATCGCCAACGGCCCGCAGTCGATCCTCTTCGGCCTCGGCAACGCCGGCGGCGCCATCGACATCTCGACCAAGCGCGCGCTGATGCGCAACCGCGGCGAGGTTTCGTTCCGCGTCGACAACAACGGCTCGTTTCGCACCACGGCCGACTTCAACCGGCAGATCGTCCCCCAGAAACTCGCGCTGCGCATCGCGGCGGTGAACAACGACGCGAAGAGCTACGTCGAGGACGCGTTCAATCATCAGAAGCGGCTCTTCGGCGCTGTCACGTGGAAGCCACTCAGCCGCACGACCGTCCGCGTCAGCGCCGAGCGGGTGAGCCAGCGTGCGTCCAATGCGAGCAACTACATCTCCTACGATTTCGTGAGTCCGTGGATCGCGGCCGGCCGGCCGTTGTACGACAACTCGGCCGGCAACGCCTCGGTCACGGCCGCGGCGTTTCCGCTGCTCAATCGCAACACGAGCACGCTGCGCGTCGTGTCATACGGCGCGACGGACACCTCGGTGCTCGTCTGGAACGGCAGCGCGAACACCCGCGGGCCCAATCAGCTCGCGGGCGCCGAGGACACCCGCAACGCCTCGCTCGCCGACGGCGCGATCTTCCCCCCGGATCGCGATGTGCGCGTCGGCGGCCGGCGAAACCGGCTTTACGGCAAGCTCCTGCGCGCCGCGGTGGAGCAGAAGGTCACCGACAACTTTTTCGTCGAACTCGGTTTCAATTACGAATCCGTCGCCGAACTGCAGGGCGGCGCCTTTCAATTGGCGGAGTCGCTGAACATTTTCGCGGACCCCAACCGCTACCTCCCGGGCGGCACGACGACGGTGCGCCAGACGGCACTTAATCCGAACGCCGGCAAGCTGTTCATCGAGTCGTATCCCAGCGGCACCGAAAGTCGCAGCCTCACGAAGGAGGTGCGGCTGACGACCTCATACGAGTTCAACTTCGAGCGGCATTTCAGCAACCTCGCGCGATACCTCGGCCGGCACCGCCTGGCCGGTCTCGTGTCGTGGCGCGTCGACGAGGATCGCTCGCAGGATTCGCGCGCGATGATCCTCGGCAATCCGTCGTTCGTCACCGGCGATCTGCTGAACAACAGCCGTTTCATTCGGTCGCGCTATTACCTGGATCCAGCGAGCGGCGTGCTGACCGCGCGCGCATTGCCCGGTGGCGGCAACGCCGGCTACTTCGGACCGTGGGCGTTCACGGATGGCGCAAGTGGCCAAAGCTTCCAGGCGACCATGTTCGACGATCCGAACGGCCGATCGTCCGCGACGGGCGGTTCGCGCAAGGACATCGATACCTACATGCTCGCGCTGCAGAGCTTCTTCTTCCGCGACCGGCTGAACCTCTTCGCGGGGCGGCGCATCGACCAGTTCCGGAGTTTTCTCGTCGACCCGGCTTTCGCGGTCCGCGGTGATCAAACGACGCCCGGAGATCGGCGCGGGCTCTACACGCCACTCGCGCAGACGCGCTTCTCGACCACGGCGGAGCTGGACGATTCCGCGACGACCTACTCGTACGGCGGCGTGGTGCACGCCGCGCGGTGGCTCTCGTTTTTCGCCAGCAAATCGGACAACACGGCGCTGCCGCCGCGCTTCCTCGATACCAACGGCAATCTGCTGCCGGGCATTTCCAGCGATGGCTACGATTTCGGGTTCCGGCTCTCGCGGCCGCAGGAAGAGAACATCTCGCTGCGGGTGAATTTCTTCAAGGAGCACCAGAAAAACCTGATCGGCGACGGGCAGGATGTGCGGCTCGCGGTCGACGACATCGAGGAGCGGTTGCGCGGGTCGACCCGGCCGGCGGGAATCCGCGATGTGCCGGCGGATGGATTTGATCCCGTCACGCGCGGCGTGAACGCGTATCGGTCGGTCGAGGACAAGATCGGCCGCGGGATGGACGTGACGCTCGTGGCGCGGATCACGAGCAACTGGGATGCGCGGCTCGCCGTCGGGCAGCAGAAGACCCGCGTCTACAACAAAGGCGCGGACTTCCACCGCTGGGTCGAGCGGCGGCTGCCGGTGTGGCGCGACTTTGGCGGGCTCGGCTGGGACAAGGTGGCGATTTCGCCGACGGACTCGCGGACGGTTCACCAGTATTTCGACCAGGACGTCGCGACGCAGATCCTCGAGGATCAGCTGCGCAACGCGCTGCCGCGGTTCCGGCAGCGGCAGTGGCGGGCGAATCTCTTCACGAATTACCGGTTCACGGAAGGATTCGGGCGCGGGTTGAACATCGGCGGAGGCGTGCGCTGGTCCGAGGCGCCGGTCACGACGGGGTATTTTCAGCGCGTGTTTCCGGATGGCCAGACGGGCGATGACGTCACGCGGCCGATTGGTGGCATCGCGCAGACCTTCGTGGACCTCGTGATGGGCTATGGTGGCCGGACAAAATTCCTCGGCGGCAAAACCATCGCCTGGCGGCTCCAACTCAACGTTCGGAATCTCCTCGATCGCGATGAGCTGGAAATCCTGCGGTCAACCTGGGTGAACGGTGGCCACGGGCTGCACTACGGCCGCGTCGAGCCGCGGCAGATCATCCTGACCAGCACGTTCACGTTTTGAGCGCGCGAGAACCTGTAGGGCGGGGTCTCCCGACCCCGCCGCGGGATTTCGAACTGCGTGAACGGCGGGGTCAGGCGACCCCGCCCTACATTGCAATTCGCGATTGTCGCAACCGCCTGCACATCCAATTCTGACCGCTTCCGACCGTGATCTCCCGAATTCGCCTTGTCCTCGCATTAGCTGTCGCCGCGTGTGGCCCGCTTGGCTTCGGCGGCAGCGCACCGTTTCAATACCAAAATCCGGTTCGCGCCGGCGATTATCCCGACCCTTCGGTGATTCGCGTCGGCGACGACTATTGGGCGTCGGCGACATCGTCGGAGTGGGCGCCGCATTTCCCGATTCTCCATTCGCGCGATCTCGTGAATTGGGAAATCAAGGGCCACGTTTTCACGGAGATGCCGAAGTGGGCGAAGGCGAATTTTTGGGCGCCCGAGATCGCGCAGGAAAAGGGAAAGTTCTTCGTCTACTACGTCGGCCGCAGCAGCGAGCACAATCGCCTGGCGGTCGCGGTCGCCACCGCCAACAAACCGGAGGGGCCGTGGACCGATCACGGGCCGCTGGTCTCGCAGGATGCGGGCTCGATCGATCCGGTGCCGTTCACCGACGCGAAGGGTGCGCGCTGGCTCGTGTGGAAGGAGGACGGCAACAGCAAGAAGCGGCCGACGCCACTCTTCGTGCAGCGGCTGCGCGAGGACGGACTCGAGCTCGTCGGCGAGCGGCGGGAAATCCTCCGCAACGACGCGCCGTGGGAGGGCGCCGTGGTCGAGGGGCCGTTTATCGTGCGCCACGGCGATTACTATTACCTGTTTTATTCGGGCAACGCGTGCTGCGGCCGCGGCTGCAACTACGCGCTCGGCGTGGCGCGCGCGAAGGACATGCCCGGCCCCTGGGAAAAGGCGCCGGCCAATCCCATTCTCGCCGGCAACGACGCATGGCGGTGTCCGGGTCACGGCAGCATCGTGACCGATCGAGATGGCCGGTACTGGCTGCTGTACCACGCGTATGCGCAGAAAGGATTCGTCGCCACCGGCCGCGAGATGCTGCTGGACGAGGTCGTGTTCGGCGCCGACGGCTGGCCGACCATCAACGGCGGCAAGGGCCCCAGCGTGCGCGCCGCCGGCCCGAAGGTCGCCCGGTGGCAGAAGGACATCACCGCAGTGCGCGATGATTTTTCCGGCCAGACCCTCGGTCCCACCTGGCAGTGGCTGGTGGGACGGCGGCCTGCGACGCGGTTGAGCGGCGGCTGGCTCACGCTCGACGCGAGCGAGAACGGCGCGGCCACGGTGCAGTCGATCACGGTGCCGTCGTTCGTGGCGGAGACGGCGGTTGATCCGAAGAAACTCGAGCATGGCGCGCTGGCGGGGCTCGCGATCTATGGCGATCGCGCGAACCACCTGGCGCTGGTGACCGACGGCGCGAAGGTGCAGGTCTGGAGCGAGGAGAAGAGTCAGCGCCGCAAAGTGGCGGAGCGCGCGGCGCAGGCGGGAGCGGCCGTCCGCCTGCGGATTGCCTGCATCGACGGCAACCGGTTTCGTTTTGCGATGCAGGGGCCCGGCGGCCAGTGGCAGGAGATTGGCGGCGAGACCGACGGATCGTTCCTGCCGCCGTGGGACCGTGGTGTTCGGACCGGCGTGTACGTGCTCGGCGACACCGGCGCGCGGGCGAGCTTCGATTACTTCACCGCGCTTCCGGGGGACGAGAAACTTTTTGCACCATGATACTATCACTGCACGGCATTGGGCGCAGTGGCATGTGGGCGGGGTGTCCTCACTCCGCCGATCACGGTACGGCGATCGCGAGAATGCGGGGTGAGGGCACCCCGCCTACAACTGCTGAGATTATTTCAAAGGCAGTGACCCCAAGATCGCGAGCTACCTGGTTTATGGGGATGGCAGCGCTGATGGGTTCACTGGCCATGATTGGTTTGGCCGAGGGCGCTCAGCCGTCCCGCCCCAACGTCATCGTGTTCCTCGCCGACGACATGGGGATCGGTGACCTGAGCTGTTACGGCGGCAAGCAGGCGCCCACGCCGCGGATTGACCGGCTGGCGAGCGAGGGCACGCGCTTCACCCAGTATTACTCGGCGTCGCCGATCTGCTCGCCGTCGCGCTGCGGCATCATCACCGGTAATTATCCCGCACGCTGGAACATCACGAGTTTCCTGCAAACGAAGAAAGGCAACGCGGGCTGCGAGATGGCCGACTATCTCGATCCGCAGGCGCCGACTTTGCCGCGCGCGATGAAAGCGGCCGGCTATGCGACCGCGCACATCGGGAAATGGCATCTCGGCGGCGGGCGTGACGTGACGGAGGCGCCGAAGTTCGCCGCGTACGGCTATGACGAAGGCGTGGGCACGTACGAGAGTCCCGAGCCGCACCCGGACATCACCGCGACCAACTGGATCTGGTCGAACCAGGACAAGGTGAAGCGCTGGAACCGCACCGCGTTCTTCGTCGACCAGACGCTCGACTTCCTCGACCGGCACCGCGGCGCGCCGTGCTTCATCAATCTCTGGCCGGACGACGTGCACACACCGTGGGTGCCGGATGAAGTGTCGGATCGGAAGGACCTGCCGAAGAACTTCCGGCCGGTGCTCGCCGAACTGGACAAGCAGGTGGGCCGGCTGCTCGACGGACTGAAGGCGCGCGGGCTCGAGGAAAACACCGTGGTCATTTTCACGAGCGACAACGGCGCGCTGCCGACGTTTGGCGAGCGCTCCGGGATCTATCGGGGCAGCAAACTGGAGTTGTGGGAAGGCGGGATCCGAATGCCCTTCATCATTCGGTGGCCGGGCAGGGTGCCGGCCGGTCGCGTGAACGAGCAGGCGGTATTTTGCGCGGAAGACTTGTTTCCGTCGATCTGCGCGGTCGCCGGCGCCACCGTGCCGCGCGAGGCGAAGCTCGACGGCGTCGACATCTCGGCGGTGTGGCGCGGCAACGCGGCGCCGCAGCACGGACCGATCTTCTGGGAATACGGCCGGAACGACGAGTTCTTCAAATTCGGACCGGACCGCAGTCCGAGCCTGGCGGTACGGCGCGACAGCTGGAAGCTGCTGATGAATCCGGATGGCTCGAAGCTCGCGTTGTACGACCTGGCGACCGATCCAAGCGAGAAGCACAACCTGGCGGCGACGAAGCCCGAACTCGCGCGCGAACTGAGCAAGCTGGTCCTCGACTGGCGTGCGACGTGGCCGAAACGGTGAGCCTTCGGCTTGGACCAGACCAGAGACCAGAGACCAGAGACCAGAGACCAGAGACCAGAGACCAGCGGCTAATGTACTGCTATCGGTAAACATCCCGTTTTCCTGCGTGCAAATTCTTTGGGACACAGAGTTCACAGAGGACAATCATGAGCGCACAGAGATGATCTATTCCCTCTGTGCCCTCGGCTTGACTCTCTGTGGCCTCTGTGTCGCCGGTTTGGGGGAATTTGGTTGCGGCTGCGCTGCTCCGACCTCTGTCTCCCATCAAAATTGTCCTTTGGTTGCGGCCGCAGGCCGCGGTAGGATATCCTCGAAATGACTTCACTAGTGGCGACGAGCGCCAGCGAGTCGATTCGCTGCTACGACTTGCTGGTACTCGTCGCCAGGTGAACGGCCGGTTTTCGTAATGACGTCTTCCTCATGATTTCCCGCAGATTTCTTTGCGCGCTCGGTGTGGCGCTCGTTGGCCCACTATTCGCGGCCGACGCGTCCAAGCCCAACATCGTCGTCTTCCTCTCCGACGACCACAGCCTGCTCGACTCGACCGTGTTCGGCGCGAAGGACGTGAAGACGCCGGCCATGGAGCGATTCGCCGCGGCGGGGCTGGTCTTCGACCGTGCGTTCGTCGCTTCGCCCAGCTGCGCACCGAGCCGCGCGGCGTTGCTGACCGGCCTGTATCCGGCCCGCAATGGCGCCGAACCGAACCACAGCCGGCCGCGGGCGGAAATCAAGAAGCTGCCCGCGTATCTGCAGGAGTTGGGGTACGAGGTCGTGGCGTTCGGCAAGGTCGGTCACTACGAGCAAACCAGGGAGTACGGCTTCGATTACACGGCCCACTCGCGCTACCACGAGGACATTGCAATTCCCGAGGGCATCAAGTGGCTGCGCGCGCGCAAAAGCGACAAGCCGCTGGCGATTTTCTACGGCACGAACTGGCCGCACGTGCCGTGGCCGACGGACCCGGAAGGCTACGACCCGGCGAAGGTGAAGCTGCCGCCGACGCACGTCGACACGGAGCGGACCCGCGTGGCCCGCACGCGGTACTATGCCGCGATCGCCCAAATGGATCGTGAACTCGGCGCGGTCTACGACGCCGCCCGCGAAGTGCTCGGACCGGATACGTTTTTCCTGCACACGAGCGACCACGGCGCGCAGTGGCCCTTCGGCAAGTGGAATTGCTACGACGCCGGGATCCGCACGCCGATGATCGCGGTGTGGCCGGGCAGGATTGCGGCCGGCCGGCGCACGAGTGCGATGGTGCAGTGGATCGACATCCTGCCGACGCTGGTCGACGTGGCCGGCGGTCCGGCGCCGGCGGGACTCGACGGACGATCGTTCCTGCCGGTGATGCGCAACCCGGCGCAGGCATTCCGCGACAAAATCTTCACGACACACAGCGGCGACGGGCGGATGAACATTTATCCGACCCGCAGCGTGCGCACGACGGAGTGGAAATACATCCGCAACCTGCATCCAGAGTATTACTACAGCACGCACGTCGACCTCACGCGGTCCGAGGATGCCGGCGCGTACTTCGGCAGCTGGGAGGAAAAGGCGAAGCGCGACCCGGCGGCGGCCGCCGTCGTGCAGCGTTATCACGAGCGACCGGGCGAGGAGCTCTACGACTTGCGCACGGATCCGTTCGAGTTGAGGAACCTCGCGAGCGATCCGAAGAATGCCGCGCGGATCGCCGCCCTGCGCGCCGACGTCGACGCCTGGATGAAGGCCACCGGCGACGAGGGGAAGACCTTCGCCGAACCGCGGCTGCGGTCGGACCCGCACCGCGCCGACCCGCCGCCCGCGCCGCCCGGCGCGAAGAAAAAGAAGAAGTGAGGCCGGAACGCGTTTAACAGAAGGCAACGAAGAGAACGAAGAGCTGCGCGGACTTCTCGCTCACTCCGTTTTCATCTGCAGAATCAAATGCCCGCGCGCACGAGAACATTCAGCGGTGGCGACGAGCGCCAGCGAGTCGACTCGCTGGCGCTCGTCGCTACCGAGTCGGCTTTTCGAACGTTAGTCATGGGAAACCACACCCAAGCACGAATATGACCCTTCGTTCCCTCCGTTGCCTTCTGTTTAATTCCTCACCCAACCCAATGCTGTTTGGTCTCGCTTCGGTGTTTCTGATGATCGCTGGAGTCAGCGCCGCCGCCGCGCCGCGGCCGAACATCATCGTCATTCTTGCGGACGACATCGGCTATTCGGATCTCGGCTGCTTCGGCGGTGAAATCGCGACGCCGAATCTCGATGCGCTCGCGGCCGGCGGATTGCGCTTCACCCAGTTCTACAACACCGCGCGCTGCTGCCCGACGCGCGCGTCGATTCTGACGGGTCTCTACCCTCATCAGGCCGGCGTCGGCTACATGACCGATCGGGCCGACTACAGCGCGAAGGTGATGATCAACGAATGGTACTCCGGCGATTTGCGCCAGGACACCGTGACACTCGGCGAGGCGATGCGGGCGAACGGCTACCGGACCTACGCGGTCGGGAAATGGCACGTGACAAAAAACATCGAGGACGACGGTCCGCGCACCAACTGGCCGCTGCAGCGGGGATTTGATCGGTATTACGGCGTGCTGCCCGGCGCGGCGAATTACTTTTCGCCCGTGCACGTCACCCGCGACAACACCCGGATCGATCCCAAGGCCGATCCGGAGTATCCGACGAAGGAGTTCTATCTCACCGACGCATTCACCGACAACGCCGTGCGGTACGTGAACGAACATGCGCAGCAGCAGCGCGACCAGCCGTTCTTCATGTACCTCGCGTACACCGCCGCGCACTGGCCGATGCACGCGAAGCCGTCGGACATCGCGAAGTATCGCGGAAAGTACGACGGTGGCTACGAACCGATTCGCGGCGCGCGGTTTGAAAAAATGAAGAAGCTTGGGCTGGTCGATCCGGCGTGGCAGCTCAGCCCGCAATTCGGCGATTGGAACAAGGTCGAGCGCAAGGATTGGGAGGCGCGCTGCATGGAGGTTTACGCCGCGATGATCGACTGCATGGATCAGGGCGTTGGCCGGCTCGTGGCGGCGTTACGCGCGAATGGCCAGCTCGACAACACGCTCATCCTCTACCTGCAGGACAACGGCGCGTGCGCCGAGAATCCCGGCCGCGCTCCAGCGGCGGCGAAGGCGAAGAAAAAAAGCGACGGCAAGGGATTTCCCGCGATGCCCGGCCCGGGCGACACGTGGATCGCGTACGGCGAGGCGTGGGCCAACGTGAGCAACACGCCTTTCCGGCTGTACAAGCACTACGTGCACGAAGGCGGCATCAGCACGCCGCTGATTGCGCACTGGCCGCGCGGCATTGCACGCAAGGGGCAGCTCGAAGCGCAACCCGGCCACTTGATCGATATCATGGCGACCTGCGTTGACCTTGCGGGGGGGAACTATCCCGCGGAGCGCGCCGGGCACCGCGTGCAACCGATGGAAGGTCGCAGCCTCGCGCCCGGCTTCACAGCCAGGAAGATTGAGCGCGAGGCAATCTTCTGGGAGCACGAGGGCAACCGTGCGCTGCGGATCGGCGACTGGAAGCTCGTGGCCAAAGGATCCGGCGGCCCGTGGGAGCTCTACAACATTCCGCGGGATCGGACGGAAATGCACGATCTCGCGCCCAACGAATCTGCTCGCGTGAAAGAGATGGTTACGACCTGGAACCGCTGGGCGGAGCGGACGCATGCGATTCCGTGGCCGTGGAAGCCGGAGTACAGGACAGGCCAGTAGCTTGGTGTCCTGGACGTGAGCGCAGCGATGATCGAGTTGTTTCCGGTAGCGAAACCGTGAGCGAGTCGCAGCCGTGGCCACGAGCGCCCGCGAGTGGAGGCCCGCAATTTCGACTCGCTGGCGCTCGTCGCCACCTGGGAAAAATGTCGTGCCTGGCTCCGCGGATCGAATTGCATCGCACCGCGGCAAGCATGAGCTTTTCGCGCATCTGCGAAACGCTCACGCGTTCCGCTACAAATCCAGCCTGCCATGTCCTCTTTGCGCATTCCGGCGTTGTTCGCGCTCTACCTCGCCTTCGGCGCTTGCGCCGTAGTCGGCTCCGATCCGGCGGCCCGTGCTCCGGGCGAGCCGTTCGCCATCCCGACCTTTCACTGCATCGGACTGTATTGGTCGCCGCCGGGAGGGTCGGCCGATAAACTCGTCGCGGTCCGCTATCGCGCCAAAGGCGCGTCCGCGTGGGCGGAAGCATTGCCGATGCGGTACAATCCCATCGATGGTACGGACGAAGACCTGACCGATTATCGCGGCAGCGTGGTGAACCTCACACCAGCCACGGCGTACGAGTTCGAACTCACGCTGGCTGGCACGAGCACGCGGACCCGCGTCGAAGCAGCCACGTGGAGCGAGACGTTTCCCACGGCCGCGACCGTACGGGCGATGAACAGCGCTCAACCGCTCGTGATCAAGGAATCGGGCACGCCGACGGGCTACCGCGTGTACGACGGGCACGGCGCGACGATCGACGTTCGCCACCAGCACGACAACTGCATCCTCATCGACGCGTCGTACGTCATTGTCCGCGGGTTCAAGCTGCGCGGGGCCGGCAAGCCGCAGCCCGGGGTGCGTGGGCGCGCGAACGCGATCAATATCACCGGCGGCGAAAACATCGTGATCGAGGACTGCGACATCGCGGACTGGGGCACCTTGAATCCGCAGACCGGATTCGGCACCGACATGGAGTCGGCGATCAGTGCGCGAGGTTCGACGCTGCGGCGGGTGGTCGTGCAGCGCTGCAAGCTCCACGACCCGACGTTCGACGGTAGCAATTGGTCCGAGCCGACCTATCCGACGCACTCCGCCGGCCCGCAGGCGATCAGCTTGTACAACACCGCCGGCAACCATGTGATACGGTACAACGAATGCACCTCCGATCTCGATCACATGTACAACGACATCATCGGCGGCGGGAGCAACGGCAGCTTCAAGGGTGCGCCGGGCCCCGATTCGGATGTCTACGGCAACATCGTCAGCCACTGCTGGGATGACGGGCTGGAGATCGAGGGCGGCAATCGCAACACCCGCATCTGGGGAAACTACATCGAGCAAACGATGATGGGCATCGGCAACGCTGCGACGTCGATCGGGCCACTCTACCTCTGGCGCAACATCGTCACGCGCAGCCAGGCGAAGCCCGAGGCGGGCGGCGGCAACTTCATCAAGATGGGCTTCGCCAACGGTGAGCAGTGGATGACGGGGCACATGTACATTTTCCACAACACCGTCTTCCGCGGCGACGGCTGGCTGCCGACCGGCGGGCTGGGCGGCACGCGAATCGTGAAGCACACGATTTCGCGCAACAACATCCTCCACGTGCGCGACGCGACGAACCACAGCCTGAGCAACAACCGCGCGAACATCGACGATTCGTACGATTACGATCTGTTCAACGGACGGTGCCCCGACGGGCAGGAGCCGCATGGGGTGCGCGGCGAGCCGACCTACGGGGCCGGCGGGGGACTCGATCGCCGCACACTGACCGGTCGTTTCGAACTGGCCGGCACGAGTGCGGGCGTCGCCTCCGGAGAATGGATACCGAATTTCAGCCCGGGCCCGCGCGAACAGCGACCGGATATCGGCGCGCATCAGCGCGGCACGCCGCCGATGCAGTTTGGCGTGGGGACGAAATAGGTCCTGGACGTAGCGGCAGGCGTCCCGGCCTGACGCAAAGGCAGCCGGGAGCTCTTCAGGCGGCAGGCCGGGACGCCGGCCGCTACCTCACTTGCTCCGGAACATTTCGCTCTGCACGATCTCGTGGACGATCGTCCGCACGCCGTAGTCGTGCGCTTTCGCTCGCTCCAGGATCCGCTCGACCTCCGGCCGATCGCTGAACCGGACCGGGGCGCCAGTCGCGTAAACGGCAAGCTGTTTCACGAGATTGCGCGCGATGGTGATATCTTCGTTTCGCAGCAGTTGCTTGAACTCGCGGATGTCATGGAACGGCCGTCCATCCGGCAGCTCGCCCGCCGCATCCACGGGCAGCCCGTAATGATACTCGAACGGCTGGCCGTTCTTGCCGCGTCCCGGCACCGCCGGCTTGTCCGGGTCTACGCCGCGGTATTGCTCGCGCCACGCGCCCATCACGTCGAAGCTTTCGAGGGCAAAACCCGGCGGATCCATCTTGCGGTGGCAGACCGCACAACTCGCGTCCTCGCGGTGTTTGGCCAGTTGCTGCCGGATCGTCACCGCGCCGCGAATGTCCGGCTCGACCGCGCCCACCGTCGGCGGCGGGGGCGGGATTTCGATCCCGAGGATCCGCTCGAGAATCCATTTGCCGCGCAGGACCGGCGACGTCGTCGTGCCGTTCGCCGTAACTTTCAGCACGCTCGCCTGGGTCATGAATCCGCCGCGCACGCTGTCTTCCGGCAATGGCACGCGCCGCATCGCGATCCCTTGCACGCCGGGCACGCCGTAATGCCGTGCGAGCCGCTCGTTCAAGAACGTGAAACCCGAGGAGATGATGTTGCGCGCCGGCAAATCGCCGCGGACGAGTTCGTCGAAAAACAGCCGTGTTTCCGCGACCGCCGCCTCGGTCAACGCGTCGTCCAGATAGTAGTCGTTGTACAGGGTCGTCGACGGCGTGGAGTCTTCGATCTTCCGGAGATCGATCCAGTAATCGAGGAAGGCCTCGCCGAACCGCTGCGCTTTCGGGTCCGAGAGCATGCGCTCCGTCTCGGCGCGCAGCACCTGGGGCCGGTGCAATTCGCAGGCGGCGGCGCGCGCCCGCAGGGTTTCGTCCGGCAGCGAGTTCCAGAGAAACAAGGCCAGCCGTGTCGCGAGGGCGTAGTCGTCGAGCGGGCCCGGTTTCTCGTCGAGGAAGACGAACCCCGGTGAGGCGAGCACCGCGGTGTAGCCGGCCATCATGGCCTCGGCAAAACTCAGCCCCGCTTTGCGCCGTTCGGCGATCAGCGCGAGGAACCGCTGCACATCGGCTTCCACGACCGGGCGGCGATAGGCCTTGGCGATGAAACCGCGCAACAACCGTTCGGCGTCCTGCGGCGGATGCTCGGACACGATGTCGACGAGCACCTCCTCCAATGGCTCGACGCGCTGACCGGCATTGCGGCCCGTCCGCTCGCGGCGGTCCTCCCGCGACACGAAGGGAACCGGAATGCCTGGCGCGCCACGGTCGACCTGGCGCACCGGCAGGTCGCCGAAGAGCAGCCGGTAACCGGCGGTCGTCGTCGAATCGTACAACGGGCCTTCCACTTCCATCCAGCGGAAGGCGACGCTGGGTGCGCCGTCGGGCGTCATCAGCGGATTGACGAAATTGTTCGGCCGCGAGCGATAGAACCGGGACGCGTCGGGCACGAGCGTCTCGTTGGCGACGAGCCAGACCTCGCCGATGTCGCGCACCGCCGGCTCCGGCGTCAGATCGAACTCGCCCACGCGGCGGTTCATCACACCGTTCCGCGTGTACACGGTGATCGGCTCGACGGTTCGACCGGGTTGCGGACGGTCGTAGTCTCCAAAGCTTGGGTTGGGCGGGCGCGGCGTGCCGACCCGGTCGCGCTCGCCGTTGAAGCGCATTTGCACGCCGCCGGGCGGGACCCAGAGCGTGTAGCCGTCGAACCGGATTCGGTAGCGTCCGGCCACCGGTGCGCGGAACTGATCCCAGCGGTAGGTGAATCCCGTGACGTAGTTGCTCGAAACCCACGCGACCGCCTCCTCCTCGCGCGTCTGCGGATCCGAAAGCGGCGCCCGCAGCCAGCGCACCTCGGGCTGGGCGGTGTTGAGCCCCACGACCGGATACGTCATCCGGTCCGGCGACGAGTTGAAGATGTTGCCCGTAAACTTGTTCGTGAGCGTTCGCTGGTCCCGCGCGTAGTAGCGCGTGGTTTTCGTTGGGGGACGCGAATATTGCACGCTGATGACCTGCCGGATCGCGTAGTCGGCCGCGGTCATGTAGCGGGCCATGTGCACGTGCGACACGTCGAGCGCGTCTCCAATCTTGTTGTAGCGGAATGCCTCGCCATCCTCCGGGAACTGGCCCTTCACCTGCAGCCACGGTGCGCTCAGCAGATCGCGGAGGGCGTTTTCGTATTCGTAACCGTTGAGCCGCCGCTGGGTCGCGCGACCCTCGCGCGCCATCGCCGCGCGCTCCTGGGCGGTCAGCGACGAAGACAGCGAATCGAGGAACGCGATGAGTTCCGCCGCGTCGGGCCGCTTCTTGTCCTTCGGCGGCATTTCGCCCGCGGCGAGCCGGTCGTGCACTTTCACCCAGCGCGCGAAATTTGCCGCGTCCGCCGGCGTAAACGGCAGCACGGTGAGATCGAGCCCGGCCTTCTTTTCCACGTCATCGTGACAGTTCGCGCAGTAGTTTTCGATGAACGGGTCGGCATTTGGGCGGAACGGAGCTGCCGCGGGGGCGCGAACCAGCCCGATGGAACAGAAGGCCGCAAAGGAAACGAAGAATACCGCGTTCTTCGTGACCTTCGCGATCTTCTGTTGCTTTCCGGGGTTTGTCCCGCTTCCAGCCAAAGCCATTGAACAGAAGGCAACGAAGGAAACAAAGGTGCCTGGATCCCTTATTCCCTTCGTAGTCTTCTGTGCTCTAAGCCGGAAAAGTGCAGTTGGTTCGAGGTGGAACGCGACCGGGCGCGTTCTTCCGGCGGGCGCGGCCCGACGGCGCCCGGAGGTCGCCGTCCACCGTTCTGCTTCCATCGGTGCGAGTGATATCACGCGTCAACTGCAAGTTTCCGTCCGATTGGGCCGTCGCTCATGCCACTTCCAGTCCCTTCATCGTGCCGGTCGAAGACGCGAACCGATCCGTTTCGATGCCCATTCGCTGCAGCATCGAGACGTAGAGATTCGGCAGCGGATAATTCTGGGTCGCGCTGAACGCGAGGTGCTGGCCGTGCCGGAAGCCGCCGCCGGCGAAAATCGTCGGGAGGTTGAAACAGGTGTGCGCATTCGCGTCACCGAAGTTCGAGCCGTACAGCACCATCGTGCGATCGAGCAGCGTGTCCTCGGCCTCGCGCACGGCCTTCAAGTCCGCAATCAATCCCGCGAGCAGCTTCATGTGCCAGTGATCGATGGCCTTCAGCTGTGCGCGCTTGTCCTCGGATTTTCCATGGTGCGAGAGATTGTGGTAGCCGTCCTTGATCGTGGCGTTCTCGATTTCCATCACCGGCGTGCTCACGCCATCGAGCATCAGCGTGATCGCGCGGGTCGAATCCGTCTCGAAGGCGAGCCGCGCGAGGTCGTACATGATCTTCACCTTCTTCATGTAGGCCTCCGGGCCGCCGGGGTCGTCCGGCATGGGCGCGTGCACGACGGGCTTTGGTCGCGACTCCCAGCCTTGGGAGGCCTGCAGCCGGTGCTCGAGATCGCGGACGCTGGTGAAATACTGGTCGAGCCGGTCGCGGTCGCGCGCCGTGGCATTGCGCTGCAGCTCCTTCGCCTGGCCGGCGACCGTGTCGAGGATGCTCCGGCCTGTATCCAGCTTTCGAATCTGCGCGGCGACCTGGGCCGGGGAACCCTGCAGGAAAAGCTGCTTGAAGACATCCGCCGCCTTGTCCTCCGGCGGAATCGCCACGCCGGTGCCGGTCCAGGAGAGGCTGCGGGTCCGCGTGTTGACCGCCAGCGTCAGCGAGGGAAAACGCGTCAGCGTGCCGATGTGCTCGGCGATGTGCTGGTCGAGGGAGATCGTGTTGCGAAACGAACTGCTGCCCGGGTGCGGTGCGGCCGTGAGGAAGCACACGTCGGCGGGATGGCCGCCGTCGACGTTCGGGTGCGACACGCCGCTGAAAATCGTGAAGTCGTTGCGGTGCGGCTGCAGCTCCGCGAGATACGGCGAGGCTTCGTAGTCGCGGCCGGCGCCCTTCGGGAAAAACTGATCGCCGAGCAACCCGAGGTTGTTGCAGATGCCGAGCATCCGCCGCGGCTTTGCGTTCGGCGCGAGCGGCGAAGACGAAGCCGTGGCCCCGCGCGCGAACGTCGGCAACATCGATTCGAGGAATGGCAGGGAAAGCGCAATGCCGGTTCCATGGAGAAAGCGGCGGCGGGAAAGCGGGCGGTGGGTCGAAACGAACGGGGCGGCAGGCGGGTGGGAATTCATGCGGAAACGTTCGCCGTCGGTGGGGATAACGGGGCGCTTTCAATGTGGCGAAACGCCGTTGCGGTGCAAGCGCCTGAACGCACCGATCGTCCTGCCCGATCATCAGTGACGGGCAACCCTTGGGGAGCGGGCCGCTGCACTTCCCTGGAGGGCCCGCCTCCGTGCGGGCCGCGGACGACACGGAGGTCGTCCCTCCGGGGATGGCGAACTCCTTCGTGGGGTGACCCGCGCAAATCGTCTGATCCAAGGTGTAATACCAGCGGCTTGATTGTTTTGGACTATTCAGGTGGGGCTCGCTCTCCGAGCGGGCCTGGGTTTCAGCGTGAATTGCACCATGAAACTCAGGC
>Ga0080064_1004659_pt1 | contig 17183 bp, 14 predicted proteins | sample Subgrocontami54m_FD_69260 | JGI IMG/M metagenome (GOLD analysis project Ga0080064, IMG submission 69260) | Subsurface groundwater microbial communities from S. Glens Falls, New York, USA - GMW46 contaminated, 5.4 m (SPADES assembly) (version 2) ...
CTCGTAGCCGCCCTCCGAGATCCAGGTGGAGCGGAAGTTGCCGCGGCAGACGTGGGTGGTGATGGTCATGTCCGCCGGCTTCGATTTCAGGGCCGTGTTGATCATCTTCGCGTAGATGCCGGCCAGCTTGTCGGCGTCCTCGCCGCGGGCGCGGGCCTGCTCCAGCTGCTCCTTGGAGCACAGATAAGCCCACACCGTGTCGTCGAGCTGCAGATAGCGACAGCCGGCGTCGTAGAACGCCTTGATCGCCTTGCCGTAGAGCTTGGCGAGGTCGTCGAAGTAGGCGCCCATCTCGGGGTAGGCGTCCTTGCTGATGACCTGGCGCCCGCCGCGGAAATGCATCACCGACGGCGACGGGATCGTCATCTTCGGCGTGAGCTTGGTGTTGGCCTTCAGGAATTTGAAGTGCTCCAGCATGGGATGATCGGCGGGGAAGTCGAGTTTGCCGGTGACCTTCAGGCTCTCGGGCTTGGTCTGCGTGCCATGGAACTGGATGCCGTGGTCGAGCACGACGCGCTCGCAGCCCGTGAGCTGCCAGAAGAAGTCGAAGTGCCACCAGGAGCGGCGGAACTCGCCGTCGGTGGCGAGCTGCAGCCCGACCTCCTCCTGCTTCCTGACGATCTTCTTGATCTCCTCGTCCTCGACCTTTTTGAGCTGATCGGGCGTGATCTGGCCTTGCTCGCGCTTGGTGCGCGCGTCCTTCAGCGGCCCGGCGCGCAGCAGGCTGCCGACCATGTCGGCGCGGAAGGGAGGTGTGGTCGTTGGCATGGGTGCTACTCCTCTCGATCAGTCACACTCTATCCTATCAATGTGGCAATGCGGCTGGCGTCTTCTGCTCCGCGACGCCGAGGTGGGCTTCGAGCCGTTCCGGGTCGTTGGCGAGCACGGCGCTGTCGCCCGCAAACACGATGCGGCCACGGTCGAGGATGATCGCCCGATCCGTGAAGCCTAAGATCTTGCGCGCCTTCTGCTCGACGACGATGGCCGCCATGCCTTCCTTGCGGATGACGTTGCCGAGCACGCCCAGCAGCTCGTCGACGATGATCGGCGCCAGCCCTTCCAGCGGCTCGTCCAGCAGCAGCAGCGCCGGGTTGGTCATGAGGGTGCGGGCGATCGCCAGCATCTGCTGCTCGCCACCCGAGAGCTGGTTGCCCATGTTAGCACGACGCTCGGCCAGGCGCGGGAACAGGCCATAGACCGCCTGCAGGTCCCAGCGCCCGGGCCGCGACGCCACCGTCAGGTTCTCCTCCACCGTGAGAGAGGGAAAAATCTCGCGCTCCTGTGCGACCCAGCCGATGCCCCGGCGGGCACGCCGATGCGGCTCCAGCCGGGTGACGTCCTGGCCGCGCCACAGCACCTGGCCGCGGCTCACCTCGGTGTAGCCCATGATGCTGAGCAGCAGGGTGGACTTGCCGACGCCGTTGCGGCCGAGCACGGCCAGGCTGCCGCGCTCGGGCACGTCGAGCGAGATGTCGTCCAGCACCACCGCCTCGCCGTAGCCGGCGCGCAAGGCCTTGAGCGCCAGCAGGACCTCGCTCATGGCGCGTCCCCGCCCAGATACACCTCGCGCACGCGCGCGTCGGCGGCGATCTCCTGCGGCGTGCCCTCGACCAGGATGCGCCCTCCCACCATGACGATGATGCGGCTCGCGAACCGGAACACGATATCCATGTCGTGCTCGATGAAGAGGACGGTTATATCCTTGGACAGCCCGGCAATGGCGCTGAACAGCTCGGCGCCCTCCCCGCGCGGCACGCCGGCCGCCGGCTCGTCCAGCAGCAGCACCTTCGGCCGCGTCGCCAGCGCCAGCGCGATCTCGAGCAGCCGCTGCTGTCCGTAGGCTAGCTCCCGCGTCAGGCGGTAGCAATCCGTGGCCAGCGCCAGCGACTTGAGGATGGCATAGGCTTCGTCGACGGCTTCGCCATAGGCCGGCAGCGGCTTCCACCACTCCCCGGCCACGCCCCGCCGCTCGCACACGGCCAGCGTCACGGCCTCCAGCGCATTGAGATGGGGAAACAGCTGGTTGATCTGGAAGGTGCGCACCAGGCCGCGCTTGACGCGGGCGTCGGGCTTGAAGGTGGTGATGTCGGTGTCGCCGAGAACGATGCGGCCGGCGTCGGGGCGCAGCATGCCGGTGATCAGGTTGATGAGCGTGGTCTTGCCGGCGCCGTTGGGCCCGATCAGCGCATAGCGCACGCCGTGGGGGATCGCGAGGTTGATGTCGCTGGCCACCACCAGCGAGCCGAAGCGCTTGTCGAGACCCTGCGTGGACAGCGCCAGACTGCTCAAGACAGCGCTCGAGACAGTGCTCACGACGCCTTGTCTCGCCACGAGGAGGTGAGCCGCGCCAGGCCGCCGAGGATGCCGTTGGGCAGCAGCATCACCACGCTGACCAGCAGCGCGCCGATCCAGAAGTACCAGTATTGCGGAGCAATGCCGGAGAACTGATCGCGCGCGACCATGAAGATGATGGCACCGACGAGCCCGCCGTAGAGCCGGCCGGCGCCGCCGAGCACCAGGATGATCACCACCTCGGCCGAGCGCTGGAAGTCGAGCACGCCGAGCGAGACGGTGCTGGTGGTCTGCGCCAGCACGGTGCCGGCGATGCCGGCGACGATGGCCGAGATCGTGTAGATCGTGCGGATATGCGAGCGGCTCGGCGCACCGATGGCCGGCATGCGCACGGGGTTTTCGCGGATGCCGCGCAGCGCCAGGCCGAACGGCGAATTGATCAGCCGCCGCGTCACCAGGAACACCAGGAACAGGACGCACAGCGAATAAGCGTAGGACGTGTAGCCCCAAAGATCGAAGCGCAAGCGGCCGAACAGTGGCCCGATGCGTACGCCCTGCAGTCCGTCGGAGCCGCCGGTCAGCCACTCCGCGCTGTTGGCCGCCTCGAGCAGGAGGAACCCGAGGCCCATCGTGATCATGATCAAAGGCAGATGACGGAAGCGGGAAATGATGAAGCTCGTGGCGTAGCCCGCCAGGCCCGCGACCGCCGGTCCAACCAGCAGCCCCACGAACGGATCGCCCCAGCCGTACTTGGACATGATGCCGGCCGTGTAGGCGCCGAGCCCGAAGAAGGCGGCGTGGCCGAGCGAGACGATCCCCGCGTAGCCGAGGATGAGATCGAGCGACAGCGCGAACAGCGCGGTGATGGCGATCTGGCTGGCAAGAACGAGATGATGCGGGAACAGGAGGAACGGCAGCAGCGTCGCGGCCCAGAACGCGTATTCGATCGGCTGCCACCGCGTCTGCGCCTGCAGATAAAGATTTGGGTCGAAGGCCGCGCTCGATGAGACCGCCATCGCTCAGCGCCTCCCGAACAGCCCGGCCGGGCGCCACATGAGCAAGACGACCATCATCAGGTAGATGAGGAAGGCGCCGACCTGGGGAACGTAATACTTGCCGGCAATGTCGGTGACGCCGAGGAGGATGGCCGCGGCGAACGACCCGCCCACCGAGCCGAGCCCGCCTACGGAAACCACGATCAGCACGTAGACCAGGTAGGCGAAGGCGAACGCCGGATCGAGACCGACCACCTCGATGGCGAGCGCACCGCCGAGGCCGGCAAGCCCGCTACCCAGCGCGAAGGTGATGGCGAACGCCAGATCGACGTTGATGCCGAGGCCGCGCGCCATGCGCTGGTTGTCGACGGCAGCGCGCACCTGGGCGCCGAAGCGCGTGTACTCGAGCGCAAAAGCCAGGAGCAGCGTGATCGAGAGGCCCACGCCGACGAGAAACAGCCGGTAGACGCCGAAACTGGCGCCCAGGAAGCCGATCGAGCCGCGCAGATACGAGGGCGTCTGAACGGGCTGCTGGATGGTGCCGAAGACGTAGGCAGCGGCCCCCACCGACATGAAGGTGAGCCCGATCGTCAGCAGCACCTGATCGAGCTCGCTGGCGCGGTAGAGCCGCCGGTAGAGCGTGCGCTCGAGGGCGACGCTGGCGATCGCCGCCGCGAGGAACGCCAACGGCAGCGTCGCCAGGAACGGCCAGCCGTAGACGTTGATCAGCGTCACGGTGACGTAGCCGCCGAGCATGGCGAAGGCGCAGTGCGCCAGGTTGACGAAGTTCATCATCCCCAGCGTCACCGACAGCCCGACCGACAGCAGGAAGAGGAGCATCCCGTAAGCCACGCCGTCGAACAGGACGCCGAAGATGGGTCCGAGCGTCACGGGCTGCTCCCTGCCACCGATCGAGCCTAGATCGGTCGCTTATTTCTTTCCGGCCGACCCTGGATCCTTGACATTCTCCACCTTGTCGATCACGACGCTGCGCAACCCATCTCCGACCTTGGTCACCTGCCGAATGGAGATGTTCTGCACGATGTCGCGGGTCTGGGCGTCGATCTGGAAGGGCCCGCGCGGGCTTTCGAAGGTGATGCCCTTGGCAGCCGCGACCAGGCTGTCGCCATCGGTCTTGCCGCCGGTCTTCTTCAGGGCCTCGTAGATGACGTGCATGCCGTCATAGCCGCCGACCGAACCGAAGTCCGGATTGCGTTTGAACTCGGCGTTGTAGGCCGCCACAAACGCCTTGTTCAGCTTGGTGTCGTCATTGAAGTCGTAGTGCCAGACGGAGATGATGCCGACTGCGGGATTGCCCACGTTCTTCACAAAGCTCTCGTCGAAGGCATCGCCGGTGCCGATTATCTTGATCTTGCTGGCATCGAGGCCGCGTTCTGCAAAAGCCTTGCCGAGCGCCGCCGGCTGCGCGCCGGCCGGGACGAAGATGAAGATCGATTCCGGATTGAGGTCCTTGGCGCGCTGCACGAAGGCAGAGAAGTCCGGGTTGGCCATCGGCATGCGCACCGATCCGACGATCTCGCCGCCCGCCTTCTTGAAGGCCTCGTGGAACGATACTTCTGCATCCTTGCCCGGCGCGAAGTCCGACACCATCGTATAGACCTTGCGGACGCCGCTCTTGTAGGCCCAGGCACCGGCGGTTGCGCCCACTGATGGCAGCGTCATCGACGTGCGCACCGAATAGGGCGACATGGTGATGATCACGGTGGTCGCCGCATTCATGATCACCATGAACTTCTTGGCCTCGGCCGAGACCTTGGAGACGGCAATGGCATTGGGCGAGAGCGTGAAGCCGGCGAGCATGTCCACGTTGTCGCGGGTGATCAGCTCCTGGGCGAGCCGGGTGGCGACATCGGGCGCCACGCCGCCGGTGTCCTTGCGGATGAGCTCGATCTTCTTGCCGGCAACGGTGTCGCCGTTCTGCTTCATGTAGAGCTTGATGCCGTTGTCCATCTGCGTCGCCAGGTCGGCGAACTGGCCCGAATAGGGCATGATGACGCCGATCTTGACCGTGCCCTGCGCCAGCGCGGGCCCCGACGAGGCCAGCAGTGCCAGTGCCGCGGCGCCGCTCAGAATTGACCGTCTGTCCATAGGTTTCCTCCTTCGACAGTGGTTGTACGGGATGGTTGTTGGCGTCCTGGCCGAAAATCGCCGATTCCGGCGCCGCCAGGGCGAGCATTGCTGCGGGAATATTGCACGCAGGCGGTAGGAGTTCCAACTATCTTTCGCATGCTCGCGCATAGGGAGCCGCCATTGGGTCGCGTTCCATTCAGGCGCGCTCGAACCCCGCCAGCACCTCGGCCGGGATCGGGCCCGAGCGCAGCCGGTTCTTGTCGTCGGGGTCGCGCACCGTCCATACGCGCTTCTCGTGGCCTTCCAGCGCGGGGGTGCCGGCCTTGGTCACCCGGTGCAGGACGGAGAAGCTCGAGCGGCCGAACTCCTTGATGCTGGTGGTAATCTCGATGTCGTCGCCATACTGCGAGGGCACGGCGAACTTGGCGCCCGCCTCGATCAGGGCGAGGCCGGCGCCGCCGTATTTCTCCAGCATCTTGATCTTGGTCAGCCCGGTCGCCTTCTCGAACAGCAGGATGGTGCCGGCATCGAACCACTCGAAATAGCGCGGGTAGAAGACGATGCCGGCGGGGTCGCAGTCGCCCCACTGGACGCGGATCAGCCGGGTGTTGGTCAGCATTCGATCCCGCTCCCCTTACTGTCCGCCAGTGTGAGCACCGTCGCGATGCAACTTGGTTGTCATACCGGGGCTTGTCCCCGGTATCCAGCTATCCGCAGACGCCGGCGTATGTGGCACGATGGATCCCGGTGACCCCAGCCTGCGCTGGGGCAGGCAAGCACCGGGATGACCGAGAGTGTCTCAGAATGCCATATCCGCATTCTCGATCAGGATGGCAACGCCCTGGCCGCCGCCGGCGCAGGCCGTGGCGATGCCGTAGCGGCCCTGCGAGCGTTTCTGCTCGCGCGCCAGCGTCAGGGTGCAGCGCTCACCCACCGTCGCCCCGGCGACGACACGGGCGAGCGGCTTGGTTAAATTGTTCCACGTGAAACAATCACCGTTCAGCACCACGACCGCCGCGGCGCCGTCGACGATGGCCGAGCTGTTGCCCCCCGTCTGCACGCCCCGGAATGCCGGCTTGAGCGCGGCCAGCGCCTCCATGCTCGTTGCCCGCGCATGCTCGTCCCGCTCCAGTGCCTCGACCGTGCGCGGCAAGCGGATCTCCCGTGCTGCATACCCGTGCCGCTCGAACCGCTCGCTCGTTACCGCCACGATCTCGCCCCTGAAGTAACCGTGCTCGCGCGCCGTTATCGCCCGCTCGAAGCTCGTTGCCGCGAAGGCGTCGGTGTCCTCGCGCGTGATCTGGTAGCGCTTGGCCAGCTCCTCCGCCGTGTCGCCCATGCGCGAGTTGGGCGCCGTGTCCAGCGCCGCCTGCCACAGGAAATCCTTGAACTCGACCTGGCCCATCCTGAAGCCGCCGCGGTGGCTGTAGGCGGCGATCGGATTGCGCGACATCGACTCGGTGCCGACGCACAGGACGGCATCCGATTTGCCCAGCGCCAGCTGGTCGGCCGCCTGCAGGATCGCCTCGAAGCCCGAGGTGCACAGCCGCTGCACCAATAGCGCCGGCACGCCGATCGGCAGGCCCGCGTAGAGCCCGATATGCCGCGCCAGGAAGAACGCGTCGAAGCTCGTCTGCGCCACCGAGGCCGCCACCACCGCGTCGATGTCCTCGGGCTTCACACCGGTGGCTTTCAGCGCCTCGCGCGCCGCCTTGATGCCGAGGTCGGTCGCCGACACGTCGCGCAAGGTGCCGTTGTAATCCGCAAACGGCGTCCGCGCCCCGCCCAGCAAGAAGGCGTCGTCGTAAGCGATGGTCTGGGCGTGGCTCGTTTCGTGCATTTCATCTCCGGGAAAGCCGTGTTGTTGAGCGAAGACGAGGCTTGAGGGCTCTATAGTCTTGCCGATTAAGTCCTCAATTTAATCCTTAGCGAAGGGTCACGCGCCTTCTGTCCTCGCTTGGCGGTATATTCGCACACCTGCTTGCGTATCAGAGCATCGATTGTTTTCTTCGCGGTTGTCCAGTGGACTCCGAGCAAGTTCTTCGCCTCCGTCACATTGATTTGATTGTGCTCCGCAAGATAGTTTACCACCGTGCGCTCGCGTTCTGACAAGGACTGATACAGTGCGGCGCTTATTGGCACTTCAACAGACGCGTCAATAAATGATTTTCTGTGCTCCAAGTCATTGCGAAGAACCACCCGAACAAGGTTGCCGTCCGTGTCGACTTCCGAGAACTCGGGAGCAGGCAATTCCGCCTCGCTCATGCTGGCCCGCATTCTGCGAGTACCCTCATGGGCGCATTTTACGAGATCGAAATAGAACAGAGCGTTCATGAGGTAAGGATTTCTGGGGTTGTGTCCGATGTCGGAGATTGTCTCGGCAGTTGTTGGAGGGTAAAAACCGCCTGGATTCTCAACGACAATTCTGTCATCGAACATTTTGATGAACGTCACCATATTCTTGAAGTTGTACGAGCGATGCACGCAGGCATTCACGATGGCCTCGAGCCAAGCGTCCTTAGGGTACTCTGGGTTCGTGTGAAACTTGCCGTCAGATCCGAGTCGTGTGAATTGGCGAATCTCCCCTCCTATCACCTCGGCGGCCTCTGCAATCTGCCTCGGAAGTGGCCCTTCAATCCAAACATCTTTTCCGTCAATCAGATTGTACTTCTGGCCTGTCCTCTCTTGCTTGCCGGCGAACCGCATGAACCGCACGTAGGCTCCCGGGAAGGGAATCCTGGGGTCGCTAGCGAAGAGCAGCGCGCATGCCACGTTGGGGTAAAATCGACCCGAATCACGTCGTCCCAGCCGGGTGTCCGCTAGGATTTCCTCTGGCGTTTGTGCATGCGTTAACCTCTTTGCGGTCGCGTAATTTCTGACGTACTCATTAACTAATGCTTGATCGAAATCTTCCGGCCAGTGAAGAAGTACATCTTCCCGTTCGTAATCTATCTCACGTTTCTTGATTCGAATTTCGCGCTTTTCAAGCTCGGTGAGCTTGCGTTTGCTAGAACCTTCTCTGGTGTAGGCTTCGTTACGCACCGTCTCCACCAGCTTGGTGGGGTGGTAGTATACTCTGATCGCAAGAAAGAAATCTGGCTTCCCACTCTTGTTGTAGGCTGGAATCGACTTGGAAATGATACGAGCATCTGGGCAGTGAATGCTTCCAGCGCGTTCAATGTCATTGAGCCGTTCAGGACCAAGGCTGGAGCAGCCCTCGATTTCTCCGTCATCTGTGATCCCCACGAAGATGACGCCTCCATAGGGCTGGCGGTTCGCATAGACCGTGAAATAGTCCCCGAGGTCGCGAGGATGTACGCGGGCCGACTTGCGTTCGACACGATTGTCCTCTTCGAAGCGCTCAACTATGCTTACGTCTGAGCTGACTGCCTCAAAAATCTCATCTGGCGTCCAGACCTGTTCTACCGCTTCCGCTGGCGGTTGAAGGTTTAGTCGCTTCTGGTTTGTCATCTGGGCCCCGCACGAACAACGGCCGGCGGCAGTCTACATCGAGTGTAGAGTAAGTGTAGAGTTGTGTAGAGTTGAGGAAAAAAGATAGGAATTTCAATCGGTTAATATCGGTTCAGGGGAGCGGCGAACCAGGTGCTTGGCCCTCTAACGCCTGTCAGCATCTTCCGGCTGCGGCCACGGTCAGCGGTTCGCCACGCTTGGAAGGCTTCTTGTGCGTCGATCAGTTGTCGGCGCTGATCCGCTGTCAGCTCGCTCAGCCGCACCGCCGTATAACCCTTTGATTTTCCTCGCATTGCTACAGTTCACCTAGATTCGCAAGCCTACTGTAGCAATTACAGCAAAATCAAATACTTAGATGCGATTGCCCTTCGAATTCAGGGTGTCCCAAGGCATCCTCCCAACTTCACCCGATCACAATCACACCCGCCCCCGCCGGCTCGGCATGCAGCCGCTCCACCAGCGCCGCCCGCTTCACCAGCACGGAGCGCTGGTTGAGGTAGCCCTTGTCGGTGATCTCGTTGGCGTCGATCGAGGGCGACTCGGTCAGGATCAGGCAGCGGGCGATGCGCCTGGAGCTGCCCCCCACAGCCGCGTTGTGCCGCGCCAGCCCGTCCACGAGCGCCCGGCGCACGGCCGGCTCCCCGATCAGCTGCGCGAGCCCGGCCTCGGCCCCCGCCCCAGGGCACAGGCTCCGCATCCCCGCCAGGCTCGGGAAGATCAGCACCCCGATCTCGTCGCGGTCGTGGCCGGTGATGACGGCGTCCTCGATCACCGGCGCGCCGGCGCCGATCACGGCCGGCCGCAGCATGCCGACGTTGACCCAGGTGCCGGTCGACAGCTTGAAGTTCTCCGCCGTGCGGCCGTCGAACAGCAGGCCCGCCGCCGGATTGGCGGGATCCGCCAGGCGCACGGCGTCCCCGGTCCTGAGCCAGCCCTCCGCGTCGAACGCCTTGGCGGTCAGCTCCGGCGCCTTGAAGTAGCCCGGCGTGACGTTGGGGCCCTTGACGCGGATCTCGAGCTTGTCGCCCTCCGGTGCGAGCTTCACCGCCATGCCGGGCCCCGGCACGCCGATGTTGCCCGGCCGGTCGATGGCATAGTGCACCATGGTCACGGCCGGCGCCGTCTCGGTCAGCCCCCACGACGAGATGAATGGCACCTTCCGCCCGCGCTCCTCCAACCCCAGCCGTTCCAGCCGGTCCCACAGGCTCTGCGGCAGGGCCGCGGCGGCATAAAACAAAAGGTCGAGGCGAGCGAAGAAATTCCGCCGCAGCGCCTCGTCCTTCTCCAGATAGTCGAGCAGCACCGCATAGCCGCGCGGCACGTTGAAATAGACGGTCGGCGATACCTCGCGCAGGTTGGCCACCGTGCGCCCGATCAGCGCCGGCACCGGCTTGCCTTCGTCGATGTAGAGCGTGCCGCCGTTGCGCAGCATCATATGCAAGTTGTGGTTGCCGCCGAAGGTGTGGTTCCACGGCAGCCAGTCGACGATCACCGGCGGGTGGTCGGTGAGGAATATCCAGGCCGCGGCGCAGCTCTCCTGGTTGGCGCACAGCATGCGCTGGGTGTTGATCACGCCCTTGGGCTGGCCGGTCGACCCCGAGGTGAAGAGGATCTTGGCCACCGTGTCCGGTCCCACGCGCGCGAACGCCGCATCGACCGCCGGCGTCGGCCGCACCTCGGTCAGCGTGGAGAATGGCGTGAGCCTGGTGGCGCCGAGGCTGCCGCGGCTGGCAACGATCTCGAGGCGCGTAGCGCCGATCGCCTCGATCGCCTTGGCATAGCGGTCCGCCTCGTCGACATAGACGAGGCCGGGCTGGACCAGGTCGAAGATGTACCTGAGCTTGCCGAAGTCCTGGCTCAGGCGCGCGTAAGCCGTCGACACCGGCACGACGGTCACGCCGACATGCATGGCCCCCAGCGTCATCAGCGCGTGGTCGATGCCGTTCTCGGCCAGGATCATGAGCGGCCGCTCGGGCGAGAGGTCGCGGTCGAGCAGGGCCTGGCCGATGGCATTGGCGGCCCGCGCGGCCTGCTCATAGGTGAGCCGCCGCCACGCCCCGGCGGGGTCGCGCTCGGCCAGGAACACGCGGTCCGGCTCCACAGCTGCCCAGCGTTCGAGCAGCACGCCCAGCGACCGCGGCACGGCCTCCAGCCGGCGGGTAGAGCGCAGCACCATGGCGCCATCCGGCCGGCGCTCGTGGGCGATCTGCGGCGCCGCGAACAGGCGGCCCTCATCGCTCTCCGCCGCGCCGCTGGCCGCCGAGCCGGCCGCCACCGCCACACCCATCTGCGCCTCCCGATGCGGTCCTCGCCCAAGCCCGGGCCGCATGCTGTTGAGGCGACCGACTGTTGTCAACGGCAACAAAGCGAGGGACGGCGCGCCAAGGAAGCAATCTGTTCAATTAGAAAAAGAGGCTGAACTGCCCATTGAACGTCATGGAGAAGGACCCGCGGCAGATGATGTCGCGCCCCAAACAGCACATCGAAACCGCAATTTGTGTTGTTGAATTCGGTCCCGGTCACAAGCATCCAGTGTAGTTGACCCGTCACCTGCCCCGTCGCATCCTGCTTGGGATCGATCAAGAATCCTACGCTGAACTGATAGGTGTTCGTCGGGATACTGCCGTGGACACCCGCAACTGGAATTTTGCCTATCGGAGCAAGCCCGACATCCGCGACAACCTTCGGAGACACGCATGTATGCGACGCGCCGCTATCAATGAGCGCCATGTAAAAATGAACGTTGGGCAGGCTTGGCGCCGCGGCAGCAGCTCCAGACGAACCGGATGGCGCTTGGAAAATGCCTACTTGAACGAGGGGCCCAACACTAGGGTTGTACTGTCCCGCGATTCCAGGCATGTGAGTAGAACCCCAAATCTACAGGCACTACAGTCACTTGCTGGATGGAGTACAACTTATCTTCGATGAAGGTCTCCCCAGCCTCCCGAGCATCAAGCGCGCTGGAGAAAAAACCAAGCACCTTCTGATCCTTCATTAAGGCAAATTGGTCTTGATGCGTAGCAAGAAGGCTCGGCAACAGCGCCTTGAACGCCTCGTAATTCTTGTCGACTTCAACTTGCCTCGGGTTGCTCATCTCTTCCTCCAGCACCGGGCGGCAACTCGCATATGGGGCCTGACAGCCATTAGGCGAAGCATCTGCGATCCCCTATGCGCAGTCAACAGCGGCGGCTGCGGAGCCTAAAGCCACAGCTTTGCTGCACGAAGAGCCGCCCATGCGCTAATCAAACAGAGGTAGGGCCCGCCGAGCGCGACTTTGAGCAGGTGTTCCCTAGGGGACATCCAGACCCTCAGCGCGCGGGTAATGTCGCGGTTGCCCGTCGGTTCCCTCCCGACGGTTGATAGCGCGTCTGGCCTTCCTCCCCATTGGGCAGCCGCGCCAGCACTCAGGGCGCCTCACCCCCCGTTGAGGCGCCCTTTCTTTCTTGTGCTGCGCCGCAAAGCAGGCTCGATCCACCACCGACACCGCCATATGCCGATTGACTGCCGGCCCGGCACGCTGCACATTCATTTCGGAACGCAAGCGTGCGTCGTCAGTTTAGACTTTGGGACATCCCGGAGGATCTCCATGAAGCTGGAATGGCACAAGCCGGAAGTGACAGAGCAGGAAGTCGGCCTCGAGGTGACGAGCTACGCGCCGGCGGAGCTCGATCGCAGCTGATCCTGTCCTCGACCGATCGAGGCTTTGCGCGCGCGGCGGTCCTCGGACCGCCGTTGCCGTTTGTAGGGGTCAGACCCGGTCTGAGCCCATCGCTCGACCCAATGGCTCAGCGCTTCGGAGCCAGCGGCGTTCTCGGCGCCTTGGCGAACAGGCCGACGGCGATGGCACGCGCCACGTACTGCGCCATGCAGTTGTAGCCCGCTTCCGTCAGGCCGAAATCGTGCGGCTCCGGCCGGCCGCTGTCGCGCTTGGCGCGGGCCAGCACCTCCATCGCCTCGTAGCGAGTGATGCGCAGCACGTTCTCCGCGGCCGTGATGCGCCGCAGGCTGGCGCGGATCGCCTGGTAGTGCTCGTTCTTGGCAAGCTGCCTCATATAGTGCAGCCCGATCAGGATCACATCGACGTTGTGCTCTTTGAGCCACTGCACCGTATCGGTGACCGAGCGCTCGAAGCTCTCGACGGGAACTTGCGCGAAGGCGTCGTTGGTGCCGACCTGCCAGAGCACGATGTCGGGTTGATTGAGCGCCACCTCGATCCTGAGGCGCTCGCCGGCTGCTTCGGCGAGCTCCCCGGAAAAGCCGCGATTGATGATCTCCACATCGAGGCCCTTGATATTGCGCTCGAGGATTTGCTCGAGCAGCGGCGGGTTGCCATCGCGCTCCACGCCGAGGACCGCCGCCGAGGAGGCGCCGATCGCCAGAATCTTGACCTTGCCGGCCTTCTGCAGTGCTTGCGCGCTGTTGGGCAGCGGCTTGGCGCTCATGCTCGCCTGGCCGCACTCCTTCGCCACCGCCGGCGGCTCGGGTACGGTCTCGGTTTTCTCGGGCGTGCCCTGCGCCCACGCGCCGTGGCACAGGGCAGCGGTCACGCAAAGCGCGGCCAGCCCGGTCCCGACTTTCAGACGTCCGCTTTTTGCTGGTCTCTCCATTCCGATACCCATGCGGTGAGCCAGAGCAGGCCGATGCCGCCGGCTACGACGATCGTATCAACTAGCAGCGAGCCGGAGTAGACATAGCGAACAACCTGGCCGGTGAGGCTCAAGAGCGAGCCGACGCAGAAGACGTTGAGCGAGTTGCGCCCGAGGCTGGACAGGAACTCCGTGAGCCAGGGCACCCACGGGGCGAACAGGGGGTAGGTCGCGGAAAAGACCGCTGCGAGCGCCAGGAACTGCAACAGACGCATCGGCGTCAAGAAGCTCTTGCCGTTGACGAAAAGCAGCTTCGGCTCCGGCAGCTTGGTCGGGTCGGGAAACCAATAGAACCACACGAGCAGGGCCGCGATCAGCACGATCGGAAGGGAGACGATCCTGATCCATCGTATGTTGCGGCGCACAACGGCACCCAGCCCCTCATTGCGCGACAAGGCGAAGCCGAGCACGAAAATCGCCTGCCAAGTGAAGGGGTTGAAGAACCATTGGCCGGGAACGGGCCAGGTCAGTGCCGTGAATGGCACGATCAGTGCCGCAAAATAGATCGCAAGCGACATCGGCACCAGCAACGGCCGCGCGAACCTGTCGATCAGCGCGATGGCCGGCGCCGTCAGCATCAGGACGACGTAGAGCGGCAGGATGTCGAAATAGCCGAGCTGGTGCGTGAGCAGGACGAGGCCGACATGCGCAAGCGCCGGCTCCTGGAACACCGCCGCCGCGTTGTTCCAATCGAGGATCAGGGGGTTGTCGAGCGCGTAGGCGCTGGCCGCGAGAATGGCCAGCGCGATGGAGCTGATGAGGATCTGCGCGGCGTAAATCGTCAGCGCCCGTCCCCCGAGCCGCAGCACCAGGCGCGGCGCGGTCATCGACTCGCCGCGGCTGCCCACCAGCAGGCCGAGCGACCATCCGGCCAGGAACACGAACAGCTCGGCCGAGTCCGATATCGAGACATTGCGATGCGTCAGGCGCTCGTAAAAAATGCCCGGGATGTGATTGATGAAGATCGAGACGAGCGCAAATCCGCGCCAGAAGTCGACAGCGTTGGCTTGGCGAGGCATGCGAACCCGAATTTGGCTTAGCGACAAACCCTTGGCCGCGGGCCGAGGTTCCCCGTGATCCATCACCCGTGGGCCGACCGCGACGACCGAGCCGGCGGGCTAGGTCGCCTCGACGAAGCTCGTGATCAGCGCGTTGGCGATGGCGTGCTTGCCAGGCACCGTGAGGCCTTGCGGGTGCCGCCGATCCAGCATCAGCCGCGCGTCCTCGCGCGTGAACCAGCGCGCCTCGGCAATCTCGCCGCTGTCGATGGTAATCTCGGTGGTCTCGGCCTGGCCGATGCAGCCCAGCATCAGGGAATGCGGGAAGGGCCAGGGCTGGCTCGAGTGATATCTCACGTCGCCGACCTTGATATTGGTCTCCTCGAGCACCTCGCGGCGCACGGCATGGTCGATGTCCTCGCCCGGCTCGATGAAGCCCGCCAGCGTGGAGTACATCTTGTCGCCGTAGCGGTGCTCATGGGCGAGCAGGCAGCGCTGGCCGTCCGTGATCAGCATGATCACGACGGGATCCGTGCGCGGGAACCATTCGAGCCCGCAGGCCCAGCACTTGCGGCGCCAGCCGCCGTCCTTCACCAGCGTGGTGCCGCCGCAATGCCCGCAGCAGCGGGCGTTCTCGTGCCATTGGGCGAGCGCGCGGGCCTGGCCGCACAGGGAGAGCTCCTCCGGCGCCATGGCGCCCTGCATGGCGAGCGAGCGCAGGTCCACGATCGGTCGCAGCTTCTCGATGGCGCCCGGCACATTCCGGGTGCGGTGCTCGGTGACGGCGATGGCGAAATACCCATTCGACGCCTTGTCGATGCCGAGGAACAGGGCGTCCGCAATCGGCAGACCGAGCTGGGTCAGCTCCTCGCGGGTGAACCAGGCGAGCTTGGCCTCGGTGCGCTGGGCGTTCGACCGAACCACGGGCTTGAGGTCGGCCAGCACGAGGAAACGTGCCCCCGGACCTTCGACTTGGGCCTTTATGAACTCCGCATCGCTCCTCTTGGGTCCGAGCCGATCGAGCATCACTGTCGCGCCAACAGTAGGCATCCAGGGGCTCCTTGCTTGGGCCAGGAAATGAGCACACCGCAAGCCGAGGTGCAACGCGCCAGCTGCGCGAGGGCCGCGACGCGACATGCCGGATTGCTGGAATACAACGTTAGACGAGGGCGTCAACACTGTCGCACACATTAGTGCGGGTTCCTTCCGCCCCCGGTGACCATATCGGCCTGCTGCCCCGAGCAAGTAGTCGACGAGCGGAGCCTAGGCACCGTCCGCAAGGGCATATTCGGGCTCATGATTCTGCAATGCAGCTGCACCGGCCTGGCGATCGCTTTTTCCACAGATCGCCCCCTGGCTCCCGGAGCCGCTGCAGGCTTCGGCACGGACGCCGCAGATGCCCGAGGAATGCCGGATGATCATCGGTCGGCAACGTGCCCTCGCGCGAGGACACGACTGGGATCGGCCGAGAAGAAGTAGTCCATTTCATTGCCTTCTCGCGCCGCTCCGCCTCGACCGGCGGGTCGACCGGCGGGTTGTAATCGGCGCGCCGCCACCCCATAATTCGCCCGGGAGGTTGGCGGCGGACGTGTCCCTCGCCAACCGGGTCAGGTCCGGAAGGAAGCAGCCCTAACGAGCCAGATGCGGGTCGTTTGTCCAGCCTCCCACTAAGCCCTACATTAGGCCGATCGAGACCGATGCGGCCGGGCAAGCATGGCGAAGAAGAAACCAGCGACCAAGCAAGGCAAGAGTGACGACGACGGCGAAGCGCCCAAGCCGGCAGCTCCCGTCGCTCCCTATGTCGTGCTGGCGCGCAAGTATCGCCCGGCGGCCTTTGCCGACCTGATCGGTCAGGACGCCATGGTGACGACGCTCAGGAACGCGTTCGCCACCGACCGCATCGCCCAGGCCTACATGCTCACCGGCGTGCGCGGGGTCGGCAAGACCACGACCGCCCGCATCCTCTCGCGCGCGCTCAACTACGAGCGCGAGGGCGCCGACAAGCCGACGTTCGACATGGAAGGCTTCGGCCGCCACTGCGCCGAGATCATGGAGGGGCGCCACCCCGACGTGCTGGAGATGGACGCCGCCTCCAACACCGGCGTCGACAACATCCGCGAGATCATCGAGAGCGCGCGCTACAAGCCGCTCGTTGCCCGCCACAAGGTCTACCTCATCGACGAGGTGCACATGCTCTCCAAGGGCGCCTTCAACGCGCTCCTGAAGACGCTGGAAGAGCCGCCCGGACACGTGAAGTTCATCTTCGCCACCACCGAGGTGCGCAAGGTGCCGCTGACCGTGCTGTCGCGCTGCCAGCGCTTCGACCTGCGGCGCGTCGAGGTGCCGGTGCTGATCGCGCACTTCAAGAAGATCATCGCCAACGAGGGCGGCGAGGCCGAGGACGAGGCCCTGGCGCTGATCGCGCGCGCCGCACAAGGCTCGGTGCGCGACGGGCTCTCGCTGCTGGACCAGGCGCTCGCCATGGGCGCGGGCGAGGTGCATCTGGCACGCGTGCGCGACATGCTGGGCCTCGCCGACCGCGGCCGCATCTTCGACCTGCTCGAGAAGCTGATGGGCGGCGCGACGCCAGAGGCGCTCGACACGCTCGCCCGCCTGCACCGCGACGGGGCCGAGCCCGCACAAGTGCTGGCCGATCTCGCCGAGGCCGTGCATACGACGACGCGGGCCAA
>Ga0080064_1004660_pt1 | contig 17183 bp, 12 predicted proteins | sample Subgrocontami54m_FD_69260 | JGI IMG/M metagenome (GOLD analysis project Ga0080064, IMG submission 69260) | Subsurface groundwater microbial communities from S. Glens Falls, New York, USA - GMW46 contaminated, 5.4 m (SPADES assembly) (version 2) ...
GGCGTCGCGCGGAGAAGCCGGCAGGGAAAGATCTCTGTCGGCAAAATCAAAAAGACGGCGCTGAAAGTTCTAGAGCTGCTCCATCAAAGTCGGGCTGAGCTGAGCGTCGCCCTGGTGGGAAACCGCGAGATCCAGGGGCTCAACAGCCGCTATCGGGCCAAGGACGAGCCCACCGACGTCCTCTCTTTTACTTCCGGTGAAATTCTTCCCGGCGGCGCTCTGATCCTGGGTGATGTGGTGATCTCGCTCGAGAAAGCCGGAAAACAGGCCCGGGCGGCTCGTAGAACCCTGGAAAAAGAAGTGGAGACGCTGCTGATTCACGGTATCCTCCATCTCTTGGGTTATGATCACGAACGGTCCAGCGAAGAGGCCAGGATCATGCGCGGGCTGGAAAGGAAAATTGCCCGTTCCCTGGTGACAGTCGCGCGCTGAGGGTATAATACCAGCGACTAACTGGATGGCCTCCGCTGGAAGGCCTATAAGGGGGAGAAAAAAATGGGGCAAGCTTCACTTGAGACTTTCACAAAAGAAGAAATCCGCGACCGCCTAGGGCGGTTGGCAAAACGGTTGGAGCTTCTCGGGAGGCACCTTTGACCTCGAAGGCAAGCAGAAAAGACTCGATGAGTTACACCTCTTAAGTTCTCGTCCCGACTTCTGGGACAATGCAGAAAAAGCGCAGACTGTTTTAAAAGAGCAGTCCTCGATTCAAGAGACTCTCGACAGCTGGAGGAAGGAGAAGGCGGAGCTGGAGGAGGCTCGCTTCTTTCTCGATCTGGGAGAAAGCGAGAATAGCGAGGAGGCCTTGCGCGAGGCCGCGGCCAAGGCCGCGGGAGTGGAGATCGCCTCGGACCAGCTCGAGCTGAAACAGATGCTGGGCGAACCGGACGACCGCCGGAACGCCATCGTCAGTCTCCATCCCGGCGCGGGCGGCACCGAGGCCCAGGACTGGGCGGAGATGCTTCTCCGCATGTATCTCCGCTGGGCGGATCGCAGGGGTTACCGCGCGGAAATTTTGGAGTACCAGCCCGGTGAGGAGGCCGGACTCAAAAGCGCCACGTTTACGGTCGAGGGAGATTACGCCTATGGCTATCTCAAGGCCGAGGCCGGCATTCATCGCCTGGTGCGGATTTCTCCGTTCGACGCCAACTCGCGCCGCCACACCTCGTTCGCTTCGGTCTTTGTCTATCCAGAGGTTGACGACACCATTAAAGTAGAGATCAACGAAGCGGACCTCCGGGTCGACACTTACCGCTCCAGCGGCGCCGGCGGGCAGCACGTCAATAAGACCGACTCGGCCGTCCGCATCACCCACCTTCCGACCAACATTGTAGTCGCCTGCCAGAACGAACGCTCCCAGCATAAGAACCGCGCCATGGCGATGAAGATCCTCCGCTCCCGTCTCTATGAGCTGGAGCTCCAGAAGCAGAAGGAGAGGATGGAGAGCTACCACAAGACCAAGAAGGAGATCGCCTGGGGAAGCCAGATCCGCTCCTACGTTCTCCACCCCTATCGGATGGTCAAGGACCATCGCACCGGCGTCGAGATGGGGGACGCAGACCGGGTGCTCGACGGCGATATCGACCGCTTTATTCAGGCCTATCTGCTGCAGGTAAGCGGAGACGTGACCGCCTAAACGTCAGCGGAAAAAGGAGAGCCTTACTTCAAAAAGTCTAACAGTGGAAAAGCTCCAGGATATAGCGAAGGTACTCAACTGGGGAGAGCGGCATACTCCACTGTTGGAGGAAGCTGTGACGACTCCATTGTCATATATCATGCCAAATGACGACTAAGTCGTTAATCAGGCTAAGTTGTCTATTTGTTTAGAAAATATCGATTGGCCCCTCAGAGGCATGATTATTTTATCCGGTTTCCCGCTCCCGACTTGATCATCTTGAGGATCTGGTCGGTCGTGCGGACGCGCCCCATACAGGGAAAGATCCGGTCCATGAACATATCGTGGACCTCCTCGGAGTGGCCGCCCGCGCAGGCGTCGCGGAAGACGCCCAGACTTGTTTACTGCCTGAACGCTTCGTCTAGGGTTTTCAACTGCTCCGGCGCCAACCTCCATCCCGAGGCCGCGCACGCTTCCACGATGCGCTCCGCCCGGTTCGACTTCGTGATGGCGATGACATTCGGTTTGGAGACGCACCAGTTGAGCGCCACTTGCGCCATGGTCTTCCCGCTCTCGCGAGCGATCCTCTGGAGCGCCGTCATCGCCTGGCGATTTTTCAGGAGAGGTTTGGCCGTGAGCCCTCCGCGCGCGAGGGGACTATAGGCCAGGATCGTGATCTGGTTTTTCTCGCAGTAAGGCAGGATCTCCTCTTCGATCTCCCGGTCGAGCAGGCTGTATTTCACCTGATTGCACGCGATCGGGTATTTGGTCAGAGAGGCCAGGGCCTCTTCCAGATTCTTCAGATAAAAGTTGCTGACGCCGATGAACCGCACCAGACCGCGGTCTACGAGCATCTCCATGGCGCGCATCGTCTCTCTCATGGGGACGCCGGGATCCGGCCAGTGGACCTGATAGAGGTCAATCGTGCCGGTTCCCAGCCGCTTGAGACTCTCTTCCGCCGCCCTCAGCACCTCGTCGTAGCGCAGGTGATTTCCCGAGACCTTGGTTGCGATCAGGACCTTGTCACGCAGTCCTTTCACCGTCTCTCCCACGATTCCCTCAGTCCCGTACATCTCTGCGGTATCGATGAGAAAAGCGCCTTGGGAGATGCCGGTTCTGAGCGGCTCCACCCCGCCGCTGTATTGCCAGGTCCCGAGCCCGATCTCCGGCGCCTTCACGCCGCTCTTTCCGAGCTCCTTAAATTCCACGCCCCGCCTCAGTCGGCCGGGGAGAGGCTGTAGGGTCGCCGTTGAGATAGCGCTTCAAGTAGTGGGCGGTGTAAGAGCCTTGACCATCCTGCGCCAGCTCGAGAGGCGTGCCGGTGGCGACCACGCGGCCACCTTTCTCTCCCCCCTCGGGTCCGAGGTCAACGATATAATCGGCCTCCTTGATGATCTCCAGGTTGTGCTCGATCGTGACGACCGTATTCCCCATGTCGGCCAGCCGGTGAAGAATATGGATGAGCTTTTCCACGTCCGCGAAGTGGAGCCCCGTGGTGGGCTCGTCCAGGATGTAAAGGCTCTTCCCGCGCGATTCCTTCGCCAGTTCATAGGCAAGTTTGATCCGCTGGGCCTCTCCGCCGGAAAGGGTATTGCTCGACTGGCCTAAAGTAATGTAGCCCATGCCGATCTCATCGAGGGTCTTGAGCGGCCGCTGGATTTTTGGAAACGGTTGAAAAAAGGTCACGGCTTCTTCCACGGTCATCTTGAGCAGGTCGGAGATATTTTTGTCATTGAGCCGGATGTTCCGGGTCTCTTCGTTGAAGCGCTCGCCGCCGCAGGCATCGCAATCCAAGAAAACATCCGGCAGAAAGCTCATTTCCTTTTTGATTTTTCCCTGCCCGGCGCAATCCTCGCATCTCCCGCCGCGGATGTTGAAAGAAAATCGGCCGGGTCCATAGCCGCGCATTCGGGCGTCGGGAGTCAGGGCGAAAAGTTTCCGGATCTCGTCCAGGAAGCCTACATACGAAGCCGGGATGGAGCGGGGGGTCTTCCCGATCGGGGTCTGGTCGACTTCGATCACCCGGTCCAGCTTTTCCCAGCCGGTCATCTCCCGGTGTTTCCCCGGTTGGCCGGCGAACTGACGGAGCCTCGCCTTGAGCCCCTTATAAAGCACTTCCTTGACGAGGGTGCTCTTCCCCGATCCTGATACGCCGGTGACGCAACTCCACGCGCCGAGCGGAAAGCGGACCTGGACGTTTTTGAGATTGTTTGCGGCTGCGCCGCGTACCCCAAGCCAACCCGAAGCGGCAAAGAGCCGCTTCGGCCAGACTCTCTCACGCTTGGTCTTGAGATAGATGCCCGTCATCGACAGGGGATTCTCTTTGATCTCGCGGGGTGTTCCGATCGCGACGATGTTTCCTCCATGAACCCCGGCGCCCGGGCCCAGGTCCACGACCAGGTCCGCGGATTCGATGGTGGCTTCGTCGTGCTCCACGACCAGGACCGTGTTGCCCGCTTTCTCCAGACGCCTGAGCGTCTTGAGCAACATCCCGTTGTCCCGAGGGTGGAGGCCGATCGTGGGTTCGTCGAGAATATAGCAAACCCCGCGAAGGTTGGAGCCGAGCTGCGCGGCGAGACGGATCCGCTGCGCCTCCCCGCCCGAGAGAGTGTCCGCGCGGCGGTCCAGGGTCAGATAGGGAAGCCCCACCTCGGAAAGAAAATTGAGCCGCTCCTGAATCTCCCTAAGGATTTTCTCCATGATCGCCCGGTCCCGCTCGGGTTTTCCGGTTTCCTCTTTCTCCAAACTCAAGCGGCGGAAATAATTATGGGCCTCCTCTACGGAAAGGGCGTTCAACTGCCAGATCGCCTTGCCGTTCACCTTGACCGCTTGAGCCCGCGGGTTGAGTCTTCTCCCGAGGCACGCCGGACAAGGGGATTCCGTCATCAACCGGGAGAGGGTCTCCTTGAGTTCCTCATCTCCTTTTTCCCAGAGTTGTCTCAGATAAGGAATGAGGCCGGTCGTTTGACCTTCTCCTCCGGCGACGGCCGTTTCACGTTGTTTTTTGGTCAGGCTGGAAAGAGGCCGGTCGAGCTTGATCCGGTGCTTCTTTTTTAGCTCGTGCAGGAAGCGCTCCAATCCCCGCTTGAAAGTGTCCGGCATCCCGGACGAGATCGTCTCTACGGTCTGAGTCAAGGAAAGGCGTTGATCAGCGCACAAAGCGTCGGCGTCGAACTCCAGCTGAAAGCCCATTCCGTTGCATGGGGAGCAAGCCCCCTGCCGGCTGTTGAAGGAAAAGAGCCGCGGGTCTAGGGGCTCGTAGCCGATCCCGCACTTGAGGCAGAAAAGGCGCTGATTATAAATTTGCTCTCCGTTTTCGGTGAGGAGATGGATGACGCCGTTTCCCAGACGAAGCCCCCGGTCTACCAGCGCTTCCACCTCCCTCCCGCCCGCCTTCGCCCGGCCGATCATGACGTCGATGTCGTGCTCCCGGTAGCGCTCCAGACCCTGGGCCAGCTTAGAGGTCCTGAGATCGATCATCTCCCCGTCGATGCGGGCCCTTCGATAGCCGAGCTTTAACGCGCCCGTGAATACTTCTTTGTGAAATCCTTTCCGTCCCCGGACAATGGGACTCAGGATCGCCACCTCCCTGCCTTTATGGGAGCGCGAGATCCGGTCCATAATCTGGCTCTTGGTCAGCGAGCGAATGGGGCGGCCGCACTGGACGCAGTGCTGCTTCCCTACTTTGGAATAGAGAAGTCTCAGGTAATGATAGATCTCGGTGACGGTGGCCACCGTCGATTTTTTCCCGCCCTGGCTCAAGCGCTGCTCGATGGCCACGGTCGGAGGGATGCCCGAGACGAAATCGACGTTGGGCCGGGCCATGATCCTGAGAAACTGGCGCGCGTAGGTGGAAAGGCTATCGATATAGCGCCGCTGCCCTTCAGCGTAAATGATGTCAAAGGCGAGGGACGATTTTCCCGAGCCGCTGAGCCCGGTCACCACCACGAACCGGTCGCGGGGAATTTCCAGGCTGATGTTTTTAAGGTTGTGCTCCTTGGCGCCGACGACCGCGATGACATTTTTTTCGCCCGCTTCGCTCTTGATCCTTTCCTTCCCCGCCTTCTTCTCGAGCGTCGGAAGAAACGGCGAGGCGGAATCCCGGCTGAGATAAGGCTTGAGATAGCGGCCCGTGTGAGATCCCTCCGCCTCCGCGATCTCCTCCGGCGTCCCGACCGCCACGACGGTTCCGCCGCCGTCGCCTCCCTCAGGGCCGAGGTCGATGATGTAATCGGCGCATTTGACGACCTCCATATTGTGCTCAATGATGACCACGGAGTGTCCCTGATCCATCAATTCGCTAAAGGCCCAGAGGAGCCGCTGGATGTCGTGGAAGTGGAGCCCGGTGGTGGGCTCGTCGAAAATAAAAAGGGTTCCGGACTTCTTCGCCCGCGCCATGTGGGCGGCGAGCTTCAGCCGCTGCGATTCCCCGCCGGAAAGGGTGGTGAGGGGTTGGCCCAGGCGGATATAGTCAAGGCCGACCTGTTGCAAGGGGCGAAGCCCGGACGGAATCTGCGGGGTGTCTTTGAAGAACTCGATGGCCTCGGTTACGGTCAAGTCAAAGAGCTGACGGATCGTGGACCCTCGATAGGTGACTTCCAGGATCTCTTCGCGGAAGCGGTTGCCGTGGCATTCAGGGCAAGGGGTATAAACATCGGAGAGAAATTGCATCTCGATCTTTTCGAATCCCTCCCCGCGGCAGGTCTCGCACCGCCCTCCCTCCACGTTGAAGGAGAAGGTAGAGGGGGTGTAGCCCCTCAAGCGGGCCAGGTCCGTGGCCGCAAAGAGGCGCCGGATCGAGTCGAAGACCTTCATATAAGTGGCCGGATTGGAGCGGGGAGTCGTCCCGACCGGGGACTGGTCGACCAGGAGCACGTCGGAGATTTTTTCGGCGCCCTCGATCGCCGCGCACTGGGTGACCCCGGCCCCCGGCGACTCTTTGAGCTTCTTTAAATTTCGGTAAAGCACGTCATCCGCCAGGCTCGATTTTCCAGAACCTGAGACGCCGGTAATGCAGACCATCAACCCCAGGGGGATCTCAGCGTCGATCTGCTTCAGATTGTTGGCCCGGGCGCCGCGGATCCGGATGGCGCGTCCGGAAATCGGGCGGCGGTGGCGTGAGGGAAGCGGGATCGTTTTGCGGGAAGTGAGATAGGCGGCGGTCAAGGAATCCTGGTTTTTGAGCAGCTCCTCGTAAGGGCCGGCGAAGATGACGCGGCCTCCGTTCTCGCCTGCGCCCGGACCGAGGTCGATGATGAAATCGCTTTCCTTGATGATCTCCGGATCGTGCTCCACGACCACCACGGTATTGTGGTTGGAGCGCAGCCGGTGGAGGATCTCCACGAGGCGGTGGCTGTCCCGCGGATGGAGACCAATGGAAGGCTCGTCGAGAACATAAAGGGTGTTGACTAAAGAGGAGCCGATCGCGGTAGTCAGGTCAACCCGCTGGAGCTCCCCGCCCGAGAGCGTGCGGGATTGCCGGTCCAGGGTCAGGTACTCGAGGCCGACCCCTACCAGGTAACCGAGCCGGCGCCGGATCTCGTCGAGGATGAGACCGGCCACCTGGTCCGTCTGCTTGGGGAGTTGGAGCCGGTGGAAAAAACCGCTGGCTTCGCCCACGCACAGGGCGTTGATCTCGGCGATGGTTTTTCCTTCGACCCGGAATTGGAGGGCTTCGGGTTTGAGCCGGCTCCCCTGACATTGGGGGCAGAGGAGATAGGCGCGGTAGCGGGAAAGAAGGACCCGCACGTGCATCCGGTAACTTCTCCGCTCCAGGCGCTTGAACCAGCCCCGCACTCCCCGGTAATTCTTGTCTCCGTCGATGATGAGCCGCTTCTGTTTCTCGCTTAGATCGCGGAAAGGTTTTTTGACGGGAATCTGTCTCCGCGCGCAGTATTCCATGAGCCGCTGGAGCCGCCTTTGCCGATTCATCCAGGGTTTGATGGCGCCCTCCGCCAGGGATTTAGACGGGTCCGGGATGACCAGATCGAGATCGATATCGATGACCCGGCCAAAGCCGCGACAGGTCTCGCACGCGCCGAGCGGGCTGTTGAATGAGAAAAGATTGTTGACCGGATCTTGATAAGAAAGATCACAATGGGCGCAGTGGAATTGGTTGCTGAAGGGCTCGTGACGCCAGCCCTCCTCGGGAAAGTAGAGATGGAGCCTTCCCTTGCCGAAGTGAAAGGCCTGTTCCAGCGAATCGGTGATTCGCTTCTTTGCTTCGGGCCGGTAGATGAACCGGTCTGCAACCACCTCAAGGTTGCCGCTTTCCCTAGCCGGATCTGGGACCTCTTCCAAGTCCAAGATAGTCCGGTCCCGCAGCAGGCGATGGAAACCGGCCCCCTGGAGCATGGCCTTCACTTCCGTCCAGCTCACGGAGGCTGGAGCGAGGGGAAAAGTGAGGATCACTGAGCTTCCTGGAGACAGCTCGCTGAGCCTTTTGAAGACCGCCGGCGCGCTCTCCCTCTCCACGACTCTGCCGCAGCCTTTGCAATAGAGGACCGCAATCTTGGCGAAGAGGAGCTTCAGGTGATCATGAAGCTCGGTCATGGTCCCCACGGTGGAGCGGGAAGTCTTGACCTGCCGGTTTTGATCGATCGCGATAGTAGGAAGAATCCCCTCGATCGACTCTACGTCGGGCTTATCCATGCGCTCCAGGAACTGGCGCGCGTAGGCGGAGAAGCTCTCCACGTAGCGGCGCTGGCCTTCCGCGTAGAGTATGTCGAAGGCAAGGGTGGACTTTCCCGAGCCACTGACGCCGGTCACCACCGTGAGGGCGTTGAGAGGTATTTGGAAGTCGACGTCTTTGAGGTTATTTTGTTTCGCGCCCCGGATGCGAATCCAATCCTGGCTCATAGTTATCCTGTCGGCTCATTTACGATCACGAGCCACAAGCACGAATCACGCTCTTACTGCAGTTGACGCTTTTCCGTCAAGATGCGGCGGAGGCGAGACCCGTAGATCAAATCGAAGGTCTCCCCCTTATCAGGAAAAAGCTCCAACGCTCTCTTTCTGGTATCGGCAATGAGCCTCTGGGCTTCGCTGAGAGTGAGATCGGCCTGCCAGAGCAGGGCAGAGGTGAAATCGACGATCGTCTTGAGTCTCCGGATTCTCTTTTCTTCCAGAAGTAGTGCTTTCTTGTTTTCTTCCATGGCCGAATCTTTAATGATCTATTATATGCTGCCGCGAGTCAAGTTTGCCGCCCGGCCGTTGAAACGGAGCAGCTCCGACGTCCTGCTAAAGTGCGCCTCCGCCCGCTGAGTTCGTGACGAAGCCTCCCGGTTGGGACTTTTTTTGACCGGCCTGCGCCTGTAACTGGATCTGGAGAACCTAACCTTTGCCGGGCGGCTGAGTTGCCGCGGCGGTCTGGAGCGGAGGAGAACTTTCCCGATACTGGTCGACGGCGGGAACCCGCCAGAGAGTTATCACTATATAAATGAAGACCGCGATAGAGCCGCCGGCCAGGCCCCAAGGGGCACCCATGAGGGCCGCGAGGGCACCCAGGGGAAGGCCGTTGATCGTTCCCAGGCCGCGGTGGATGACGAGATCCATGCTCATGATCCTTCCCAGCATTTTCTGGGCGACGCAGAGCTGAATAATCGTCGTGCGCGCGGTTCCCCCGGCCACATCCAGGAATCCCACCATCCCCAACATCACCATGGAGAGCGGCACCGAAGTCGAGAGGGCAAAGACGACCGAGGCTAAGGGCTTGGCCAGCGCAGTGACGGCAAAGAGCCGGCCTTTGGCCTTGACGTCGCCGGCAGTAAGCATCATGGCTGACGCCAGGATCGCGCCCACGCCGGGCGCCGCATAGAGGAGCCCCAGACCTGTGGGCCCGACGTTCAAGACGTCACGCGCAAAAATGGGAAGGATCTGGACATACATGGCGAAAGTCATGGTCATGGCCTCGATCCCGAACATGGCGAAGAGAAGCGGGGCGTTATAGATGTGTTTGAATCCGTCCAGAATGGAGCGGCCCACGGTGACGCCGCGGGACTCAAGCTCGCCGGTCGGCGCCTTCATGATCAGCGTGTTCAGCAATACCACGACTAGGAGCAGGAACTGGATGAAGTAAGAGCCGGCGGCGCCGGTGACCGCGATCGCCGCTCCACCGAGTAAAGGTCCGATCAGGGCGGTGCCGCGGCGGATGACAGAGGTCAGGGCGACGGCCCGCATCAGCTCGCCTCGCGGGACGAGGAGCGGAACCAGCGCTTGGCGCGCCGGGCCCTCAAAGGCGGTCACGGTGTTGATGACCAGGTTGAGGGCAAAGATGTGCCAGGCCTGGATGATCCCCAGGGCGGAGAAAGTCGCGGGGATCAACGCCAGGAGGACGACGAGAATCTGGGTGATCAGGAGCAGCTTCCGCCGGTCCATGCGGTCCGCGACCGCTCCGCCATACAGGGATATGACGATGGTGGGAATGGCGGCGAAGAGGCTGTTCAGGCCCAACATCAGAGGGGAGCGGGTGAGCTCGTAGACGAGCCACCCGCCGGTGACCTGATAGACCCAATTGGCAATGCCGTTGAGGACCATCCCGGTCCACAGGAGCCGGAAATTTCGGTGTCGGAGTGGACCCACCCGTGCTCCTCAGCGGGTCCAGACCGGTGCTGCGCAGATCAATTCGCTCGCGCGATATCTCTCCTTGAGCAGTTTTGGGCTTTTCGCCTGACCTGGAAAGATGCCTCTAACAAACCCGTGAATGAAGCTCATGGATCTCCTTTACTTCGAAGAATCGTTTCTTGCGATATTAGGAAAGCCTGCGGGAATTCTCAAGAGTTCGCGTGGCGGCCCTCCCTTTGATAAGTTGAGCGGGTGCGCATCGTGGAGATCTTCTATTCGATTCAAGGGGAAGGGCGACTCGTGGGTCTACCGTCTGTCTTCGTTCGTACCTCGGGTTGCAATCTCAGATGCTCATGGTGCGATACTCCCTATACCTCATGGAAACCGGAAGGTGAAGAACAAAATTTGGAGGAGATTCTAGCCGAGGTAAAAAAGTACCCGTGCCGGAACGTCGTCGTGACCGGCGGCGAGCCCCTTCTGGCGAGCGGCATGGAGGAGCTGACCCGGAAACTCAAAGAGGGCGGGCATCACGTCACCGTGGAAACCGCGGCCACGATCTTTAAGCCCGTGAGCTGCGATCTCATTTCCATGAGCCCCAAGCTTGCTAACTCCACTCCCCGGCGGCGGGAGGGCGGCCGGTTCGCCAAGATGCACGAAGCCCGCAGGCTGAACCTCCCAGTCATCCGGAAATTCATCCAGGGCTATGATTACCAGCTCAAGTTTGTCGTGGAGCGCCGTCAGGACTTCGCGGAGATCGAGACGATCCTGGGCCGACTCGGTCGGGTCGAGCGCGAACGGGTGCTCATCATGCCGCAAGGCAAGACCCCCAAGAGCCTGGGGAAAAAAGCCGCCTGGATCGTGGATCTCTGTAAAGCCAGCGGATTTCGCTATTGCCCGAGACTCCACATCGATCTTTACGGCAATCGCCGCGGCACGTAGCCTGGCCGCCGATAAGGGGCGTCTACGGCGTTGGAGCTTCAGGCCCGCATCCTCACGTACTGCTCTCGTACGCTCCGGTGCGGGCCTTCGTTCAGCCTTGCATCCGCCGCCTTCTCGGCGGCCAGGATATGCAAGTGATGCGCTCTTCTTGACAACCAGGCCCCCTTCGTTTAAAAAAAGACACGATGCTTTTCGCCGCTAGTGGAAAACGCGCCGCTAGTTTTCGCCGGATGATCGTGGCGGCTCTCTTCCTCTCTGTTTTTCTTCTCCCCCTTCATCTCCATGCATTCACTTCCGCGGCCCAGATCGCGAAGGAGTGCAGTTGTCTCCATGGAAATCGAACCCAGCTGGCCTCGACGCCGGCCGCGGCGGATTGGGCTCCAACGCCCCTCTTCTCCTTCATATCAGCATCTGAACCCGGGGAGTCCGGCCGGTTCTCGATCGGCCGCACCGCTATTCGTGCCCCGCCTCTTGAAAGCTTTCTCTAAGCTCTTTTCATCCGAAAAAATTTAAGAGACCCGTTTTCTGTTTGGCGCGGCCAGCGATCGCGCTTTTGGGAGGTAATCTATGAACCGGCTAGCAAGCCATGCACTATCCATGGGCGTTGGGCTTTGGACGGCGGCTTTTTTTACCACAACCCTCTGGGCCCAGGATACGGAAATCGAGATTTTGAAAAGGCAGCTCCGGGAGATGCAGGGACAAATGCAGAAAATGGCGGAGCGGATCGAGCAACTGGAGCGAGAGAAGGCGCCGGAAACGGCGCAGATGAAATCATCTGAGTCTCAATCCCCTCCGGCAACGTCTCCCGCTCCTCAGGCCCCGGCAACGGCTAAAGGAATTGCCTCCGCCTTCAATCCCGCGATCAGCGTCAATGGTCTCTTCTTGGGAGGTTTCTCATCGAGCCCCAGGAAGACCCGTAGTCTCACGGGCTTGGACTTTCACAATGGTTTCAACTTTCAGGAAGCCGAGTTTCAATTTACGGCGGATGTAGACCCTTATTGGAAGGCCAACTTCATTCTGGGCATCGATCGAAGGGGCGAGACCGAATTGGAGGAGGGCTATGTCACGTCGGAGGAGTTCCCTTACGATCTTCTCCCGCGCAATACCGGCCTCAAACTGGGAAAATTCTTCCCCGGCTTCGGCAAGCACAATCTCTTTCATGCCCACCAGTTTCCTTTCATCGATCCGCCCCTGGTGAGTCAATCGGTCTTCGGCGCGGAGGGGCTGAGAGAGCCCGGGCTCAGTGTGGCCTATCTTTTTCCTTCATCATGGTTTTCCGAACTCACCTTTCAGGGATTGGCGGGAGAGAACGAGGGCCTCTTCCGTTTTGCCGAAGAGCCGGAGAGAGACGCCAAGCGGCGTGGGGCCTATCTGGGCCACTGGAAAAACTTTTTCGACTTGACGGACTCGACAACCCTGGAAGTGGGAAATTCCTACGTCGCGGGGCGCAATTCCGCCGCCCGCCATAAGCTCTCCCAGGCGGCAGGACTGGATCTGACGCTCAAGTGGCGTCCATTGGAAAGGGCTACCGAGGAAGGTCTCACCTGGCAGTCTGAATATATCTTTTTTTCCCGCGACCAGGGTCGGGAGGAGTCGCTCACGCGCGGAGGCGGGCTCTATTCGTCGCTCCAGTACCAGTTTGCCAGGCGCTGGTGGGTTCAAGGCCGTTACGACCTTTTGGGGATTCCCAAGTTTGACGACGGGCGGAAACACCGCTGGAGCACGCTTCTCGCGTTTGTCCCGAGCGAGTTCTCGGCGATCAGGTTGCAGCACAGCTATACGCTCCAGGAGAATGCGAGCCCCGTCAATCAACTCCTTCTTCAATTCAACTATACCATCGGCTCGCATCCGGCTCACCGGTATTAGGAGAGTGCTATGAGAGTTGCGCTGTTTCTGTCAATTGTTTTTCTGCTTCCCGCCGGCTTACTGTCGGCGGCCGAGCCCCTTTCGATCGTCGCTACCACTTCGGACATAGCCTCCATCGCGCAGGCTATCGGCGGAGAAAAAGTAAAAGTGGAGGGTATTGCCAAGGGGTTTCAAGATCCGCACTATGTCGAGGCCAAACCGAGCACTATGCGTCTTCTCAATCGCGCCCGAGCGCTTTTTTCCGTCGGCCTTCAGTTGGAAGTGGGGTGGCTTCCGTTGTTGGTCCAGGGGGCGCGGAACCCGAAATTGGTCCACATCGATCTTTCCGAGGGCATCCCCGTTTTGGAGCGGCCCGTCGGGCCGATCAGCCGCGCCCAGGGGGACATCCATCCGGAGGGGAATCCTCATTACTGGTTGGATCCGAGGAATGGTCTTCTCATGGCGCGGCGGATTCAGCGGGAGCTCAAGACCCTCGCCCCGGCCGATGGAGATTACTTCGATCGTAACCTGAAGCTCTTCGAAACCTCCTTGAACCAGCGGAGACAAAAGTGGGAGGAGCGGATGGGGCGATTTCGCGGCGCGGAGGTCATCGCCTACCACAAGCAATGGGAATACCTCGCCCATTGGCTGGGGTTGTCGATCGTCGGCTATGTGGAAGACAAACCCGGAATTCCGCCGGCGCCGCAACACTTGGCGAACCTGATCCGGACGATGCAGGAACGCAAGACCAAAGCCCTGCTGGCGGCCACTTTCACCAATCCCGCGATTCCCCAGTCTGTGGCTGAAAAGGGAGGCGCCAGGATGGTGGTCCTGCCGGCCTCCGTGGGGGGAGAGAAGGGGGTGGAAACCCATGGCGACCTCTTTGAAGCCATCGTGAGCAAACTGACTGAGGCCCTCTCCTAAGGAGATCGCTATGGCGGAATTTTTCTCCGTGATGGGGCCGGCCCTGGCGGCTTCCTTGCTGTTGAGCGCGGTCTTCGCCTATTTTGGGCTCCACATTGTGCGCCGTGGCGTTATCTTCGTCGATTTGGCTTTGGCGCAAGTGGCCGCTATGGGGAGCACGGTGGCTTTTTTGCTCGGCTACCCACTCGAAGGATCGGGGGCGCAACTGTTTTCGCTCGTCTTCGCGTTTGTCGGAGCGGCGGTATTCACGCTCACGAGGGCCAGGGAAGAGGCGGTTCCTCAGGAGGCGATCATCGGCATCGTCTACGCCTTCGCGGCGGCGGCCACGGTTCTGCTGGTGGATAAGGCCCCCCACGGAGCGGAGCACATTAAATATCTTCTCGTGGGCAATATCCTATGGATCACCTGGAGGACCATTGCGCAGCTCCTGACGGTGATTGTGGTTACTGGAGCCGTTCACTTCTTTTTCCGGCGCAACTTTCTATTGGTTTCCTTCGATCCGGATAAGGCCCGGACGGAAGGCCTCTCGGTCAAATTGTGGGATCTGTTGTTCTATCTCTCCCTGGCATGGGTGGTCACGACCTCGGTGCAGACCGCCGGGGTGCTTTTGATCTTTTCGTACCTCATCGTGCCGGCCGTATGCGGGCTTCTTTGGAGCGGTGGATGGGCCGGCGGTCTTGGGGTCGGCTGGTTGGTCGGGGCAGGGGTGAGCGTGGCAGGTAGTTTCCTTTCCTATCGGGGAGATCTCCCCACGGGCGCAACTATCATTTGCCTGTTCGGGATAACCCTGCTCTTAATGGCCGCCATGAAGAAGATCTTTCACCGCGGCCGGTCAGGGGTGCGCGGGTGAAGGCGTGGGCCTACGGACTCGGCGTTTTTCTGCTTCTGGCGATCGGCTGCGGGGTGGGAGTCCCTGCGCCGCGCGAGCAGGCGCCGGCTATCCCAGGCCAAAGGCGGGCCAAGGTCGCTCTGGTCTTGGGCGGTGGGGCGGCGCGGGGATTCGCCCATGTCGGCGTGATCCGTGTCCTGGAGCGGGAAAAGATCCCGATCGATCTCATTGTCGGCACCAGCGTCGGAAGCCTGGTCGGGGCGATCTATGCGGACAAGAAAAATAGCCTCGAGCTGGAATGGGCCGCCTTCTCCCTGGAAGAGAGGGATGTCTTCGACTACACCTTCATCAGCCCCAATCAAGGTTTTGTGCGCGGGGACCGCTTGGAGGAGTTTGTTCTTAAGAAGGTTTCCGCGCGCGAGATTTCACAGCTCAAGATTCCCTTCGTCGCTGTAGCCACCGATATTCAGAATGGAGAGGTCGTGGTCCTGAGCTCGGGTTCGGTGGCTCGGGCGGTGCGCGCATCGAGTTCTATCCCAGGCGTTTTCATTCCGTTCCGGCACCAGGGGAAACTTCTGGTGGATGGCGGCGTGCTCAACAACGTTCCGGTGGATGTGGCGCGCCAGCTTGGGGCCGACGTGGTGATCGCGGTCAATTTAGGGGATGGAAAAAAGCCGACGCCGGTGAACAACATTTTTGACACTCTTGTTCAGACGCTGAATCTCATGGCCATGCAGACGACCGAGACGAAACTCGCCGGCGCCGACGTCGTCATCCGGCCGCAAGTCTCCCAGGTGGGACTTATCGATTTCAGCAAGAAAAAAGAGCTTCTCCTGGCCGGCATGCAAGCCGCCGAAGAGGCGATGCCGCGGATCCGGGAAAAAGTTTTCGGGCTTCAGGCCGCACCAGTGGGCCCCTAACCCGTGTGGACCGGCCCGCTCAGCTTCGACCGGTTGAGGGCCAGGCCGAAAAGCCCAATCGCGGTCAATCCGGCTGCCACGATATACATGGTTCTGTAGCCAGCGAAGTCGGCGACCGCCCCGGCGATGAGGGCGCCCAACCCCCAGCCGGCCGGGTAGGCGACGGTATAGGTCGCCATAGCCACTCCCCGGCGCTCGGGATCGGAGCGATCGATGGCCAGGGCCATGGTCGTCGCAGCAGCCACTGCATTGCCAGCGGAATAGAGGATTCCCGATAGAATCAACGCGCTGAAATTAGAGGCCATGAGCAAGAGGAGGAGACCTAGGATCTCCAGGATGAAACCGGCCGCGATAGTAGGACCCCGTCCGATGCGGTCGGACAACTGGCCGAGCAGCGGGCGCACGAGGATATTCATGAGCCCATTGACCGTAAAGTACCAGCCGATGCCGCTGATCCCGATCTCTCGCGCGTACAGAGCCAGAAATCCGAAAACCGCAGGCTGGGAAAGATTCAAGCAGAGGGCCAAGCCCGAAGCCAGCAGGACCCCGGGATCGACGAGAGAAGAAAGGCGAAAAATCCCCGGCCGCTTTAACGCCCTCCGCTCCACCGCCCTCTCCGGGATCTCGGGTTGAATGAGAGAGTATCCCGCGCCTCCTCCCAGGAGTCCTAGAATCGCGGAAATCATGATTACCGGAACCATCCCGCCCGTGGGCGCGTCCACGAGCCACAACGCGATATAGGGAAAGATAATGTTGCTGCTGCTCTGAACGCCGCCGTAGATGCCGGAGGCCTCGCCGCGGCGCGTGTGAGGGGTGATCGAAGCGAGGAGCGTGTAGCCTCCGGTGTTGAGCCCGGCCCAGGCGATCCCGCGCACGATATTTCCCAGGGCGATGACCCCGATCGAAGGGATAAGCAACGGAAGCACGCCCAAGCCGAGGCCGAAAACGCCAAGGGCCAGGATCCGATCGTGGCGCCAGGAATCGGTCCAATAGCCCACCAGCGGTCGCACCAGCACGCTCGAAACGTTGAAGGTGGCGAGCACCAAGCCGGCTGTAAATGCGGAGCCTCCGAGCTGGGTTACGTAGAGCGGGAGCGTGGGCGTCAGGACCGCGTTGTGAGCGTAACCGAGGAATTGGACCAGGCAGAGAAGAACGAACGTGCGGCTATAAAGGGCCTTGTTTTCTTCGTCGGCCATGATGCCCTAACGCTTTTTCTCGTCTGGTCCAGCGTTGGTAGCGAGCGTCGACCAATTCACGAAGGCAAACACGAGGCCGCCGCTGACCAAGGTAGCGATCGTCACAAACATCCCGGTGTAGCCCACGAGCTCTATCGCCGAACCCGCCACGAGGGCGCCGAGGCCATGTCCCATGGGAAAGGCGGTGGAAAAGGTCGCCATCGCGACGCCCCGCCGCGCGGGATCGGAAAGATCGATCGCAAGTGCCATCGTGGCGGCGGTGCCCACGGCGGCGCCGGCGGCATAGAAGGCGCCCGCGACGATGAGGACGCTGAGACTGGGCGCGAGCGGGAAGATCCTGGGGGCGAGGATCTGGA
>Ga0080064_1004664_pt1 | contig 17165 bp, 13 predicted proteins | sample Subgrocontami54m_FD_69260 | JGI IMG/M metagenome (GOLD analysis project Ga0080064, IMG submission 69260) | Subsurface groundwater microbial communities from S. Glens Falls, New York, USA - GMW46 contaminated, 5.4 m (SPADES assembly) (version 2) ...
CGCACATGCAACGGGCGCGGCAGCGAGCCGACGACCGAGGCGGGGAAAAGCGGCAGCCTGGTCGTCATAGTCCCCATCCTTTCTGGGCCAGGTCGAGGTCTTCCTGGGTATCAATTTCGCGATACTGGCCGTGGGTGTCCGCATGACCGAACTCGACACCCTGTTCGATCATGTCCTGGAACAAATGTATCAGGTAGGCTTTCTGGAACTGCGCGCTGCCGCGATAAGGCAGGTCCCAGAATTCGCGCCGGCGGCGGTGGTAGTGCTCGCGCAGCAGCTCGCCGCCGCGCGCACTGAACTTGGCGACGCCGATGAACTCGCCGGTCGCGTCCGCATAGGGAATTTCGCGCTGCACGCGCACCACGCGGCCGTTCGCCATGATCGCCTTTTCAGCGTCGTGCGGCGGATGCTGGCTGCGCGGCCGGTAGTGCTCGCGCCAGTCCGTGTCCATGCCGAGCGCGATGTCCGCGCCCGAGGCGACGAGTTTCGAGACGATGTCGCCGGTGAAGAGGATGTCGGAATAGGTCGTCACGAACGGGCGGTCCATCAGGTCTTCGGCGCACATCAGCGAGACGAGGATGTTGTTGTTCTCCCAGTCGCGATTGTGGCGAAAAGTGAAATGCGGATAGTCGCGCTCGACCGCCTCGATGCGATAGCCGCCGACGAAGCAGATGTCGGTCACGCCGCCGGCGGTCAACGCGTCCAGGATCCAGTCGAGTATGCGCTTGCCGCGGATCTCGGCGAAGCATTTCGGCGCATCCGCGGTGGTCGGCATGAGGCGGAGTCCGCGTCCGGCGCCGATGATGATTGCCCGCATGTAGGGGGTGCTCGCTGTACGAAAGGGTCGATCATCGGGCAAGATCAGCGGAAAATCAACCGCCCGCGAGCGGTTTTTCTTGACAGCGGTTCCGCACTTCGGCCACCATCAGCGGCACGATGAAGCGCCGCGCCCGGCGCCCGACCGGGCTGCGGCTTGCTTTGCGTCTGACACCCATTTCGACACTGTTGCAGCGCACGGGCCGGGCGCATGTTTACGAATTTATCGACGAGCTAACGATTCAGGACTCCGGATGCTGAAAGTCGAGCAGTTGACGAAGGTGTTTGGATCGTTGGTTGCGGTCGACCATGTCACCTTCGACGTGCCGACCGGTCAGATGGTCGGCATCATCGGCCGCTCCGGTGCCGGAAAATCCACGCTGCTGCGCATGATCAACCGGCTGGCGGACCCGACTTCGGGACGTATCCTGTGCGATGACGTCTTCGGTTCCGCGGGCAACATCTGCGCGCTGAAGGGACGCCGGCTGCGGGAATGGCGCGCTCGCTGCGCCATGGTATTCCAGCAGTTCAATCTGGTGCCGAGGCTCACGGTCATGTCCAACGTGCTGATGGGACGCATCAGCTATAACTCGACGCTGTCGACACTCTTGATGATGTTCTCGGCAAAGGATCGCACGCTCGCCATCCGCGCCCTGCAGCGGCTCGACATGGTTTCGCACGGGCTGTATCGCGCCGACGAGTTGTCCGGCGGACAGCAGCAGCGCGTGGCTATCGCGCGGGCGCTGGTGCAGGAGCCGAAAATTCTTCTCGCCGACGAACCGATCGCTTCGCTCGATCTCAGGAACGCGGCCATCGTGATGGATTCCCTGCGCCGCATCAACCGCGAAGACGGCATAACCGTCATTTGCAATCTTCACCTGCTGCAGACCGCGCGCGACTATTGCGATCGCATCATCGGCATGCGCAAAGGTGCGGTCGTCTTCGACGGCCCGCCGTCGCAGCTGTCGGAATCGCTCGCGCGCGAAATTTACGGCGGCGGCGAGCCGGGAGATGAAGAAGTCGAACTCGCGCTCACCGCGACATCGGCGCCAACCACGCAACACATGCCGGAGGCGCGCACCGGCACTGACTGACGGGCATTGCCCTGCCGGCTCCAGGCAAGCGACGGCGGGGAAGACAATAATCCTTAACGGAGGAAGACGATCATGATCAAATTACAACTGCGAAATCTGGCTGCCATGCTGACGCTGGCGGCGCTGGTGCCGGCGGGAACGGCGATGGCCCAGCAGGCTGGCGGCTGGCAGAAAAAATATCCGGTAGTCAAGTACGGCGTGATCCCGGTCGAAACCCAGTCCGGGACAACCAAGACGATGGACGCATTCCTGCATCACGCCGAGAAGACGACCGGCGTGAAGTGGGAACTCTACCAGGCGACCGACTACTCGGGCGTGATGAACGCGCTGATCGCCGGGCAGATCAATCTCGCCTGGCTCTCGGGCTTCAGCTACTGCCAGACCTACGCGGACAGCAAAGGCGGTGTCGAGCCGCTGGTAGCCGCGGCCGCCATCGACGGCACGATGGGCTATAACTCGATCGTTGTCGTCAAGGCCGACAGCCCTTACAAGACGATCGAAGACTTGAAGGGCAAGGTCGTCGCGCGCACCGATCCGCTGTCCGGCTCCGGCTACCTCATCCCGACGGCGGCCTTCCGCGCGATGGGCAAACCGGTCGACGAGTATTACAAGAGCCCGCTGTCGGGCGGGCATGTGCAAAGCGTGCTGGGCGTGCTCAAAGGCACCTATGACGCCGCGTTCACCTGGACGTCGAAGAATGACGGCTTCGGCAATCTGCGGCAGATGATGAACCAGGGGCTGCTCAAGCGCGAAGACATCCGCGTCATCTGGGTTTCCGATCCGCTGCCCTCCCCGCCGGTCGTCATCCGCAAGGACGTGCCGGCCGACATGCGCGCCGACTTGCTCAAACTTTTCACCGGGCTGAAGGACGCGGACATGAAACTCGCCGAGGCCGTCGCCCAGGGCAAGACGACGGGCATCGTGGCGGTGGCCCACAAGGATTACCTGCTCATGTGCCAGGCCGCGGCGGATGAGCGGGAAGCGCGCAAGCGCAAGGCGAAGTGACTTCACCTGCCGCCGCAGTTTCGAAGCCGCGCGGCGCCGCCGCGCGCTTCGAGCACGAATATGCCGCCTACCGGCGCAGCAAGAGAATCCATGTGTTTTTGTTCGGAGCGGCGTTTGTCGCGTGCGTGGTGGCGGCCGGCATCACGGCAAAATTCGACCTGGTGACGCTCTTCCACGGGCTGCCGCGGACCACCGAATTTCTCGTCAAGCTGGTGCCGCCCATCGCGCTCGCGACGTTTACCCGCGACGTTGCCGAGTGGTACTGGGACATCAACCGGTGGCTCGACAGCCTGTTGAACACGCTGCTGATGGCGTTCCTCGCCACCGTGCTGGGCACGGCCATCGGCGGCTTCCTGAGTTTCTTCGCCGCCCGCAACCTCGCGCGGCACTACGCGACTTATTGGGTGATGCGCCGGGTGCTCGAGATCGCGCGCACCGTGCCCGATATCGTGTGGGCGCTCTTGTTCATCATCGCATTCGGCATCGGGCCGCTCGCCGGCATCCTCGCCATTACCATGCATACGATCGGCGCGCAGGGCAAGCTCTTCGCCGAGGTGAACGAAAACATCAGCGCGCTGCCGATCGACGGCATCCGCGCCGCGGGAGGCAGCTGGTTTGAGGAAATCCGCTTCGCGGTGTTGCCGCAGGTGATCCCCAACTACCTGTCGTACACGTTCTGGCGGCTCGAACTGAACGTGCGCAGCGCGACGATCGTCGGCTTCGTCGGGGCCGGGGGCATCGGGCACGATCTCTTCACCTCCATCCAGCTGCTTTATTTCGGCGACGCCGGCGCGATCCTGCTCATCATCGTCGCGACCATCATGATTATCGATATGATGAGCGAAAAATTCCGGCACAGCGCGATCGGCAAGGCGAGCTTTTCGCACTGAACCCCATGACCGTTCAATTTGACAGCATCACCGGCGCCGACATCGCCGCCGAGCGAGCGCGCTTTCCGCGCCTCTATTCGGCGTCAACCGCGGAGCGCCTGCGCGTCTGGCTGACATGGGGCAGCGCAACGGCGTTGACCGTCTATTGCCTGTACCGCTTCGGCTTCCTCGCGCCGGATTTTCTCCACGGCGTGTCGAAGTTCGCCGCGACCGTCGTCGCCCAGCTCTTTCCGCCCAAGGGATTTGAACATCTGCCGCTGTTCGCCAAGGTCATGGGCGAGACGATCGCCATGGCTTTCCTCGGCACGCTGATGGGCGCGGCACTGGCTTTTCCGTTGAGCTTTTTCGCGGCGAAGAATATGACCCGCTCGCGGCCGCTGCAGTTCGGCACCCGGCGCTTCGCCGATTTGCTGCGCTCGTTCGACTACCTGATCTGGGCGCTGATCTTCGTGCGCGCGATCGGACTGGGCCCGCTTGCCGGCATCATGGCCATCGCCATCGTCGAGACCGGCACCTTCATCAAGCTCTATTCGGAAGCGATCGAGAATCTCGACCGAAAGCAGATCGACGGCATCAACGCGGCGGGCGGCAATGGATTGCAGCGGATCCGCTTCGGCGTGCTGCCGCAGGTGCTGCCCATGATGCTGTCGAATACGCTCTACATGTTCGAGCACAACGTGCGCTCGGCCTCCATTCTCGGCATCGTCGGCGCGGGCGGCATCGGGTTTCTGCTGGCGGATCGCCTGCGTGCGTACGAGCTGCAGGAGGCCTGCCTGATCATCATCGTATTGATCGTGGCGGTGTACGCGATCGACTACCTGTCGAAAATTCTGCGCGAGCGGCTGATCGGGGACCATCGCCGCAGGGAACCGGTCGACGACGCGGTGCAGGTGTAAATCTCGCGGTAACCACGCGGCCGCCAGCCGAATGGGACGTTACGTCCGCGGAGGCTCCGCAATTGCCGGCTCGTCCGGCAGCAGCAGCACGATCGCGGCCTTGATCGCGGCGATGCCGGCCATGATCCACAGCGCCGAGGAAAATCCGAGCCCTTTCACCATCGGGCCGAGCATCCAGACGGCGAGCGAACTGATGCCGAATGACACCGTGAGCCGCATGCCGGCCACGCGCGAGCGCAGCCGGTCATCGACGTAGCGCACGATCATGGCGTCGGTGAACGGGATCGAGCCGAAGATGAATACCATGACCACGAGCAGTGCCGCGAACAACCACCAGTCCTGCGTGTGCGCGGCAAAAATCAGCAGCGGTATCTGGGCCACGGACATCCATAGCTGCAGCGGCTTGAAAGGCATGCTGTCGATCAGCCGGCCGACGACGATCTGCGCGAACGACGCAACGGTGTAGATCAACGCCAGCAGCGCGCCGAGGACAGCCGGGTCTTCGATCACGCCCAGAAAGCCCTGGTTCAGCAGCTGCGCGTTGCCATTCGTCGTGAAGTTGAAGAGCAGGCTGCTCGCGACCGCCGCCGCCGTCATGACCAGAAACACCCGCGCCAACATCGCGGGCGACAGCGCCACCTTGGCCTTGCCCCCCTTGCGCGCGGACGGCGCCTCGAGCTCCCGGGGGCACAGGATCGCGAAAACGATTGCGCACACGACCGTGATAGCTCCGGGTATCGCAAACGCGGCGCGCCAGCCGATCCACTTGACCAGCAAGCCGGTCACGAGCGCGGCAACCGCGATCCCGAGATTGCCCGCGAGTCCATTGATGCCGATCACGGCCCCCGGATTGGGAACGTTTTGCACCAGCATCGGGATGCCCACCGGATGGTAGATCGCGGCGAAGGCGCCGAGCAGCGTCAGTGCAGCCGCCAGTTGCCAGGCGTTCTGCGTCAGCGAAACCAGCAGCGCCGCGGCGCCGATGCCGGCGAAAAAAATGATCATCATGATGCGGCGGCCCCACAAATCGCCGAGGCGGCCGGCGGGCAGCGCGCCGAGGCCGAAAAGGGCAAACGCGCCCACGCTGTACGGCATGAGGTCCGTCCAGTTCGAATACCCGAATTCGACGGCGATCGTGGCGACGGCCGTGGCGAAGATCAGCAGGAACATGTGGTCGATACCGTGGCCGATGTTCAACAAAAGGCTCACGGCGCGGGGAAACCCATCGGGGCGGGGAACGGCTTGCGCAGGAGTATTCATGGCGGCAAAGTTTGCCTGATTTACAATAGTCTGTCTCCCGGAGTTTTACGGTCAACCCTCGCGAAATGGACAAGCCGCCCATTACCCCGCTGCCGCGCGTTCACTGTGGGCGGCGCCGGAGATTCAGGCGGGAGCCGTAAACAGGAAATACAGCAGCAGCACGTAAATGCCGGTCATTCCCGCCGCGTCCAGGTTCGAGAGCGTCCGGTCCTGCTCGATGTATTGATGCAGCGCGTAGAACAGCGGAAACAGCAGCAGTATCAGCATGATGGTCACCACGCTCACCGGAAACGCGAACTTCGCGTCGCCCGTGGCGAGGCCGCCGATTCCGATCACGATCAGGCCGAACGGCAGCAGCAGAAAAAACACCTGGGTCAGTCCGCCGAATACGTTGGAGAGCGCGATGCCGAGCTCCCCGCGGCGGTGCGCCTTGTAGACGATGATGTATTCACTCATGCCGGCAAAGAATGCGAGCGCGGCGGCGGTTGGGATCGTTGGCAATCCGATGTCCTTCAACGCGGTTTCGGCGAATCCGCCGATTGCTTCGCCGCCGCAGTAGGCGCCCAGCAGCCCAAGCACGAACATCGACACGATCGCGCTCCAGCTCGTATCGTGGCCGAGGCGTTCCGGATCCGGAGGCATCGACTCTTCGTTGTCACGGCCCTCGCCGTAGTAGCGCACGAGCGTGAGCAGGTAGTAGCCGTAGATTGCGATCAAGATGACGCCGATCACCAGCAGATCGACGCCCGAAAGAAACTGCCTGGAGCCTTCCACGCGGAACATGAGCATCATCGCGCCGACGATAAGCGCCGCCGCGCCGCCGGCGATCAGAATCTGGCCGCCGGCGGTCGTGAGCGAGCGGGGCATGGTGAATGCGCCCTGGCGGTCCTTTGGCAAAAAGAACGAATAGATCGAGAACGCGAGCGCGTTGTTGTAAATCGTCACCGTCGCGGTGACGAACGCTGCGAGCGGGTCCACCAGAACGAGAAAGGCTATGACGACGAATTCGGGCAGCGTAGCGAGCACCGATCCGACGGTGCCCGAGATGAAGCCGTCCCAGCGATAGCGCGCGCCGAGCCGCTCGACGCCGTGGATGAACGCCTCGCACGCGCCCTGGATTACGAGCAGTCCCGTCACCAGCTGCACTGTCGCGATCAGGCCTTTGTGCTGTTGTGTGTCCACGAACGGCCAGTACTCGTTCGCGAATAGCGCCGCCCACAGGGCAAGCCCGACCCACATCAACAACTCCCAGGTGGTGAGTCCCCGGTAGCGCGCCTCGAGCGCGCGCAGCCCGGTCGAGACCCAGAATGCGCGGCTCGGCAGCGCAATGGTCTTGCCCTTGTTCCGCTGCTCGACCAGCTCCTGCAGCGCCTGTTTGAGATTGGGCGAGGCGGAGACTATGCGATCGAACGCCTCCTTTCCCACGCGCCAGACCGAAATCCCGCTTTCGGAAGTTACGGTCGCCGACCGCAGCGCGCCCGTGAGCAGGGCCGCCTCGCCCACCACGCTACCGGCCCCGACATGGATTACGTCGGACGATCCCGAGCGCTCGACTCGGGCCGTGCCGCTCTCGATCAGGTACAGGGCATCGCCCGCATCCCCCTGCGCGATGAGGCGGTGGCCCGCGGGATATTCGATTCTCTCGACGTGCGGAACGATTTCCTGGATCTCCTCGGGCGGCAGCGCGCGCAGGATGTCGATCTGGCTGAGGTGCAGCAACACGTCGTCGGCGTCGAAATCGGCGCCGGCCATTGCGCCCGCCTGTTCTGCGACGCTATCCATGTTGTCCATGTTGTGTTTCGTGGCAGTAAATGGAAGCCTCCCCTTGGCTCCGTCTGCAGCGGACCAGCGCGGACCGCCATGACCTCATACTACCGATGATTTCAGTCCAAGTGCCTGACGCAGTTTGGCCGGTAGCGTGATCACGCCCGGGCGGGTGATGGTGAGCTTGGCTTTCATGCATTACAGTATGGCAGAATTTCCGCAACACGGGACAGGCCGCGGCTGCAAAGCACATTCGCCTCGCAGGCCAATCCCCATACGGGCGTCAAGGGAATCGGCGATGACAAAACCTTCGACGGAAAGAGTCAGTGGCCGGGCATATGCGCGATGTGACCCCGGAGGAGATGCAGCAGGCAATGCAGAAAATGGCCGGCCAGGAGAATGCAATGAAGTATCTGTGCCTGGTTTACCTCGATTAGAATAGATTGGACGAACTGCCCGACGAAGACTGCGTGGCCTATGACACGGAGATCCGGGAAACGGTCGCCGCCAAGTTGCAACAGCACCAGAGCATTTCTGAGAGGAGGAATTCATGATGCGCAACAGCACGCAAGCAGCAAGTCGCAAACGGCCCGCAACGCCTCGTGCAAAATCTCCGCGCCCGGTGGTGGTGCTGGTCGCCACGCGCAAGGGCGCATGGTTTTTTCATGGCGACGCGGCGCGCAGGAACTGGCGCGTCGACGGGCCGCACTTTCTCGGTCATATCGTCAGTCACCTCGTGCTCGATCCGCGCGACGGGCGCACCCTGCTGGCGGCGGCGAAGACCGGCCACCTCGGCCCGACGGTATTTCGTTCGACGGATCGCGGCCGCACGTGGAAGGAAGCCGCGCAACCGCCCGCATTCGCGAAGGCGCCCGAGGGCGAAAAAGGCCGCAGTGTCGATCACACGTTCTGGCTGACACCGGCTCACGCCAATGAACCGAACGTCTGGTACGCGGGCACATCGCCGCAGGGACTGTTCCGTTCCGACGATGGCGGCGTCACGTGGGCGCCGTTTTCCACGATCAATGACGATCCGCAGTATCGCGAATGGATGGGCACGGCGCAGGATGGCACACCGGATGGGCCGAAACTGCACTCGATCATCATCGACCCGCGCGACCCGCGGCATCTGTACTTCGCAATGTCCGGCGGCGGCGTACACGAATCGCGTGATGGCGGCTCGACATGGCGCGTGCTGATCACCGGCATGGATGTGGTCGAAGGCTTCGGTTTCGATGCGTCGAAACCCACGTTTCACGACCCGCATTGCCTGCGCATGTGCCCGACCAATCCCGACCGCATTTACCAGCAAAACCACTGCGGCATCTACCGGCGCGACGGGTCGGCCGCGTGGGTGCGCATCGGCAAAAGCATGCCGAAGAAGGTCGGCGACATCGGCTTTCCGCTGGTGGTGCACCCGCGCGACGACAAGACGGTATGGGTGTTTCCGATGGACGGCACCACGGTGTGGCCGCGCACGAGCCCGGACGGCAAGCCCGCGGTCTATACCACGCGCAACGGCGGCAAGACGTGGCAGCGGCTCGACGCCGGTCTGCCCAAGAGCCAGGCGTGGTGGACCGTGAAGCGGCAGGCGATGACGGGGGACGCGCAGGATCCGGTGGGCCTCTACTTCGGCACGTCCAGCGGAGAACTGTGGATGAGCCGCGATGAAGGCCGCAAGTGGAACTGCATCGCGCGGCATCTTCCCGAAATCTACGCTGTCGAGGCGGCGCAATTTGCGTAAGCGCGCGCGTTCCCGATGAAGGTGTTGATACCCGGCGCGCTGCGTTCGTACACCGAGAAAGGTGAAGTCGAGGTGAGTGGTGCGACGCTCGGTGCAGTCCTTGCCGAGCTGGATCGCGAGTATGCCGGGATTCGCTTTCGCATGATCGACGAGCAGGACCGGATACGGCGCCACATCCGTATCTTCGTCAACGGCGAGCAGGTGCGCGATCTGGCGCAGCCGCTGGCCGCGAAAGACGAAGTGGTGATCGTGCAGGCGTTGAGCGGCGGTTAAACGCCAAAGTCGAGTTGGTGATCGTGCAGGTTGTCAGCCATGCACTCCTCCCAGTCGTGTCAGCAGCTTGTCGTGGATACCGCCGAAGCCGCCGTTGCTCATGATCAGCACGTGGTCGCCGGGCCTGGCGGCGGCGGCAATCGCCGCAACGAGCTGCGGGATGTCGTGATGGATTTCGGCCTTCGCGCCGAGCGGCGCGAGCGCGGCGGCCGCGTCCCACCCCAGTCCTGCGCCATAGCAGAACACGCGGTCGGCGTCAGCAAGGCTCGCCGCGAGTTCATCCTTCATCACGCCGAGCTTCATGGTGTTCGAGCGCGGCTCGAGCACGGCCAATATCCGTGCCGCGCCGACCTTGCCGCGCAGTCCCGCGAGCGTGACGCGGATCGCAGTCGGATGGTGCGCGAAGTCGTCATAGACCGCAACGCCGTTGACCGTGCCGCGCGTTTCGAGCCGGCGCTTCACGTTTTTGAATGCGGCGAGCGCCTCGATTGCTATCGCGGCGGGAACTCCGGCGTGGCGCGCCGCGGCGATCGCAGCCAGCGCATTCAACTGGTTGTGCGCGCCGGGCAAATCCCATTGCACCACGCCCTGCGGCCTGCCGTTAAAGCTCACCGCAAAGCCTCCGGACGCGTCCTGCGCCCCCGCCTGCCAGCCGTCGCGGGCGCCGAACATTTCGACCGGCGTCCAGCAGCCTCGCGCGAGAACCCGGTTGATCGCCACGTCCCCGCCGTTGGCGACGATCAGCCCGTTGCCGGGCAGCGTGCGCACGAGGTGATGGAACTGGGTCTCGATCGCCGCGAGGTCGGGAAAAATATCGGCGTGGTCGAATTCGAGGTTGTTGAGAATGGTGGTGCGCGGCGCGTAGTGGATGAATTTCGAGCGCTTGTCGAAGAACGCGGTGTCGTATTCGTCGGCTTCGATGACGAAGAATGGCGCGTCGCCGAGCCGCGCCGAGACGCCGAAGTTCTGCGGCACGCCGCCGATCAGGAAACCGGGGCTGAGCCCCGCGTGTTCCAATATCCACGCCAGCATCGCGCTCACTGTCGTCTTGCCGTGCGTGCCTGCGACTGCAAGCACCCAGCGGCCGCGCAGCACGTTCCCGGCAAGCCACTGCGGCCCGGATATATACGGCAGCCCGCGGTTGAGGATTTCCTCCATCAGCGCGTTGCCGCGCGTGACGACGTTGCCGATCACGTAACTATCGGGCCCGAGGCTCGTCTGATCGGCGCCGTAGCCCTCGATCAGCCGGATGCCCTGCGCTTCGAGCTGCGTGCTCATCGGCGGATACACGTTCGCGTCGCATCCGGTCACGGTATGTCCCGCGGCTTTCGCGAGAGCCGCAACACCGCCCATGAAAGTGCCGCAGATGCCGAGGATGTGAATGTGCATCTAAAGGTAGGCGAGATAGGGCGCGAGCCAGCGCTCGGCGTCCGCGAGCGGCATGTTTTTGCGCTGCGCGTAATCCTCGACCTGGTCGCGTTCGAGCTTGCCGACCGCGAAATACCGGGATTCCGGATGCGAGAAGTAGAAACCGGACACCGACGACGCCGGGTACATCGCGTAGCTTTCGGTCAGCGTGATGCCGGCCTCGGGCGCGCGCAGCAATTCAAACAACGCGCCCTTCTCGGTATGGTCCGGGCACGAAGGATAACCCGGCGCGGGGCGGATGCCGCGATATTTCTCGTCAACCAAGGCTGCGTTGTCGAGATTTTCGTCCCTGGCGTAGCCCCAGAATTCCTTGCGCACGCGCTGGTGCAGGAGTTCGGTAAACGCTTCGGCCAGGCGGTCGGCGAGCGATTTGAGCATGATCGCGTTGTAGTCATCGTGCTGGTCCTCGAACGCCTTGACGCGCTTCTCGATGCCGATTCCGGCCGTGACCGCGAACGCGCCGAGGTAATCCCTGATACCGGCGCCTTTGGGCGCGATGAAATCGCCCAGGCACAGGTTGGGCCGGCCGGCAGGCTTGACGTTCTGCTGGCGCAGATTGTGCCACGTCATCAGCACGCGGTCGCGCTTCTCGTCGGCGTAGATTTCGATGTCATCGCCTTCGTTCACACTGTTGGCGGGAAAAATGCCGAATACCGCGTTGGCGGTCAGCCACTTGCCCTCGACGATTTTTTTCAGCATCGCCTTGCCGTCGGCGAGCACCTTGCGCGCTTCGCTGCCCACGATTTCATCGTCGAGGATCTTCGGATACGAACCCGCGAGTTCCCACGTCTGGAAGAACGGCCCCCAGTCGATGTACTTGGCAATCTCCGCCAGCGTGTAGTTCTTGAGCAGCTTGATGCCAACAAATGAGGGCACCGGCGGCACATAGGTGCTCCAGTCGGTTTTCAGCCCGTGTTTGCGCGCGTCCGCCAGCCTGTGCATCGGCCCCGGGCCTTTTTTCTGCTCGTGCTGGGTCCTGATGCGCGCGTATTCGGCGCGCACTTCGGCAAGGTAGTTTTCCCTGAGCTCGTCCGACAGCAGATTGCTGCACACGCTCACGCTGCGCGACGCATCCGGCACCCAGATCACCGGGCCGTGGTAGCCGGGAACGATCTTGACCACGGTGTGCACGCGCGACGTCGTGGCGCCCCCGATCAGGAGCGGCAGGTCGAAGCCCTCGCGCTCCATTTCGCGCGCGTTGTGCGCCATCTCCTCGAGCGACGGCGTGATCAGGCCCGAGAGCCCGATGATGTCGCACTTCTCGTCGCGCGCGACCTGCGCGATCTTCTGCCACGGCACCATCACACCGAGGTTGATGACCTCGTAGTTGTTGCACTGGAGCACCACGGCGACGATGTTCTTGCCGATGTCGTGCACGTCGCCCTTCACCGTCGCCAGCACGATCTTGCCCTTGGCCCGGACGTCGCCCGAACGCGCCTTCTCGGCCTCGATATACGGCACGAGATGCGCGACCGCCTGCTTCATGACCCGCGCGGACTTGACCACTTGCGGCAGGAACATCTTTCCCGCGCCGAACAGGTCGCCGACCACATTCATGCCGTCCATCAACGGGCCTTCGATCACCTGGATCGGGCGTCCGCCCTGCGCCTCCATCTTCTGCCGCGCTTCCTCGGTGTCCGCCACGATGAAGTCGGTGATGCCTTTCACGAGCGCGTGGGTGAGCCGCGCTTCGACCGCGTCCTTGCGCCACTCCAGGTCCTCGACCTGCACGCGGCCCCCGCCCTTCACCGTCTCGGCGAACTTGACCATGCGCTCGGCGGCGTCCGTCCGGCGGTTGAAAATGATGTCTTCGACATGCTCGAGCAGGTCCTTGGGAATCTCCTCGTAAACGCCGAGCTGGCCGGCATTCACGATCGCCATCGTGAGGCCCGCCTTGATCGCGTGATAGAGGAACGCGGTGTGGATCGCCTCGCGCACTCGATCGTTGCCGCGGAACGAAAACGAAATGTTGGACAGCCCGCCGCTCACCTTTGCGTACGGCAGCGTCTGGCGGATGATGCGGGTGGCCTCGATGAAATCCTTGCCGTAGTTCGCGTGCTCCTCGATGCCGGTCGCGATCGCGAAAATGTTGGGATCGATGATCACGTCCTCGGGCGCAAAACCGACCTCGTCGACGAGGATGTGGTAGGCCTGCCTGCTGATGGCGACGCGCCGCTCGAGCGTGTCGGCCTGGCCTTTTTCGTCGAACGCCATCACCACCACGGCGGCGCCGTAGCGGCGCGCGAGCTTCGCGTGCCTGACGAACTCGGCCACGCCTTCCTTCATGCTGATCGAATTCACCACGCACTTGCCCTGCACGCACTTCAGGCCCGCCTCGATCACTTCCCATTTCGACGAGTCGATCATCACCGGCACGCGCGAGATGTCCGGTTCGGAGGCGATCAGGTTGAGGAACTTCGTCATCGCGGCCTTGGAATCGAGCATCGCCTCGTCCATGTTGATGTCGATCATCTGCGCGCCGCTCTCGACCTGCTGGCGCGCCACCGCCAGCGCCTCGGCATAGTTGTCGGCGAGGATCAGGCGCGAGAACGCCTTCGAGCCGGTAACGTTGGTGCGCTCGCCGATGTTGACGAACAGCGAATCGTCCCCGATGTTGAGCGGCTCGAGCCCCGCGAGCCGCGTCCTTTTCTCGAGCTCCGGAACCGCGCGCGGCGGAATGCCTCGCACCGCCTCGGCGATCGCCTTGATGTGCGCGGGGGTGGTGCCGCAGCAGCCGCCGACGATGTTGACGAACCCGCTTTGCGCGAATTCCCTGATCAGGCCCGCGGTGTATTGCGGCGTCTCGTCGTAGCCGGTCTCGGCGAGCGGATTCGGCAGTCCTGCGTTCGGATACGCGGACACATAAGTGTCGGCAACCCGCGACAACTCCTCGATGTAAGGGCGCATCAGTTGCGCGCCCAGCGCGCAGTTCAGCCCGATCGCCAGCGGTTTTGCGTGCCGCACCGAGTTCCAGAACGCCTCGGTGGTCTGTCCCGACAGCGTGCGCCCCGAAGCATCGGTAATCGTTCCCGAGATGATGATCGGCAGCCTGACGTGGTGCGTTTCGTAATACGCATCGATCGCGAACAGCGCGGCCTTGGCGTTCAGCGTATCGAAAACGGTCTCGACCAGCAGCAGATCGACGCCGCCTTCGACGAGGCCATGCACCGCTTCGGTGTACGCCGCGACGAGTTGATCGAACGTGGTATTGCGGAAAGCCGGGTCGTTGACCTCCGGCGAAATCGACGCCGTGCGGTTGGTCGGGCCAAGCGCGCCGGCGACAAAACGCGGCCGTCCGTCTTTTTGCTCGAACTCATCGGCAACCGCGCGCGCGAGCCGCGCCGCCTCGGCGTTCAGCTCGTGAACCAGGTGCTCGAGCGTATAGTCGGCCTGCGCGATCGAAGTCGAGTTGAAGGTATTGGTCTCGACCACATCGGCGCCCGCGGTGAAATAGGCCGCATGAATTTCGCGGATGATCTGCGGCTGGGTCAGCGTGAGCAGGTCGTTGTTGCCTTTGAGGTCGCGCGCGAAATCGTGGAAGCGCGCGCCGCGATAGCCCGCTTCGTCGAGCTTGTAGCCCTGGATCATCGTCCCCATCGCGCCGTCGAGGATGACGATGCGCTCCCGAAGCAGGGACTCGAGCTGGGCGCTGCGATTGTTTTTCATGGCGGGAAATGGTGACGCACGGCGGCGCGAAAGGCACGGATTTTAGCACGCGCCGGCCGCCCATCTGGCGGCTGGCTGCGGTCTGCGCCTATAATGCATCTCCCGTTAGAGACTGGTGGCGATCATGCAGCACCTGACCCCCAAGGAAGCGTTCGAATTCCTGAAACAGCATCCCGATGCGGTGTTCGTCGATTGCCGCAGCGAGATGGAGTACCTGTTCGTCGGCCATCCGAAAGGCTCGATCCTGGTGCCGTGGAACGACGGCCCCAACTGGGACATCAATCCCGAGTTCGTCTCACACGTGAAGAAAGCAACCAGCGTCAACCGTCCGGTGATACTGATCTGCCGCAGCGGCAACCGCTCGCTCGATGCGGGCCGCGCGCTCGAGGAAGCCGGGTTCACCAAGATCTACAACGTGCTGCACGGCTTCGAAGGCGAGCTCGATGACGACCACCATCGCGGCGCCAGCACCGGATGGCGGTTCGAGGGTCTGCCCTGGGAGCAGTGCTAGCGCCGTCCCGCGGGCGGAAGTTTCGGCGTTTTCGCCGGCTTGAGAGGTCCCCAGACGCGGCTGTAATAGGTGTCTGCAAACTGCAGCGCCGCCACCGGGTTATGCGCGAGCACCCGGTCCTTGGCGACCAGCACGGTCGTCAGTCCCTTCGCGTGTTTGAAGAACAGGCTGTCGTGCCCGAGGCATAGCCCGAGCACGACGTTGAACTCGCAGCCGTGGGCATCGAGTAATTCGGCCTGGCACACCGGATTGCACAGCGCTTCGAACTGGCCGGGACGGACTTTCTCGTGGTCGGCGATTCCCAGATCCTCCTTCGGGATGCTGCCGGTCTTGCAGGCGACCGACACGACCTCGAAGCCATGGCTTTCCAGGATGCCGCTCAGAACCTTTGCGTAATCGACGAAACTGATGCAGTTCGCGATGCCGATTTTTTTGTAGCCCATGCGCTTGGCAAACTGGACGATTTCTTCGACCCGCGTCCACTTGCAGTAACCTTCGCCCTCGACCACCGCCGATTCACGCGAGATCTTGCGGGTTTCGGGGTCTTCATACAGCGCGCGCGCCACCTGCTGGGAATCCGGGTCCACCTTGGTCGGGCAAAAGCCCGGGCCGCGCTCCTCGGATTCGCCTACGCGGCAGGCGCGAACCGTGTCAGGACAATAAGCGCACGCAGGATCCTCGTATTTCATGGCCACCCCCTCAAAAGTGCGGTTCGGGCCAGTCTAGGCGTTCCACGGCGAAAACTTCTGATCTGGATCAATCCGCGTGCCGGAATGACGAATTCTTAAACGTTCCCCTTACTTTGCTCCGGGAGCCTGGGCAGCCGCGAATAGATAAACGCGCACGCGGCCCCTGCTGCCAGCAGTACCGCCGAAGTTGCCGCCAGGCTCAGGCCGCTCCCCGCGACAAAAGGAGACACCGCGCCCGCAATCAGCGCGGCAAAAAGGCTTTGCTGGAAACCCTGCAACGAGGCGGCAAGACCGCGATTGCGGGGAAACAGGTCGAGCACGAATAGCGTGAGATTCGGCATGGCAAGCGACATGCCAATGGTGTACATCATCACCGGCAACACCGTCCACGGCAGCGCCGGCGGAAACCACAGATGGTAGCCGACGCTCAATGCCGCCGCGGTGAACATGACCGCGTAAGCAATGCGCAGGGTCCGGCGGGGCGTGAGCTTGCCCGCAAGTCGCCCGGAGAGGAACGCACCCAGGATGACCCCGCTGGTCGCCGGAATGAACAGCCACCCGAACTGGCTCTCATTGAGATGCAGCAGCCGGTAGATAATCGCCGGGGCCGACGAGATATACAGAAAAAAACCGGCGAAATTGAAAGCGATCGCCGTTGACAGCAACCCGAAACGCAGACTGCCGAGCACTTTGAGATAGTTCGCGGTCAGCGCGCGTGGCGCGAACGACTGGCGCGCCGCACGCGGCAGGGTTTCGGGCAGGCGCCAGAAACAGCCCGCGAGCAGCGCCGTCGAGAAAAGCGTCAGAAACACGAACACCGAACGCCAGCCGAACCCCGCCTGCAGCCAGCCGCCGATCACCGGCGCGATCGCCGGCGCCACGCCGAAAATCATCGTGACCATCGACATCATGCGCTGCGCTTCATGTCCGGCGAAGGTGTCGCGGATCATCGCGCGGCCGACCACCATGCCCGCACCGCCTGCAATACCCTGCAGCGCGCGAAAAAACAGCAGCTGCCCGAAGTCCTGCGCGAACGCACAACCGACCGAGCCCGCCACGAACACCGCCAGATTCACCAGAATCACGCTGCGCCGTCCGAAGGAATCCGAGATCGCGCCGTGAAACAACG
>Ga0080064_1004665_pt1 | contig 17163 bp, 16 predicted proteins | sample Subgrocontami54m_FD_69260 | JGI IMG/M metagenome (GOLD analysis project Ga0080064, IMG submission 69260) | Subsurface groundwater microbial communities from S. Glens Falls, New York, USA - GMW46 contaminated, 5.4 m (SPADES assembly) (version 2) ...
TCCCTCTCGCTGACCCGGTCCCGGTCCCGGTCCCCTTCCCCTTCCCCTCCCCATTCCCCGTTTCACTCTTCACTCTTGTCCCGATGTCCCGTCCCTTTCGTGTTCTCGGTGTTCAGCAAATCGCAATCGGCGCGCCGGACAAGTCCTCGCTGCGCGCGCTCTGGCACGATCTTCTCGGTCTCGAGATCGTCGGTTCCTACCGATCCGTGGCGGAGAATGTCGACGAAGACATCGCGGTTGCGGGTCACGGTGTGTTCGCCGTCGAGGTCGATCTCATGCAGCCCATCGATCCGACGAAATCGCCGCGGGTGCATGATCCGGCGCTCAATCACGTCGGACTGTGGGTCGACGATCTTCGCGCCGCGTTCGACTGGCTCACCGCGCAAGGCGCCCGCTTTACTCCCGGCGGAATTCGTCGCGGCGCGTCTGGTCACGACGTTTGTTTTCTCCACCCAAAGGCTGCCCCCGGCACCCCGCGCAGCGGTGAGGGCGTTCTGATCGAACTCGTCCAGGCGCCCGCCGAAGTCATCGCGGCGTACGCCGCTGCGTCGCCGACGTAGACCGCGCCCATTGTCGGAAAGTTGCCCTGCCGCGCTGCGATCCGTTACGCCCGGTCCCTGGACGGTCGTGGGGATGGTGGGTGTGTGGTGGATATCGAGGGACGGATCGTCGACGAGCGCTATCGGTTGCTGAACGCTGCAGGTCGCGGCGGCATGGCGCACATTTGGAAGGCCGAGGACGTCGGTTCCGGCGGAGTGCATCGCACCGTCGCGATCAAGCGAATCCTCCCCGACCTCGCGCACGATCCGTCGTTGCGCGAAATGTTCGCGGACGAGGCGCGCATCGTCGCGTCGTTCAATCACCCGAACATCGTGCGCTGCCACGGCGCCGGCGACGATGTACTCGGCCCGTACCTCGCACTCGAGTGGGTCGACGGAATGACGCTGCGCGAGATGCTCGGCCGCGCACAGGGTCCCCTTCCGGTGCGGATCGTCGTGTCCGTGCTCGTCGACATGCTCAGTGCGCTCGATGCGATTCACTCGCACCGCGAGCCACGCGCCGACGGACGCACACTTCGCGCAACCGTGCTCCATCGCGACATCTCTCCGTCCAACGTGCTCGTCGCGCGCGACGGCGTCGCGAAGCTCGCGGACTTTGGTCTCGCGCGTTCCATCGACCGTCCCCGAACGGCGCCCCGCGGAACGATCACCGGGAAGCTCGCGTATCTCCCACCCGAAGTGTTGCTCGGACGACCCTTCGCGGTGCGGGGCGATCTGTACAGTCTCGGCGTCGTCGCGTGGGAGATGCTCGCGGGACGAAGAATGTTCCCAGGGGATCCCGACGATTCGCAGCTGCCCCTTCGGCTCGTCGATCCGCGTCGGATTCCACTGCGGACCGTCGCGCGCGGAGTGCCAGCGCCGATCGCGCGCTGGATCGATCTCGCAGCGTCGACCGACCCCGCCCGCCGGCCCGCGAGCGCGCGCCAATTCGCGGATGCCCTCGTGCACGCTGCGCTCGACGCCGGCGAGTGGGTGGGACGCGCGAGTGTCGCGGAGTTTCTGTCGACGCTCACGGACCGCGTGAGCTGGACCGGCAGCGAACACGTGCCGACGCTCTCGGGCCGCGCGTCCTGCGCCTGACGCGCGTGTCCTGCAACGGGAAGTGCCCGCCCGTCAGTACCCTTCCACTTTCGAGATGATCTCGTTCATGATCTCTCGCGTGCCGCCGCCGAGCGGATAGAGCCGCGCGTCGCGATACAGTCGCTCGACGAGAAACTCACGCATGTACCCATACCCGCCGTGGATCTGCACGGCCTGGTCGCACACGAACGAGCACATGTCCGTTGCGGTGTTTTTCGCCATCGCGGCCATTCCGGGGACGTTTTCTCCCCGCGCGAATCGCGTCGCAACGTCGCCTGTCAGTGCGCGAGCCGCCGCGATCCGAGTGACCATGTCGGCCAGCTTGTGCCGAATGACTTGAAAGCCCGAGAGACTCTTCCCGAACGCATGACGAGCGCGCGCGTACTGCACACTCTCGCGATACGCGAGATCGGCAATTGCGACGCACTGGCCCGCGAGGAAGAGTCGCTCGCTCACGAAGTTCATCATGATCGCGAGAAACCCTTGTCCCTCTTCGCCGAGAAGGTTCGCGACCGGAACGCGACAGTCTTGGAATGACAACTCGGCGGTGTCCGACGCCCACCACCCCATCTTCTTCAACTTGCGGCTCACCGAGTATCCGGGCGCATCGCGCTCGACGACGATCATCGAGAGTCCGCCGTGTCCTTTTTCCCCCGTGCGCACGGCGACGGTCACTTGGTCTGCGCGCACGCCCGATGTGATGAACGTCTTGGTGCCGTTGATCACATAGTGGTCCCCGTCGCGCACTGCACGAGTCGTGATCGCCGCGACGTCGCTGCCTGCGCCGGGTTCCGTGATGGCCAGCGCGGCGATTCGCTCGCCCCGCGCAACCGGCGGAACGAAGCGCTGCTTCTGCGTCTCGCTGCCCAGTCGGAGGATGGGCGGAATCGCAATGCCGTGGCTCCCGAGACTCACCGCCGTGCCGACGGAGCGCCCAGCGATCACCATTTCTTCGGCAGCCGCGAGCACGTGTGTGACGTCGCCGCCGCCCCCGCCGTACGCTTCGGGATAGCCGATCGCGAGAACGCCGGCGTCCGCGGCCTCGCGGTAGAGTGTGCGCGGGAATTCCTCGGCCTCCTCCCACGCGTGGGCGTGCGGTGCGATGCGTTCGCTCGCGAACCGGCGGACCTGTTCGCGGAGGTGCTTGTGCTCGTCGGTCTCGAAGATGTAGCTCACGACACTGGATATACGACGAGGCCGGGCGCCGCGGGAAGCGTCGCATTCAGCGAACGGCCGGCCGCACCATCGCCGCAGACGGAGTACGCGCGGCGTCGACCGGCGCATCCACTGAGCTGTCGCCGACGAAACCGCCGTCGGTGCTGGCGTCGGTCACCACGTCCTGCGGTCTCCACGTCGCGTCGGTCGCGACGTCCTGCGGTCTCCACGTCGCGTCGGTTCTGCTCGAGTCGGCAGCGTTGGGATCGCCGCCCGCATCCGCCGCGGCATCCCCCGCGCCTCGTCGACGTCGCGCGGGGTGCATCGGGTGCCACAGTTCCTCGAGGCCGACGAATTCGTAGGGCGCCTCGCCACGCCCGCGACGAGCGGTGTTTCGCGTCTCGACCTCGGCGAAGATCTGTGGCAACGCCGCGGCGGTGTGAGCGTGCGTGTCGTGGAACAGAACGACGCCCCCGGCCGGCGACGCGTCGAGCGCTGCGCGAAAGTTTGCGACGACCTGCTCGGGACGGTGCACTGCCCAATCGCGCGAATCGAGCTGCCACAGCACCGGAGTCATTCTTCGCGAGAACACCGCGCGAACCGACGCATCGTTGTGAAACGCGCCGTACGGGGGCCGGAACAGTGGCGTGCGTACGCCGATGACGACTTCGATCGCGCGCGCGGTCATGTCGATTTCTCGGGACAGTGCCGCATCGTCGAGTGTGTCCATGCTCGGGTGATTGAACGTATGGTTGCCAATCCAGTGACCGCGGCGCTGCGTCTCGAGAAGAACCGCGCGATTGCGCGCTGCGAGCGGCGTGCGCCCGGAGATCCTTCGGCCGACGATGAAGAACGTCGCGTGAACGTGATGTCGATCGAGTTCGTCGAGCACTTGCGGCGTGATCACGTCGTCGGGACCGTCGTCGAACGTCAGCGCGATGCACGGCCGGCCTTCGCACTCTCCGCGGATCGTGCGGCCACTGCGGAACTCGGGCAGGGCGGCAGGACGCGTGATGGGAACGGCCGTGGTGGGTGGCGCAGGCTGAGCGACGGCGCGGATCGCGACGGCAGCGGACACGACGCACGCGAGCGACGCGACCGTTCGGCGCACTGCGAAGCGCGCGACGCGCGAACGAACGATGGAAATCAATCGCGTTCGCACGAGGGCGCGACCGTACGAACGCCAGTCCGCTCGGTCAACTCTTCACGGCTCTTCAACAGAAACAGTGGGCGCCGACGCTGCGGCGGGACCGGTCGAGCCCGCGCGCCCGCCCCCACCCCGCTGCGCTTCGCGCAGCGACCCTCCCCCGAAACCGGCCCGGCCTGGGAGGCGTTCGTGTCGCGCGACTGATCTCGGTGGTCGTGTCGCCGGAGCGCTTCCGCGCGCAACACGAAGCGCGACACGAGACTTTCCAGTACGATCGTGGACGCCACCCCTGCATGATGCCTATCCGCGCAAGAACGCCGCGACGCTCATTTCGTTCTTCCAGGAGCTGGGCGCCGAGCGGTGCGCCAAGTTGCAGGCGGTCTCGATCGACATGTCCGGCGCGTACATCAAGGCCGTGCAGGCGATGGTGCCGAACGCGACGCTTGTTTTCGACCGGTTCCACGTACAGCGATTGGTTCACGATGCTCGCGACGAGCTTCGCCGCGCGGAAGTGCGCAAGCTCGCCGACCCCGACGGACGCGAAGAACTCAAGGGCACGCGTTGGTCGCTGCAGCCCGAGCCACGCTGGGCCCCGATCCCTTGCGACGCGTTGCGGCGCAGATACGGGCGATGGCGCCGCCGCACCCAGCCCACCGCCCACGTCACGGACACATCCGCGCCGCACCGCCATCGTTTGACGGCGTGCCGGTCCGAACGACGAGTGTTGTTTCGAGGTCGAAGGCCTCGAGGACGACCCGTGCAGGCGCCGACGGAAAGGAGCTTTCGACGAGGGGGATCGTACACGGGGATCGCAGCCTCACGTGGATGGGGTCGCCCGTGACCGTCCCGGCGGTCAACACCTCGACCGCGCAATTCGGTCCGGCAGCGGTGTTGTAGTCGCAGCCGCCCACCGGGTACCCACAGAGACCTTGTGACTCGGTGCCGGAGATCGAGAACCAAAGCTCCGTCGGACCGACCCGCGAAAATGGCAACCCCGTCAAGGCTGCGGTAACGCCGATGTGGCGACCACCCGTTGCCAATTCGGTGCCTATGAGCCTGCAGCGGTTCCCAAATTCCAAGACATACGAGACGCTGGCGCGTGTCCCCACGGTGTCCGTGCAAGCGACAGACTGAACACCCGCCGGTTCCTCAATGCGGATCCGGAAGGACGCGCGTGGTGGTCCGGGGCAGGCGACATCGACGTCGCTGCCCACCGTTTCACCGCTATCGATGGCGGCGTCCTGTGCGGCCTCGGACGTCTCGCCGGAACCATCCGGCCATGGAACGGTGGAACTGCACGCCCACGCGAACGCGCCACCGCAGACAAGCACTGCACTACGGTAGGAGCGCATCACCACTCCGGCATCGGGCGGCCCCGCAGATTCGACCGCGCCAGGAAGATTCGAAACGCAGAGCAGCCACGCGTCTGATCGCTCGAGCCCACGACGAACTCGTAGCGTCCGGCGTGAAGAGCCTGGACGTGTCCGCCGATTCCGGGCCGCGTGCCGAACGTGTCGTTCGTCGCCGCGCCCTCGAGCGTCCGCTCGGGATTCGAAGGGTCCTGCGCGTCGGAGAGGTACCACAACGGCTGGTCGCCGAAGGCCGCCATCACAGGCGGCATGCGGACCTCGACGGTCGGCCGGCAAGCCGGGTCGTAGTCCGTCACCGCGAATGTCAGATCGGTTCGTTGGTCCAGATCGATCTGGTAGGAACGGGAGTCGAAGCCGGTGGCCAAGAAACCGCCACGCCTGCCTCCCCACGACCCTGCAATCACGTCGGGCGGTGAATAGTCGCAGGGGCCGGGACTGCAGCTCACGGTTCCGGTCGTGGTGTACGCCGTGGCCGAGGTCGCACCGCTCACCTCCCAGCGATAGTTGAAGCTGTTCACCGGCAGTCCGGTGACGGAACCGTCGCCCTCACCAATGAGAACGTCGTAGGGCGCGTACACTCGGAGGTGGAGAGACGACGGTGTCACGCTCACTGCGAGTGTGCTTCCGTATGTGCTCCCAACCCCGCGAATCGAGAAGTGATCGGCGTCGCTCGGGCCGCTCAGCCCGCCGGACAATGCCACGCCGGACACTGCAGGATACGCGTCGTCCGGACTGTTCGACGCGTCATCGGAGCCGGACTCGAGTGCAATCGTCGCGCGGTAGTTCCCCGCGCTTGCCCAGTTCGCGTTCCAGAAGAGCACGAAGTACCAGTCGTCCGCAGGCAGTGGACTCGTCGAGACGGAGGTCGACGCGCCGGGGATCGAGTACGCGATCAATGGGTAGTTGGGAAACTCGTCGGAACCGCCAGAATTGACCCAACGATAGACCACGGCCTGCACTTCGACGCCCTGATCCATGCCCCAGCCGTTGATCACGTAGCTGCTTCCGCCGACTCCGCGGAACATGACGATGTCCGAGTCATACCAGCCGTTGAAGTGCGGCCAAAGCCCGGCGCCGTTCCCCCACCAGATGTTGGTGGGATCCGCGCCGACACGCGGAATGGGTACGGCGGCTCGCGGATCATCGGTGAAGTCGTCCACCGCGTTGTATGCGGAGCCGACGTAGACCGAACGCACCGCGCGCGAGATCTCGTAGCTGTGAAACGGATTGACGAGCGCCATGTTCGCGTACCAGGAGAGTGAGCCGCCGACGAGGTCCCAGCGAGGATCGCCGGAGGAGTCGGCGTCGGCGTTCTCCATCGTGAACAGCCCCCAGTTCCAGCCCGCGTCCATCGATAGGCGCGCGCCGACGTTTGCGAAGAAGTAGTTCTCGTAGTTGTTCCACCAACACACACCTTGATTCGCGCCGAGCGCGGGGGTGTATGTGACATCGGGCGGAATCTCGCACGGCAGCGCCCGCGTGCAGCCCGAAGTGCCGGACGTCGAGCACAGCCGCAAGCAAAGTCCAGCGGTCGGCGAGCGCGGAGACACGAACCCATCGCCCGTTGGGGCCACACACGAATAGTTCGCTGGACAACCAACCCCAGCCAATCTGCAGTCGGGCCACGTCTCCGGCGTTCGGCCGTTGTCCTGCATCGGTGAGCTGAAATCGTCGGTCTGCGACGTGTGATGATCATAGACCCAATTCGGGAACCATGGCGCATACGGTACGCGGTACTCGGTCATCGCCGTCGCGAAGAACTCTGGCAGGTCTTCGAGATGTGTGTCCCAGACGTCGAGCCTCCAGTCGGCGTATGGCAGGCGGTAGGGTTCAGTCGCGGAAAGGTATGCTGGATGCGTGTAGCCGCAGCCCGGTCCGGAGGTTGCCGCGCAGTTCTCCATTGCGTGCCCGTGCTCGTGGGAGACTGTCCACAACGAGTCGAGCGCGTGGCGCGTAACATCACCGCTTTGCTCGATGTCGTCGGCCGGGCCGACGACGATGTCGACCCCGCCCCATGTCATCTGACCCGAGCCTGGCGGCCCGCCGGGAGACAGCGGAGTGCCGCCGGCGCTCCCGTGAACACCTACGATGCCACCCTCGGCCGCGCTATGCAGGAGTCGATACGTGAGCGTCTGAGGAACTTCAACGCCCACATCGTAAAACCAGGTCGACTGGAGGTGCGTGAGCCAACCGTAAGCGATGGCGGAGGCATGGGGGTGCGCGGTTGTGAACACGTCGGGCGGCCACGGCCCGGTGGATCCGCTGAGGCTGAAGAAGCGGTTGGCCTGCGAATCCGGGTACCACGCAACGTAGCTCGGAAGCACGACCTGCTCGTTGGTCGGGTCGCGTCGATCGACGCGGCCGCTCGGCCACGTGCCAGTCGGCCGCGGACCGACGTGACCGATCCATACGGGTCCCGCGCCGGACATCGTGTGCGTGCCCCCAGACGGATCGGTCCACCCGTACGATACGCCCACCGAGTCGTTGGGATCCGTCCGCGCATCCGCGAATCGATAGCCGAACACAGAGGGAGCGCCGTCACCAGGTCTCCACCCACCGATCGTGAGGCGATTGATACTCCCTCGGGGATCGCGGTCCGAGACCACGCTACCGTCGATCGCATCGATCTCCACGGTCCGCTGGTGCGATGCCACGACGCTCCAGACCGGACGGCAGCGAGCGCCGCAACGAAGAAAGAGGTCGGCCGGACGACTCGCGCCGGCTCCAACGGCCGTTCGCGCTGCGGCCGCGGTGACCCACGCGGAGCGCGCTTCGCTTGGCATGATCGCGTCAACTCCGCGGCGCCACGAGGCGACCACGTGATCGACGATGCCGGGGCCGACGATGGAGTCTTCCCGAGTTACGTACGCGTTCAAGTAGTTGGTTTCCACCCGGACACCGTCGCGATACCGTGCGACGCGCACGACGTGAAACATCGGCAGCGTGTCCACGGCGTTCACGCGCAAGTCGTCCGCCGAACGGATGTCGAATACGGCGTCAAGGCTCGTTGCGAAGTCCCGCCGGAACGACTCCCAACTCGCGCGCGGGTCGCTCCCGCGGTGGACGTACGCGAGACCACGAATCTCTCGCGGCGTGCCGTCCCATTCGTTCCATGTCACGCGGAGGTTGCCCGCCGATGCGGCGGCGAGGACTCCGATCGCCCCACGCTGAGCGGCTGTCGCGCTGGAGCCCGACCGCGGCACGGCATCGATGTCGACCTCCCAGCGGCGACGAGCCGCATCGGACACCGCGGCGCGCGTGAGTTCCGCGCTGCGGCGAAGTTGCGCGGCGGACGCCGTCCGCCAGCCCGCGCGCGGCACACTCGACGTTCGCGCCACTTCGTCGATCAAGGCGTGCAAGGCGGGCATCTCCGTTGCGTCGACGAAGGCGTCCGATCCCGGGGCGTCGGCCTCACCGATGGATCGCGCACTCAGCGCGCTGACCGCGTGGCCCTCAGGGATCCGCTCCGCGCAGCCAACGTGCAGCACGAGACTGCAGCTAATCGCAAAGGCGAGGCGAGGCGAACTTCCATGATCACGACCTCCGCGAGGGATACCGGCGCCAGCTCACCGTACGAGAGTGCGCGTCGGCTGCGCCGTCGTCAACCGTCCGGTCCGGCGCCCACACCCGCACCGCCGCGACTCCCCGAAACCGGGCGAAACCGGGGGAGGGTGCAGGAAACGGCTGGATCGCAGCGACCCACCACGCGACCGTCCGATCACCCCGCTCGTGCAGCGTCGGCGCTACGAAAACGCGACCTCTCACGTCTTTCCGCGCAGCGCGGCCACGTGATATCTTCCCGTACCGAATGGCTGGGAGGCTTGTCATGACGTTTCGATCGCTCGCGTCCGTCGCTCTGTTCTGCTGTGCCGCCGCATGTGCCGGCTCGACAACTCCAGGAGACGGAAGCGCCGACAGCCGATCGGACGCCGTCGGCGATGGCATGATTGTTCGCGACTCCGGTTCGACGGACACGCCAATTGCAACCGACACCCGCGTGACGGACACGGGCGGGACCGACAGTCCAACTACCGACGGTCCTGCGACCGACGTACCCGGCTCGGATGTCCCCGGCGTGGACGTTCCCGGGATCGATGTCCCCGGTTCCGATGCCCCCGGCACCGACGTGCCGACGTTCGACTCCCCCGGGAGCGACATCATCGTGACCCGCGACACGGGTGTCACGGACTCCGGCGTCGCCGACAGTGGTGGCACGCTCTGTGGTGCGAGCGTGTGCGCCGCGGGGCAAGCGTGCTGCGCACCGACGTCGACTTGTTACGACCCGCGCTGCCTGTCGTGTTGCATGCCGGGCCCCGGTCGATGCGCTTCGAACGCCGACTGCGCCCCGACGGACTACTGCGCAGGCGCGACGTGTGGGGGTACCGGAACGTGCACGACTCGCCCGAGCATCTGCACGGGGCTGTTTGCGCCAGTCTGCGGGTGCGATGGCACAACGTACAGCAACGCGTGCACGGCGGCGGCCGCGGGCGTACGAGTGGCTTCGTCGGGTGCGTGCACGGTGGTCGATGCCGGTCGCACCGACGTGATCGTGGGACGCGACACGGGAGACCTGTGCACGGGTGTCGTGTGCGGGGTCGGCTCGCTGTGCTGCCCGTGCACGGGAATGTGCTACTCGCGAGCGTGTCTGTCGTGCTGCATGTTCTGTCCGTGACGCGCGCGTCGAATTCGGGAGCGACGAGACACGAGTGCAAGTGTCGCGAGTGAAAGGGCGATCGCCGCCTCGCCACCGGGCGTGTGTCCGGGACGAGCGTTGCAGCCGATCTGGATGTTCCCTCGCGGCATGGCGTTGAACGTCCACGTCGCGACCGGCGGCGTCGTGCACGTGGTTGCGCCGTCGTATGTAATCTCCGCTGTGTTGGGGCCCGACGAGACGCGAAACAACCCCGAAGCCGGCTCGTGCTGGCACGCCGCGACGTCTGTCACTTCGTTCGCGGTGGCCACGGACGCAACTCCGACCGGTGACGAGCCGACGCGACCGGAGCCGTTCCACGTGGTCGCAGCGTTCATGGCAGTCGACGTTCGGGTTGCCGAACCCGCGTATCGAATGGCCGAGGTGGAAGGCGCGACTGCGCAGGTCATCGTGTTCACTTCGTCATAGTCCGTGACGACATCGATGTCGAAATCGTCCCGCAAGGGAGTCTGCGTCATCACGATGCGACCGCTGATCACGCGATGCGTGACAAGCGGCGTGGTGCCGCACGTCATGGACGCCGGGATGTCGAATCGGTCGAGCGTGAGCGTTCGACGGCCCGCAGCGTCGTCGGTGACCAACGTCAGCGATCCTCCCCACGTGCGTCCCATCGCATCCGTGCAACCGCCAATGAGCGTGCGCGTGTTGCCGCTGACCGTGAGCATCGGGCACGTCGTTCCCGCGGGCGGATTCGCGAGGTTGAGCAGAGCCTGCACGGAACCGCCGAGCGCACGGGCGTCGGCGAACAGAAAGCGCGAGAGGTTCGCGGGGGAGTCGAGGGCTGCCGACGCGTACCCATCGAGTCGGGCGTTGGCGGGTCCGCCGCAACCGACGGCGATGGCAAGAGTCGAGAGGAGGGACGCGAATCCGGCGCGATGTGCGAGCGTTGGTTTCATGGAGGGCCCCGGACGCGAGTAGAACACGCAACGGGGCCGATCGTCGCGGGTGCACGTGCGCGAGGATCGCGGATGAACAAGACGTCGCCGGGCCGGCACGTCCGCTCGAAATACGCCCGCAAGAGGCGAGGTTCTGGAGACAACAACACACGCAGCGCGCGAGAGATGTCACGCGTTTCCTGCAGGCGCACGCAGCGTCCCGCGCCGTCGCACGTCGTCGCGGTGGGCACGTGGCCGCTGTAGAGCTGGTGCGCGAAGCAAGCGTCCACGAGGCCGACGTGCCAACCGAGAGGCGCCAGGAGCATCACGAGCGCGACAAATTTCGCAGCGGCGGGTGCGCCCACGAGCATGCGCCAAGCCGATTCCCGCCAGGGCCAGACGTACGCAACTGCGCTCGATGCGAGCGCGACGTTCCACGGCCACACGGCGGTGTTGCGCTCGGCCGCCGGCAGTCGCGCGAGGAGCAACACGATCGTCCCGTGAAGGGCGACGGAGATCATGGTCGCAGCGCGACGGGTCGGGCGGGCGAGGGAGAGCAGGCCGATGCTCATCTCGGCGAGGGCGAAGATCCACCCGGACCATGACGCCACGCGCTCGGGGACGAACGGGAACGCATCTCGCAGCATCCACGGTGCGAGCGTGACCGCGAAGACTCCGCCGATCAGCTTGTTGAGTCCGCCGAAGAACCACACTGCGACCAGGTGCGCGCGAGCGACGACGGCGGCGCCTCGCGTCGGGAGCGTGCCGGCGAGCAGGAGCAGCATCGAGATCATGTACGGCTGAAGGCGAGTCTGATCGGCGAGAGTCGCCCAGAGCAGGAGAAGTGCGTGCACCGCGAGGCCGAGGCGCGGGCGGACACCCACGAGGGCGAGCGACGCGATCAGAATGGCGCCGAAGTGAGGCGACGGGAGATGCAGTGCGGCGAGCATCGGCGGCACGTCGCGGTGCTGCCATACCGGCCACGTGACAACGATGGTCACAGCGTCGAGTGCAACCAGCCACCACCGTAACGCCGCGAGCGCACGAGGATGCCGGTCGATTGTCCCGTCGGCTGGTCTGAACGCACTTCGACCCACGGCGCGGCGTATGGTATCCGAACGAATCGTGATCCCTCAGGGCAAGCAACGGAGCGCCGGCATTCGCGGGACAACGCTTGCGTTGGCGGTCGGTCTCGTGTTGGCGCTCGTGCGCGACGCCGGCGCACAGATGATTCTGCGAGACCCCAATTGCTACCGGCAGTGCCAGGAAAAAGTCGCGGGGTGCATCCAGCAGTGCCGGACGAGCACCGTGACGAGCTGCAACAGCGATTGCTACACGGCCTCGCGGACGTGCTACCTCGCGTGCCGATCGTAAGGGTTCACAGCTCGTGAGCGTGACCCAACGCGCCGGCAAGTGGTATCGTCACCCATGTCGGCCTCTCCGCCGCTCGACCGCGTGGTGTCGCTCGTCCACTCGCGCCGTGCCGACGCTGAGAGATGGTTGCGCGATCTTGTCGAGATCTGTTCGCACACCGCGGACCGCGCGGGCGTGAACGCGGCGCAAGACCTGTATTCCGACATCGTCGGCATCCCAACGGAACGGGTCTCGGGCGCGCCGACGTTCGGCGACCATCTCGTCATCCACGCGGGCGCGCGGGCCTCTGCGGGCGGGTGCGTTCTGGTCGGACACATGGACACCGTATTTCCGCGCGATCGGTTCGCCGGATATCGAAGTGAGGGCGGGATCGCGCGCGGACCTGGCGTGCTCGACATGAAAGGCGGTCTGGTGGTCATTGCCATCGCCGTTCGCGCGTTGCGTGACGCCGGCGTTCTCGATCGGCTGCCCCTGAGCATCGTCGTGGTGTCCGACGAAGAAGTCGGTTCGCCGCACTCGGCTGCGACGCTTTCCGCGGTCGCGCGGGGCGCTCGCGCTGCGCTCGTGTTCGAATCGGGTCGTGCGGGCGATCGGATCATCACGTCGCGCAAGGGCTCTGTGACGTTCGCGGTCACCGCGCATGGCCGAGCGGCGCACGCTGGCAACGCACATGCAGACGGAGCCAATGCCATCTGGGCGCTCGCGCGGTTCGTCGATCGCGCCCAACTTCTCACGGACTATCCGCGAGGCGTCACCGTGAACGTTGGCGTCGTCCACGGTGGTTTGGGTAAGAACACCGTTCCGGATGCCGCGCGCTGCGAGGTCGATACGCGATTCGTCCGGGCCGAGGACGGTCCATGGCTTCGTTCGCAGATCGCGGAGAACGCGAGTCTTGCCGCGCAGAGTGTTCCCGGAACGCGCATCGAGACTGCGGAGACCTCGAGTCGCACACCCCTCGTGCGCAGCGACGCCAATGTCGCGCTCATGGAGCGCTACGCCGACTGTCAGCGCGAGGCCGGACTCGGGGCAGGGGACATGCCGCTCGTGGGCGGGGGCAGCGACGCGTCGACGACCGCGGACGTCGGCGTGCCGTCGATTGATGCCCTCGGTCCGCGCGGAGCCGGATTCCACACGTTGGACGAGCACGTCGAACTCGATACGTTGATTCCCAAGGCCGAGGCGCTTGCCCGGTTTCTCCTCGGGATGCAAACCGGGAACGGAACGTGGCAGTCGATTTCGGCGACCTGACGATTCCCGGCGAACGCGGCGCCCGATCGTTGCGCGCGCTGCTCAATCGCGTGTGGCCAACCTATTGGCATGCATACCAGTCTCTTGGCGCGCATGGCGAAGCGACACGCGTCTTTCATGCCCAAACGCGACGCACCGTCGATCGTCAGATGGCGTTGGATCCACGGCCCGTGCTGCTGGCGCTTCGCCGCCCGCCGACTGCCATTGCGATGGGCGAAGCCATCCGTTGCATGCGCTCGGCCGCCTCCGCCGATGCGCACATTGCCGAGGTGGATTGCAATCTCGTCGCCGACCTTGCGGCGCGCGGTCTTCTGCCGGGGGGAACGGTACCGATCACGCGGCCCGGCGACGCGTGGCCCATCGTGCGGGGCATGAACGCCGGCCGGGCTTGGCACTTGGATCCCGCGGTCGAATCGTGGGTGGTATCGAACGGCGCGGTGGTCGATCCGCACGTCGGCGCAACCGAGACAGCGTACGTTCCGCTGGGTCGAAACGTGTCGTTCGCAACGACGGACAACAATCCGGACGTGCGCGTTTCGCTCCATCCCGAGCGACCGCAGAACACGCTCGATCTCGGCGGGCGGAGCGTCGTGGACTGGACGTCGGCTCTCTCCGACGCGTTCGCGATCGTCCACGAGCACCTTCCTGAAATCGCCGACGAGATGGACGTTCTTCTCCAGCTCATCGTGCCCGTCGGTTCGCACGACGAGCGCCACTTCAGTTGCAGCTACGAAAACGCCCTCGGTGCGATCTATCTCAGCCTGCATCCCAGTGTGATGACCCTCGCCGAGGCACTCGTACACGAGTTTCAGCACAACAAGTTTCACGCCGCGCTGCGCACCGACGACATCCTCGCGAACAGCCGCGACGCGAAATACGCTTCACCGTTGCGCCCCGACCCGCGACCGTTGATCGGCGTGCTGATGGCCGTGCATGCGTACCTGCCCATTGCCCTGCTCTATCGCCGCATGACACAGGCGCGACACCCACTGGCTCGCTCCCGCGACTGGGCACTGCGCCTCGAGCAGATCGAGTCCGTCAATCGCGATGGCATCACGACGGTCCGCGCGGGCGCGCAGCCGACGGTGCGCGGGCGTGCACTGATCGATGGGATGTTGCGAACGTAGCCAAAAGGCAACGTCCCTCGTGCCTTCCCGGCGCCGATGACGTACCGTCCGTCCAAGGAGTCCACGATGATTGCACGCCTCACTGCGCTCGCGTTCGCACTGGTCGTCTCGCTTGTCCTCGCGCCGCGTGAAGCGTCCGCGGACGGATGCTACATCTGCGCTGCGGGCAGTTCGGACGTGTGCCGAAACTACTGTCGCTATACGGGATCCGACACGCAGCAAAACCGTGACCGATGTCGAACCATGGGCTGCGTCATCGGTGGGACGGCGAGTTGTCCGCAAGCCGTGAACTATCACATCTGCCTCGCGCCCACGCCGGCGCCGCTTCTCGCGTCGTACGCGCGATAGCGCCGTCGCGCCTCGCGCTGCGGACGGCGTCAGCGCGTCGCGGACGATGGCGTCGAATGTACGAAGTCGGACACAATGCGACCGAGCTCTTCGCCCGCGTCTTCTTGGAGAAAGTGTCCCGCATTCTGCAACGTCGTGTGCGCTCGTCCGCGGGCGCCCGGAATCCTCGACTGAAGCACGCGATCTGCTCCGCGCGTGATCGGGTCGCGGTCACCGAACACGGTGAGAAACGGCTTCTCGAAACCCTCGAGCCCAATCCATGCTCGCCGGTTGGGCTCGCTCGCGGGGTCGTCGGGCGTCACGGGCACGAGCCGCGGAAACGCTCGGGCGCCGGCTTTGTAGCTCTCGTCCGGGAAGGGCGCGTCGTACGCCGCGAGCTGTCCTTCGTCGAGGCCGCGCGCACATCCCATCCCGACAATGCCCCCAGCCGGGAATTCGGGCACGGTCTGCGACAGTTCGAGCCAACGGAAGAACGCGTCGCCCGGGCGTTGGTCGCCGCTGGGAAGAAACGTGTTGGCGGCGACCACACGATCGAACCGGTCGGGCTGCTCACCGACCATTCGCAGGCCGATCAGTCCGCCCCAGTCCTGACACAGCAAGCTGACATCGCGCAGCGCGAGGGCGTCGAACCACGCGCGCATCCACTCGACATGACGTTGATACGTGTACTCCCCTCCGTCCGCCGGCTTGTCCGAGCGACCGAAGCCCACCAGATCCGGCGCAACGGCACGCAACCCACCTGCCACGACGGCGCGGATCACCTTGCGATAGAGATACGACCACGACGGTTCGCCGTGCAGCATGACGACGACAGGTGCATCGCGCGGTCCTTCGTCGACATAGTGCATCCGCAGCGAGCCGCCGTCGCCGGACGGAATTTGCACGTAGCGTGGGGCGAATTCGAAGTCCGGAATCGTCGCGAAGCGAGCGTCGTCGGTGCGGAGGACCTTCATGTCTGTTGCCGAGCGTAGGCGGCCGGCCCTGCGGATCGCAACAGGGACGCGCGTCGAGTGCCCGACGAGGGACACCGATTCGACGAACCGGCCGTCGCATAGCATCCTTCGGCCCATGCATCCGACACGACAGCCCGAAACGCTCCGGTTCGCACTCGCGCTCACCGGTGTGATCATGATCGCCGCGCCGGTTTCCGCCGTGGAGCAGGAGATCGCCAGTGGGCCATCGATCCAGATCCCCGCGCGGCCACCGCCCGCGACGCTGCAGACCCGCGACATTCGCCCGGGTACCGGCATGGTGGCGACGGCGGGGCACTCCGTCGTCGTGCACTACGTCGGCGTGGCGTGGTCGACGGCTCGGCGATTCGATGCGTCGTGGGATCGGCGGCAGCCGTTCACGTTTCGATTGGGGGCAGGTCAAGTGATCGCGGGCTGGGAACAGGGCGTGACGGGCATGCGCGTGGGCGGGCGGCGCGAGATCATCATTCCGCCGGCCCTCGGGTACGGTTCGCGCGGAGCGGGAGGTTCCATCGGACCGAACGAGACGCTGGTGTTCGTCGTGGATCTACTGTCGGTTCAGTGACGCGCAACTGACCTGATCCACGCCGACTGCACGACGGGATCAAGACTGGCAACGTTCTCCGCTCCTCGTCAGTGACTCCACGGCCTCTCGCGTCGTCCCGCGCAGTGCAACGACCTTCAGTCGCCCCGTCGCGCCTTGCACGATCTCGACGTCCCGTCGCGCGATTCCAAGCTTCTTGGCGAGGTACCGCGTCAGCGCTTCGTTCGCGGCCCCATCGACCGGTGGCGCCGTCAGCGCGATCTTCAAGGCACCGTCGTGAACGCCGACCACGTGTTCGCGCGACGCGCGCGGTTGCACGCGAACGGAGACGTGGATCACACCCTCCTGCACACGGTAGAACGTCATGGGTCGGCGCCCACATTGTAGCGGCAGGCGGGCCACGCGTCCCGGCCGCTGAAGCGGCGGGCTGAGATTGACCGCCTCGCCTGCGCGAGGCTTCCCATGCGCGCAGTGCGTGAGCGCAACTGCGATCGCAACCGCGAGCCCGGGAAGGGTCGCGAAGGCGACCCGGTGCCAAGCGTCAATTACATTCCCCCTCTGACGACAATTACATCTCCCCAGTCTGTGACCCTTTGTTTTTCGCTGCCTGATTGTTTTTCTCGCTCTTGTTCACCTCTGGAATAGTTGTCGTT
>Ga0080064_1004666_pt1 | contig 17163 bp, 12 predicted proteins | sample Subgrocontami54m_FD_69260 | JGI IMG/M metagenome (GOLD analysis project Ga0080064, IMG submission 69260) | Subsurface groundwater microbial communities from S. Glens Falls, New York, USA - GMW46 contaminated, 5.4 m (SPADES assembly) (version 2) ...
GCGGCCGCGCTCGGCTGAACGGAACGATTACCAACACGTCCGCCACGCTCGCGCCGCCCACCGGCGGCAGCTTCGAGCTGTACGGCGGCACGATTACGAGCGGGACGGTGGCGAGCGGCGCACTCGCATTCACCAGTTCGGGCGGTTATCTGGACGGCGCGACGCTGAACGGCAATTTCACCCTGCCGGCCAGTGCCTATGTCCGGTTCGCCAACGGCGCGTCCTTCAGTGGCACGACCGCCACGCTGGGCACGAATTCGGGACTGTATTGGGAGCAGGCCGGCACGCTCACCGGCAAGGCCCTCACGCTGAACTCCGGGGCTTACCTCTACGTCAATGGCACGAACAATGCCCTGACCCTCGCCCCGACGACGACGGTCACCGGCGAAGTCCAGATTTATTCGAGCGGCAGCACGGGCAGCGCGATCACCAATCAGGGGGCGATCACCCACACCGGCGGCAGCAGCTCGATCTATGCGCCGACATTCACCAACTCCGGCTCGATTTCCGCAACCGCGGGCACGCTCTACCTCGGATATCCCAATACCTACAATTCGGCGAACACGAGCACCGGCACCGTGACCGCGGACGGTTCGGCCACGACGATCTATGTGCGGGGCAACTTCGCGAATACGGGCACGCTCACCGCGCAGAATTCGGGCACGCTGTTTTTCGACGGCAACAACACGAGCGCGAACCTCGGCACCGTGCAGCTCGCGACCGGCGGCCATGCACGGCTGAACGGCACGATTGCCAACACGTCCGCCACGCTCGCGTCGCCGACCGGCGGCGGCTTCGAGCTGTATGGCGGCACGATTACCGGCGGCACGATCGCAACCGGCGCGCTCACGTTCACCAACTCCGGCGGTTACCTCGATGGCACGATCCTGAACGACAACTTCACGCTGCCCGCGAACAGCTATGTGCGGCTGTTGAATGACGCGACGTTTACCGGAAGTTCCGCGACGCTCGGCACCAATGCCGGCATCTACTGGCAGCAGTCGGGGACGCTGAGCGGAAAATCCCTTTCGCTGGCCAGCGGCTCGTATCTCTACGTGTCCGGCGCCAATCACACGCTGACGCTTGGCCCGACCACCACGGTCACGGGCGACGCGAGCATTTACGCGGACAACAGCAGCGGCACGGCGATCACCAACCAGGGCTCGATCGTGCACAACATCAGTTCGGGCACGCTGTACGCGCCGACGTTCGTCAACTCCGGCTCGATCACCGCCTCGGCCGGCACGTTGACGCTGGGCACGACGGCGACCGGTGCGACGTTCGCGAACGACACTGGCGCCGCGATTCGCGTGACTGGCGGGGCCGCGGTTCACCTGCAGTTGCCCGGCACGACGCAGCTCGCCAATCAAGGCACGGTCGACGTGCAGAACGGAACGTTTTACACCAACAACCATCTGACCAACGCGGCCGGTGGCCTGCTGAGCGGCGCCGGCACGGTTTCCGGCAATGTCACGGCGGCGGGCGGCACGATCGCGCCGGGCAACAGCGGCATCGGCACGCTCACGTTTCAAAGTGGGACCCTGAGTGTCACCGCGCCGTCAGTCCTCGCGATCGATCTCGGCGGCACGACGGCCGACCGGCTGGTGTTCCAGAGTCCGCCCAGCGTCGTGAACATCGGCACGGGGCTGCTGAGCTTGAGCGTGTCGCTCGCCAGCGCACCCGTCGACAACACGAGCTACGGGCTGCTGCAGATCTCGACCGGCGGCAGCGGGATTACCGGGACGTTTGCCGGGGTGCCGACTTCGGGCAACACCCTCACCGCGATGTACAACGGCACTCCGTACGTCTTCGCGGTGAATTATCAGACGAACCTGGTCTCGCTGAATTTCACAGCGGTGCCGGAGCCGTCGACCTACGGCATGATGGGTTTCGGCACACTGGCGCTCATCGGAATCTGGCGGCGACGCCGGCGGCGGTAGGAGCATTCGTCGATGTTTCCGCTGAGCCTTTAGCCCGAAGATTTCACACTCGGACGTGTGAAATTTCCGGGCTATTAGCGGTCGAGGTGACCAGTCCTCAGTGGAGGTCTCGTTACCGAGGGCCAGTGGCGCGAGCCGTAGCGCGGTCAATCTGACCGCGCATTTCGGGCGAAATTCCGGGTCGGTGTAGCCGCGGTCAGATTGACCGCGCTACGCGCGCGCTCGGACTGTCCAGAACTGGGGCCGTGCACCGTTCTCGCCGTGGCCACGTCAATCCGCTCACATTTCACCATGGCCCACCCCATCCGCCTGATTGCGCTCTTCGCCCTCGCGGCGCATCACCTCGGCGCCGCGGAAACGCTTCCCGCCGATTGGATCGATCCGCAAACTGGCCATCGCATCATCCGGCTCTCGCCCGATTCCGGCGGCGGCAGCCTCTACTTTCATCAACGCAGCTACACACCGGAGGGCGACAAGGTCGTGCTGCGCACGCGCGACGGCATCGCGGTCGTCGACCTCAAGAGGCTCGGGCAAACGCCACCGCAGCCCGAGATGATCCTCGCCAACGCGAGTCCCATCGCGATGGCCTGGGGCACGCGCGAGGCGTATTTCTTCGCCCGGCAGGAAAACACGATCCGCGCGGTGCACGTCGACACGAAAGCAGTGCGCGACGTCGTCAAGCTGCCGCCGCAGGCGCGCGGCGCGCAGTTCGCCATCAACTGCGACGAATCGCTGCTCGTCGCCATCGGCCCCGATCCCGACGGGAAGACCGTACCGCGCAAAGCGCCGAGCGGCGGCATGGGCGGAACCCTCGAAGCGCAGTGGGCCGCCGGCACGCCGAAGATGATCTACACGGTCAACATCAAGACCGGTGAATTCAAAGTGATCCATCGCGAGAACGACTGGACGAATCACCTGCAGTGTTCGCCGACCGATCCGCTGCAGATTCTCTTCTGCCACGAAGGCCCGTGGCACTTCAACAATCGCACCTGGATCTTGCGCGCCGACGGCACGCCGGCGCGACCGGTCCACGAGCGGACGATGAACATGGAAATCTGGGGCCACGAGTTCTTCAGCCAGGACGGCAAATGGGTCTGGTACGATCTGCAGACGCCCCGGAGCGGAGTGTACTGGCTCGCTGGCTATGAAATCGCGACCGGCCGCCGGCTCTGGTACAATCTCGAGCGCGTCGAGTGGTCGGTGCATTTCAACGTCTCGCGCGATGGGCAACTCTTCGCCGGCGATGGCGGCGGGCCGGGCAGCGTGGGCGCCCGGACGATGGACGGCCAGGACATCAAGGGCAACGGCCAGTGGATTTACCTCTTCACGCCCACCCTGGCGCGGGGCAATTCGTTCCGCGACGAGAAGCCGCTGATCGACGTCGGCTTCTTCAAATCCGAACGACTGGCCGACATGTCGCGCCACGATTACAGCAAGGAGCGCGGCGTGGAGCCGAATCTCTCATTTACGCCTGACGGGAAGTGGATCATCTTCAGCGGCAACTTTCACAGTCCTCGCGTCAACGGTCGCGCCATCACCCACGCCTACGCCGTGGAAATCGCGAAGTCGGACCGGAAAACGTGACCGCGAGCCGCTGGGGCGCGTCTTCCTGCAATCATGAGTCAACGTCCGCCGCACCCCCGGCAGCTGACCGGTTCCCTCGCCGCGGAGCGCGTGAGCGCTTCGCCGCCAAGCGTGCAGGGTGAGGAAACGCCCGCGCGTTCCGCCACGGCTGGAATCGAGGCGGCACGGAACCGCGGACCCGGCGTCATTCCGCGGCTTGGATTCTTTGCGGCGTGCGCGGCCGCGACCCTCCTGAGTTCGCCGGCCCGCGCCGACATCGAATTTGTCGGCGTGCTCGTGACCTCGCGCGGCACCTGGCTGGCGCTCGGCGACACGACCACCGGCAAAACCGACTGGATCGCGCGCGGCGAGCAATTTGCCGGCCACACGCTCAAGGCATACGACGCGAAAGCCGACATCGTCACGCTGGTGCGCGACGGCACGGAGTTTCAGTTGCACCTCAAGGACGACGCGAAGATCAAATCGGCGCGGCTCGAACTCACCGGCGCGATCACGTTTGGCGGCTCCGAACAAATCGAAGTCCAGCGCGCCACGCTGCTCTTCGATCAGGAGAACATCTTCCCGTTGAAGGACGGCGTCACCTATCGGATCACGCCGACGCGGCTGGCCGACGGCAACGTCAGCTATCGCGTCGCGGTGGAGCGGGCCATCGCGGAAAACAAGATGGAGACGGTCGCTGCGCCGGGCGTGATTGCGCGGCCCGGCCAGACCTTCGCCGTGCGGATCGCACCCGATTACGGCTTCAGATTTTCACCGCGGTAATGGTAGTTCTACCCGAATGGCGTTAATTACCAAGACCTGTTCTCGCGTAGCGCGGTCAGATTGACCGCGCCACAGCTTGCGCCACCAACCTACCCACCAAGTCCACGACTCAGCTTAGCGCCATTCCGGTTCTACACCTTCCCCCTCGCCTCATGAAAACCCAACTCGCCCTCTGCCTAGCCTCCGTTGTCGCCGTCTCGCTGGTGCATGCCAGCCCGGCCGATGACGTCGCCGCCGCCGCCAGCAAGCTGGCCGTCGCGCCCAACTACAGCTGGAAGGTCACGACCGAATTCGCGAACTCGCAGTTTCCCGCGGTGCCCTCGGAAGGCGTGACGGAGAAGGATGGCTACACCGTCATCACCACGTCGTTCAACGGCACCACGCGGCAAACCGTGCGCAAGGGTGAGAAGCTCGTGATGCAAAACCGCGATGGCGAGTGGATCACGATGGAGGAAATGCGGCAGCAGTTTGCCAACGCCGCCGGGGGCGGGGGCGGCGGCGCCGGCGGCCAGCGTGGTGCCGGTCGCGCTGGTTTCGGGCTGTTTATGATGGGCCGCGGCGCGCAGATGGATTTTGCGAAGGACGCCGCGAACCTTGCCGGCAAGATCAAGGATGCGAAAAAGGAGGACGGCGCCATCGTGGGCACGCTGGGCGAAAGCGACGCCGCGGCGCTGTTGAGCTTCGGTCGGGGCGGACGCGGCGGTGGGGCCGCGGCGCCGACCGCGAAGAACGCTTCGGCCACCGTGAAATTCTGGCTGAAAGACGGCCAGCTCGCCAAATACGCGACCTCGGTGAAAGGAACGGTGACGACGCCGGCCGGCGATGAACGCGAAGTGGATCTCACGACGACGACCGAAATCAGCCAGGTCGGCTCGACGAAGGTCGTCGTGCCGGAAGACGCTAAGAAGAAGCTGGAGCTGTGAGTTCGGCCGACAGCACATCGCGCCTGGTCGCACACACCCCGGCGTTCTGCCGCCAGCAGAACGCCACCCCTCTTGCTAGAGGGGAATTTCAAGACCGAATCACCTTCTTGAATCCCCTCTAACAAGAGGGGTGCCCGAAGGGCGGGGTGTGTATGATTGCCGCCCGCGCCATATCTTCCATGAAACCCACACTGTTCGCGATCGCCTGCGTCATTGCAGGCACCTTTTCACCAGCAGCGATTCACGCCGAGGATCATCCGGTCGTGCCGCTCTGGCCCGACGGCGCACCCGGCTCCGCCGCGCGCAAGAACGAGCCGGAGAAAGTCACGGCCAGCGGGGCGAACGTTTCCAACATCCACCAGCCCACGCTCATGGTGTATCTGCCATCCCGTGACAAGGCGACCGGCTGCGCGGTCATCGTCGCGCCGGGCGGCGGTCATCGCAACCTCGCGATCCAGCACGAAGGCTACAACGTCGCGCAGTGGCTGGCCGACCACGGCGTCGCCGCCTTCATCCTGAAATATCGGCTGGCGCGCGACGACGCCAATCCCGCCGGCACGCCGCAGCCTTACACGATCGAGGGCGATGCGCTGGCCGATGCCCAACGCGCGATTCGAATCGTGCGCGCGCGGGCCAGCGAATGGAACGTCAACCCGGCGGCGGTCGGCATCATCGGATTTTCCGCCGGCGGGGAAGTCGCCGCACTCGCCGCGATGCGCCCGCAGCCGGGCAAGCCCGATGCCGGCGACGCGATCGAGCGGCAAGGTGCGCGACCCGATTTCCAGGGACTGATCTACCCCGGCCAGTCGGGAAAGATCGTGCCGGAGAAAGGCGCGCCGCCCGTGTTCCTGGCGTGCGGCTACGGCGACCGGCCGGACATTTCGGAGGGACTTGCGAAAGTTTACCTGTTGTTCAAGCAAGCCGGCGTTCCGGCCGAACTCCACATCTACGCCGGCGCCGGCCACGGATTTGGCGTTCGCGAGACGAACAAGACTCCAGCCGGCGCATGGATTGCCCGCTTCCACGAATGGCTGGCAGATCGAAAGTTTCTCGGCGCGCCGAAATCCTAGGCGGTGGCGGGGGGCGTCCCGCCTGCCGCGAGCAGGTTTATCCGCCATCCCACCGGCCGGCGAAACACCTGCCGCCGCCGGGGACACCCACACCGCGCAACCCCGCTCTGCGACGCAGATTTGTGGATACTCCACCACGCGCCCGCTTGTCTCGCCCGCCCTTCCGCCCATCGTCGGCCGGATTGAAAACCTACCTCCTGGTGTTCACCGCGCTCTGTTCGCTGGCGGGCGCCGCCAGCCAACCTGAATCGCGCGAGGTCCCGTTCACGGCCAAGGAACTCCGGCAGGGGTATCGCGAAGCAGTCGTGCTGGCGAAGCCGCGGCCGTCGCGGCGTGCGACCGTCGACGCGGACGAGGCCCGCGAAGGGCTGCGCCTCGCGCGGAAGTTCGAGCGATTTGGCGACCTGCGTGTGCTCGAGCTGGACGGCAGCGAAGCGGTGGAGCACGCCATCGAGCGGCTGCGCGCGACGGGACGTTATGACTACGTCGAGCCCGATTACCTTCGCTACGCGAGCGACGTGCCCAACGAAGGCCGGGGCGCGGACGGCAACGACAATTTCGCGAATCAGTGGGGACTCCTGAACACCGGGCAGCTGAGGGGCACGCCGGGGGCGGATATCAAAGCGGTGGCGGCGTGGGAAATCCGCCACGACGCACCGAACGTGATCGTCGCAGTCATCGACACCGGCGTGAATCTCACGCACACGGACATCGCGGCCAACCTCTGGACCAATCCCACGCCGACGTTCGGCGACCTGCACGGGGCGCGTTTCACGAACGGCAACGGCCGCAATCCCACCGGCGATCCCACGGACGACGCCGGCCATGGCACGCACGTCGCCGGAACGATCGGCGCCGTCGGCAACAACGGGGCCGGCATCGCGGGCGTCGCCTGGAAGGTGCAAATCATGCCGTTGAAGTTCCTCACCGCCGCCGGCACCGGCAGCAACAGCGATGGGGTGGCGTGCATCGATTACGCGATTGCGCACGGCGCCAACATCATCAACGCGAGCTACGGCGCGAATGGCGGTTCACCGCTTTCTCAGGCGGAATTCGACGCGATTGCGCGGGCGCGCGACGCCGGGATCATCTTCGTCGCCGCCGCCGGCAACGACACGGCGAACCTCGACGTGTCCAAGCATTACCCGGGCAGCTACCGGCTCGACAACATTGTCAGCATCGGCGCCTCGACCCGCTCCGACGACATCGCGGTTTTTTCGAACTACGGCGCGGCGGTCGATCTGTTTGCGCCCGGCTACGATATCATTTCGCTCGATTTCGAGAAACCCGATGGCGGCACCACGCTGAAGAGCGGCACGTCGATGGCCGCTCCGCACGTCAGCGGGGCGCTGGCGTTGCTCAAGGCGCAGTTTCCCAGCGACAACTACCGGCAACTCATCAACCGGTTGCTGCGCGGAGTGGACGTCGGTGGAAAATTCAGCGCCCAGGCGCAGACCAGCGGCCGGCTCAACCTCCTGAAGGCGCTGACGACCGCCACGAACCGGCCGTTCAACGATGACTTTGCGGCGCGGCCGCGGCTCACGGGCGACAATCTCGCGATCCGCAGCAACAACGCGGGCGCGACGGCGGAATCGGGCGAACCGGCGCACGCCGGCCTGCCGCCCAGCGCCACGCTGTGGTGGGAGTGGACCGCGACCGGCAGCACGCCGGTTACGATCACCACGTCCGGATCGGCGTTCGATACCGTGCTGGCGGTCTACACGCTGACGCCGCAAGGCACGCTTGCACCGGTCGGCGCCAACGACGACGCCGGCGGCGGCGTGACCAGCACGGTGGCGTTCACCACTTCGACCAGCACGAAGTATCAGATCGCCGTGGACGGAAAGAACGGCGCCACCGGCGCGTTTTTCCTCACGCTCAACGCCGCTCCGTCGAACGATTATTTTGCCACGCCGCTCGAGCTTTCGGGCGTGAGCGCGGGCGTCACCGGCACGAACACGCTTTGCACCCGCGAGGCCGACGAGCCGCGCATTCTGAACAATCCCGGCGGCACTTCGCTCTGGTACCGATGGAGGGCCCCCCAGAGCGGCCGGTTTCAAGTCGCGGCCTTCACCGCGGACTTCGATCCGTTGCTCGCGGTTTACACCGGATCGTCGCTCGCCTCGCTGAACCTGGTGGCGGCCAGCGACAATACCGGTTTCGACGGATCGCAGCGGCCGAGCCTCTGCACGTTCGACGCAACGAGCGGAACCACGTACATGATCACCCTGGACGCCAAACCGGCGACGGGCGCGGGCGCGTCCAACACAGGTGAGTTCACGCTCAATCTCGTCGACTCGGCGTGGCAGGCCAGCACCGGAAAGAGTTCAGTCGCGGGCGATGCCGTCACGGGTGGCGCGGCCGTCGCGCCGAACGGCAGCATCTATTTCGGGAGCGTCGACAAGTCGCTGTACGCGCTGAATCCGGACGGCGCGCTGCAGTGGACGTTTCCAACCAATGGTGGCGTGAACAACACGGGCGGTTCGATCGACACGGCCACGCCGGCCGTGGGCGCCGACGGCACGATCTACTTCGGCAACAGCGTCGGTCGGTTCTACGCGGTCACGCCGAGCGGGGTCCTGCGATGGATGCACGATTTCGGCACCAGTTTTTCCGCATCCATCAGCCCGGCGATCGCGGAGGACGGCACGGTGTACGTGAAGATCGGCGATGGAAAGCTCTACGCCCTGAACCCGGCGGACGGTTCCACCAAGTGGGCGTACGACGTGAAAGGCACGCAGACCTACGCCAGCCCCGTCATTGGCGTCGATGGCACGGTCTATCAAGGGTCGGACGACAAGGCCCTCTACGCGGTCAATCCCGATGGAACGCTGAAGTGGCGTTTCGCCACCGACAGCATCGGAGACGTCTATTCGACTCCCGCGATCGACAGCGCAGGCAATTTGTACTTCGGCGTCTTGAACTCCGGCAAGTTCTACTCCGTCACGCCCGCTGGCACGCAGCGGTGGGTCTACACCGGCTCCTTCGAAAGCATCAGTTCGTCGCCCGCGTTGAGCGCCGATGGCCGCACGGTGTACTTCGGCTCGTATGACCGGCGGCTGCATGCGTTGGACACCGCCACGGGCGTTGCGCGTTGGACCTACCAGCTGGCCAACCAGGTGCGGGCGAGTTCCCCCGCAGTCGACGGTCGCGGCGTGGTCTACATCGGCTGCTACGATTTCAAGGTCTACGCGGTCAATGCCGACGGTTCGCTCCTGCGCACGTACAGTACCGCCGGGGTCGTGCGTGCGAATCCCGCCATCTTCGGCAACAGACTGTACGTCGGCAGCAACGACCGAAAACTCTACGCGTTCAACCTCGACAGCGGATCGGCGGGCGGTCCCTGGCCTCAATATCGCCACAATCCGCGCCGCACCGGCCGCGCCGTCTCCGAGGCGTTCGCGATCGCGAGCGCGCCCCAATCGCAGGTCGCGGTGCTGGGTCTCACCCTCACGCTGAATGTCATCGCGACCGGCGACGGCACGTTGACGTATCAGTGGCGGAAGGACGGCACGGTGCTCGCGGGCGCGACCTCGCCGGTCTACAGCGTGCCGAACGTCACCGCGGCGACGGGCGGCGATTACACCGTCACCATCACCGGACCACAGGGCACGCTGACGTCGGCGCCGGCGACAATCACGGTCGAGCCGATCCGGCCGGGACGACTGACGAATCTTTCGGTGCGCACCACGGCCGGCAGCGGCGACCAGACGCTCATTGTCGGTTTCTTCGTCGGGGGATCGCCGGACAAGCCGATGCTGATTCGCGGCATCGGCCCCAGCCTCTCGCAGTTCGGCGTGACGGGGGTGCTGGTTGACCCGCAGCTGCAACTCGCCACCGGCTCGACGGTATTGGCGACCAACGACGACTGGGCTGCGCCCGGCGGCAGCGTGACCAGCGCCGCATTAATCGATGCGTTCAACCGCTCCGGCGCCTTCCCGCTGCAGACGACGAGCAAGGATGCGGCACTGCTGCGCACGATGAGCGTCGGCAGCTACACGGCCCAAATCACGGGAACGACCGGCACGGGCATCGCGCTCGCCGAATTGTACGACACGGCACCGGACGCGGGCGCGCGATTGAGCAACGTTTCGGCGCGCGCCCAGGTCGGGACCGGCGGAGGCGTGCTCATCGCGGGTTTCGCGATCTCGGGCAACGTGCCGAAGCAGGTGCTGATTCGCGGCATCGGCCCGGCGCTGTCCGGTTTCAGCGTGAGCGGCGTGCTGGCCAACCCGCGGCTCGATTTGTACCGCGGCACGACATTCCTCCAGAGCAACGACGACTGGGGCGGCGGGAGCGCGCTCGCGACGGCCTTCAGCCAGGCGGGGGCGTTCACCTTGTCCAATCCGAACAGCCGCGATGCCGCGCTGCTCGTGACGCTGCCGCCGGGCATTTACACGGCACAGGTCAGCGGCGTGAACAACACGACCGGCGTCGCCCTGGTGGAAGTGTACGAACTAGAGAAGTAACAAGGATCAAGTAACAAGTACCAAGGAGTTCGCCTCTTGGCACTTGGCACTTGGCACTTGGCACTTTCGCCGCAGAGCGGCGCGCTTATTTCCCGCCGCCGATTTGGCGCGCGAATTTTTCCAGCGCGTTGTCCGGGATCAGCATTCGCCAGCCGTCGGTCGCGCGATGCATCAGCAGCGTGTCGTCCTTCGTCTTGCCGTCGACGCTCGCGAAACGCAGCCGGACACCGACGTCGTTCGGCGTGACCTCTTTCTCGCCGAGGATTTGCATGCCCGACAACCCCGCCGCGTCGCGGGCGATCATGAGCGCGATGACCTTCTCGGGTGAACCGTATTGCTGGCGCGTGCCGTCGGAGAGCCCGGCAAACCACGCGTCGGCCTTGGCTCGCGCCGATTCGGTGAACATCAGCGTGCTGGCCAGCATCTCGACGTCGCCGCCGACCGCGGCCCACAGCGCGGTTTCGGTGCTCGCCGCCGGCGTGGCCCAGCCGGCGTTTTTCAACTGGCTCGCCGGAGTGATCTGCGTCGCGACAGAGTCGGTCGACTTCGCGAGTGCTTGCGCGGCCTGGACCGCCTGGGCGGCCTGGGCGAACTGGGTCAAGGTGGTCGTGCTCTTGCGCAGCGACACGATTTCGTCGCGCAGCTTCGCGAGTTCCTCGTTCGCCGTGCCAGGCAGCGCCGCGACCACGGAGGCCGTGGCCACATCGCTCGACTGCGCCCGCGCGGACTTGGTGTTCTCGGCCTTGATCGACGCCAGCGTCACGCGCAGGTCATTGCGCAGGGCGGCGACTTCCTGCCGCAGCGCATGGTTGGCGCGGTCCTGGACATAAACGACCGAACCCGCCGCGGCCATGACAACGACTCCGAGCGCAATGACAGTTTTACTCATGGCAGCGTTCTCGCAGGTTTCCCGCACGACGTCACGCTCGCTCTGCACCGATTTCCTGCGGGCGAGCGGCTAGCGCTCCGCCATCATGCAGCCGGATCCAGGTGGAACGCGACCTCCGGTCGCGTTCTTGCTGCGGACACGACCAGACGGCGCCCAGAGTTCGCCGTCCACCGCTCAGTGTTCGCCGCTGCGAATGAAACTGCCTTCAACTCCATGAGTCCGCTCAGAATGAAAGGCAAAAAGGACCATGAACGCAGGGTCTGATCCAAGGTCGAGGGCCATTGTGATATCGGCTAGCAGCGGATGTGCTTCTGCACCGTTCGCCACCGCACTGAGCCAGAAAAACCTTCCCACCGCCGCCGGCAGCGGTCACAACCGACCGCGGTGGCCACACCAAAGACCATCGGTGCCGGGGAGATTGAGGCGGCGATAACGCGGCTGGCGGCGGCCATTGCTGCGCGGCACGGATTGCCGGCGCCCGTTCTCTTCCTCGGCATCGCGAACGGCGGCATCGAACTGGCCCGACGACTGGCGCAGCGGCTCGGCGGCCGCGCGGGCACCCTCGATGTTTCATTTCATCGCGACGACATCGGGCGCCACCCGATTCCAAAGGAGTTCGCGCCGACGCAGATTCACGGCGACGTGCATGGCGCGACGATCATCCTGGTCGACGACGTGCTGTTCTCCGGCCGGACGATCAAGGCGGCCCTGGACGAGCTTTTCGACCACGGCCGGCCAACGAAAGTCGAACTCGCGGTGCTGGTGGATCGCGGCGGCCGCCGGCTGCCGATCGCCGCGGATTATTCCGGGGTGACGCTGAACGCGAAGGAGAACGAAAAGGTGGTCGTCTCACTCGACGGGACGAATCCGAAACAGGACGTGGTGCGCGTCGAACCTGCGGGAACCGCGACGCGGTCATCGGCCATCTAACGCATTTCCATGTCCTGGACGCGCCGCCACCTCCTGACCCTCGAGGAACTCTCGCTGGCCGAGATCGAGCAGGTCCACGCCACCGCCGCGGCCTTCAAACGCACGCTGAAACGGAGCGTGCGGAAAGTGCCGGCGCTGCGCGGCAAGACCATCGTGAACCTCTTTCTCGAGCCGAGCACGCGGACGCGCATGGCGTTCGACATGGCGGCGAAGCGGCTCAGCGCGGACGTCATCTCGTTCGACGCCGCGAGCAGCAGCACGACCAAGGGCGAAACGCTGCGCGACACCGCGCAGAACATCCAGTCGCTCCAGGCCGACATGATTGTCATCCGGCATGCCGCGGCCGGCTCGCCGCTGTACCTCTCGCGGATTCTCGACATCCCCGTGATCAACGCCGGCGACGGCGCGCACGAACACCCGACGCAGGGCCTGCTCGACACGTTCACGATGAAGGAGCACCTCGGCTCGCTGCGCGGCCGGAAGGTGGTGATCCTCGGTGACATTCTCTTCAGCCGCGTGGCGCGTTCGAACATCCACGCGCTAACCAAGATGGGGGCGGCGGTGACCCTGGTTGGCCCCTCCACCCTCGTGCCGCACTGGTTCACGGAAATGGGCGTGAGCGTCTCGCACGATTTACGGGGGGCGCTGGCCGATGCCGAGGTGGTCATGCTGCTGCGGATTCAGCACGAGCGGCAGGCGGCCGGCCTGTTCCCCTCGCTCGGCGAATACACGAGCATGTTCGGCCTGAACAAAACGCGCGCGAGCTGGCTGAACCCGAAGGCGATCATCATGCACCCCGGCCCGATCAATCGCGGGGTCGAGATCGACAGCGAGCTCGCCGACGGCGAGCGCAGCGTGATCCTCGAGCAGGTGGCCAACGGCATCGCGGTGCGGATGGCCGCGCTGTACCTCTGCGCCGGTGGGCAGCCGGAAAACGTGACGCCGGTGGAATAGGTGGAGGGCCACAAAAAGGCACAAAAAGTCACGAAGAGCTTATGCAGCCCAGCGCCATCAACCAGCTCTGTGACATCGTTCGCGAAACCGCTTTCGCGATCCACCGTTATCATCGTCATGGCCATGTGGAGAAAATCTACGAAAACGCCCTTGCCCACCGCCTGCGCAAAGCCGGCGTGCCGATCCTGCAACAGTACCCACTGACGGTTCACGATGAAGACGGGGTCGTGCTCGGAGAATTCTTCGCCGACCTTTTCGTGGACAATCGTCTCGTCGTGGAACTGAAGGCGGTTCGAGCCGTCGCCGATGAGCATGTCGCTCAGCTTCTCGGCTATCTTCGTTCTTCAAGAATAGAGACTGGGTTGCTCATCAACTTCGGATCACCGGTACTGCACATAAAAAAATATCTCATGTCCGCTCCCTCCATCTGATTTTTGTGCGTTTTGGCGCCTCTTTGTGGCCATTGCTCCCATGCCTTCCCTCTGGATCAAAAACGCCCGCGTCATCGACCCCGCCGCCAAGCGTGACGGCGTCGGCGATCTTTTCGTCGCCGACGGGAAGATGGTCGACTCGCTGCCGGCCGCGGCGAAGAAACGCGCGCGGCAAATCGACGCCCGCGGGCTCGTCGCCTGCCCGGGCCTGGTCGACATCCACGTTCACTTCCGCGAGCCGGGGCAGACGCACAAGGAGACGATCGGCACGGGTTCGCGCGCGGCGGCGGCTGGCGGATTCACGACGGTGGTCTGCATGCCGAACACCTCGCCCGTGGCGGACAATGTTGGGACAATCCAGCTGATGAAGGACTTGATTTCGCGCGACGCCGTCGTGCGGATCTATCCCACCGGCTGCATCACGGTCGGGATGAAAGGGCAGGCGCTCGCGCCCATCGGTTCGCTCAAACGCGCGGGCGTCGTCGCGATCACCGACGACGGCGATTGCGTGCAGTCGAACGATCTCATGCGGCGCGCCGTCGAGTACGCGAAGATGTTCGATCTCCCGGTGATGGACCACTGCCAGGATCACTCGATGACGCAGGGCGCGGTGATGAACGAGGGCGTGATGTCGACCCGGCTCGGGCTGCGCGGCTGGCCCAATGCCGCCGAGGACCTGATCGTCGCCCGCAACGTGATCCTGTCCGAGTACACCGGCGCGCACATCCACCTGCAGCACATCTCGTCGAAGTTCTCGGTCGACGTGATTCGGCGGGCGAAACAGCGCGGCGCGCGGATCACCGCGGAGGCGACGCCGCACCACATCGCGCTGACCGACGGCGCGCTCGCGACGTACGATCCGAATTTCAAGATGAATCCGCCGCTGCGCACGGAGGAGGACCGGCGCGCGCTGATCGCGGGATTGCGGGACGGCACGCTGGACATCATCGCCACGGACCACGCGCCACACACCGACTACGAGAAGGACAAGGAGTTCGATTTTGCGCCCAACGGTATCCTCGGCCTGGAGACGGCCCTGCCGGTCACGCTCGAGGTGCTGGTGCGACAGAACAGATTCAAGCTGCCCTTCGTGGTCGATCTCATGACGCGCCGTCCGGCCCGGCTGCTCAATCTGCCCGGCGGCACGCTGGCGAGCGGGGCGGCCGCCGACATCTGCGTTTTCGATCCCGACGAGAAATGGCGCTATGATGCCAAGGCGGGGTTCAGCAAGTCGAGCAACTCGCCCTGGTCGGGCCAGACCCTCACCGGCCGCGTCAAGCTGACCGTCGTCGAAGGCCGGGTGGTGTTTGCAAACGGCAGAATTATGTGACTGTAGCGGCGGTCTGTGATCGCCGTTCTGATGTCGCCCACCCTACCCGTTGTCGTCGCCACGCTCGAGTTGACGCTCGCCGCGGCCGGCGCGCTCCTCCTTTGGCGGATCGCTCTGCGACCCGGCGCGCGGCGGATGCATCCCGTGGTCCGGCTGACACCGTGGAACGCCACGGTCGTCGACTTCCTCAAGTTCGGGCTGTTTGTGCTGTTGGGCAGTTTCATTGCGGCCATCGGCTCCACCCTGATCGTCAAGTACCTCCCGTTCCGCGGCGACGAAGTCACGGTGTTCAACGGCGCGGCGGCGCAACTCGGCATGTTGCTCGGCGTCGTGGCGTACCGCGCGCAGGCCGCCAACGTCGCCGCGCCACCGCCGCCGCTGCCCACAGGGACTTTCATTTCCGGCGTGGCCACCTTCGTCATCGCGCTCCCGGTGCTGATTGCGACGGCGAAAGCCTGGGAGGTGTTCCTCGAGGTCTGCGGGCTGCCGACCGAAAAGCAGGACTTGATCGCGATGTTCGCCAACGCGGACTCGGCGTGGATGGTGACCATCATGCTCGCCCTCGCGATCGTCATCGCACCGCTCACGGAGGAGCTGATTTTTCGCGCGGGATTGTTCCGGTACTTTCGCACGCGGATGCCGCACTGGGTCGCGGTGCTGGCGCCCGCGATTTTTTTCGCGACCCTGCACGTTAACTGGAAAACGCTGCAGGGGCTTTCGAGCCTCGCGCCGCTGACGGTCCTCGCGATGATTTTTTCGCTCGCTTACGAACGCACCGGCCGGATCGGCACGGCCATCGTCGCGCACGCCTTGTTCAACCTGAACACCGTCGTGCTGATTTTTTCGGGCGTCGGGGTGTAGGCTGCGGCGTTCAAGGACTCCATTGCCATGCACGTCTTCACCCGCCACCGCGCCGCCTCGGTCGCCGCCTGGGGCGAGGAGAAACTCATCGCCGCGATTCGGCGCTGGCTCGGACCCGCCACTCCGCCTGCGCCGTTCGGGATCGGCGACGATTGCGCGGTGTTGGCCGGCTCGCGCCGACGCCAGCTGCTCACGGTCGACCCGGTGGTGTACGGCCGGCATTTCGACGATACGGTGCCGCCGCGCTCCGTCGGCGAGAAATTGCTCAAGCGCAACCTGAGCGACATCGCGGCGATGGGCGGCCGGCCGGTGGCGGCCGTGGTCGCGTTGACGCTCGATGCGCGAGTCGCGCGCGCGTGGCTGGAAGCGTTCTACCGCGGCATGGCAGCCGCCGCAAAAAAATACGGTGTGGCGATCGTCGGCGGCGACGTCGCACAAGCCGACGACGTGTTCGCGGCCAACCTGACCTTGCTGGGCGAGGCCACGGCCTCGCGCGTGGTCACGCGGGCGGGCGCGCGGCTCGGCGATTGGATTTACGTGACGGGTGCGCTCGGCGGGAGTGTCGCGACGGGGCATCATTTCAAGTTCCAGCCGCGGCTCGCCGAAGGCGCCTGGCTCGCCCGGCAGCGCGCGGTTCGCGCGATGATGGATGTCAGCGACGGCCTCGCGAAGGATCTCCGTGCGCTCACGCCGCCCGGCGCCGCCCCGGCGATCGACGCCGCGAGGCTGCCGCTCCGCGGCGGCGCCGACTGGCGTGGCGCGTTGACCGACGGGGAGGATTACGAACTGGTGTTCGCGCTCGCCCAGCGGGCCGACCGGGAGCAATTCGCGCGAGCGTGGCGCTGCGCATTTCCCCGCACGGCGCTGACGAACATCGGGCGGTTCGTGGCCGCCGGCGCGGTGCCGGCCGGCGCGATCGACCTCGCCGACTACCACGGTTATGAGCACCTGCGCTGATCAACGTGGCGCGGTCAACCTGACCGCGCTCAAGCTGCAGCAGCGCGGTCAGGTTGACCGCGC
>Ga0080064_1004667_pt1 | contig 17157 bp, 15 predicted proteins | sample Subgrocontami54m_FD_69260 | JGI IMG/M metagenome (GOLD analysis project Ga0080064, IMG submission 69260) | Subsurface groundwater microbial communities from S. Glens Falls, New York, USA - GMW46 contaminated, 5.4 m (SPADES assembly) (version 2) ...
GATTTTCAGTCCGGGAAAATGGATGAAGGCGCCATGATTGCAGCTCGAATGGCTCGGCCCGCCGCCGGCGCGGGTGGCGAACTTGGTGCGGATCCCCATCGGCACATTCACGCGCCCGCCGGTCATGTAATGATAGCGCGCGCCGTGGGAGGCCAACTGATCCATCGCCAAGGGCAGCAAATCGGCGAACTGAATTTCCACCACCGGGCGCATGCCGTTGATCGCCGCGCCGATGGCGAGGCCGACGATGGCCGATTCGGAGATCGGTGTGTCGAGCACGCGCTTTTCACCGAACTCTTGGACAAATCCTTTGGTCACGCCGTAGGCACCGCCGAACAGGCCGACGTCTTCACCCATAACAAACACCCGTTCATCGCGCGCCATCTCGGAGCGCAGCGCTTCGCGCAGCGCTTCCTGCATGCGCATCTCTTTGGTCGCTGGAACCGCGGTTGGATTAGCCATGGCTCACCTCCAGCGGCGCGTAGATCGAAGCGAGATCGACTTCTTTCTTGGGCAGCGGCGCCGCTTCGGCGCGCTTGGCGATGGCCTCGAGATCGGCGTACACTTCATCGGACATTTTTTGAAACTCAACTTCGGTCAAGTGACCTTCGGCGATCAATTTTTCTTTGAGCCGTTTGATCGGACACCTCTGCTTCCACGATTCGATTTCTTCTTTGGTTCGATAAGCGGTTCCGGGATCGCCGCCAAAGTGGCCGTCCCAACGGTAGGTCATGCATTCCAAAAACGTCGCGCCGCCGCCGCTGCGACCTTTGGCCGCGGCTTGCTCGGTGGCTTCGTACACCGCCTCGACATCGTTGCCGTCAATGGTCTTACCTTCAAAACCATAGGCCGCGCCGCGCACAGAATATTGTTTGACCGCGGTGCTTTTCTCAAAACTCACCGTCATCGCGTACTGATTGTTCTCGCAGACGTAAATCACCGGCAGCTGCCACAGGCCCGCCATGTTCATCGCTTCATGGACCACGCCTTGATTGGCCGCGCCGTCGCCAAAGAAACTCACGACCACTTCTTTAGAGCCGCGGACTTTAGCCGACAATGCCGCGCCGGTCGCCGTCGGTACCGTGCCGCCCACCGTACCGGTGTTGCCGATGAAACCGAACGCCATGTCGCCCATATGCATCTTACCGCCGCGCCCTTTGGAATAGCCCTCCGCGCGCCCCATGCATTCGCACAGCAGCGTGTAGAGATCGGCGCCCTTGGCGATCAAATGGCCGGTGCCGCGATGATAGCTGGCGATCAAATCGCTCGACTGCAACGCCGAACATACACCCACAGCGATCGCTTCCTGGCCGCGATAGGAATGGGTGCTGCCGAACATCGCTTTGCGCTGATAGAGATCTTCGAGCTTTTCCTCGAAGGCGCGCAACAATACCATCTGCTTGAGCATCGCTTTGCGTTTCGCCGTGTCTAACATCGAACCCCCTTCAAGCCGCGCGCGTGAAAGTTAATACAACGAGGCGCGACAACCTCGCTCCTAGTTATTTGTCCAGGCGCGAGTTGTCAAGGTTGGAGTGAATGTTAGCGCAAAACGCTTCGCTACAAACGGCGAGAATGAAAACGCAGATGAAATTAAACCGGTTAATGGAAAGCCGCGCGACGGCGGCGCGCGGATTATTTGCTAGTTAATTCTTTTTCTTTCAGCTGGCGCAGCAAATTGTCAATACCGCCCTTGGCGAGGATCCGGCTAAACTGCGAACGGAAGTTCACCACCAGGCTGATATCCTCGACCACCACGTCGTAGATCTTCCAATCGCCGTCCAGCCGGTGCATTTGGTAGGTGATCGCCGTCGGTTCGCCTTTACCAGACACGATCTTGGTTTTGACTTGCGCCTGATCGTTGTTCACGGCTTCGGTTAGATAAACTATCTTTTCATCCTTGTAGGAGCCGATCTTACCGGCGTAGGAATTACCGAGGAATTCGCTGAAGGCAGAGACAAATTCGTCTTGCCGCGCGGCGGCGGCGTCCCAATGTTTGCCCAAGGTCTGCTTCGCCATTTCGGTCCAATCGAAGCGCGGCATGAGGGTTTCTCGCAATTGCCGTTTGCGATCCGGCTCGTCACTTTGCGCCGAGTTGTTGACCACCGTCAGCACCTGCTCGATGGTTTCCTGAATCTGTTCGGTCGGCGAGCTGGCAAACGCCGGCGCCAAGCTAATGGCTAAAATGAACACAGGCACATAACGAGGCAACAAATGTCCCATGGCGGCCTCCCAAGACAACGCCTTGAAGCGCAATCCCAGGGCCAAGCGCGGCGAGCGTCAAATGTGGGACGGAATGCGTTAAACTCCTCCAACTTCCCACGGAGGGATACCAGATTGGCGCTGGCCGGGAAGCGAATGGTGAAACTTGAACGGTGACGAGTAATGAAGCGAGGCTAGAGGCTACTTAACGAAGAAACGCAGCGATTGGCTGGTGTACTGCGCCAGCGGCGCGAAATAAATGCCCAATACCAAAGTCAGCACGGTCAGTGGGATCATCAGCGAGAAATCATAGAGCGCGACCGAGATAGTTTTATCCTCGGGACGAGGCTGGTCGAGGAACATCGTCTTGATGATTTTCGCGTAGTAGTAAAGCGACACAACGCTGTTGAGCGCCGCGACAACGGCGAGCACGGCAAAGGCGCCGCCCTGTCGAACCACGGCGGAGAACAAGAAAAACTTGCCGATGAAGCCGGCGAAGGGCGGCAGCCCGGTGAGCGAAAAGAGAAACACCGCCAGACAAACCGCCGGCACGATGGCGCCGCGCCAAGCCAGGCCGCGGTAGTTTTCGATGTCTTCATCGCCGGTAACGTTGGCGACCATGCCGACGACCAGAAACGCGCCGAGGTTCATGATCAAGTAGACGACGATGTAAAATAACACCGCCTGCAGTCCTTCATTGTTGAGAATCGCCAAACCCATCATCATGTAGCCGGCATGGGCGATGCCGGAGTAGGCGAGCATGCGTTTGACGTTGCGTTGATTAAGCGCGCAAAAATTTCCCACGGTCATTGTGACCATGCTTAGAAATAACAGCACCTGGGGCCACTCGACGCCAGCGAGACTCGCCCAGTCGCCGCCGGGCAGCATACGCGACACGCCGGGATAGAAAAAACGGATCATGATCGCCATGCCCGCGGCGTTGGAAGCCACCGACAAAAAGGCGGTGAACGGCGTCGGCGCGCCCTGATAGACGTCCGGCGACCACATGTGAAACGGCACGAAGACGATTTTGTAACCGAAGCCGGCCAGGATAAAGACCAAGGCCATGAACAGGGCGACTTTGTTGTAGACGTTTTGTCCCAGAGCGGTTTGAATCGCCGCATAGTCCAGGCTGCCGGTCATGCCGAAGATCCAGCTCATGCCGTAGATCATCGTCCCCGAAGCAACGCCGCCATAGATCAAATATTTCAACGCCGCTTCGCTGGAGCGCCGGTTATGCGGCAAGAAGCCGGTGAGCACGTAGGAAGTGAGGCTGACCAGTTCCAAGGACAGATAGGCCATCAATAAATTACTCGACGACGCCATGAAAAACATGCCCAAGGCGCAGGTCAACAGCAGGGTGTAATACTCGCCCTGGTGCACGGTTTTGATCTCGTTGCTGCCGAGCGACATCCAGATGCAGAGAATCGTCGCCGCCAGAGCGAAAACCTTGAAAAACAGACTGAAGTTGTCGAGCACGATCATGCGGTGAAACAGCCAGCCCGGCTGGGCGCTGTACAGATCGAAGGTCGCGATCAGCGCGCCGACGCAAGCGGCGACGGCGACCAAAGCAAGACTGCGCTTGTTCTGAGCGATCAGATCGAGCACGATCAAAAGCAAAATCGCGGCCGAAAGAATAATCTCGGGCAGAAAAAATGTCAGGCTGGCGACGTTTTTCAGATCCATGGTTAACTAACTATGCAGATGCGGAATGACAATGGCGTTGAGGTGATCGAGCGAAGCGCGCAGCAGATCCAAAACCACGCCGGGATAGATGCCGACGATAATCACGATCACCCCCAAGGGCACCAAGGTAAAAATTTCCCGGCCGTTGATATCCGGCAATTTCAGATATTTTTCGTTGGGCGGTCCCAGGTAAACCCGCTGGATGGTCCAGAGCAAATAACCGGCGGTGAGAATCACGCCGCTGGCGCCGAGAATCGTCAGCACCGGATACTTCTGCCAGGTGCCGAGTAGAACCAAGATTTCGGAAATGAAACCGGAAAGGCCAGGCAAGCCCATGGACGCGAAGAAGCCGAGCGCGGTGGCGCCGGTATAGATCGGCATGATCGCCGCCAAACCGCCGAAGCCGTCGATCTCGCGATGGTGCGCCCGGTCATAAATCACGCCGACCAACAGGAACAGCATGCCGGTGATGGTGCCGTGGTTGAACATCTGCAACACCGCACCGTTCAACCCCTGGGTGGTAAAGCTCGCCATGCCGAGCATGACGTAGCCCATGTGGCTGACGCTGGAGTAGGCCACCAGTTTTTTCAAATCCTTCTGCGCCATGGCGCAGAGCGCGCCGTAAATGATATTCCACGCGCCCAGAGCGCCGAGGAACCAATAGGCCAAATCCGCGGTCGCCACCGGCAACATCGGAAAGTTGGTGCGCAGAATGCCGTAGGTGCCCATCTTCAAGAGCACCCCGGCGAGGATGACCGAGATCGCCGTCGGCGCTTCGACGTGGGCGTCAGGCAACCAAGTGTGAAACGGAAACGCCGGAATCTTGATGGCGAAGCCGATAAACAGCGCCATCCAAATGACATGCTGAAAACCCCAGCCCCACAGATTAAATGGCCAGATCGTCAGCGGCTTGCTGCTGTACTTGCTCGCCTCGGACATCAAGACGCGCATGTCAAAGGTATGCGGCTCGACGGTGAAGTAAAGCGCCAAAATCGCCAGCAGCATCAAAACGCTGCCGAACAGAGTGTAGAGAAAAAACTTGATGGCGGCGTATTCCCGGCGCGGCCCGCCCCAGATGCCGATGAGAAAATACATCGGCAGCAGCATCATTTCCCAAAAAACATAGAACAGGAAAAAATCGAGAGCGCAAAAAACTCCCATCATGCCGGCGTCGAGCATGAGAAATAGCGAGAAATAGCCCTTCACCGCTTTGTCGATGCCGAAGGACGCGAAGATGCAAATAAAGCTCAACAACGCGGTCAACAGCACCATCGAGATGCTGAGACCATCGACAGCCATGATGTATTTAATATTGTACGCGGGAATCCATTCATAACCTTCGACGAACTGGAAACTGGCCGTGGCGCGATCGAAATGATTGAACAGCCACACCGCCATGATCAGCGGCGGCACGGTCACCGCGGCGGAAAACCAACGGATCAGCTTGGCATTGTTCGGCAGGATCAAGACCACCACCGCCCCCGCCAGCGGGATAAAGGTCATGTAAGTAAGAACGTTATCCATCTTCTACAATCTCCCCAAAATCAGCTCCAGTAATGGACCTTGACGTAGATGGCGAATGCCATCGCGATCAGAACGACAAACAGATAGCCGTTGATATTTCCGGTCTGCAGGCGGCGCAACTTGTTGCCGGCCCAAAAGGTAACGTTGGCTGCGGCGTTGACCAGGCCGTCGATGATGTAGGTATCGAACAAACCGTTCAACCAAGAAACAAAGCGGGTCAGCGATGCCGCGCCGTTGACGATGCCATCGACGATAATAGCGTCGAAGGCCGACAAGAAGCGCGCTAGCAACAACGTCGCGTTGACGAAGAGTGTTTGATAAATCTCGTCGAAATACCATTTGCCGTTGAACAAACGATAGGGCGCGCCGCCGGCGAGATTGACGAAAGTATCCGGCGACAACGATTCTTTGCGGTACATAAGATAGGCGATCAACACACCAAACGCAGCCACCGACACCGACACGCCCATCAAGCCCCATTCAAGCGCGTGCGACGCGTGCCCTTCTTCATGGGCGTGAATCACCGGCGCGAGCCATTCGGCGAACTGACTGCCGCCAAGCACGCCGGGCAAACCGATCAAGCCGGCGCACACCGCGCCGATGGCGAGAATTACCAGCGGCATGGTCATCACCGACGGCGATTCGTGTAAGTGTTCCTGGGTATGATGATCGGCGCGGCACTCGCCGTAAAAAGTCATGAACAGCTGGCGGAACATATAGAACGCCGTCATGCCCGCGCCGCATAGAGCCAAAAACCAAACTAGCTTGTTACCGTGCTCGCTGGTGAACGCCAGCCAAAGAATTTCATCCTTGGAGAAAAAGCCGGCGAACGGCGGAAAGCCGGCGATGGCGAGCACGGAAATAAAAAACGTCGCGAAGGTGACCGGCATCCATTGTTTCAACCCGCCCATCTTGCGCATGTCCTGTTCGTGATGCATGGCGTGGATCACGCTGCCGGCGCCGAGGAATAAGCAGGCTTTGAAAAACGCGTGGGTCATCAGATGAAACACCGCTGCCGCATAACCGCCGACGCCGACGCCGATGAACATATAACCCAACTGGCTGACGGTGGAATAAGCGAGAACTTTTTTGATGTCGTTTTGCGTGAGCGCGATGGTCGCCGCGACTAATGCTGTGGCGACGCCGATCCCAGCGATGAGCTGCATGGTTGCCGGCGCCATGGAGAAAAACACGTTCATGCGCGCCGTCATATAAACGCCGGCGGTGACCATGGTCGCGGCGTGGATTAGCGCGCTTACCGGCGTCGGTCCGGCCATGGCGTCGGGCAGCCAGACGAATAACGGGATCTGCGCCGACTTACCGGTGGCGCCGACGAAAAGAAATAAGGTCGCCACCGTCGCCACCGGCCAGCCCCAAATTAAAGAATCCTTGATCGACGGCGCCCATTTGACCATCTCGCGGACGGTTAGCGAGCCATGACCTTGCGCGTCGAGCGACCAGAACAGCAAAAACATGCCGAGGACAAAACCGAAATCGCCGACCCGGTTGACGATGAAGGCTTTGTTGCCGGCGCGCGCGTTCGCGTGGTCGTGATACCAAAAGCCGATCAGAGCGTAGGAGCATAAACCCACGCCTTCCCAACCGACAAACAGCAACATAAGACTGTCGCCCAGCACCAGCGTCAGCATCGCCGCGGTAAATAAATTTAGATACGCGAAGAAACGCCAGAACGCCTTATCGTCGTGCATGTAGCCGGTGGCGTAGATATGGATTAAACCGCCGATGCCGGTGACCACCAGGATCATCACGGACGACAATGGATCGATCATGAAAGCCATGTCTACTTTTAAAGTTCCAAGATCGATCCAGCGGTAAAGATTGTCGATGAGAAAACGCTTTTCCGCTTCCAGCCCCTTGAGCGTCAAAAATGCGTTCACCGCCAGGCCGAAGGCGATGAGGACCGGGGCGCAAGCGATGACGCCGATGGCGCCCTTGCCCATGGCTTTTTGAATCTTCGCGCCAAGCAGGCCGTTGACGATCGCGCCGAGCAACGGCAGGAACACGATCCAGCGGATAAAGTCGGTCTGTATTGGATGATCCATATTAATTATTAGCGTCGCTCGTGCTCGTGGAACTCAATGGCAACCTCTCCAAATTACAAACGCGATCACGAATCACGAGCAGGTCCTTAATCTTTGAGCGCCTGCGCCGCTTCGACGTCGATGGAGTGGAACAGTTGGAAGATCGCCAAGACGATCGCCAAGCCCACCGCGGCTTCAGCCGCCGCCAACATGATGACGAAGATCGCGTAGATCTGTCCGGCGCTATTGCCGCTGCTAAAATGGGAAAACGCGACGTAGTTGATATTGGCGCTGTTGAGAATCAATTCGACGCCCATCAAGACGCTGATGGCGTTACGACGGGTCAGCACCGTGAACATCCCCAGGGAAAAGAGGATCGCGCCGATGATTAGATAAGATGACAGCTCGTTGGGCGACATGGCTACTCTTTGATCTCCTTACGCGACAGCACCACCGCGCCGATCATCGCCCCGAGCAGAACAATGGAGGCCAGCTCAAAGGGCAAAAGATAATCGTATAAGAAAGCATCGCCGATGGTCGCCGTGGTGGCGGTAAAAACGACCTGCTTGGCTTTCATCCAAGGCGTCTCTTTGATCGTTTGAATCAGTAGCACGACAAACACCGCCACCACCAGCAGCGCCGGAATGCGTCCCGCCGCCCGGTTGGTGATTTTCACGTCGGTGATCCGGTGCGTCAGCATGACGGCAAAAAGAATCAGCACGAGAATGCCGCCGACGTAAATCAGCAACTGCACGGCGGCGACAAAATCTGCGCCAAGAAAAACATAGAGGCCGGCCACGCCCATGAACGTGCCGAGCAGCGAGAACGCCGAGTAAATGATGTTGCGCGATAGCGCCACCATGCCGGCAGAAATCACCGTGACCAGAGCAATTAGATAAAAAACCGCCGTTGAAACTTCCATAACCTTCTCTGTTTGTGGAATCGCGCGGAAAGAAAACTTTCTCGGTCAACTACCGGAAGATCCGCTCTGGATCAAGTGGCGAGCTCAACATATCTATCGATTGGCCGCCTCGACTAAGATGGCTATCCCTCCTCCGCGGCCCCTCCCCCATCCGGTGTGGCGAACTCATCGAGATATTTTTGGCCGATGTCGACCTTGGTGACTAGCTTGGGCTCGGTTTCGCCGCCCTTTTTCGGCTTATAAAGATTCTGCGTCTGCGGCGCGAAGTGGCGCACCAGGCCGGCGGGATTATAACTCGCCCCTTCGAATTCTTGGGAGTGGCGAATCGCACCGGTCGGACAAGCTTCGGAACACAAACCGCAGTACATGCATTTGCAGACGTCGATATCGAAGTGGGTAAAGAAGCGCTGCTTGGTCTCCTTGTTCATGTCGATGCCGATGGTAATGCAGGTGATTGGACAATCGCGCTCGCAGGCCAGGCAGCCGGTGCAAATGTCCAAATCGACTTCGAGAATACCGCGATAGCGATGCGGCAGCGTCTCTTGAATCGGCACCGGGATCTTGTCCGGATACTGAATCGTCATCGGCTTGCGCATCAAGTGCGAAAAAGTGATCGACATGCCCTCGAAGGTCGAGGTCACGGCAGCCTTTATGTCATTCAGATAACTGGCAACAACACCCATAAATCCTCAAAAACTAAATCTGCGGCTTCCAGTAGAACTCGGGTTTGGCTGCGCGAAACTGAAAGCCGACCCGGCGGAAAAAATTGATCATCGTGGCGATGGCAAAACCGAGCGTCAGCGCGCCGAAAATTCGCCGCCCCGGTTCCGACATGAACATGAAACCGATGGTGCCGAGCAAACAAATGAACGACAGCGGCACCATATATTTCCAGCACAGCGCCATCAGCTGGTCGACGCGCACCCGCGGCAAGGTCGCGCGTATCCACATGGCGACGAACACCCAGGAATAGGCTTTCAAGAAAAACGTCACGAACTGAAGAATACCCAACAGCACCGGGTTGTCGGTGACCGGCGGCACTTGCCAACCGCCCATAAATAATGTGGTCGCCACGGCGCCGATGACGTAAAGATTGCCCCACTCGGCGAAAAAGAAAAACAGAAAGCGCATACCGCTATATTCGGTGACGTAGCCGGCGACCAGTTCAGACTCGGCTTCGGGAATATCGAAGGGGGTGCGGTTGCCTTCCGCCAGCGCCGCGGTGAAGTAGAGAAAGAAAGCGCAGAAGGTAAACGGGTTGTGAAACATGAACCAATCCCAGGGGCCCCAACCTTGAGCCTTGATGATGCCCTGCATGCTCATGGTGCCGGCGAGAAAGATGACCGTGAGGATCGCCAAGCCGGCGGGAATTTCGTAGCTGACGATCTGCGCCGCCGAGCGCATGCCGCCGAGTAGCGACCATTTGTTATTCGATGCCCAGCCGGCCATGAGAATACCCACGACCACTAATGACGTAACCGCGAGCAGATAGAGAATACCGATGTTGAGATCGGCGACGATCAAGTTGGCGCCGAAAGGGATCACCACAAAGGAACAAAGAAAACCCATGAAGACGATATAAGGCGCCAGCGGAAACAGCTTCTGATCCGCCGCCGTTGGAATAATATCTTCCTTCATGATGTTCTTAATGCCGTCGGCGAGCCACTGTAGAATCCCCTGAGGGCCGACCCGGTTCGGTCCGACCCGCGACTGCATGCGCGCCCACACGCGCCGCTCCAGCCAACTAGTCAATCCCGCCAGCGGAGCGACGAACGCCGACAACACCACCAGCGCCGTGAGCACCATGCCAATGGCATAGACGACTTGCGGCGGGACGCCGGCAAAGGCGCCGTCTTTCATCATTTGGTCGAGTAGAGCTTGCATGATTTGTTCTAATTCCGTTAACGATCGATTTCCGGCGCATCGACATCCAAGCTGCCGATCAACGCGACCAAATCGGCAACCATGATGCCCTTGCTAAGTTTATCGATGATGCTCATCGCGGTGTACGAGCCGGTGCGGATGCGCACGCGGTACGGATACTCGCTGCCGTCGCTGACGACGTAAAACCCCATATCGCCGCGCGGTGCTTCGACGCGCGCGTAGCACTCGCCGGCGGGCGGGCGAAATTTTTTCGGCACCTTGGAGATCGCCGGCCCTTTGGGCAACATTTTAAGACACTGATAGAGAATCTTGACGCTCTCTTGCATCTCGCGGATGCGCACCCAAAAACGATCGTAGCTATCGCCCAGCGAGCCCACTTGCGCCGTGCCCACCGGCACTTCGAAATCTAACTCGGGATAGACGGAATAAGGAATGTCGCGGCGGATATCCCACTTGATGCCCGAAGCGCGCAGATTGGGTCCGACCAAGTTGTACGACAACGCGTCTTCTTTAGTGACGACGGCGACGCCGGCCAAACGCTCGATGAAAATCTTGTTGCCCGACAGCAAGCGATTGAACTCTTCGACGATGGGTCCGAAATGGTCCAGGAACTGGCCGATCTTGGTCAAGGTTTCCGGCAGGATGTCGTAGCCGACTCCGCCGATGCGGATATAATTATAAGTCAGCCGCGCGCCGCAGATCTCTTCCATTAAATTGTTGATGGTCTCGCGCTCGCGCAGCGCATGGACGAACGGTGTCATGGCGCCAATATCCTGGCCGAAGGTGCCGACCGAAATCAAATGGCTGGCCAAGCGATTGAGCTCGCAGGCGATCGTGCGGCAAAACTCGCCGCGGCGGGTGACTTCGGTGCCGGCCAATTTCTCCGCCGCCATGCAGAAAGCCTGGTTGGCAAACATCGCGGCCAGGTAATCAGCCCTGTCTGTATACGGCACATAGCCGTGATAAGTAACCTTCTCGCCGATCTTCTCGATGGAACGATGCAAATAGCCGACGTCGGGAATCGCTTCGCTGATTACTTCGCCGTCGGTCTTAACCACGAAGCGCAACACGCCATGGGTCGACGGATGCTGCGGCCCGACGCTGATGGTCATCTCTTCGGCGAACAAGCCGGTCTCGGTTGGAGCGGTTTCGGTCATCCAATAAATCCTTAGCGCAATAATTTTTCCACCAGCGGCGCGCGCTGGGTGCTGATGCCGTCGTATTCTTCCTGTTCGACGTAATCTTTGCGCAGCGGGTGGCCGACCCAATCTTCCGGCAGCATGATCCGGCGCAAATCGGTGTGGCCCTCGAAGATCACGCCGAACAAATCGTAAACCTCGCGCTCGAACCAGTTGGCCACTTTCCAAACCGCTTCGACGGTGGCGATTTTCGGATTATCCCGCGGCAAATCGACCTTGAGGACAATCTGATGCTTCTGCGCATAAGAATACAGGTGGTAAACCACTTGAATCTTTTCTTCCTTGGGCCAATCCAGGGCGGTTAAATCGGACAGCACTTCGAAACGATAGCCCGGCGAATTGCGCAGGAAGCGGCAGATTTCGACAATCGCCGCGGCCTCGACGTTCAGACAAGGCTCCATCGCCTCGCCTTTAAAGTTACCGACCTTGCCGGGAAAAAATTTTTCCAGCGAGCTGTAAATTTCCGCGGTTTCCATCTTAAAAAATTATGCTTAGGCCTCGGCCGAGCTTGCCGAGCGCGGCTTCACCAGCCAGCGCTCGCGCATCATTTTGTCTTGAATCCGCAGGAGCCCTTCGGTTAGCGCCTCGGGCCGCGGCGGACAGCCCGGAACATAAACGTCGACGGGAATAATCTTGTCGACGCCTTTGCAAACCGAATAGGCGAGCTGAAACAAACCGCCGCAGTTCGAACAACTGCCCATGGAGATGACGTATTTGGGATCGGGCATCTGGTCATAGAGCAACTTGGTCCGCTTGGCCATCTTATAAGTCAACGTACCGGCAACGATCATCAGGTCCGACTGGCGCGGCGTCGCCCGCGGCACCGCGCCGAAGCGGTCCAAATCGGCGCGCGGCCCGCCGGTCTGCATCAATTCAATGGCACAGCACGCCAAACCGAACAGCATATACCACTGCGAAGAGGCGCGCCCCCAGTTAAGCAGATCGTCAACTTTCGTCGTGAAAACCGTTTCCGGCAGCGAATTGATCAGCGGTTTCAAAATATTTCTCCCAAAGCCGAGCCGCTCAGGCTTTGACTTTCTTCACCCAGTCCAAATCTCCCTTGGTCCACGCGTAGATCAAACCGATAAAGAGAATCCCGACAAACATCAACACTTCGACCAGTGCGAACACACCGACGCCGCCTTCAACCCAGCGGCGAAACACCGCGGCGACGGGAAATATAAATGCGATTTCGACCTCGAAGATAATGAAAATCAGCGCGACCAGATAGAAGCGAATATTGAAATTGACCCAGGCGCTGCCCGTGGACGGCTCGCCGCACTCGTACGTCGAGAGCTTGCGCGCCTGAGGATTGGAGGGCCGCAGCAATTTGCCGATCAGCAGATTGACGCCGACGAACCCAAGTCCTAACGCGGTAAACACTAGGACATTCGCAAATTCAAATAGCATCGTAAGTTTCCGTAGTTACAATTGCAGAAAGGTAACGGTCTCTTATAATCATAAATGTTATAGAGAATCAACCAGAGAAATCGCTAGAATGCGCGCGGTAAATATGTTTTTTCACCGCTCGATCGTCGCCTTGAACCGCGCGACTCTTTGCTGCCGAGGATTGACTGATCCATCGAAGGCCCAGGTATAATTGCGAGGTGCAAAAATCGGCTGAGTCGGATTCGATAATCAATTAGGTGAACGAGTAAAAAGAATTATGGGGGGGCCTTGCGCGCCAAAAATCAAGGCATTTGATGTAGAGTTGAACTAATGACCGAACAAGTTGCTGTACCGAAATTCTGCCCGCGCGTAACTTTGACGCTCTTGGACGAATTGCGTTCGTGTCGCTTTATTTGGCAAGTCGGCGATTGGTTTCAGCGGTCGCTTAAAACCAACGGAGGATCGCCTTGTACCGGCCTGGGAAAAGATACCCGATACCGTGGCGACGGAAATTAGAGCTCCTCACAAACCGGGTTGACAGCCTCTGCATGACCAACGAGAACGGGAACCGCCGGGTCTCGATAAACACTTAAAAACATTCGCCATCAGAGAGTCAGCAAAGACCGAGAACAGCGTCGCTCTCTTTAGTTCACTCGGCCTCGCGATAAAAACTTGATGGTCTTTCTCATCGAGAAAAGTCTTCTGCACCCGGGTTCTAGTGTTTCTAATCGTTGCACGACGATGGTTGCCTACTTGCTTTGCAAGAAAACCGCGAGTGGTGAAAGCGGTTGTGGGGGAATCAGCGTTTCGGGATTATCTGTGCCGCTAAGGCCGGATAAACTGCGAGGGGGAGTGCTTCTGTCAAAGGCATCAACCAGCTAACCTTTTCCCGGTTGATCAAAAAAGTACGCGGCTCAGAACTCGGGAAATCAACAAAAGTTGCCATTGTTAGAGGGATGAAAGAACTTTTTCCGTCGGCAAAGCTATTCAATTCGGAGCCGGGGGTAAGATGCACGTCGCCTTGCATCCAAAAGGACCCGACTTCTATCAATACTCTCTGAGTTTCCTTATTAACCAGAGACAGCTCTTGGTTTTCACTTGTCGTTGATTGGCTCAAGCTAAATTCAACTACAAACGTCACCTGCCGCTTATAAATCAATGCGCTCTTGGATTTCACCGTCGGAGATTTTCCGTTAAAGGTTTGTATCTCGACGTCGTCGAGGCGGATTATGCCATCGCTCATCTTCAAGTTCAGATAATCGCTCAGCCGGTTGTTCCTCATGAACACTTTACCGCGAAATACGGCCGACGGAAGATAAACCTCGACCCCTACATGCCAACTTTTATCGTCCATACTCTCCTCTTTGGGTCGATTGCGTGCTCAAAAGCATACGATATCCATGCATTGCTCATTAAGTTTGAAAACAACAGGTTGGCTACGGTAATCAAATCCGAATCTCCTCCTGGATGTATTTGAGCACCATTCATGCCAATCTCGTCATGATCCGCTAACTTGTCGACTTAACGTCATTTTAGAAATACAGGATGCAAAATCTGGCTGGATTAGTGTGGAAAAAAATAACAAAAAAGAACAAAATTATGTCATTTGAACTTTTCGAGCGCTGAGCACAGCGTTAGACTCTCAGAACTTGAATTGCTTCATCCAACTAGAGGGTCAACCATGAGGGTTCTCGGTCAGCACCACCGATGACTGCGGCCTTCCCCATCCGACGACAGTCGGCACTTTCGATTTAAAAGTAACGCGGCCCTGTATGGGTTTCTGGATAGTACGGCCTGTGAGTTTGCGATTTTCCATTCCGTTCTCGGTCGTTTTCCTCCTTTCTCTTTGTTTGGAGTTTTCTCGATCCAACCAGCCTTGAGAGTCACCTCCCAATACCGGATCTTCTCTGCTTCCGCGGCACACTGTCAGACTTGGCGATCCGACCTTCACTCTAAACATTTCCTGTCCGTTGTTCCTCAACAAAGAAGTCTGGCTGAAAAACTCGTGGTTGCCAAGCAGTATCATTTTGTCTACAGTCGAGCACGCGTACGACGCGACAGGGTTGATGGCAAGTCAATCATCGCACCATATAACATGAGATGAATCCCAAACAACTTTTTTCCCCGGCGCATCACTCACCCTTCCGCTGGCTCTATTTTGCTGTTTGCACCTTGCAATTTTTGCTCATCGGCGCCGAGGTTGAAGGTCAATCTAAATCAACGCCGGTGCGCACCGCGTACAGTGCGCTCTCCGCCGGCATCGGCACGCTCTGGCTCACGCACGAAGATGGTCATTTTAGAAAACACGGCTTAGAGTCGAATCTTATCTACATTCGCGGCGGTTCCACCGCCGTGCAGGCTCTGCTCGCCGGCGAAATCCAGTTCGGCCATTTGTCGCCGGCGCCGATGCTGACCGCTTGGATTCAGGGCGCCGACTTTGTTTGGGTCGGCACGACCACGCATCAAATGGTTTTTACATTGTTAGTCGAGCCGGCAATCGCCAAAGGCGCCGAACTGAAGGGCAAAAAAATCGGCATCACGCGCATTGGCTCGGCCAGCGACCTCGCCGTGCGCGCCGCGCTGGAACAGTTCGGTTTGAATGCGAAGGACGTGACCATGATCGCCCTCGGCGGCATACCGGAAATCCTCGCGGCCATGCGCGCCGGCGCAGTGCAGGCGGGGATTCTTTCGCCGCCAACTTCCCCCGCAGCGCGCGACTTGGGCTACCGTCCGCTGCTGCATATTCCCGACCTCGGCAAAGAATTTACTTTCTCCGGCATCGCCGCCAAGCGCTCGTTCGTGCAAAGCCAACCTGAAATCGTTCGCGCCTACATGGCCTCGCTCACCGACGGAGCGAAAGTATATAAGGAAGACGGCCGCGCGGCGCTGCGAATCTTGCGCAAATACCTCCGTGCCGACGATCGCATCCTCGAAGGCGGTTACAAAGAATACGAAGCGGCGATTTCCAGCCCGCCCTATCCTGGGCTGAAGGGTCTCGAAGCCGTGCGCGACAGCTTGCTCGAATCGACGCCGCAACTGAAGAACGTGGATTTAAGAAAATTCGTCGATGACAGATTCGTCCGGGCAAAATAACTAAGTTGCGGCGTACAATGAAGAAATACTATCTCACCACGAAGATCACGAAGGACACGAAGGGTTCGGATAATTTAGACTCCGAACTTCGTGCTCTTCATGTCCTTCGTAGTGAACATTTTCTTTCTCATTTGACTGCGACTATGCTCCGCTAGGTCTATGTAGTGAATACGTCTTCACAGCAAACCCAAATGAGCGAATAAGGAAGTCGAACCATGCGCATCGAAACCGAACGCAAAATGAAGCGCTGGCGCGAACAGCGCTGGATTTTAGATCAAGTGATTCAAACTCGCGGCATCGATTGGGATCAAGGCCGCACCGGCAAAATCATCCGCAACTGCGGTCCCGGCGTCGAAAAGGATCTCAATGAACTCTGTGGCCGGATCAAAAAATTCGTCGACATCCCGCGCGAATTCTCCCTCGCCGCCGCGCGCCGCGAAGAACAGGGGCGCGACGCTGAAGCCGCCGGCCAGCTGGCGGAAGCGCGCGATCACTATTATATCGCCGCGTGCTTCTACACCAACGCCATGTGGGCGATTTACGAAGACGGTAATGCGCAGCGCATGTACTGGCAAGAACGCAAACGCGCGAGTTACGACAAATTCATTCAGTATGCCGGCCGGCCGATTGAACGCGTTGAGTTACCTTACGAAGGAAAAAAAATCCAAGCGCTTTTGCATCTGCCGCCCAATCGCAGGCCCAACGAGAAAGTTCCCTGCATCATGTACATCCCCGGCATGGACGGGGTCAAAGAAGATCATCCCGTCGCCGGCGATCCGTTCATCGCGCGCGGCTTCGCTTTGTTGTCGGTCGATTGCCCAGGCCAGGGCGAGACCCGCGAAGGCGGCATCAAATGCACCGCGTCCAACGTCGAGGCTGCCGGCAAGCTCGCCGCCGATTATCTCGTGCGGCGAAATGAAATCGACGCCGACCGTCTCGGCGTCATGGCTTCGAGCATGGGCTCCTACTGGGCACCGCGCGTGGTCGCCGCGGAAAAACGTTTCAAAGCCTGCGCCGTCAGCGGCGTCTGCATGGAGCCGGGGCAATTTGCGATCTTCAATATGTCGTCGCCGACTTTTAAATTGAACTACATGTACATGGCCGGCTACGACGACGAGGCGGCCTTCGACGAATTCTGCAAAACTCTCTCACTCGAAGGCGTGACCGCGAAGATCACTTGTCCCTATATGGTTGTCGCCGGCGAAGACGACGAACACTG
>Ga0080064_1004668_pt1 | contig 17155 bp, 14 predicted proteins | sample Subgrocontami54m_FD_69260 | JGI IMG/M metagenome (GOLD analysis project Ga0080064, IMG submission 69260) | Subsurface groundwater microbial communities from S. Glens Falls, New York, USA - GMW46 contaminated, 5.4 m (SPADES assembly) (version 2) ...
AGCCGACGGACGCCCTGGGCGTCCTGGTGGGGACGCTCTGTCTTCGTGCTGCGGGTGCATCGCCCGCGGAGCCTTGGGCACCAGGACGTGGGGCCACATCGACGACTTGGGGAGTTTCTGCGAACGCGCCGTCCTTGTCGGTCCGCAGCTGGATCGACGTCCCTGCGGACGCGCCCCGGCCGTGGAGGTGGAACCACCCTTCCGCGACCGGTCGGCCTCCCTCGGACAGTGTCCCGACCACACGGTTCGATCCCATCCACACGATGTCCCACTCCGCGTCGCGGCCACACTGCAGGTCGATGACCACTGAGCGACGGTAGGTCGAATCCTCCGTGTCCCGGACGTCCGCGCAGACGATGCAGGGCCCCGGCTCCAGCCCGCGAAGGTCGTAGCGGCCATCCGCATCCATCCGGTTGCCCTCCCTCACCTCTGTCTTGACTCGGAGGCCGTACGCCTTGAGTTCGATCTCCGGCCGGCCACCACCCGGAAAAATGCGCATGCAGCGCATCTCGGTCCCCGGAAGGCCCTGCATCGCCTGGACGACCGTCCCCACCGTCCCGACTGGCCTCCCGTGCGCCAGAATCAACCGACCGCGAATCGTGCATCCCTGGGGCAGGCAGATATCCCGCGTGACGGCCCTCCCCTCTGTCAGATCGACCAGGACCGTCCGACTCGGATGGGACGGGTGCGACACGAGGATCTCCCTCGTGCCTGCGGGGAGTAGCGTCAGGTGAAACACGCCGTTCTCGTCCGAGGTCGTGGACGCCTGGGCGGGCAAGGCGAAGGGATCCTCCTTCCACCTCGTCTTGTTCGTGACGTCCACAATCCAGGCCCCAGGAAGCGGAAGGCCGCTCGGTTCGGCGCGGACGACACCGTCGAGCGTCCCCCCCTCCGACAACTGGAGTGAGACGTCCTCGACGGCGGCCTGCTCGCGGACCTCGAACTCCTGGCTGCAGGCCGGTGCGCAGCCCTCCTGGGAGGCCAGGAGCACGTATCGGCCCGGTTTCACGGAGCGCAGCTCGAATGCGCCGTCCGCACCCCACACGACGTCTTCGAGGGGGCCCGACCACGGCCAGCCCGGAATGGGGCGCAGGCGGAGGCTCGGAGGCCCTTGGCGGGCGCGCACCCCGCCCATGACGCCCTTGACCCGGCCGACGCGCAGCAGCGTGAAGTCGACGTCGTCCTCGCGCGGGAGCTGCGCACGCTCCCACTCGTCCGCAAACCCGACCGCGGAGACATCGACTCCGTTCTCCCCCGGGGCGAGGCCATCCAGGGCGTAATGCCCACTCGAATCGGTTCGCGCGTGCGGCGGTCTGGCGTACTGGTCGTCTCCCTCACCCAACCAACGAACGCCCACCTCGGCGCCTGCGAGGGGCGCGCCTTGCGAGTCCCTCACCGTCCCCGACAGGCGGCAAGCCCGGGAGAGACGGATGTCGACCCGGACGGGCGATTCGTAAGACCACTCGTATTCCACCCGAGCGGGGGCAAAGCCCTTGGCCGAGACCACGAGATCGGAAGAGATGAACTCGGTGTGCAGGCGATACAAGCCGGAGAGATCCGTCTCGGCCCGCAACGTCATCCTCTCGCTCATCACCACGGCGCCAGGGACCGGGCGACCGTCGATGTCCGTGACATAGCCCCACGCCTCGCACTGGTCTTGCGACACGAGAAGTTGGATCGACTGCACCTCCCAACCGGGCTCGAGGTGAACCTCGATCACGGAATCGGGGAAGAAGCTTGGAGCCTCCGCGTGCAGCCTCCACTCCCCGACCTGCCACTCGAACCGGAAGCTGCCGTCGGCCTCCGCGTCGACGGCCCACTCCGGGCCGAAGGGGTCGTCCGCGCGGCGGATGACGACCCTAGCGCCGGGGGGATGATCATTCGACGCCCACACTTCGCCCCAGAGCAAGCCCTTCTCCCCGATCGCCGACACGGGTGCGGCCACGGCGGCCTCCTCGCGAGGGGGAGCGTGACTCTCGCGAGCGGAGGGGATGTGCCCGAGCCTGGCTGATGGGCCTCCCGGTGCGGCGGACGAATCTGCCCTGCGACGGCTGGGTGGGGGCGTGAGAAATGCGGCGAGGAGCGCAATGCCAATTGCGAAGACGAGGAGCCAACGGAGCCGCGCGCGCATGGATGCACTCCGCGGTGGGGACAGTCTTACCTGCGAGGAGGGCTACTTCCTGCGGCCATTGACAGCCGGCTTGCCGTTGCGGGGCGTCGATGTCGAGGGCGTCTTCTTGCGGCGGCCGAGGGGACGGGGCTGGCAGATGTGGACCTTCATGCCGTCCTTCTCGCATTCCTCGATGAATATCTCGAGCATCGTCTTCGGCTTCTTCATCGCTGTCCCCCGATTTCGATCACCATGAAGTTGTTTTCAATCATAGCTGCGACCGCCTCCTGGCGCAACGCGCGCCCCATGGCCCTGAGAGGGCGCTTCAATCGACAGACCCTGGCGCGGAGATCGGGCATGTTTGGGTCGTACCACGCCTCCACGACCGTGACTCGATCCCAGCATCGCCCATTCACGCCGTCCCACACGCCGACCCCGCGACCGTAGGAGGTCGCCCCTCCGAACAAGTCGGAGCAGGTCGCCAAGAGCCGGATCACCCACCGGTCGTGTAGATCGACTGGGATCGACTTGTCGGTGCGGTCCCCCTCGGGGATGAAGACCTGGATCAGCTCGCGCGTTGCCATGGGAAGCCCTCCTGTCGGGACGTCGGAGGAGGAGATTCAGCACGCGAGATGCCAGATGGTGCGAAGTCGCTGAACTTGCTTGCAGAGTGCGGGTTGTGTGCGATCGGGGCCTTCTGCGACGGATCGAAAAGTGCTGGATTCGACGACAGCCGAGGGGATCGACTGCTGGAAATCACCACACTTTCGCCCGATCAGTGCTTGTCGGGGCCGCCGAGGACCTTCTCGAAGTCGTCGCCGTGGCGGGCCACCTTGCGCGCGACCTCCGCGGCGAAGTCGGGGGTGATCGCGTCGCGCGGGACCACGTCGAAGAGGACGAAGTAGGGGTGGCCGTCCTTGTCCTGGATCGCGATCGAGCCGAAGTGCATCCGGAAGTTCTTCCGGAGCGCGTCGCCGAAGCGGGCCGGCTCCGCGGGGCCGCACTCGGTGAAGAAGACCACGAACTCGCGGGGGGGCTTCCCGCTCTTCTGGAAGGTCACCTGCACAGTCTGCTTGCGGTCCTCGCCGATCTGCACAGAGAACGCCGCGCCGGTCTTGGTGCGGCGAGCGGGCGTGCAAAGGCGGGAGGCGACGTGGCGGAGGAGGTCATCGTTGGTGGACTTGCCCTTCGGTGGGGCGACGCGCGCGGGAGCGGGCACGGGGACGGGGCCGGGCGCGGGGCCGGGCGCGGGGCCGGGCGCGGGGCCGGGCGCGGGCGCGGGCGCGGGCGCGGGGGCCGGCATCTCGATCGGCACCGCCCTGAAGATCGCCTTCGCCTCCCTCACCCTCTCGCGGATCCGCTCGATCGCCCCGTTGCACTCGTACTGGACGAACCAGCTCTCGTCCTCCGCCGCGGCCTCCAGCGCATGGATGCACGCCTCGTCCCCCAGCTCCCCGATCCACTTCGCCGAGACGCGGCGCACCTCCGCGTCGCGGTCCTTGAGCGCCTGGGTCACCGCAAACAGCACCTTCTCGTCCTTGTACGGCTTCAGCGACTCGATCGCCTGCACGCGGAGCGCCCGATCGGGGTCCCGCAGCAGCGACAACAGGCTCTCCCGCACGCGCGGGTCCCCGAGCTTGAGGAGTTGGGTCACGATCTGCTGGCGCGCGAACGAGCGCCCCGCGTCCCGCGTCCCCTCGAACAGGTCCTTCGTCAGCTCCTCATACGTCGGCATCGCCGCCCTCCTCGGGAAGCACGCCGAGCTGTGCCTCCGCCTCAGCGGCGAGGTCGGCCCACGCCTCGTCGCGCGACACATAGAGAATCCGCTGCACCGCGCCGCGGTCGAACGGGTGGAGCGCCAGGGCCCTCTCGAGGCATCCCTTCGCCCGCTCCTTGTCCCCCGTCCGCACCGCCATGAGCCCCAGGTGCAGCGGTCCACGGTAGTCCTTCGGCGCGGCCGCCTCCGCCCGCTCCAGCATCTCCCGCCCGCGCTCGGGGTGGTTCCGCGCGTACTGCAGGAGCCCCATGCTGACCAGCGTGTCGACGTGCCGCGGGTCGCGGCGGAGGGCCTCCTCGAACTCCTTCTCCGCCTTCGGGTGGTCGCCGAGCATGAAGGCGACCATCCCCGCCTGATACCCTAGCCGCGCGTTCTCCGGCTCGATCCGCCGCGCGCGGTCGATCACGATCTGCGCCTCGGGGTACCGGCCCGTCTGACGGAAGAGGACGCACAGCTTCTCCAGCGTCACCACGTCGTCGGGCTGCGTCGTCAACTGGTCGAGAAGCGCCTTGTCGAGGCCGACGAGCTGTCCCGCGTGGTAGAGGACCGTGGTCAGCGTGTTGAGCGCGGCCCACTCGTTCGGGAACCGCTCGCATCCGCGGCGCGCGACCGCCAGGGCGCTCTCGTGGTCGTTCAGGCACGACAACGTCCGCGCGAGGCCGTCGAAGATCTCCTGCGAGGCCTTTGGCTGGTCGATCAGAGCCTGGTAGCGCAGGCGCGCCTCTTCGAACCGCCCGAGGTCGAAGGCGGCCCGCGCGAGGTCCTCGAGGACCTGCGGGTCGCCCGGCATCCGCTCGCGCGCCCGTTCGAGCAGGGGGTACGCCTCCTCGACCCGCCCCGCGTTCGCGAGCGTCACGGCCTGGTGGTGATAGAACTCTGCCAGGAAGTTGTCGTAGTCCAGGTCCTCGGGGTTCTCCTCGCGGTACGTCTCGATGTCGCGGACGATCCGCAGGAGGTCGACCGGCCCCTCCACCAACCCGCTGCGCCCCGTGCGGATCGGGACCCCGCGGCCTTCAGGGAGCCCCAGCCGGCGCGTGCGCGTGTCGTCGAGCTTCAGGAAAACGTAGGGAATTTCGAGACCTCCGGGGCGCATTCTACGGACCTGGCGGTCTCGCGCCAATCGGATCTTGAGACTCCCAGCCCCGGTGCCCTAGAATGACGCGATTCGGGGACACTGTAGGAACGTGATCGGGAAGGCCCTGAAGGGGCCGTGAGAATGTAGCCAGGGCCGAAGGCCCTGGACAGGGGATCCCGAGGGATTTGGAGCCCCAAAGGGGCGACAGAAGCGCGTTCTGTCGCCCCTTCGGGGCTCCAAATCGTGGTCGGATGCCGTTTCCAGGGCCTGCCGCCCTGGCTACATTCTCACGGCCCCTTCGGGGCCTCCCGACTTCCTCTCTGCAGTGTCGATTCGGGACGGAGACTCGATGCCACGCCGCCTGTTCGCCGCGACCGCAGTCCTCCTGACGCTCCTCGCGTTCGGCGCAGCGGACGCCTACATCCTCACCCGCGTCCTCTGCGACAAGGCGTACGTCGAGGCCGAGCTCCGCCGCGTCGTCGGACGGTACTGCACCTTCCATAAAATGAGACCCGTGCCGTTCCACGGAATCTCCGTCACGCGCCTCCGCCTCGAGTCCGCCCAGATGCCCCCCGGCCTCCATGTCTTCTACGTGGAGCGCCTCGAGGTCTCCTTCGACCCCGCCCGCATGCTCTCCGGTCAGATCGCCCCGACGCTCATCGTCCTCGAATCCCCGGAGCTCAACCTCGTCCCCAACCGGCAGGGGGAGTACGAGCTGGCGAAGCTCCTCGAGACCGTCACGCCGCCGGGTCCGTCCCCTGGCGCCGAGCCCCTTCCGCCGCCGACCTACCTCGTGCGCAACGGCCGCTTCCGGGTCCAGGACGATGCCGTCTTCCGCAAGGACCACGTCCAGGAGGTCCGCGACGTCAACCTCGAGATGCGCCCCTTCCGCGAGGGGGTCTCGCTCATCGAGGGGAGTCTGCTCCTCGAGGGGATCGGCCGCTTCACGATCACGGGGGAGATCGACCACGCGCGGAACGCCTGGACGATCGAGCTGGCCTCGTTGCTTGCGGAGCCGATCGAGCTGGGCCCGAAGATCGCGGGGCTCCTCGCGAACACCGAGGAGAACAACCTCGTCGGGGCGTGGAACAACTACAAGCCGGCCGGGCCCGTCGACCTTCGCGTGCGGATCGCGCACGACCCGAAGCAGCCGACGGACGACTTCGTCGTCACGATGGACACGCACGGGATGTCCGCGACCGCGAAGGCCTTCCCGTATCCCATCGAGGATGCGCACGGGCACTTCGAGTTCCGCAGGAAGGGCGCGTTCATCCAGGGGGTCAAGGCGAAGAGCGCCGGCACCGACCTCGTGATCGACGGCTACACCGACGGATACAACGCCGACGCCGGGTTCCACCTCGAGATTGAGATGTCGGACCTCAAGCTCGACGGGCGGATCAAGAAGGCCCTCCACCCCGACGACCAGAAGACCTACGACCTCTTCACCCCCGCTGGGATCGTCGACGCGCGCGCCGAGATCGACAGGGAGGTCGGCGACGTAAGGGAGATCCGCAACCACGTCTGGATCCGATGCAAGGACGCGCAGTTCACCTACAAGGGCTTCCCCTACCCGATCTCGAAGGTCGCGGGCGAGATCGAGCTCGACGGCGCGCGGATCCTCGTGAAGGGGGTCACGGGGCAGAGCAACCTGACGTCGGTCGTGGTGAATGGCACGCTCCTCGACATCTCGGGCGACGCCGACATCGACGTCCGGATCGAGGGAACGAAGATCCGCCTCGACGACCGCCTGTACGCTGCGCTCGGCGAGGATGCGCAGAAGGTCTGGAAGCGGCTCTCCCCCAGCGGCGAGGTGAACCTCCTCTGGACGGGTAGGCAGGAGAAGGGCTCGGGGAAGCCGCTGGCGCAGCGGGTCGCGATCCTGACGAACGGCGTGGACATCCTGTACGACGGCTTCCCGTACCGCCTGGAGGACATGCACGGCGAGGTCGTCTATGACAGCGCGGCGGAGACGGTCGAGATCCGCGGCGTCGACGGGACGCACGGGGCGGCGAAGGCGCGCGTCCGGGGCCTCGTGCGTGACATCGGCGGGGACGGGGCCTTCGACCTGACGATCGAGGGGACCGACGTGGCGCTCGACGAGGAGCTGAAGGTCGCCCTCACGCCGGAGAACCGCGAAGTCTGGGAGATGTTCAAGCCCGAGGGGAAGATCGACCTTACCTGGGAGGGGCACGCGGTCGGCGGGAGGAACCAGGATGTCCGGCAGACCCTCTGGGCGAAGCTCAAGGCGTGCTCGGCGACGTACGAGAAGATCCCGGTCCGGATCGAGGGGATCACGGGCCAGCTCACGTACGACGGCTCGGGGACGAAGATCGACCACCTCGCGGGAAAGCGCGGCGACGCGAGCGTGCGGCTCGACGGCGCGATCGCCCCCGGCGACGACCCGCTGTTCGACATCACGGTGAGTCTCTCCGACCTCCCCCTCTCCGAGGAGGTCGTCGCGGCGCTCCCCGAGGGTGCGCGGAACCTGCTCACCGAGTCGAAGGCGAGCGGAAACCTGCACATGAAGGGGCGGTTCGAGCTGAAGGACGATTCAGGCGGGAAGCGCCGCACGCTCTACAGCGCGGAGGTCCGCCTGAACGAGGTCGACCTCGACGTCGGGACGCCGCTCCGGCGGATCGAGGGGCGCGTGCAGCTCTCCGGCGAGGTCGACGCGGAGGGCCATGCGGCGCGCGGGTCGGCCGACATCGGGCGCATCCGTGTGAACGGAAAGCTCCTGACGAAGGTGCACGGCGAGTTCGTCTACGAGGAGGACCGCCTGGTCTTCCAGGGGCTGCGCGGCGACGCCTACGAGGGGCGGATCGCGGGCGAGGCGAAGCTCGACATCCCGAAGCGGACGTTCGAGACGGACCTCACGATCTCCGACCTCGACCTGGCGACCTTCGCCAGGGACACGTTCGTCTCGGACAAGGAGGTCGCGGGGACGCTCGACATGCACGCGGTGGTGAAGGGGGATGCGAAGGACCGTTCGACGTGGGCGGGGACGCTCGACCTGGACATCAAGGACGGGGCGTTGTGGGAGGTCCCGCTCTTCTACCGGGTCTTCTCGGTCCTCTCGCTGACCGACGACCGCAAGGGGGCCTTCGAGACCGGGCAGGTGAAGACCGAGATCCGCGACGGGAAGTTCCACGTCACGAAGATGGAGTTCCAGAGCGAGAACGTGAAGCTCCTGGGGAAGGGGTGGGTCGGGTTCGGCGGGGAGCTGAACCTGCAGCTCAACAGCCACCTGAAGCGGATGGGGCTGGGGCCGCTCGACCCGCTCGGGGTCCTCCTCGACCCGATCACGAAGAACCTCTACGCCATCCAGGCGGAAGGGACATTCCAGGAGCCGGAGATGTCGCTCCGGCCCCTCCCGTTCCTGTGGGACGAGGACGACGGGGAGAAGAAGGACGATCAGGGCTCGGAGAAATAGCGGGGCGCGCAATGGAAAAAGTCGTATCGAACGAGATTGCGTACGAGGACGACGGAAAGGTCGTCGTCGTGCGGCTTCGCGGGCGCGTGACGCAGGTCGTGGCGGAGGCGCTCTTCGATGTGCTGGGGGCCGCGCCGCTCGAGGAGCGGACCCGCGTCGTGATGTCGCTCGGCGGGATCGAGTACCTGGCGAGCGCGGGGATCGGCGCGCTGGTGCGGCTGACGGGGGAGCGGCAGGTGAAGCTCGCCGCGCCCTCGGAGGTGGTGCGCCGGGCGCTGGGGCTTGCCGAGGTGTATCCGCTGTTCGAGGTGCACGCCTCGGAGGCGGAGGCGGTGAAGGCCTTCGCGGGGACGTAGGTGGAAGATGGCTGACGAGACGTCCGGCGACGAGTTGCAGAGCTACACCAACCTCGACGGATGGGTCGAGCTGACCGTGCTGAGCCACGAGCGGGCGATCGATCTGCTCGTGAAGCGGATCGAGGAGGGGGCGCAGGGGGACCTGGAGGAGGACGAGCGGAGGGACCTGCTCTACGCGGTGCAGGAGATCTGCGAAAACGCGCGGGAGTGGGGGAACCAGGGGGACGCCTCGCGGAAGATCCGCGTCTCATATTGCATCTTCGAGGGGGAGTTCGTGCTCAAGGTGCAGGACGAGGGGAAGGGGTTCGACGCGCGCACGGTCCCCGACCCGACACAGGAGCCGCTCGAGGTGATGTTCCGCCGGAAGCAGGAGGGGAAGCGGCCGGGCGGGTACGGGATCCACATGGTGCGCAAGCTCATGGACCGCGTGATGTACAGCGACAGGGGGAACGTGGTCCTTTTGTCCAAGAACCTCCGCCGCGGCGGCGGGGGCGGAAAGTCGATGTTCTCGTAATTCCATTTCGGAGTGTCGTAGATGCGGTTGCAGTTGTTGGCGTTCGCCCTGGCGGGCGCCGTGCTCCTCCCGGCGTGCATCAAGGACGAGACGGTCATCAAGCTGAAGCCCGACGGGAGCGGGACGATCGAGAAGACGACGACGATGTCGAAGGAGATGTTCAAGCAGCTTGAGGAGATGACGAAGGGGATGGGCGGCGGGGAGGGCAAGGAAGGCGAGCCCAAGGCGAAGGCGCCGTTCTCCGAGGACGAGGCGAAGGAGGACGCCGCGAAGATGGGCGAGGGCGTGACGTTCGTGTCGTGGGAGAAGGTGGAGACCGAGACGGGCGTCGGCCAGAAGGCCGTCTACGCCTTCACGGACATCTCGAAGGTCACCCTCAACCAGGACCCGAAGAACCCGCAGGGAGACGCGGCCGGCGGGGGCGAGGAGAAGAAGAAGGAGCCCATCAGGTTCAAGTTCGAGGCCGGGGACACCTCGAAGCTGACCGTCGTCTTCCCGCCGCAGGCGGCCAAGACCGAGGGCGAGGGTGAGGCCGGGACCGAGGGCGGGACCGAGGCGACGCCGCCCGAGGGCGAGCAGAAGGAGCCCGATCCCCAGGAGCTCGAGCAGGCGAAGATGTTCTTCAAGGACATGAAGATCTCGATCATCGTCGAGGCGGGCACCGAGGTCGTCGAGACGAACTGCGAATACGTCGAGGGCGCGCGCGTGACGCTCCTCGAGATGGACTTCGGCGCGCTGATGGACAACATGGACAAGTTCAAGGAGATGGCGCAGGCGAAGCCGAAGTCGATGGAAGAGACCAAGGAGCTGCTGAAGGGCGTGAAGGGCTTCAAGATCACCCCGGAGTCCGAGATCACGATCGAGTTCAAGTAGACGTCGCTCGCCAACGGCAGGGGCGGGCCCATCGGGCCCGCCCCTCACCTACGCCTCGCCGCCGACCCCTCCCGGTTCTTGGGACGGGAGGTGCTGAGCACGACTCGCCGGCGTGCCGGGTCGATCAGCAGCGAAGCTGCGACCTCCTCGATGAACTGCATCCCGATCAGTGGGTCGCCCTCCGAGCAGATGATCTCGGTCTTGTGAACCTGGTCTCCCAGGACGACCTGACCCTCATAGACCCGAGCGACCATCGCAGAGCCGTCTGCCAGGATGTACGGCTCCGCGCCGACCTCGTCCAGCAGGAGTCCGTGCAGGAGTCGTGAGGGGAGAGCGATCGCGCCGGTAAAGCCGGTGTCTACGATCAACCGGATCCGACTCAACCCGCCGATGACAAGGCGTCCACCACGGGTCCTGCCGGGGAGCCAGGGCTCATGCGCCTGGATGCGACCCAGGATCCGCATCAGCGGTTTCCACGAAGTGGGCCCGCATGCCAGTGCACCGCAGGGCTGCCGACGCGGATGAAGAAGAACGTGTGATGGGGATCGCCGAGTTCACGCCGTCCCTGACGAGCGGCATCGAGGACACTCCGACCCACGAAGAAGCGGTCGCTGGACAGGTCGAGTGCCACGATCAGCCCACGCGCGCGCCGGCCGAGCTGGCGCTCGATCTGGCGGACTCTCGCCGCGCTGGGAGGCGCGACGACGAGACGTCGATTCGCGTTCCCCCTGGGTCCGCGCATGGGCTTTCGCATGGGGCTCATGGACATAGAGCGTATCACCTGGCGATCTGCGGCTCAAGTGCGGGCGAAGCACCTCTGAGTCGATCATCGTCCTTGCGAGCGAAGCTGACCGCAGTCTATTCGTGGTACTCGTCCGCGACCTTCTTCATCTGCGCGGCGAGGGCCTCGGGCTCGGGGTCCTCCATCGCGGCGATCTCGTCGCCGTTCGAGCGCGCGAACCGCACGTCGGGGATGACGTGCACGCCGTATTTCTTGGAGGTCTCCTCGTCCTTGTCGTAGTCGATCCGCACGCAGACGAACCGCTTCGACTGCTCGATCACCGCCGCGTCGGAGAACGCACCGTCCTCCAGTTGCTTGCACCCCTCTCACCACTCCGCCCAGAAGTCCAGCAGGAGCGGCATCTTCGCCTCCTGGGCCGCCTCCACGCCCTTCTTGTAGTCCGTCAGCCACTCGATCTTCTCGTCCGGCGCCGCGCAAGCGGCTGCCAGCACGATCAGCGTGAATATGAGGGACCTCATCACGAGTCCTGCCTAAGGGACACGACAGTTACGCCGCCCCCGCCTTCCGCCGGCTCCCCCGGTCTCAAACCAGCCACCAGCGGGTGTTTTTCCAGGTGCTGCACCACGCCGTCCCGCAGCCGACCCGACCCGTAGCCGTGCACGACGACGAACTCCGACTCGCCCGACAGATACGCGCTGTCGAGGTACTTCTGCAGCACCTTGAGCCCCTCCTCGACGCGCATCCCGATCAACTGCAGGCGGTTCGGTACGACCGTCCTTCCCGCCGCGCCACGAGCCGGCCCTCCCGGCGCACGGGCCGAGCGGGCGGGCACCGGCACCTCGTGTCTCACCGGCGCCGCCACTGGCTCCAGGTCGCTCACGTCCACCTCGAAGTCCACCCCCCCCGCGTCGATCGTAATCCGGTTCCGCTTCGGGTGGACCGCCCGCACGACCCCCATCCGGTCGAACGACCGCATCCGCACCGAATCCCCCACCTGGATCTGCTCGGCGTGGAGGACCTTCCGCGGCTCGGGCGCCGGCAGGACCTTCTCGTGGACCTCCTGCTCCACCTCGTCGATCGCCCGGTTGGCCGCCTGCGCCGCCTGCTTGTACTCCTGGGCCCTCTTCGCCTGTTCGAGCGCCTGGCCGATCTTCTCCTTCGAGCGCGTGAGGAAGTCGTCCACCTTCGTCTGCATCTCCTTCGCGAGGTCCTTCTCCCGCTGCTTCACCTTCGCGACCCGCTCGCGGTGCTCCTTCGCGAGCCGGTCCGCCTCGTCGCGCGCCCGCGCGGCTTCCTCCAGCCGTTTCTCGAGCGTCTCGTGCCCCTCCTGCAGCCGCCGGATCATCGCCTCCAGGTCGAGGACCTTCTCGCCAACGCGCGTGCGGGCCTCGGCGAGCACCTTGGCGTCCACGCCGCACTTCGCCGCGATGTCGAGCGCGTGGCTCTGCCCCGGGACCCCGACCCTGACGACGTACGTGGGGGCCAGGCGCTCCAGGTCGAACTGCACCGAGGCGTTCTCCATCCCCTCCGTCCCGCTCGCGAGGGCCTTCACGGCGTCCAGGTGCGACGTCGCGATCGTCTTTCCGCCGCGCTGGTGCAGCGCCAGGAGCACCGCGCAGGCGAGCGCGCCCCCCTCGCCGGGGTCGGTCCCCGTCCCCAGCTCGTCGAGGAGGACGAGCGACGCGTCGTCGGCCTCCCTCAGGATGCGCGCGATCCTCATCATGTGCGAGGTGAACGTCGAGAGGCTCTGCTCGATCGACTGGTCGTCGCCGATGTCCGCGAAGACCCTCGCGACGAGCGGGAACTCCGTCCCGTCGAAGACGGGGACGTGGAACCCCGCCTGGGCCATGACCTGGAGGAGCCCCACGACCTTGAGGGCGACAGTCTTCCCGCCCGCGTTCGGGCCGCTGATCGCGATCGTGCGGAAGGCATCGCCGAGCCGCAGGTCGAGCGGGACGGCCTTGACTCCCTGGAAGAGGAGGATCGGGTGCCGCGCCTCGACGAGGCGGAGGCGTCCGTGCGTGTTGAAGAACGCCTCGCGCATGCCGAAGGCGAGGCTGAACGCGCCGCGCGCGCGGATGGAGTCGACCCGCGCGAGGACCTGGAGATTCCGCTCGAGCGGCCCGACGGCGGCGCGAACCTTGACGGTGAGCTCGCGCAGGATGCGGCGGACCTCGTGGCGCTCCTCGGAGAGCTTCTCGGCCAGCTCGTTGCCGTCCTCGAACGTCTCCATCGGCTCCATGTAGAGGCTGGCGCCGCTGTCGGAGCGGTCGTGGACGATCCCGCGGATCCTCGCCTTCATCGTCGCCGTGACGAGGAGGACGTAGCGGTCGTACCTGAGGAAGATCGAGGGGTCCTCGAGGGCCCCCTTCCACGGTTCGCGCTCCGTCATGCGCTGGAGGCGGTCGCGGAGCCGCTCACGGAGGCCCTCGATCGCCCGGCGGAGGTCGTAGAGTTCCGGGCTCGCGCGGTCGAGGATCTCGCCCTCCTCGCCGATCGAGTGGACGATGGTCTCCTCCAGGTCGCGAAGCGGCGCGAGCGTGCCGACCAGCTCCTTGAGGAGCCCGTAGTCGCCGAGGTAGGAGAGGACCTTCTCGCGGACGACGCGGCCGGCGTGGATCGTGCCGCCGACCTCGTGGAGCGCCTTGGCGTCGAGGAGGGAGCCCTCGATCGCGGCCGTCTGGAGCGAGGAGCGGATGTCGTGGATCCCGTGGAGCGGGATTCCGGCCGCCTGGCAGCCGAGGATGTCGCGGGCCTGGGAGACCTCGCGCTGGAGGCGCTCGACCTCCTCGAGCTTGGTCGACGGGGCGCTCTGGGAGAGGTGGGCGCGGCCGAGGGTGGAGACGGCGTAGGTCGCCGCCTTCTGCACGACCTTGTCGAATTCGAGCGCGGTCAGCGTGTACGGGTCCATGTCTCCTCGAGTGCGTCGGCGATGGCGAGGTCGTATCCCTCGCGCCAGAGTACCACTTCTCCGTCCTTCACCAGGATGACCACAGGGAGTGCGGCGTACGTCCCGTCGGCGTTCTTCGGGAGCTGGAACGCCGTGGCCCAGGCCTCGAATCCCGGGATCCGCTCCGAACTCGGCCCCCCCTCCCAGGCGATCACCCCGTCGAGCCCATCGGGCTGGTGCTTCTGCCACCACCCCTGGACCGCTTCCCACCCCCTCGTAGAGGGCTCGTGGTCCTTTCCGCCCAGGAAGACCAGCGTCCAGCCGCTCCAGTCGATTCCGCCGAGGTCGGGCGCCTTCTCAACGCGCGGTTTTGCAGAGGGCGGGAGGGGCTCGACGGGGAGGTCGAGATCGACCGTGAGGGAAAGCTCGTTCCCCGCCGAGAAGTTCACGATGAAGGGGCGGACGAACGGTTCGCCGTTCCCGTTCCGCACTCCGGCGAAGAGGATGGCGCGGCCCGGCGGGGCGTCGAGCAGGACGCGGTCCCCGACCTTGCGCTCCTTCACGTCGACGTCGTCGAAGGCGCCGTTGCGGGAGGCCATGATCGCGTATTGGGTCCCATTCTCCACCTCGGTGGTCGGCTTTCCGCCTCGTCGGAACGTGATCGCGAGCGTCCCGCGCTCGGCGTACTGCGCCGAGGCTGCCTCGTCGCGCTTCGGGTTGCCGAAGTTGTCATAGTCCTTTGGGTAGAGCGGCAGCCACTCCTTCCCATCGTGAAACTCCGCCCAGGTCCCCGCGAGGCGGCCGGGGATGCCCCCCGCGCGAAGGCCCGCGACGGCAGCGACGGCGAGGTCTCGCTCCGTACCACCTCCCAAGACCAGCACGTCGGCGGGCGTCATGGCATTCCCAAGGGGATCTGCGTCCCGGATCTCGCAACGGCCGTCCACCTTCCTGTTCACGCCGCGCGCGATGTCCCAGGCCTCGCCCCCTGCTACGTCCTCGAAGCGGTTCTGGACCGCCGCCCGCCAGGGTCGGATAGGCTCATCCCCGATACGCGGCGCGAGCACGAACGAGCGGTAGATCTCGTCGTTCGCGGCCATACCCTTCTCGCGAGCCTCCCGGGCGAAGCGGACATGCTCGACGAGTGCCTCGGTGGACACCTCGATGCGGTCCTTCGTTTCGAGCCCCTGCAACAGGTCCAGGAGGTCCTTGCGCTCCCCCTCGTTCATCCCGCGCGCCGCGTCGGCGATCGCCTTCCAGTTGCCACGGGCGTCCAGGAGCATCGTCATGAAAGGCCCGATCCACGGGCCGGTCGTTTCGACGAGGCCGATGAGCTCCTTGTCGGCCGCGCGGTTCTCCAGCTCGGCGTTGCGGCGCCTGAGGTCCCGGATCTGCCCCTGGAGGGCCCCGACGGCAGGGTCGACCGGCGCCATCCTGCCTTCCGGGCGATGGACAGGCGTGCGCGGCGGGTACCGCAGCCAGAACGGCGCCTCGAAGGCCCTCCCCGTGTCGATCGACAGCGTAGCCTCTGTGGTCTTCCCGGGCGCGACCGAGACGACCGCGTGGTCGTACCCCTCCCCCTCGCCCGCGGTGACGACGTAGTCGCCCGTTCCCAGCTCCACCTGGGCCCAGCCGTCCTCGCCCGTGATGAGCTTCGTCAACGCCCGAGGTCCGCCGAAGTTGAAGACGCAGGCGAAGGCCTCTTTCCTGGCGACGGGTTGGCCTCCCTTCTCGACGCGGACGCGCAGGTAGCCCGTCTCGCCGTACACCGACGTGGTGTTGAGGACGGAGAAGCTGCGCCCGGTGCGATAGACCTGTGCCCCTTCCAGCACCCCATACGCCATCGTGACGACCATTCCCGCGCGCGACGCGGCGCCGCCGAACCAGGCCTGATCGAGGTCCGCGGCGGGCTCGCAGGCCCCCAGGTAGTGCCACCCGCCGTCGGCGAAGACCTCGACCCATGCGTGGTTGTTGTCCATGAACGGCCAGTAGCGCGTGAAGACGGGCCTCGCGGGGACGCCGACCGAGCGCGCCGCGGCGATGTAGAGGATCATCTCCTCTTCGCAGCGCCCGATCCCGCGCTTTCGCGTCGTGAGCGGGCCCTGGTCGCGCCCCGTGGTTTGCTGGAACGTGGCGTTCTCGTGGCACCAGCGGTTGACCTCGAGGGCGGCCTCTCGCAGCGAGTTGAGGGCGGCCACGCGTGGCGCAAGCTCGTCGTGGAAGGGCTTGCGGTATCGCTCGAAGGGCTCCTGGGCGGAGCGGTGGGGCAGGACGAACGCCTCCCACACCTCGTTGGGGACCTGTTTCGCCCACGGGGTCTCCTCGCGGGCCTGGGTGGCGAGGGCGACGTTCTCGAGGAGGTCCTCGGCGACCATGGAGGCGAGGTCGGACTGGGGGAGGTAGGCAACGAGGAAGGCCACCGCGTCGCGCTGGGCCTCGGGGGCCTTCTGGAGGGCCTCGGCGAGGGCGGGCTCGTTGCCGCCCGCGAGGCGGAGCGCCTCCTTCACGGCGTCGCGACGGGCCTCGGGGACGAGGCGTGCCAGCTCCTCGTCGTCGAGCGTCCCGGACGCGAAAGCGAAAGATGCGCACAAGATAAAGAGGAGTCGGAGCATGACTGGGGCCGATTCTACACTTAGAGGACACTACGAGGGACAGATCGCTCTTCCATTCCAGCCCGGGGGCTGGGTACACTCCCTTAAGAGGGTTGGGAAGTGACTAGGAAAGACGGCGGGAAAGGGATGCAGATTCTCGGGGTCCTGGTCCTGATGGGCCTGGGCTGGGCCTTGTTCGAGGGAGACCCTCTGCTCATCGGCTGGGTCTTCGTGGGGGCGCTGCTTCTCCAGATCGCCTCGACCTCGAAGCGCATGGGTCGTCGTTTCGGCGGCCGCCGTCGCGGCTTCTTTTTCCCCCTCTTCGGCCGCGGCCAGACGCGGCGAGCATCCCTCGCTCCCAGCTCCAGCCACTCCCGCGGCGGCTACTCCGCGCCGAGCGCCGCCCGCGGCCCGCGTAGCTGGTCCCGCCCCGGCACCCCTGCCACCCCCGCCGTGCGTGCCTTCACCGCCTCGCCGCGTTAGTGTCCTGTCATAGCCACTCCTAGCTGTTGGATGGGGACACGAGCCGAAAACCCAGATCCTAGATCCCAGATCCCAGCGCGGGCTCCGCCCACAACCCAAGACATCCTGCCTGGAGCGAGACCTCCGCCATCGCTTCACGCCGGCGGACGGTGCGCATGGACCATATCCCTGGCGCGCTCAGAGTCTCCTGGCGTTCATTTCACCACGGAGGCACGGAGCCCACGGAGGACGCACGGAGGTCTCCGTGGACCGAACGATGGCGATGGTCAACTCTGCGGCCGCTGCGCCAGAGGAGAAGGGGCCGCCCGAAGGGCGGC
>Ga0080064_1004671_pt1 | contig 17147 bp, 11 predicted proteins | sample Subgrocontami54m_FD_69260 | JGI IMG/M metagenome (GOLD analysis project Ga0080064, IMG submission 69260) | Subsurface groundwater microbial communities from S. Glens Falls, New York, USA - GMW46 contaminated, 5.4 m (SPADES assembly) (version 2) ...
CCCGGGCGGCGGACCAGATATCACGGAGAACTGCGATTCCAATGAACCTCTCTTCGCGCCGGGAATTCCTGAAGACAACGATCGCTGCGGCGGGAGCGGCGCTGACGACGAGGGGCTTGCGGGCGGCTTCCGCGAATCGCGTCGCTGGTGCGAACGACGCCGTCCGCGTCGCCGTCATCGGAATGGGCGACACGAAGGCGATCGGCGGCGTTGGCGGCCGCGGCCACCAGTTGATCGCCAGCCTGCTCCAGGTGCCGAACGCCCGGATCGCCGCGCTGTGCGACGTCGACGAATCATTTCTCGCCCGCGAGGCGCAGCCGTTGAAGGACAAGGGGCACGACGTCGTCACGCATCGCGATCTGCGCCGCGTGTTCGACGACAAGTCCATCGACGCGGTCGTCGTCGCGACGCCGAACCACTGGCACGGGCTTGCGACCGTGTGGGCCTGCCAGGCGGGCAAGGACGTGTACGTCGAGAAGCCGTTTTCGCACAATCTGTGGGAGGGAAAGCAGATGGTCGCGGCGGCGCGCAAGCACGGCCGGATCGTCCAGACCGGCACCCAGAATCGCGCGAGCCCATTGCTGCGCGAAGCGTTTGCGGAGCTGCACGGCGGGAGCCTCGGGCGTATCCGTTTTGCCCATGCGATCATGTACCGGGCGCGCGATGGCATCGGTCGCGTCGGCGCGCCGCCGGCCGTGCCCGCGTCGATCGATTACGATCTGTGGTGCGGCCCGGCGCCGAAAGCGCCGCTGCGCCGGAAGCAGCTCCACTACGAGTGGCACTGGTTCTGGGACACCGGCAACGGCGAGATCGGCAACAACGGCGTCCACATGATCGATCTTTGCCGGATGGCGCTGCGCTCGACCGCGCTGCCCACGCGCGGCATGAGCATCGGCGGCCGCTTTGCGGTCGACGACGCGGCGGAAACGGCGAACACCCAGGTCGCGCTGCTGGCCTTCGAGCCGGCGCCGCTGATCTGCGAGATTCGCAACGTGCGCAAGGCCGGCCCGGAGGCGATCGGCAAGGTCCGCAACCGCAATCGCGGCGTGATCATCGACTGCGAGAACGGCTACTTCGCCGGCGACGCGACCGGCGGCGCGTTCTACGACCGGCAGGACAAGCAGATCAAAGCCGTGAAGCCCGACGGCACCGGTGGCCGGATCGAGGTGGCGCACCTCTCCAATTTTCTCGCCGCCGTCCGCAGCCGGAAATCAGCCGACCTGAACTGCGAGGCTTGGGAAGGCCACTGCTCCGCGGCCGCCGCGCATCTTGCGAACATCTCCCACCGGATCGGCCGCACGGCCGCGCCCGAGGCGATTCGCGAGCGGATTCGCGGAGAGCGCGAGCTGACCGACGCGTTCGAGCGCTGTCGCGAGCACCTCCGCGATAACGGCGTGGACCTGGGCAAGACGCCCGCGGTGCTCGGCCCGTGGGTGACGCTGGACGCAAAACAAACGCGTTTCACCGGCGAATTTGCCGAGGGAGCGAACGCGCTCTTGAAGCGTCAGTATCGCGCCCCGTTCGTCGTGCCGGAGATCGCGTGAGCGGTTGACTGGCCTGACCCGTGGTAGCGCGGTCAATCTGACCGCGCCGAACAACGCCGCGAACGGCCGACGGGTTGATCACGCACGCTCACGTCGAGTGTTCTATCGGCAATGCGGAGCATTGCCGTGGCGACCCTGGGCGCCATGGGTAGAGTGTAACGTATTACGTTACGCTCTGCGAACCCCCGCAATTGACCAGACTCCAGGGGCAAGGCGGACCGTTGACCGTTCACACAGATGGCAGGGCGGATGGTCCCCCTCCGCCGCCTCTGCGTCAGAAGCACGCTCAGATTGAGCGTGCTCCGACGGTGGAACCTTTCCGCTCATCGCTCCTGCTATCGCGAGATCTTGAACCCGTAGGCGTAGTCTCCGGGCGGCGTTGGCGGCAAGTCGATCGTCAGCGCCTCGTCCGTTTGCGTGAACTTCAGGTCACCCCGTTGGCCAAGCAGTTGCACGCCCGTGATCCGTTCCGGCAACGCGCTTCGCCCCAGCGAGCGAATCGACAAGGTACCCGTAGCGGAACGGGTGAGCCCGCCGGAGGCGGGTAAACGCTCGTTCGCCATCTGGCGAGTTTCGCCTCTCTGCGCCTTGGCCGGCCAGCCGAGCGCGATCGCAAACAGCGCATCGCCTTTGATCGTGAACCGGATGTCCTCGGCCGTGAAGTCCTTCAGCTTCAAGTCGCCGAAGCTGCCTTCCTCGATTTTCGTCGGGCCTTCGCCAAAAACCCGCCACGGCCGCGTGCCGTAAATCGCTTCGCCGTTCACCTCCAGCCAGCGGCCGATCGCGAGCAGTCGTTGCCGCTGCTCTTCCGGAATCGTGCCGTCGGGTCGCGGCGCCACATTGAGCAGCAGGCAGCCGTTCTTGCTCACGATGTCGACCAGATCGTGCACCAGCCGATCGGTCGTGTAGTAGTCGAGTTCCGCGACATACCCCCAGGAGTTTCGCGCCACGCTCGTGTCCGTCATCCACGGCGATGGCTGGATCGTCGCCATTCGGCCGCGTTCGACATCGAGCACCGCCGAGCCGGCCTGCAGATCTTCCTTCTTGTAGGTGAGCACCACCGGCTGCCGGCGCGCCGCCGCGTGATTGTAATAATGCGAGACCATCTCCAGCCGGAACTGCTCCGGGATGATGTGCAGCTTGGTATCGAAGTAGAGCAGGTCGGGACTGTAGCGGTCGATCAGCTCCTTCGTCTTCGCGAGCCAGCGCTCGCAAAACGCCGCGTCGGGCGGCGGTTCGGGATTCATCTTGAACGCCGTGGTCGGCAAATCGCGTCCGTAAAAATCGGCGTAGCGCGGGTCGTGGATGTCCGCGGTCTGGTCCGGCGTGGCATACCAGCCCCAGAGCCACGAGTGGTGCAGCGAGGTGGCGAACTTCAGCCCGCGGCGGCGTATCGCCTGCGCCAATTCGCCGACGACGTCGCGCTTCGGTCCCATGTCCTTCGCGTCCCACTTGGTCAGCGCGCTGTCCCACATCGCAAAGCCATCCGCGTGCTCCGCCACCGGTCCGGCAAAACGCGCGCCGGCGCGCCGGAAGAGTTCCGCCCACTCGTCCGCGTTGAACTTGTCCGCCGTGAAACGCGGGATGAAGTCCTTGTAGCCGAACTTGTCCACTGGCCCGAACCGCTCGACGTGGTGCGCGTGCGCCTTGTGCGCCGGCTGGTACATGTTGCGCGAGTACCATTCGTTGGAGAATTGCGGCACCGCGTAGATGCCCCAGTGCGTGTAGATGCCGAACTTCGCATCGCGGAACCAGTCGGGACACCGGTAGCGCTGGAGCGATTCCCACGTCGGGTCGAACCGCGGCGCCGCGCTCTCGCCGCACCAACCGGCTGCCACGATGACCGACAGCGCCAAGCCGACGCCAATCGCACTCCGCGCCGAGTGCGCGCTCCACGAGCGAGGCGCCGGTCTCATAGGCACCAACCGCCGCGCATCGCCCGCACCGCGAGCAGCCGATCCGCCGCGGCATCGTTCACGAATCGCTCGAGCTGCGGATTCCACGTCAGGCGGCGGCCCGTCTTCAGCGCGAGGTTGCTCAGGTGGCAGAGCGCGTCGGATTGAAACGCTTCGTCGATGTTGGCGATGGCGGGCTGCCGGCTCCGCACGCCTTCCAAAAAATTCTGCGCGTGGTACGCACTGCGCGGCAGCTTTACCCTGAATTCGTCCGCGTTCTCCTTCAGCAGCGACTCCGGTCGCGCGAGGATGCGCTCGCGATCAACCAGCACCCAGCCGTCGGTGCCCTCGAAGACCGTGCCGTGATCGCGCGTCTGCCCGTATTTCTCCTGGTCCGGATGGTGTTGGCGGATCGATTCGCTGTTGTTCACCGCGATGGGCAGCCCGCGGAAATTCAGCGTCACGCCCGCCTGGCTGCGGAGATCGACATTCCATTCGGTCGCCGTATCGCAGGCGCCTTCGCGCGGAAACTTCCCCGTGCCTTGAATTGTGAGCGGCCCCGCCATCAGTTCCGGGCAACCCCAATACGCGATGTCGATCGGATGGATACCCCAACCGGCGATGAAACCGAGCGCGTAGTCCGAGTTGAACCACCAGGTCTTCTTGTCGCCAGCGGCGTCGCACAGGTGCTCGCGGTAGGGTTTCTGCGGTGCCGGTCCGAGCCAGAAATCGTAATCGAGTCCCGGCGGCACGGGGGCCGGTGCGGTTGACCCGCCCGGCGCGCTGCCAATGCACCACACGTTGATGCGCTGCAGGCGGCCGATCCGGCCGTTGCGCACGAGCTCGCACGCGCGGCGGAAGTTGGCGCTCGAGCGCTGTTGCGTGCCGAACTGAAACACGCGGTGGTGCTGGCGCAGCGCGGCGCGCAGGGCCTGGCTTTCCCCGATGCTGAGCCCGAGCGGTTTCTCCACGTAGACATCCTTGCCCGCGCGAACCGCCGCCAGCGCCACGAGCACATGCCAGTGGTCGGGCGTCGCCACGATCACGGCATCGACGTCCTGGCGCGCGACGAGGTCGCGGAAATCGTGATACGTCGCGCAGTCCTGGTTCTGGTAGTGGCCATCCACCGTCTTCCGGCCCACGGCGAGCCGGTCGGCCTTCACATCGCAAACCGCGACCACGCGGGCGGTCGGTTCGGCCAGGAACCCCTTCAGCACGTCGATGCCCCGCGGGCCGGCGCCCACGAGCCCGACGGTGATCTTCCTGCTGGGCGCGATCGCGCCATCCGCGCCCCGCCCGGCGGATGGAATGATGTGCGGGAACGCGAGCGCGGCCGTCGCCGCCTTGGCCGAACGGCGGAGGAATGCGCGCCGGGTGATGTGCGCCGGAGAACGAGTTTTCATGATGCGGGGAATCCTACTTTTTCGTCGTGAGCTTCTCGGGCGCGAAATCGCCATCGGCGACGGTCACCGTGTACTGCTCGTGAATGATCACGCCCGCCGCGAGCGGCCGCTCCGCGAGGTTGCTGGGGCCAAGCGCAAAGAACGCGAAAGGCTCGTCCTTCACGAAAAGCCCGTTCTGCTGGCTTTGCCCGAGCGTCACGGCGACCCGCGGCGTGGGCACCACGCCATCGATTGCGCCGATGAACGTCGCGCGGCCCGGCGTGGCGCCCATGGCGGTGGCGAAATCGAATTTCAGCGAGCCCTGGTTCCACTGCGCCGGCGCGTCATCGAGCTGCAGCGCGTTGTTGCGCGTGCCGCCGCCAAACTCGCGCCGGAGACGCAGCCCGAGCCCGTGGTAATTGACCTTGCCGCCCTCGGGCTTCTTGTAGCTCCACTGACTCTGGATCAGCCGCGTGTCGCGCCGTACTTTCAGCGCCGTCTCCCACGTCCAGCGGAACGCGTCCCCCTCGCGCCGACAGGAGATTTTTCGCGTTTCATCGAACACGGCCGGGCCGCCCCCGGCCGGCTCCCACGAGAGCGTTTCCGTGAACCCGACTTCGTGGCCCGACTCGCGCACGTTGGAAAACGCGAGGTGCCGCTCGCGGCCGACGCCCTCGCCGGGCAGCGTCGAGCGCTCCTCCCAGAAATTCAGCTCCGGGATCCGCAGTGCGTACATCAGCCCCTTGTGGTGCTTGTGATCGTGCGGCGAGGCGAGTGACACGCAGTAGCCCTTCGGCGACTGCAGCGGATGTACGAAGGGCTTGAACTCGTCGGTGTAATTATATCGGCCGGCGAGCACGCCATCGGCGCTTGTGAACTCGACCGCATCCTTCGTGATTTTCAGTCGCATCGCGGAACTCGGCGCCGCCGTCAGTGCAGACGCTATCCCCCAGACGGTAAGCAGAAGGCCGCAGGCGATCGGGCCTGGAAGTCGGACCCTTATGTGGTCCGAAGTCAGAAGATGGTTTGGTCTCATAAGAATTTTCGGCCGTTCATCGCCGCCGGCTCAGTTCATCCAGCGAGCGCTCCGCCGTGGCGATCCGCTGTTCGAGCCACGCCTTGCCGCCGCGGTACGAGAGCGGACCCGGGATCGCGCGGGGCGACGCCGGCTCGTTCGGCGCCGGCTGATTCAGCAGGGCGCGGATCTCGTCGAGGTGGCGGCGGGCAACGGCGACCTGCGCCGCGAGATTGTCGCGGTTGTGAAATCCGTCGCGGTTCACCGTGACATACACCGGCGTCGTGTGCGCCAGCTGCGAGGGGCCGGCGTCGACGCGGGCGGCGATCCAGAGCCCGTGCACCGGAGCCAATTCGTGATCGAGCGTGAGCTCGGCGCTGGTCGCGCCGGGCTTGGCCTGCGCCTCGGCGATCACTTTGCCGTGCGCCACGATTTGCAAGCGCTGCAACGGAATCTGCGTGGCGTGACCGTGGGCCGACGCCGAGATCCGCAACTTCGTTCCGGGCGCGATGTCGATCGCCGACCCGGGCAACTGCCCGTTCACCTTCAGCTCCAGCATCGGCCCGCTCGTCACGAAGGTGTTGCCGGCCTTCACCGCGGCCAGCCAGCGTTCGAACGAAAACGGGTTTCCCGTGTAGGTGTAGAACCGCGCATTGCCGATCTGCGCGCCTACCTGCTCCTCGCCCGGATGGCGCCCCCGGCCGCACCACGGGAAGTCCGAACCGGCGAGCGCGGTTACCTTGTAGCCAAGATCCAGGAACCGATAATAATGCTCCACCGCCAGCGGTCCTTCCGGCACGCAGAACTGCAGCAGCTCGAGGAAATCGATTTTGCCGCCGAGCACATCGAGCGTCATGCCGCGGTAGCCGTGAAACGACATCGCCTGGTGCGCGTAACCCGAAACACCGCCGAGCGCGTGAATGCGATCGAAGAACTTGTCGTAGGCGTAGTAGTCATCGCGCAGCCGGACGAAGCTTTCGGCACCGAGCGAGATCGTGTGGCCGAGCTCGCCCGTGCGCGGTTCCTCCTGGCCGGAGGTGAGCAGAAAGTCGTCGTGCGCAAATCGGCCGCGGCGGCCGAAGCCGTATTGGGAAAAGTACGTCGTCCAGAAATCGCCCATCTGCAGCAGCACGCCGACGTGCACATCCTCGGCCGCGATCCAGTCGAGGATCAGCGGGTTTTCGCGCGGCGAACGCCGGAGGTGGATGTGGTCGTCGGCGGAATACCAGCCGCGTGCCGGCATGTCGACCCAGCGCCGCAGCGCGACGCTGCGGGTGAGATGATCGCCCGGCTTGAAGACGAGTTCCTGCTGATCGCGCGCGAACTCGTAGCCCTTCGAGATCGTCAGGAAAAACCGGCCGGCGGGCATCGGCAGCTCGAACCGGCCTTTGACGTAGAATGAACCGTCGGGCTGGAAGGCGAAACCCTGCGCCGCATCGTTTTGTCCGTACATCACGCCAATTGCCTCGGCCGGCAGACCGACGACCGAGCCCGGCGCGGCGAGGCGCGTCTCGTCGTTGACCGGAATCGCCGCGGAAATCGGCAGGCCGAGCGGCTTGCCGTTCGGATCGGTGATTCGGACCCGGGCGGCGGTCGGGGCACGGGTTTTGGCGTCGGTGATTTCGACCGACAGCCTGGCGTCGGCTTTGAGTGCGGCAGTTGCCGCCGCGGGACGGGCCGCGACGCTGCGGAGGGGCGACGGCGGGAAAGGCGCGATGGCGTGGTTGGGGTGCGCGAACGACGACCAAGGCGCGGTCACGCCGATCAGAAGAACCGCGACGAGTGAGCGGGGCAGGGGTGGATTCATGGCGATGAGTGAGGCTCCGCGAAACCATGCCGTAGGCATGAGGTGGAACGCGACCTCCGGGCGCGTTCAGAGTAGGCCCACCGCCTGCCGGCGCCCGGCCGCCTTCGCCGAGCCTTCGGCGCGCCATGGATTGCCCGCCTCGTCGTAGCCCGGAGGGCGAAGACGGGAGGTCGCCGTCCACCGCCGGTGTCAGCCGATTCGCTCGCGACCGGATTATCAATGGCAGCAAGCGCGTTCACGGTCGCAGCTCCACTATCCGCACCGGCCCGAGCAGCCCCGACTCGATCAGCGGCGTCGTGGCGATGAGTTTCTGGATATTCGTCTTCGTCAATCGCTGTTCGACCGGCAGCGCGGCGTCGCCGATGATGCGATTCGGCCAGAAGTTAACCACATCGACTTCGAGCACATTCCCCGCGGCGCGCGCGGCACCGGTGATCTCGACGCGAAACGGCGGCGCCCACGTGATGCCGAGGGGCTTGCCATTGAGCCGCACTTCCGCGAGTTCGCGCAACCTGCCGAGATCGAGGAACAGCCGCTGTTTTCCGCCGGTGGAAAAGTTGGCGAGATCGAACGTGCACCGGTACGTCGCCGTGCCGCTGTAGAACCTGATCCCGGGCTCCTCCCGCGCCGGCCAGCTCACGAGGCGCGTGAACGTCGCGCTCGCCGGTCCGGCCCATTTCGGATCGAACGTGACCTGCCACGGTCCGCCCAGTGTCTGCCGTTCCGCGAAGGCCGGCGCATTGGTCGGGCGCGTCGGCCGATGTTTCGCCGCCGGCTCGCGAAAGACGACGAAGACCGAGCCGCACGGCGCGAACTCGAGCGGGAGCACCGTGCGTCCGTCCTGCTCCTCGTAGGCATCGGCCAATCGGTGCTCGCCAGTCACCGCGTTCCACAGCTCCGGCACCTTGCCGCGAACGCGAAACGCGCACCGGAGCGACTCGGCCTGCTGGCCGCGGCTGGCCACGAAATAGATTTCCGCGTCGGCGTCGCGGCGGTGAATGTAACTGACCTCGGCCTGGGCGGTGCCGCCCTGGTATTCGAAATCTGGATGACCGCGCGCGGCGAGCACCTCGCGCGCAGATTTGCCGGCGATGACATGCCGCGGCGCGCCCTCGTCCCAGAGCGCGCTGGCGAGTTCCGCCACTGCGCGGTCGCTTTCCGGAAAACCCGCGAGGCCGGTGGCCTCGCGCGGCTTCGGGCCGACCACCGTCACGCCGCTGCGGACGAACTCGCGGAGCTTGCGCAGGACGGGCAGCGACATCGCGGTGTGGTTCGGCAGCACGAGCACGTTGTAACTGGGCCCGTCCGGCAGCGCGAGTGAACCAGCTTTGGCCGAGCAGCGCGTGAGCAGCGCGTCCTCGGTCACGACATCGTAATCGTAACCTGCGCCGAGCTTCGCGGGATCACTCGCGCGCAGTTGCGCGAAGTTCGGCACGTGATCGCCGTAGTAGTACAACACGTCCGCGACCGGCACGCCGCGCTGCAGCATCGCCTGGCAGCGATTGATGTACGCGAAGAACGGCGCGCTGCGGCTCCACCACGTGACGTTCGGGTTGAGGTGCGTGCCGGCGAAGTACTGCTGGCCGGGTACGCCCATTTCCGCCGGCGAGCAGACGAAGGCGTGCCATACGAGGAGATTGAGTCCCTCAGTGCACGCCTTGTCGAACGAGGGCTTCAGGTTGTCCCACAGCGTCTCCTGCCAGTGCGGCCCAATCGTCGTGAACCCCTCGGCGGCGACGAAGCGATGACCGTAGGTGTGCGCGGCACTCGCCGGCTGCTTCACGAAAAACCGGTTCGGATCGCCGACGCGATGCCGCCACGACTCGGCCCAGAATTCCGACATGGGCATGTCGTCCATCCCGAGGCAGCGCTGCGCATCGATCGGCACCGCGTGCGGGCCGCCGGATTCCGGGTGAATCTGCAGCCCGCGCCGGTGTGCCCACGCCGCGAAGGGTTTGAAGTGATGGTCAATCGCGAGGTCGCCGAGCGTCTTGCGGAAATCGTGGAGGAACCGGTTGCTCTCGGCGCGCGAGTTGACGATGTGGCCGGCGATCACCGGCAGCCACGGCCGCAGGTCGTAACCGCGCCGCTGGCGGAATTCGTCGCGCAACGTCGGCGTCCAGTTGATCGCTTCGACTTCCCAGCTGTCGGTGTGCAGATACTTCAGGGTGGAGCCCGCCAACGGGCCGGCGTCGTCGATCAATGGTTCCACGATCGCGTCCCAGTACCGCTTGAACGCGCCTGCATCGAGCACGTCGAGCGCGTAGCCCTGCCAGCCCTCGCTCGACGTCGACACGCGCGAGCGGTCGCCGACGGTGCAGCCGAAACGCTCGATGACCCACTGGCCCGCGGGTACCTGCCACTGCAGGGTGCCGTTGGCGTCGAGTTTGCCCGTGAGATCGATCACGTCAGCGGTCCGTGCTTCCTCTTCACCCGGCTCGGCGGGCACATCGATCAGCAGCGGCGTGGTGTCCGGCGCGGAGAAATGCAACGTCTTCACCATCGCTTTCTCGGCCTGGTTCTGGATGGGCCGCGGTTTTATTCCACTCGGGCGAAACGCCACGACGAAGAGATCGCGGTAGTATGGGTCCTTGTGCGCGGGTTCGGCGAGTTTTTGCGCGAAGGCCGCCGGACCGCTCGTGCGCGTTTCCGTCCAGACGAGCTTCTTCGCCGCGTCGCCGGCCGTGACGATGGGCCCGCCGAGATTCCAGCCGCTCTGGATGTTCAGGCTCATCTCCAGCCCGAGCCGCGCCGCCTCGCGCAGCGTGTGCCGGTAGAGTTCGCGCCACTCCGGGGTGAAGAAGGTCGGGCCATGCGGGACCTTCGCATTGCCGTCCTGGCTCGCCCCATCGGCGTCGCAAATCAGCGCGCCGCCGAAGCCCTTCGCCTTCATCTCCTCCAGATCGCGCGTGATCGCGGTCTTGGTCACGTTGCCGTTGAGCCACCACCAATAGGCGCGCAGCCGCGCCTCGCGCGGCGGATTGGCCCAGCTCTGTTCGAGCGATGGCGCGGCCGCGCCCACGGCGCCAGCCAGGAAAAGGAATGTCGCGAGAATCCCGGTACGGAGGAGTTTCATTCGGCAGAAAATCGGCGCGGCGCGGCGCGCCATGCGGCGAGACAAAAAAGGAACGGACGGCGGTTCATCGCGAGGGGCTGCGCGCGTGCCGGGCATCGGCACACCCATGACGATAATGTGCCCGCCACCCTCGGTCTCCGCGTCTTTTGGCAGCCTATCGCCGGATGTTGCGACGCAAGGCAAGCACCCCGGCACCCATTTACGCTGCGAGCCGCACGGGGCAGGACCGCCGGCCGGAGGGCGGGCGGCAATATCGCCGGCCCGGCTGGGCGGCGGCAGGCGGGGAAGCCATCCCTTTATGCACAAGTCTTCGACTGGAGTGATTGGCGCTCGAAACGGTGCGGCTTGGCGCAGAGCGCGGTCGGTCTGACCGCGGTAAGCACGGGCAGGCTGCCCGTGCCACGGGGCGCCGGCTACCTGACGGGACAGTTTATGCCAACGTCTGGTGACATTTTGACTTCTCCGAGGTGGGGCCGGTTCTCCGAACCGGCCTGAGTTTCATTGTGCAATTCACGCTGAAACCCAGGCCCGCTCGGAGAGCGAGCCCCACCTGAATAGTCCAAAACAATCAAGCCGCTGGCATTATGTATAAAGGTACGGCGGGAACGCCTGCCGCCCCATCAGACCTTCTCGACGATCTTGTCGGCGAGTCCGTAGTCGATCGCTTCCTTCGCGTTCAGGTAGAAGTCGCGGTCGGTGTCCTTGTTGATCCGATCGAGCGGCTGGCCCGACGACGTTGCGAGGATCTGGTTCAGCTCCTGCCGGAGTTTTTCCATTTCCTTCGCCTGAATATTGATGTCGCTCGCGGGGCCGATCATCCGGCCGGAGATCAACGGCTGGTGGATCAGCACACGGGAATGCGGGAAGAGCAGCCGCCGGCCCTTCGACGCGCCGCACAGGAGAATCGACCCCATCGAGGCCGCCATGCCGGTGACCACGACGGTAATCGGCGACGAAATCAGGTTCATCGTGTCGTAAACCGCCATGCCCGCGGTGATCGAACCGCCGGGCGAGTTGATGTAGAACGTGATGTCCTTGCCCGGCGCGACGCCCTCGAGGTACAGCAGCTTTTCGGTGATGTCCTTCGCGGTCTCGTCTGTCACGGCGCCCCAGAGGAAGATCTTCCGCTGCTCGAGGAACTTGCGCTGGATGAGCATCGCAACCGGCGCGTTCTTTTTGACGAGCATCTCGTCCTGCTGCTTCTCGTCGTCGTCATCGTCATCGTCGTCATCCAAACGGGGCAGTGGCGCGGAGAGCCCAGGCTGAAGGTTGTCAAAATGCATAGGGAGCGAACGTTGAGCGGGCTCGCGCGATTGGCAAGTCGCCAGGCTTTTGCCGGGCAAAAACCTAATTGGTTTTTCGCGGTAACGCGGAAAACTCTAATACCGGACCTTGTCCGGCTTCGCCTGCCACGCGCGGAACGCGGCCTGTGCTTCGTCGCGGAGCAGCGGCTGCATCACGAGCGTGCGGTCCTCCGGCGGCAGCGGGATCTGCTGGTAAATGAACGCGTCGTCGAACCCGATGGCGGCGGCATCCAGCCGCGTGTTGCCGTAGTAGAGTTTGGGAATCCGCGCCCAGTACACCGCGGCCAGGCACATCGGGCAGGGTTCGCAGCTGGTGTAGAGCTCGCAGTCGGAGAGCTGGAACGTGTACAGCGCACGGCAGGCCTCGCGAATCGCGGTGATCTCCGCGTGCGCGGTGGGGTCGTTGCTCGACGTGACGCGATTATTTCCGCGCGCGATGATTTCGCCGCGCCGCACGACCACGCAGCCGAAGGGACCGCCGCGGTTCCCCTGCAGTCCGGCCTCGGCTTCCTTGATCGCTTCGCGCATGAAGGCTTCGGGGGTCATTCGGCAACAAAGTTGCGGAGACTGGATACGACGGCGGCCGGTGACAATGCGATAACCGTCAGGCAGCACTTTGATCCGCGAATTCCCGCGAATCGGCGCGAATTTCCCGTGCGCGGACCTCCACCTGGGATGCGGGCTCGTCGCCTGGCGTTGAGATTTGTTTGGCCTTTGGACTTTTGGCGCTTGGGATTTGCCCGCATGAATCATCCCGTGATCGGCGGCCTCGAAATCACCGCGCCACTCGAACCCGGCTATGCCGAAATCCTCACACCGGACGCGTGTGCGTTTCTCCGCGGGCTTTTCGAAAAATTCGAATCGCGCCGGCAGCAGTTGCTCGCGGCTCGCACTGAACGGCAGCGCGAGCTCGATGCCGGGAAGCTGCCCGACTTCCTCGCCGAAACCCAGGCAATCCGCGAGGATCGGCGCTGGCGCGTGGCGCCGGCCCCGGGCGATTTGCAGGACCGGCGGACGGAAATCACCGGACCGGTCGACCGCAAGATGGTCATCAATGCGCTCAACTCCGGCGCCAAGGTGTTCATGGCGGACTTCGAGGATGCGACTTCGCCGACGTGGGACAACCTGATCGACGGACACCGCAATCTGCGCGACGCCGTCCGCCGCACGATCACGTTCGCAAGCCCGGAAGGCAAAAGCTACCGGCTCAACCCGAAGACGGCCACGCTGCTCGTGCGGCCGCGCGGCTGGCACCTTCCGGAAAAGCACGTGCGGCTCGATGGCCAGCGCGTGAGCGGATCGCTGTTCGATTTCGGGCTGTATTTTTTCCACAACGCGAAGGAGCTGCTGGCGCGCGGCAGCGGGCCCTACTTTTACCTGCCGAAGATGGAGAGCCATCTCGAGGCGCGGCTGTGGAACGACGTGTTCCTCCATGCGCAGCAGGCGCTCGGCGTCCCGCGCGGCAGCGTGCGCGCCACCATGTTGATCGAGACCATCCTCGCGACATTCGAGGCGGAGGAGATGCTCTACGAGCTGCGCGAGCACGCGAGCGGGCTGAACTGCGGCCGGTGGGATTACATTTTTTCGCGGATCAAGAAGCTGCCGCGGCAGGGCACCTTCCCCGATCGCGCACAGGTCACGATGACGACGCCGTTCATGCGCGCGTACTGCCTGCATGTGATCAAGATTTGCCACCGGCGCGGCGCCTTCGCGATGGGCGGCATGGCCGCGCAGATTCCGATCAAGCACCATCCCGCGGCAAACGAGGCCGCGCTCGCGAAAGTCCTCGCCGACAAGGAGCGCGAGGCCACCGACGGGCACGACGGCACGTGGGTCGCGCACCCGGGGCTCGTGCCGGTGGCGTTGCAGGCGTTCGACCGGCACATGCCGCAGCCGAACCAGGTGGCGCGGCAACGCGAGGACGTGGCCGTGACCGCCGCCGAGCTGCTCGCCCCGCCGCCGGGCAACGTGACCGAGGCCGGCGTGCGGCTGAACTTGAGCGTCGGCGTGCAGTACCTCGAGGCGTGGCTGGGCGGGCTCGGCTGTGTGCCGCTCTACAACTTGATGGAGGATGCGGCGACGGCGGAGATTTCGCGCGCCCAGCTCTGGCAATGGGTGCGGTTCGGTGCGATGCTGGCCGATGGCCGTAAAGTCACACCCGCCCTCTGCGACCAATTCATGGCGGAGGAGCTGAAGAAAATCGAAGGCGAAGTCGGCGCGGAGCGTTTCGCCCGCGGAAAGCACCGGGCCGCGGTCGACCTTTTCCTCCGCATGGTCAAAGCGGACAAAATCGACGAGTTTCTCACCCTGCCGGCGTACGAGCTGCTGCCGTAGCCGAACGATGCAGCCCCGACCGCAAAAGGGACTTTTGCCCGTGACAGGAAGAAATCAGCTTGTGGCGACGAGCGCCCAGCGAGTCGTCTGGCCCGTTCTCGGCCCGCAGGTGCTCACCGCTACCCGAACGGTGCTGTGTTGCCTTCTGTTCAAGAGGATTGGAGATTCAGTTCGGCTGCGCCGCGCTGTGACCTCTTTGTCCCACCCCAAAGGCCCTTTGGCTGCGGCCGCCGGCTGCGTTGTAATCCATGGCCACGTTAGCTGAACTCAATGCGACGGAGCGCTCCGCGTTCACCGCGGCGCTCGGCCATTTGTTCGAGCATTCCCCGTGGGTCGCCGAAGAGACGTGGCCGCGGCGGCCGTTTCGTGACGTTGCGCATCTGCACGCGGAGCTCTGCGCCACCCTGCGCAACGCGTCGAGCGATCGGAAGTTCGCGCTGGTTGCAGCCCACCCCGATCTGGCTGGCCGGCTGGCGCGGGAGAAGCACCTCACGGCGGAGTCGACGCGGGAACAGACGGATGCCGGCCTCACGCAGCTCAGCGCGGCGGAATTGGCGATGTTCGAGAAACTGAATCGCACGTACCGCGGACGATTCCGTTTTCCATTCATCATCTGCGCGCGGCTGAACGCGAAGGACGCCATCCTCGCCGCGATGCAGGCCCGGATCGAAAACTCGCCCGAGGTCGAGTTTCAGACCGCCCTCGCCGAGATCGAAAAAATTGCGCGGCTGCGGCTCGAGGATGTGTTGAATCGGAGCTGACCGCGGCTGACGCCGGGCACGCGGACCCGGCAGCAGAAACCCAAACCATCCGCATGCTCCGCGTAGTCCGCGGTCAAATGCCTTTGCGGTTCGTTTGATTGCAGCCTTGAGCCGCGGTGGGAAATCATCCGTGTAAATCCCTGTAATCCGTGGTTAACCAATCCCATGCCTGCGAAACTGAGCACTCACGTTCTCGATCTCACCCGCGGCGTGCCGGCGGCGGGGATGGAAATCGAGCTGTGGAACCTCACGCCCGAGCCGAGGCAATTGAAGCTCGTTACGACCAACGCCGACGGCCGCACGGATGAGCCGCTGCTTTCCGGCGCGGCGATGATCGCCGGCGACTACCAGCTCGTGTTCAAGCTCCGCGAGTACTTCGCCGGTCAAGGCGTGAACGCCACTTTCTTCGTCCGGGCCGCGATTTGCTTCCGGATCGAGGACTCCGCCGCCTCGTACCATGTGCCGCTGCTGGTCACGCCGTGGGCGTACAGCACGTATCGGGGGAGCTGATGCGCAGCGGAGGCTTCGCCTTGGACCAGAGACCAAAGACCAGAGACCAGGGACCCCGAGCCACCCCAAGGAACCTGACCCATTCAAATCATGCTTCATGCTTCGAGAACTCTGGTCCGCTGGCTGGATGAACTCGGCGCCATCAGCGAGGAACATGGCCGGTTGACCCGGACGTTTCTTTCGCACGCGATGCGTCGCGCGAACGCGCGGGTCGCGGGCTGGATGCGATCGGCTGGCCTGACTGTTCGCGAAGACAGCATGGGTAACCTGATTGGCCGAGTCGATCCGTGTAGGGCGGGGTCTCCCGACCCCGCCGCCCCGTGCCGGACGCCTGGCTTCGTCGTCGGCGGGGTCGGGAGAACCCGCCCTACAGGCAAGACGCTGCTCCTCGGCTCGCACCTCGACACGGTACGCGATGCGGGGCGATTCGACGGTGCGCTGGGCGTGCTGCTGCCGATGGTTGCGCTGGGCGAGTTGCGCCGGCGCGGCATCACGCTGCCGTTCGCAGTGGAAGTGATCGGGTTTTCCGAGGAGGAGGGCGTGCGGTTTTCGAGCGCCTATCTCGGCAGCAAGGGCTACTCGGGACAGCTCGGCGCGCGGGATTTGGCGCGGCGCGATGCGGACGGCGTGACCGTGCGCGCCGCGATGCAGCAATGGAGCCGCGGCGCCTTCGCCCCGGGTGCCCGGAAGAACGCGGCGCGGGCGCCGCGGTTCCAGGACGTCCTCGGCTACGTCGAGGTGCACATCGAGCAAGGCCCGGTGCTCGCGGCGGAGAAGCTGGCCGTCGGTGTCGTATCCTCGATTGCGGGCCAGACGCGGCTGCGGGTCGGCTTTCACGGCCGGGCCGGCCACGCGGGCACCACTCCGATGGATTTGCGACGCGATGCGCTGGCGGGGGCGGCGGAGTTCGTGACCGTGGTGGAATCGCTGGCGCGTGCGAGCGCGCCTCTCGTCGCGACCGTCGGCACGCTCACGGTTTCTCCGGGCGCGGCAAACGTGATTCCGGCCGAAGCCGACCTGTCGCTCGATGTGCGGCACCCGCGCGATGCGTCGCGTCGGGCCGCGCTGACGGTTTTGCAGGCGGCGGCGCGGCAAATCGCGCGCCGCCGGCGGCTCGCGCTCGAATGGACGCGCACGCAGGACCATCCCGCGGTCGCCTGTTCGCCCGCGCTCATGGCGGAGTTGGCCGCAAGCGTGTGCGCGGTGCAGGGCCGCAGCCGGCCCCTCGTGAGCGGGGCCGGCCACGACGCGGTCGTGATGTCGGCGGTGGCGCCGATCGCGATGTTGTTTGTCCGTTGTCGCGACGGGCTCAGCCATCATCCGGACGAATATGCTGCGCCGGCGGATCTCGACGTGGCCCTCCGCGTGTTGATCGATTTTTTGCAGCGGCTTGCCGCCACGATCGATCTTGCATGTAGGGCGGGGTCTCCCGACCCCGCCGAGCGAGCGACGCGGCGGGGGCGGGGGGCCCCGCCCCACCACCCCCCAAACGCTCGGTGAGGACGGCGCGGCCCCCCGG